>JACXTT010000348.1_pt1 | contig 77417 bp, 60 predicted proteins | sample 9270951 | NCBI WGS metagenome assembly JACXTT01 (sample SAMN15532306, study PRJNA645909) | rock metagenome | isolation source: weathered quartz diorite | place: Puerto Rico | collected 2017-06-21
TTTGTTGGCGTCCCCGACGGGATTTGAACCCGTGTTACCGCCGTGAAAGGGCGATGTCCTAGGCCAGGCTAGACGACGGGGACGCTTCGTGTTGTGGTGGATTTGACGCTGGCAGAATTCATACTAACAGGGCCTTTTTTGCACTGTCAAAGCTGGGTGCGACGGCGAAGGCCGACTGCGGGTTTTGCCCCATGCTTTTGGTCTTCGCGGGAAGCGGCACGGTTTGCCATTTAGAATAGCTCCATGGCCGATTCTCTTTACTTGAGCTTGTGGTTTCCCAGTTTCGAGGAACCGGAAATCTTGCCACGGGCGGTCGGCGTGCTCCGGCAACTTCCGTTTTCGGCGCGGCGTCCCGGCGTGACCTACGTCGCAGTGCAGCCGGTTTCGTGGAATGAGCCGACGATCCTGGAGCAGCGGTTCCAGCCCGGCATTGCTCCGGAGCAAGCAGCTGGAATTGCTGCGGAGCTTTTGCATGAAGATTATGCCTACGTCTTCGAGACGTATTGGGATTTGTGGTCGCCTCCCGAGGGCCATGGAAAATGGGTGGAGGTGCCAACACTGGTGCGGTTCGTCGCGCAGGGAGCGGAATTTGAAGAAGGAGCGGCGGCGGAGACCGGGCATCTCCAGGTTGACTTTGGTCTGGACGCGCCTTTTCTACACGAGGAACTCGCGCTGACGACCGAGGCGGAGGAACACGTCCGGAATAATGTGCACAAACTGGTCGAATTCACGGCACTCGTCGAGAAAAACGCGGGCGCTACCGGGCGTCTACTTTGGTCGGAGTCGGAGGAGAACCTTGCGCAAAAGTTGATTGCCCGGTTGCAGAGGGTCAACTGATTCCAGAGGAAACACGGGGGACACAGCGGACTTCTTTGAAGTTCTCCGTGTCCCACGCGTTGCTACTTCGTCCTTCCCGCTTCGCCTTGCATCTTCTCTCCCGCGGCAGCCTGGGCTGCGGCAAGACGCGCGGTCAGGACGCGGAACGGTGAACAGGACACGTAGTTGAGGCCGGTCTGGTAACAGAACTCAACTGACGATGGTTCGCCACCATGCTCGCCGCAAATCCCGACTTTTAGATTCGGACGCGACTTGCGGCCGCGTTCGGTGGCCATCTTCACTAACTGTCCGACACCTTCCCGATCGAGCACTTCAAACGGATCACGTTTGAGAATTCCCTCTTCGATGTAGGTCGGCAGGATTTTGTTGACGTCGTCACGCGAAAAGCCGAATGTGGTTTGCGTGAGATCATTGGTGCCGAAGGAGAAGAACTCGGCTTCTTTGGCAATCTCATCGGCAACCAGGGCGGCGCGTGGCAGCTCAATCATGGTGCCGACCAGGTATTCGACGGTCCGCTCTTTCTCTTCGAATACTTCTTTCGCGACGCGGTGAACGATAGCAGCCTGGTTCGCCATCTCCTTCACGGTGGCGATCAGGGGGATCATGATCTCGGGGAAAACTTTCACGCCGTCTTTTGCAACCGCGACGGCGGCTTCGAAAATAGCACGGGCTTGCATTTCGGTAATTTCCGGATAGGTGATACCCAAACGGCATCCACGATGGCCGAGCATGGGATTGAACTCGTGCAACTGCTCGACCCGGCTGAGTAGCGCGGGCATCAGTTTCTTGAGATCGCCGGCCGCTTTCGCTCCGTAGTCACGATACTTCCCGACCAGAGACTTCTTCTGCTTGGCATCCATGTGCGCGAGTGTCGCGATATCCACCATGAGATCTTCACGACGTGGCAGGAACTCGTGCAGCGGTGGATCGAGGGTACGGATGGTGACTGGGAGACCGTCCATGGCACGGAAGACGCCGATGAAGTCGGCGCGCTGCATGGGTAACAGTTTTTTGAGCGCCGCGCGACGGTCTTTTTCGGTGTTCGCAAGAATCATGGCACGCATGTGCGGAATTTTTTGTTCGCCAAAAAACATGTGCTCGGTGCGACAAAGGCCGATGCCTTCAGCACCGAATGCGCGCGCCTGAATGGCATCACGCGGGATATCGGCGTTGGCGCGCACTTTCATGGTGCGGTACGGGTCGGCCCAGCTCATAAATTTCTGCAGCTCCTCATCGTCCGGTGATGGATCTAGGGTATTCAGCTTTCCCTTGATCACGCGCCCTGTGGTTCCATCGAGGGAGATCCAGTCACCTTCACGGAATACCTGCCCTTTAACGCGCATTTCACGGGCTTTTTCATCGACATCAATGTCGCCGGCGCCCGCAACGCAACACTTACCCATGCCGCGCGTCACGACGGCGGCGTGGCTGGTCATGCCACCACGCGAGGTGAGAATGCCTTTGGCGACTTCCATGCCGTGAATATCTTCGGGTGTCGTCTCGGCACGAACCAAGATGACGGGTTTTCGCTGAGAGCTCGGCCCTGCCATTTCGACGGCTTCGTCGGCTGTGAAGACGATCTGGCCAACGGCGGCGCCGGGAGACGCCGGAAGACCTTTGGCGAGCACTTCGATCTTGACGCCCTTTTCGTCGAGACGAGGAACCAGGAAGTCATAGAGCTGGTTGGGCTCGACGCGGAAGATCGCTTCTTCTTTCTTAATCAGCCCTTCTTCTACCATCTGCAACGCGACCCGTACGGCCGCTAAGCCGGTGCGCTTGCCGTTGCGCGTCTGGAGCATGTAGAGCTTGCCATCCTGGATGGTGAACTCGAAGTCCTGCATGTCGCGATAGTGTTTTTCGAGGCGCGTCGTGATGTCGCGCAGCTGGTTGTACACGTTGGGCATGACTTTTTCGAGTTCGAGGATGGGAACCGGAGTGCGAATACCGGCGACGACGTCTTCGCCCTGGGCATTCATCAGGAACTCACCGTAGAACTCTTTGGTACCGATGGCGGGGTTGCGCGTGAAACCGACGCCCGTGCCGCTGGTGTCGCCCAGATTGCCGAAGACCATGGCCTGTACGTTGACGGCGGTGCCCAATTCGTCCGAAATATTGTTGATGCGGCGATAGTGTTTGGCACGGTCGTTGTTCCAGGAACGGAACACAGCGTCGCGGGCCAGGACCAGTTGCTGGTGCGGGTTCTGTGGGAAGTCGTGTGTGGTGTGCTTCTTGACGACCTTTTTGTATTCCTCGATGACTTCTTTCAGGGCCTTGGCGTCGAGATCGGTGTCAAGTTTTGCTTTTTTCTGCTTCTTCTTGGAGTCGAAGACCTCCTCAAAGGCGGACTTTTCAATATCAAGCACCACGTTGCCGAACATCTGGATGAGGCGGCGGTAGGAGTCGTAGGCGAAACGCGGATTATTCGCGCGCCGGGCGAGGGCTTCCACGCTCTGATCGTTCAGGCCCAGGTTGAGGATTGTATCCATCATGCCGGGCATGGAAAATTTTGCGCCCGAGCGCACGCTGACCAAGAGTGGGTTGTCGCCTTTCCCAAGTTTCTGGTCTTGCAGGCTTTCGAGCCTGAAGAGAGCGGCGTCCATCTGGGAATCGACATCCTTCGAGACCGCGTTGTGGCGCATGTATTCGCGACAGGCGTCGGTCTGGATGGTGAAGCCGGGAGGCACCGGGAGGCCGGCGTTGGTCATCTCGGCGAGTCCGGCGCCTTTGCCGCCGAGTTCGTCTTTCATCTTGCCGTTGCCGTCGGCTTTGCCGCCGCCGAAGAAGTACACATACTTCGTGGTCGTGGGTTTGGGTTCGATCATTTCGGTTTCGGGGAGAGTTGTGGTGGCCATATGAGTCCTTGGGTCCTTCTTTCTTTCTTCTTTCTTATTCTTACTTCGTAGATTCTTTGCTTTCGGTCACGATTTCGGAGAAATCGGCAATCGTCGAGAATTCCTTGATCAGCGTTTGTAGCAGGGCCAGGCGGTTGGCGCGAAGATTGTCATCATTCACCATGACCATCACTTTGTCGAAGAACTTGTCGACAGCTGGGCGTAGCTTGGCTACTTCCAGCAGCGATGCCTGGTAGTCGCCAGTCGATCGCAACTTCTCGACCGCGGCGGCTGCCTGCGGGATTAGCGTGGCGAGTTCTTTTTCAGAGTCTTCCCGCAGGACGCTTGAATCGACATGAATTGCAATATACCGTTTATTATCAATCGCTTGACGAAGAATATTCTTGATTCGCTTGAAGGCAATCGAAATCGATTCGAAGTCGGCGGAACCACGCACTTTGCTCACTGCTTCGGTCCGGGCGGTAGCATCGACTACAGCGTCGGCGTCAGCGGCGAGCACGGCTTTAACGACATCGTAGGCATAGCCGCGGGATTCCTTGAGGTAAAACTCCAGTCGCTCATGAAAGAAGTTACGGATAGAACCGGCGTAGTCGGAGTTCGAAAACTTCTTTTCAGCTTCGGAGCCTTGGTAGCGAGCGCGAGCGTCGTTCATGATCTCCGAGAGGCGGAACGGCAGCTTGTGTTCGGCGATCGTCCTTACGATACCGTTCGCCTGGCGGCGAAGGGCGAACGGATCTTTCGATCCGCTGGGGATCAGGCCGAGAGCGAACATGCCGGCGATAGAATCGGCTTTGTCGGCGATGGAGAGCACCGCGCCTTCAATCGTGCGCGGTACGCTATCTTCCATCGACTCGGGCTTGTAGTGATCGTAAATGGCCTTGGCGATTTCGCCCTGGACTTCGGGTTTCAGGTCGTCGTCGAGCGGCTGGACGCGAGCATAGAGGCCGCCGACAATTCCTTGCAGTTCCGTGAACTCTTTGACCAGTTCCGTGGTCAAGTCGGCCTTGGCCAGACACGCCGCTTTGTGTACCACTCCTGGCCTGACCGCTACCTCGCCCTGCTTCACGATCTCGCATAACCAACTTGCCAGGCGCTGTACGCGGATCGTCTTGTCGTAATAGCTGCCAAGATCTTTTTGGAATGTGACATGTTTCAACAATTCCACGCGTTGGCGGAGCGTTTGTTTCTGGTCGGTCTGCCAGAAGAAGCGGGCGTCGTTGAAGCGGGCACGCAAGACGCGTTCGTTGCCGTGGCGGATCAGACCCTGGCTGTCATCGGCGGTGTTGAGCACGGCGAGGAAATGCGGCAGCAACGTTCCGTTGGCGTCATCGATTGCGAAATATTTCTGGTGGTCGCGCATTACCGTGACCAGGACTTCTTCGGGAAGTTCGAGGAACTCGGGGTCGAAGCTGCCGAGGATGGCGGAAGGAAATTCCGTCAGGTTCACGACGGTTGCAAGCAGCGCCTTGTCCTCGCGCCAGCGCGCACCGGGGATGGTACGAGTCGCGGCGTCGAGTGCTTTACGGATGACTTGCTCACGTTCCCCTGCTCCCAAAACCTTTGCGCCGCGCAGGGTCTCGACGTACGCACTGGGTTTAGGGATGGCGACGTTTTCGCTCCCGATGATACGGTGTCCGCGGGACGTTCTTCCGGCGGCGATCCCGAAAAGTTCCATCGGCACGACCTGGTCGTCGAGCATTGCGACCAGCCAACGCACTGGGCGCACGAACACTTCACCACGCTTGCGCCAGTACATGTTCTTGGGCCAGTAGAGCGCCGCGATTTCCTTGGGAAGGGACTCGGCGAGGATCACGCCTGCGGATCGTCCCTCACGTGTCACGGTCGCGGCCAGATATTCGCCCTTGGGCGTGCTCATTTTTCCTAGGCCGCTGACATCCACACCGACTTTTTTCGCGAACGCGTGCGCGGCAGGAGTGGGCTGTCCGTCCTTAAAGGCGACTTGCGCGGACGGGCCGGTGACCTGCTCGGTGAGGTCGGGCTGCGACGCGGGAATTCCGGCGGCCAGAATGGCCAGGCGGCGTGGTGTATCGAGGCTTGTCAGCGCGCCGGTTGGCGCGAGCCGCTCTCGTTGCAGCAGCGCGCCGACGCGCTCGCGGAGTTCGCAGGAAGCCGCGTCGATCATGCGTGCCGGGATTTCTTCGCAGCCGAGTTCGAGTAGAAAATCTGGCATTTTCTTGCCCATGTCACCAGGGATTCAGGGAGAACTCCCTGAAGCCCTTCTGTCAGTACTTAGTGTAGGGGTCCTTCGACTCCGAGGAAACTTCGCGCTGCGAAGTCTCCTCTCCGCTCAGGATGACAAACTAAAACAACACGTGCAAAACAAGAACCTTACGTGTTAACTGGGGCCAACTTCTCTTTCTCCTCTTTCCCCGCCGGACGTTCGGGGATCCTTGACTTTTCAATTTTTTTTTCTGCGCCGTATTGCTGATCCATCCAGGCTTTGGCGATCCCCACGGCCAATGCCCGCACACGCGCGATCACGCCGACGCGCTCGGTCACAGAAATCGCGCCCCGGGCATCGAGAATATTGAACAGGTGAGAGCACTTCAGGCAGAGGTCGTAAGCTGCAAGCAGGGGCTCGCGCAAGGCGCGCGCTCCTCCTTCCCGTCCCTCGTCCCGCATCGCGGCTCGGACTTCAGGTGTGACCGGGCCGCGCCCGCGGTGTAAAGAATCGAGACTGGCGCGGACCCGTTTGACCAACTCGGCACACTCCGCTTCATACAGTTCAAAATGCTTCCACGTCTTCTCTACGTCGGCCGCTTCGAAGTTGTAGACCGAGAACTGCTGCTCGTCGGTGAGGCGAACGTCGCCATACTTCACTTCCTTGCCTGTCTCGGGATCGCGCGCCCACACGATCTCGTAAATCGAATCCACGTCTTGTAGGAAGGCGCAGAGGCGTTCGAGGCCGTAGGTAAGTTCGGCGGATATCGGATCGAGATCGATGCCGCCGCACTGTTGGAAATAGGTAAACTGGGTGATCTCGAGGCCGTCGAGCATCACCTGCCATCCGATACCCCAGGCGCCGAGCGTTGGCGATTCCCAGTTGTCTTCTTCGAACTTGATGTCGTGCTGGCGCAGGTCGATGCCGATCGCGGTCAGCGACTCGAGATAAAGTTCCTGGACGTTCTCCGGGGGCGGCTTCAGGATTACTTGGAGCTGGAGGTGCTTGAACAGGCGATTGGGATTTTCGCCGTAGCGTCCGTCGGCGGGACGGCGGGAGGGTTGCACGTAGGCCACCTTATATGGATTCGGTCCGAGGACACGTAGGAAGGTTTCAGGCGCCATGGTGCCGGCGCCGACTTCGACGTCGTAGGGCTGCTGAACAATCGCCCCGCGCTCCGCAAAGAAAGCCTGGAGCTTCAGGATGAGCTCTTGGAAGGTCGGCGGGTTGGGCTTGGGTGTGGTCACGTTATGAATCGGGCTATTAGCTCTTGGCTTTTAGCTTTTAGCTCTTAGCTCAAAAACGCTTTGGCACAAGCTAGGAGCTATAGGCTAAGAGCTAACGGTTAAGAGCTGATTTTCTCCAACATCCCGGCCGTCACCAGCTTCTTCTCTATATGCCGCTCCAGAATCTGGAGAAGAAACTTGCGAAGGTCTGCTCCCACCACCTTCGGCCAGTCGATCTCGGCGAAATCCGAGACGCGCGAACGCAGCATTTGCGCTGCGATCTTGCGCGATTCAGGCGACATCTCCGACGAAGCCAGGCGCTTGTCTTCAGCGCACACCAGACCATCGGCTAACGCGTGATAGAACGCCCGGCTGCCATTCAGCGAACATCCGCAAACTGCGCACTCGGACAACTCCGGCAGAAACCCCATCAGCCGTGTCATCCACAGCTCGAAGTAGGTGAGCGGCATCCACAGCGCTGGGCCGCGCAGCTCTTGCAGGACCGACAATGTCAGCCGGAAAACTGCGTCACTCGCCTCGCGGTCTGGCAGCAACTCGTCGAGCAATTCGGCGACGTGCCCAAGCGCCACCGCCCTTGGATAGCCGATCTCGCTGGCCATCGGCGAGTCGATTACTTCGCACGAATCGAGCCTGACCAATTCTTGCCGCTCGCGGTCGTCGTAAAACGCCCGCACATACGTGAGCGGCTCAAGGGCGCCTCCAAAGCGGCGTTTCGACTTCTTGGCGGCTCGCGCCACTCCTTTTACCTTGCCTTCCAGGCGGGTGAAGAGCGTGACCAGCAGGTCGGACTCGCGCAACGGATAGGTGCGCAGAACAATCGCCTCCGACTCCTTCAGCGCCATGGAAGCCCAGCAGGGTAATCACTGATTGTAGCGGAATCGGCTATCCGCCGTCAGCTTTCAGTCATCAGCCGTCCGCTAAACCACCGTTAAAGGCCCAGGCGTGGGAGATTTCTTCGTCGCCAAAAATGCGAAAAGGCGCGCGTCTGCGGAACGTGCGCCTCGCAATTGTCTGTACTGATAGCTGACGGCTAATAGCCGAAAGCTGCCCTACCGCCCGAAGTACTTCGCGTTGATCTCGGTGTATTCCTTCCACTTTTCGGGGAGGTCGTCGAGGGCGAAGATGGCCGACACCGGACAGACTGGGACGCAAGCGCCGCAGTCGATGCATTCAACCGGATCGATATACAGCATCGTCTCAGTGGCGTACTTGTCAGAGTCCTTCTTGGGATGAATGCAATCCACCGGGCAGGCGTCCACGCAGGCGGTATCTTTGGTTCCAATGCACGGCTCGGCAATTACGTAGGCCATAAACTCTCGGGCTCCTAGGCGCTGGGAGGCGGTGTCTGAACGAATAATTTTAGCAGGAATTGAGAGAACGCGTACAGTGCATAGGCGTTGGCTGCGCAAGACTCGGCCGTTCCTTCGGTACTTGTCGCACGGTTGGTTTGTGTCCCAGCGCTGAAGCGCTGGGCTAATCTGGATCGTCCCTATCGGGGCTTGGCTCCTGTCAGTTCCATCTTCTCGCTTGGTTCGTACTCTACGATGTATCCCGCGACCGCGCTGGCGGCAACGGTCAATGGGCTTGCCAGGTACATTTGGCCGGGACCGCTGCGGCCGGGGAAGTTGCGGTTCTGGGCACTGATTACGATCTGATCGGGGCGGGTCGAGACTCCGGGGCCGGCGTTGATGCAAGCACCGCAGCTGGGCTCGATGACGTGCGCTCCTGCTTTTTCGAAGATCTCGACGTAGCCTTTGCGTTTGCAGTACTCGCGTGTTTCCTGGGAGCCGAACTGGATCCAGAAGTTTACATTCGGCGCCACGCGTTTCCCTTGCTTGAGGGCGTCGGCGAGGACAGCGGCGTACATGTCCATGTCTTCGTTCTTGCCAGCAGTGCAGGTTCCGCCGTAGGCGATCTCGACTGGCACAGGTGTGTTCAGTTCGCGAATGTATCTGCCGTTGCCGGGGTCGCCGGGAGTGGCAACCATGGGCGTGATCTCGGCAGCGTCGAGTTCGATGACCTGGGCGTACTCGGCATCGGGATCGCTCTGCAGGCCCGCGATCATCCTCTCTGCTTCGGCGCGCGCTATGCCGCGGCGTTCCATCAAGAACTCGACGACTTTTTCGTCAGGAGCGACGATGCCGGTGAAGCCTCCAATTTCGGCGGCCATGTTGGTCATGGTGGCGCGTTCATCCACGGAGAGGGTTTCGACCGCTTCGCCGGCGTACTCCATGACTTTGGCTAATGCTTTGCCGCTGCGCACGTAATCGAGCGAAAGAATTTTCAGGATGAAATCTTTGGCGGTGACGTTGGGATGCTTCTTCCCACGGATCACGATCTTCACGGACTCGGGAACTTTTACGCGGACGTCTTTCGTGATCCAGGAATTGAAAACGTCGGTGGTGCCGATGCCGAAGGCGATGCAGCCGATGGCGCCCACGTGGGGCGTGTGGGAGTCGGAACCGACGTTGATTTGCCCGGGGAGCGCGTAGGTCTCGAGCATCACGGAGTGGCAGATGCCCTCGGAGCCCTTGCGGTCGGTGAGTTCACCGTGCAGCTTGATTCCCTGCTGCTTCGCGAAGTCGGCCTGCTTGAACTTGAGTTGGGTTGCGAGGTCGAGCAGGCCAAGTTTCTTCTTCTCTTCGGAGATGACTTCGTCGAGGAATGTGAGGTGATCGCGGAAAAAGCGGATGCTGGAAGCATCGTTCACGGGGACATCTTTGCCGACATTCTGCTCGTAGAAGATGGCCGCCATCGGGGTGACATATTCATGGCTGAAGCGGAGGTCGACTCTCGTGAAACCGGTGTCGCCGGGCTTTACGGCTTCTACTCCGACCTCGGCTTGGACGGGTCGAAGACCCGTCCCTACACCAACCATGTGGCTCGCGAACATCTTCTCCGCCAGGGTCATCGGGCGGTTCTTGGTGGTGATCGGCGGCAGAAATACTTTCTTCTGCATGCGGGCGACGTTGAACGGGAATAGCCCGCCATATTCGATGACTTGTCTGGTGATCTCGTCCTCTCCGGCAGTAAACTCGCTGAGCGGAATTTCCTCTCCCGCCCGGATGCGTTCAATGAGCGAGAAATTCGTTGAGGTCAGCAGGCCAAGATTCTGACAGTTCTGCTTGTAGATCCGCTCGATGTTTTCGGCGATCGCGACCTTGATGCCGGCGCACATCTCGGCATACGGTGACTGCTCGCGGCTTGAGCCTTTGCCACGGCGCTTGCCACTGATTGAGCAAACGAACCCGCCTTTCTTCACGTCGGAGCGGCCGATGGGGTGCACCGCTCCGCATTTCAGGCCGAGGTAGGGGATCTCGCCCAGCGTCTGGTCGAAGTAGAAACAATAGTGGGCAGGCGTGATCTCGTCGGTGGAGATGTCGTCGCGGAGCTTGGGATTGTTAGCCGGATTCTTCAGGTCCCAGGGTAGATTCCAGCCGGAAAGCTGCTGCTTGATGAGGTCCGGGTCTTCAGTAAGAAAGAGGATGCGTCCCTGGAGGCGAACCTTGTCAGGGCGTTTCTGGATCGGGCGTTCTAGGAGTGAGTTGCTCACGTTGGCTCGCTGCGAAAAGCTTGAACCACAGGGGGCACAGAGGATCCCAGAGGTAATCCTTCGCCCCACATCTCCTATATTGTACTGCCTACGGTGTGCGGTCTTTCGCAAACGCGACGGGGCTGGGTAACTCTTCCAGGCCACGACCGGCGAAAATTTCCTGAAATTCGTGCAGCAGGGCGTCGTGCACAAGACCATTCGAGGCCAGGGTCTCTCGGCTGTCGAGTTGGAACGGGCCGCCGGAAAAGTTGGTCACGCGGGCTCCGGCCTCCTCCGCGATCAGTACTCCGGCCACCGTGTCCCAGGGATTCAGATTGAATTCCCAGAAGCCGTCGAAGCGCCCGCAGGCTACGTTGCACAAGTCAAGAGCTGCAGAGCCTGCCCGGCGTACTCCGTGGGTGCGCAATGTGAGCTGGTGATAGAAGTAGATATTGGGATTCTTGTGGCGCTTGTGGCTGGGGAATCCTGTGCCTACCAGGCAATCGGCTAGGCGGGACGTGGTTGAGACGTGGATGGGTCGGCCATTCAGTCGCGCACCCTGGTCCAGCTCGGCAGCGAACATCTCATCGCGCGTCGGGTCGTATATCACGCCGGCGGCGCGCCGCCCGCGGTACTCCACGCCGAGCGAAACGCAAAATACGGGGAATCCATGGGCGAAGTTGGTCGTGCCGTCAAGCGGGTCAACATACCACTTATAATCGCTGCCGGAGTCGATGCGTGTGCCTTCTTCACCCATGACGTCGTGAGCCGGGAACTGATGGCGAATTCGTTCCAGAATGAGTGCTTCCGACTTGCGGTCGGCGATGGTGACCAAGTCCGCATCGCCCTTGTACTCGATCTTTACCTGCTGATGAAAGTAACTCATAAGCAGACTGCCGGCTTCCTGGGCAATGGATTGCATGACGGGGAGTAGGTTCGGGGGTTGGACAGGGGTCATGGTGGCAGGCTTTTAGCACCCCTTCACTTCTTCTTTCCGTCTTCGGCGATGTACATGATTTCATGCTTGAAGATGAAGAGGTTGGGGCCATCCTCGCGGGTGAGCCGGACCATGTTCTTGTCGTAGTACTCGATCCATCCGCGAACCACTTCTCCGTCGGCCAGTTTCAGGCTCACTGTTTTTTGCTTTTCGCCGAGCGCCTTCAGGTACGCCGCTTCCTCGAAGGTCTCGTCCGGGGGCGGAGTACGCTTCTTGCCAAAGTTGGGATTTCCAGACTGGAACGGCATAGGGGCATTTTACACGGCGAGCGGGAATCGCAAGGTAGCCCACAGTCCCGCACTTAACTAGCGCCCGCGCTTCTTCGAAGGGTGGGCAGCGAGGTGCTTGTCGAGCTTCACGTAAAAGCGGCGGCTGGCGCCAGCGGGAATCTCGAAGGACTTTCCATCGCCCACCAGCTTTACTACGTTCCGCGTGCCGTCGAGGACGGCGCTGCAATGAGCACAGTCTTTGAAATGGGATACCATGATGGCGCGAAGGTCCGGGTCGACCTCGTTGTCGAGATAGTTCGAGATCTGCCGCCAGACTTCTACGCAGTCAATTTCGATGATGGGTTTCTTCTTCAACTCCCTGTACCCTTCAGGCGGCACGATCAAGAACTAGTTCGACTCTCCTTTTAACTAGAACGGCCGTACCTTTTCGTATTCTCGACCTTTACGCCATGCGCCGTCAAAGCCGGGGGCGAGCGCGTCACGCATCATCAGCCGGGCGCGTAACAGACGGGTCTTCACGGTTGCTTCGGTGATTCCCATCAGTTTTGCGGTGTCGGCGATGTTCAGTTGTTCGACGTCGCGCAGCACCAGCACTTGCCGATACTTGGGAGACAACCCATCCAGCGCCTTCTTCAGGGCCTCTCGCAGTCTGGTGCTCTCCAGTGCTTCCGAGGGAATTTCGCGCCAGTCGGCAAAGTCCTTCGGAATATAGTCGCCCTCATCCTCACCTTTGCGGGATTCATCGAGCGACTCGTAGAGGTGGCGGCGATCCTTGCGCAACTTCATGCGCGCTTCGTTGATGGTGATCTGGATGATCCAGGTACTGAACTTTGCTTCGCCGCGAAATTTTCCGATGGCCTTGAAGGCCTTGAGGATGGCCTCCTGTACGACCTCTTCAGCGTCGGCGTCGTTGTTGAGGATGGAAAGGGCCGACATGTAGATTCCGCGCTCGTGCGGCCGGACTAGCTCGTAGAAGGCTTCGTGCTCACCACAGCGAACCCGCTCGATCAGGTCGGCTTCCACTTCGGGTTGCACGCGCGCAGTGGCCATCAGGAGTTGATTATTATCGGCATTCGGCGAGTGAAAGGCAAGGTAAGCAGTCGAGGATCGCTTCTGTTGCTGCGGTGTGCACGAAAAAGAGATCAGGTGGCCGACTTGCTTCGCGACCGCTGCCTGCGCGCTGGGACCCGGCGACTCGGGGTCGGCCGCTTCGCAGCCAATTCGCTCAGGACGCTTCGAGGAGGCATCTCGGGTGGAACATCCAGGTTGTCGAAGAAAATTGCGATCTTCCATTTCCCGTCAGGTTGCTTTTTCCAGATCTCGAGATAGCGTGTGCGCGTCGTCCGCGGGCTGCCACCCCTGCGGGGTGTCAGCGTGAGTTTATGCCAACCCCAATCGAAAGCTAGACCGCCCTGGATCCCGATGGAGATAATAGTCACCGCCAGTCGGGCGCGGTAGCGGGCGAAGAGTTTCGTTACGCGATGCCTCAGCACCATCTTGGCTTCCGCACCATAGAATGAGGCTAGGCCCGCTGACATGTCGCTGTAGGCGTCCCCGTAAACCGACAGGACGCGATCTACATCGCCCGTGTTATAGCCGTCACGTAACTCAGTTTTTGCCAAACGAATCGCGTAGGCGTCGTCCATCGTTCCTCTCACGCGTTCAATAAGTGCCGACAGCGAATCTTACCAGACCATGCCAACGACAAGTCCCTCAGGGGCGAATCCCGGGAACACCAGCCGGATACGATACAGCCCTGTCTTGGCACACAGGGATTACGCCGCCGGGCGCTTGAAGTCTCTGCGCTTCGGCTTTCGCGGCGGCGATTACGCGCTCGGCACCTTGCAAAGTTAGTGGGGTTTTTTTGTCCACCGTTTGCGCGCTTACGAAACTCGTAATGCCCACGAGCCCTGCGGCCAATCCGGAATAGCGAACGAAGTTGCGGATGTTCATGACTCTCCTGCTTTCTCAAAGTTACGAGGGGCGGACCGTCCAGGTTCGAATCGGCTCACGCCCCTTCGGTTGACGGTTGGCTTACTTGACGGGGGAGCTGAAACTGGCTTCCCCCAGGTTGGCCTCGGCCCAGGCGCAATAGATCACGACCTTGGACACGTTTTTCACGTAGCTGGGCACGACGATTTCTTTCTGATACTTGTCGCCGAGCAACGCTTTTTTCTTGAGTTTGTCGACCAGGTAGGTGTTGCCGTCGGAGTCCACCAGCTGCCAGTGCGGATCCGGCGTGTCGGGGACAACGAAGTCGTCCGACAGGGTGAGGATGCTTTTGCCATCGCGGGTGCTGTGCGTGACCGTTCCCTTGTTCGCTTTCGGGCCCTGGAACGGGCTGGAGGTATGCATGGTCTGAGCGGCGGCTGAGACAGCGAACAGCATGGTCGTGGCCAGCAGAGCGAGAAGTGAAGATTGAATTCTCTTGGTCATGTTGTTTCTGATCCTTCTGAGTTGAAATTAGTTTGTGAGCTTCCACTCAGCTGCCGGGTGAATCGTTAACGATTCGCGAACCCAGGTTCATCCTGCGGTTCGGATGTGGCGCGCTGAATGCCTGCTCACGGGCGGTGTGATTCGGAAGTGTTGCGAAGGTTTCAGGGAATCAGTGCTTGGGCGTGTTCGGCGCATTCGTCACTTTGAGGAGGTTTCAACATCTAATCGGATGGAATCATTTTGTGGGTGAAATCAAAACCATAGAAGTCGATTGCTACCAAGTGCGCCGTGAACTGGTGAATTGGATAGAAGGCGATCTGACAGCTGACTTGAAAGCCCAGGTTGATCTGCATCTCAAGAATTGCCAGCACTGCACTGCCGTTTATGACGGCGCCACGAACATCATCCGATTGCTGCGCGACGAGAAGGCCATCGAACTGCCGCCGGGGGTTAGCAAGCGTCTATACCGGCGGCTGTTCAGGGCACAATGAAGGACCATCCTCACTCTTCAACAGACCCGTGTTCGCAAGTTAGAGGTTTTTCTTGTCACTTCCGCACATTCCCTGAATCACACCACCCATGAATGGCATCGAGCACAACCTGGAGGCGGATGCGTCGAACCTGGCGCTGGCGCCCGAGCCGCCGATAGCGGTTTCCCTTTCCGCACCGAAACGGGGGGCGCTCGCTTCGCTGAGCAGTCATTGGCCAGAGTATTTAATGGAAGCAGGTCTGCTGGGTGCCTTCATGGTGTCGGCCTGCCTTTTCGGCGTGCTCTACGGATTTCCTGGCTCGCCGGTAAGGCAGGCAGTTCCCTCCCCCTTTGGCCGTCAGATGCTCGGTGGCATTTCCATGGGCTTGACGGCTATCGCTATCTTCTATTCGCCGTGGGGAAAGCAGTCCGGCGCGCACATCAACCCTTCAGTGACGCTGACTTTTCTTCGCTTAGGAAAAATCAAGCCCTGGGACGCCGTCTTCTATATATGCGCTCAGTTTGTAGGGGCGGCGCTGGCGGTCTACGTTGTGGCGGCGTTCTTCGGCGACGCGATTGCCGATCCGGCGGTGCGCTACGTCGTTACGGTTCCTGGTCCGCAAGGGCCTGGGGTCGCATTTTTTGCGGAATTTCTGATCGCCATCGGGATGATGTCCGCAGTCCTTTACTTCTCCAATCATCACCGGCTCAGCAGCTATACCGGCCTGTTCGCCAGCATCCTGGTCGCGATTTACATCACATTTGAAGGCCCGTTCTCTGGTATGAGTATCAACCCCGCCCGATCTTTTGGGTCTGCCCTTCCCGCTGATGTCTGGGACAGTTTCTGGATTTATCTCACCGCACCCCCATTGGGAATGCTGGTCGCAGCTGAGATCTATTTGTGGCGTGCCGGGAAACTCGCGGTCAAGTGCTGCAAACTTCACCACAACAACACCAAGCGCTGTATCTTCTGCGGAGCAAACGGAGGATTCGCATCATGAGCAATCTGAACCACTATGACGTGATCATCATTGGGACTGGCGCCGGCGGCGGAACGCTCGCTTACCATCTGGCTCCTTCTGGCAAGCGGATCCTCATCCTCGAGCGCGGTGACTATGTGCCTCGGGAAAAGGCGAACTGGGATCCCCAAATCGTTAACGTGGACGGGCACTACAACACGAAGGAGCAGTGGCTCGATAAAGAGGGCAAAGACCTGCACCCACATACTAACTACTACGTTGGAGGCAACACGAAGTTCTACGGGGCGGCGCTGTTCCGGTTGCGAAAAGAAGATTTTGGCGAACTCCGCCACCATGGCGGCGTTTCGCCGGCGTGGCCGATCAGCTATGACGAACTGGAACCGTACTACACGCAGGCCGAGCATCTTTATCAAGTCCACGGCAATCGCGGTGAGGACCCCACGGAACCGCCGGCGAGCGCGCCATATCGCTTCCCTGCTGTTAGCCATGAACCCCGCATTCAACATTTAGCCGACGACTTTGCGAACTCGGGACTGACGCCCTTTCATGTGCCGGTCGGCGTGATGCTTGACGAGAAGAATCCGCAGAAGAGCCGTTGTATTCGCTGCAACACCTGCGACGGCTTTCCGTGCCTGGTTTCGGCGAAGTCGGATGCTCAAGTGGTTTGCATCGACGAAGCGGTGAAATATCCCAACGTTACCCTGCTCACTCGATCGGAGGTGAAGCGTCTGGAAACGGACGCGTCGGGACGAGTAGTGAACGGGGTGCTTATGGAGCGTAACGGCAGCCTGGAAACTTACTCCGCAGATATGGTTGTCGTGTCGTGTGGGGCTATCAACTCAGCTGCGCTGCTGTTGCGCTCTGCCAATGACCGGCACCCGCGCGGGATGGCTAACAGATCAGACACCGTCGGACGCCATTATATGGGGCATACCAATTCAGTGATGATGGCAATCTCGAAGTGCCCGAACCCGACGATTTTTCAGAAAACGCTGGGCGTGAATGATTTCTACTTCGGTTCCAGAGATTGGCAATACCCGATGGGGCACATATCGTTCGTTGGCAAATTGGATGCCGTCACGTTACGAGCGGGCGCGCCTGCTATCGCTCCGAATTTCACTCTTGAACTGATGGCAAGACATTCGCTCGACTTCTGGCTCACGTCGGAAGACCTGCCCGATCCAAACAACCGGGTCACAGTGGATCGAAGCGGAAAGATCGTTCTGACGTATACACCGAATAATCTTGAGGCGCATGAACGGCTGCAGACAAAGCTGAAGCAAGCCATGAAACAGACAAATTGCACTATGCATGGGCACGAATGTCATCAGGGATTGTTCTCGCGCAACCTGTTTGTCGGACAGCGGATTCCGCTGGCGGGCGTTGCGCACCAGAACGGCACGATTCGCTTTGGACACGATCCGAAGGCTTCGGCGCTGGATGTGAACTGCAAGGCGCATGACATCGACAACCTCTACGTGGTCGACGGGAGCTTCTTCCCGTCGAGCGCGGCGGTGAATCCGGCGCTGACCATCATGGCGAACGCTATGAGGGTTGGGGATCACTTGCTGGAACGGCTGGGAGTGTCGGCGGCGGAGAGAGTTGCGCAGCCAGCGCTGACACAGGTCTGAGAGTTAAGGGGAGCCGTCCTCGGGACCCCGGCAGGAGGTCATCGCTATAGAGCTATCTATGAAACCAAGTCTTCAATTGTGCCGCCGGCAACAAGCAATTCTCATCCTGCTGTTTGCGCTGGCTGTCCCTCGGATATTTGCCCAACAGCACCCGCCTCTGGTCGATGGCGTCGATGCCATCGGCATTACGGTCTTCGACATGGATCGCGCGGTGGATTTTTACTCGCGCGTGCTCACATTCGAAAAGATATCGGACATCGAAGTAGCCGGTGACGACTATGAACATCTCGCCGGCGTCTTTGGAGTGCGGATGCGAGTAGTAAGAATGCGGCTGGGCGATGAGTTGATCGAATTGACCGAATACCTGGCCCCGAAAGGCCGTCCGATTCCTGTCGACTCACGCAGCAACGACCGCTGGTTCCAGCACATCGCGATCATCGTCAGCGACATGGACAAGGCCTACCGGCTGCTCCGGCAAAACAAGGTCGAGCACGCTTCTTCCGGGCCGCAACGGCTTCCTGACTGGAACAAGAACGCGGCCGGCATTTCGGCGTTTTACTTCAAGGATCCGGATGGTCATCCCGTCGAAGTGCTGCAATTTCCGCCCGATAAGGGGCTGGAGAAATGGCATCGACCGTCCGATAAGCTGTTCATGGGCATTGACCACACGGCCATCGTGGTTTGGGACACGGACGCCAGCCTCAAGTTTTATCGCGACCTGCTAGGCATGCGCGTTGCCGGGGAAAGCGAAAACTACGGTACCGAGCAGGAGCACCTGAATAACGTGTTTGGTGCCCATCTGCGGATTACGGCGCTGCGCGGCGCCAGCGGTCCGGGCATTGAGCTGCTGGAGTACCTGGCGCCTCGCGACGGCCGCGCGTTCCCGCTCGATGAACATGCAAACGACATCGTCCACCGGCAAACTTCCCTATTGACTCATGACGCCCAAGCCGCAGCTCGGCAGGCCCGCGAAGCCAGAGTTAGTTTTGTTTCTTCCGGAGTGGTTGCGAATCAGACTAGGGAGCTTGGGTTCACTAAAGCGTTGGTGGTTCGTGACCCCGATGGCCACGCAATTGAGATCGAGGAAAAGTAAGGGAGACATCGATGACCCGCGGCATCTTACAAACTGCCCTGACCGGGCTTCCCCTGGAACTCGAATATAGGCTGCCGTCAGCTTACGGCCAAAGCAGTACAATTTCAGAGTCATCTACGCACTCTGGCGTCCCGCTTCAGCAGGCAGTAGAGACGCTGAGCGATGAATTTGAGTGCCTGCTGAGTGTGATCTGAGACGGAGAACTTCCCATGACACAAGAAGAAATCAGACTGGCCGAATCTGGGGCGAAAAAAAAGCATTGGAAACGTTGGGGTCCTTACCTCAGCGAACGCGCCTGGGGCACAGTGCGCGAGGACTACAGCGCCTACGGAAGCGCATGGGAATATTTTCCGCACGAACACGCCCGCTCGCGCGCCTATCGATGGAATGAAGACGGCTTGGGGGGAATCTGTGACCGGCGTCAATTCATCTGCTTTGCGGTGGCGCTGTGGAACGAACGCGACCCTATCCTGAAAGAACGGATGTTTGGCCTCACCGGCAACGAGGGCAATCATGGCGAGGATGTGAAGGAATACTACTTCTACCTCGACAGTACGCCCACGCACTCCTACATGAAGTATCTCTACAAGTATCCCCAGGCGGAGTTTCCTTACGGCCAGTTAGTCGACGAGAACCGGCGGCGCGGCAAGAACCAGGGGGAGTTTGAACTCCTCGATACGGGAGCGTTCAGCGACAATCGCTACTTCGATGTGTTCGTCGAATACGCCAAGGCAGACGTTGAGGACATCCTGATCAAGATCACGGTCGCAAACCGTGGGCGGGAAGTGGCAAGTCTTCGTCTGCTACCGACGGTGTGGTTCCGCAACATCTGGTCGTGGGGAGGGCGCGATCCGCGGCCGGAATTGCATCAGGCAAGGCCTGCGCCGAATCCTGTCGTTGAGTTAAACCATACTCAGTGCGGCAATCGCTGGCTACACTGCGAAGGATCTCCCGAGCTGCTGTTTACGGAGAACGAGACCAACGCGCAGCGGCTGTTTGGCGTGGAGAATCGCACGCCCTACGTCAAGGATGGTATCAACAACTATGTGGTACACGGCGCGCAGGATGCAGTCAACCCGGAGCATGCCGGCACCAAAGCGGCCGCGCATTACAAACTCACAGTCGGCGCCGGGGAAACGGTAGTCGTCCGGATGCGCCTTGCCAACTCTGACTTCACCGGAAAGAGTGCCTTTGAGGGCTTCGACAAGATGTTCACGCTCCGGCAGCGTGAAGCCGACGAATTCTATGCCACTGTCATCCCGCAGGATCTATCTGCCGACGGGCAAAGTGTAATGCGTCAGGGGCTCGGCGGCATGCTGTGGTCCAAGCAGTTCTATCACTACGTGGTCAGGGATTGGTTGCAGGGCGATCCGGCTTGTCCTCCCCCACCTCCAGAGCGCCTGAAGGGCCGCAATCACGAGTGGACTCACCTGTATAACGCGGACGTTATTTCGATGCCCGACAAGTGGGAATACCCGTGGTATGCGGCGTGGGACCTGGCGTTTCACTGTGTCCCGCTGGCGCTGGTGGATTCTGACTTCGCCAAGGATCAGCTAACGCTGATGCTGCGCGAGTGGTACATGCATCCCAACGGACAAATTCCCGCCTACGAGTGGGCATTCGGGGACGTCAATCCGCCGGTGCATGCCTGGGCGGCATGGCGTGTTTACAAAATCGACAAGAAGCGCTCGGGTAAGGGCGACGTGGACTTCCTGAAACGCGTTTTCCACAAGCTGATGCTGAATTTCACGTGGTGGGTGAACCGCAAGGATGCCGAGGGTATGAATATTTTTCAGGGTGGCTTCCTGGGCCTGGACAACATCGGCGTTTTCGACCGCAGCGCCCCGTTGCCGACCGGCGGTTACATCGAGCAGTCCGACGGCACGAGTTGGATGGCGATGTACACGCTCAACCTGTTGGCCATTGCTCTGGAACTGGCTAAGGATGATCCCGTCTACGAAGATGTGGCTAGCAAGTTCTGGGAGCACTTCATCTATATCGCCCATGCCATGAGCCACCGTGGCCACGACAGCATGGGACTCTGGAACGAAGAAGACGGTTTCTTTTACGACGTGCTGAAACTGCCGGACGGAACGCAGTTCCCGATGAAGATCCGCTCCATGGTGGGACTGATTCCGCTGTTCGCGGTGGAAACGCTAGAGCAGGAAGTGCTGGATCGTCTACCGGGATTCAGACGGAGGCTGGAATGGTTCGTCGACAACCGCCCGGATCTGACCGAAAACGTCGCTTGTATGAAGACGCACGGCCAAGGTGAGCGCAGATTGCTGTCCATCGCCACGGAACAGCAACTTCGCGCCATTCTCCGCTACATGCTTGACGAAAAAGAATTTCTCTCGCCCTACGGAATACGAGCGCTGTCACGCTTCCATCACGAACATCCGTATACGCTGGGCGTTCACGACATGAACTACCGTGTCGACTATGAGCCGGCCGAATCCTCGACCGGTTTGTTTGGCGGCAATTCCAACTGGCGCGGACCGATCTGGTTCCCGGTGAACTTTTTGCTGGTCGAATCGCTACAGAAGTTCCATCACTATCTCGGCAACGATTTCAAAGTAGAGTTTCCGACTGGGTCCGGAAAGATGCTCACGCTCTGGGAAGTGGCCGGCGAATTGTCGCGCCGCATGACGAGCATTTTCCTGCAGGACGAGAAGGGCCGCCGGCCGGTGTTCGGCAATCTCGAAAAGTTCCAGACTGATCCAAACTGGCGCGACCTGGTTCTGTTCCACGAATACTTCCACGGGGATTCCGGCACGGGCGTCGGCGCCAGCCATCAGACGGGATGGACTGGCATCGTCACCAAGCTGATGCAGCAGAGCGGCGAGTCCCGGAAACGCAAGAAACACGAACCGGCGGCTGCCACGGTCGCCGCCGACTGAACTCATAAGGAGTAACGAAAATGAAAGCCGTAAGTGTGTTCCCCGGAAAACCCGACAGCGTCCACATCACGGATTTGCCGAAGCCCGCCTTGGATCAGGTCCCAAACGGGCGCGGCGTACTGGTGAAAGTTCTGCGCGTGGGCGTAGATGGCACCGACAAAGAAATCAATGCCGCCGAGTACGGAGCAGCGCCTCCCGGATATGACTTTCTGGTGATTGGTCACGAAGGCTTCGGGCGCGTGGAGGCCGTGGGCCCAAACGTCACCGAACTGAAACCCGGCGACTACGTTGTCGCCACGGTGCGGCGTCCGGGCAAGAGTATTTACGACCTGATCGGCACCAACGACATGACCACCGACGACACGTATTACGAACGCGGTATCAATCTGCGCCATGGCTATCTGACGGAGTACTACGTGGACGACGTCGAATTCATCGTCAAAGTACCGCAGGGCTTGAAGCAAGTCGGTGTGTTGCTTGAGCCGACGACGGTAGTAGAAAAAGGCATCCACCAGGCCTATGAGATTCAGCGGCGTCTGAAAGTCTGGAAACCGCGGAAAGCTGCGGTGATGGGCGCGGGCACGATCGGATTGCTCGCCACGTTGGTATTACGTCTGCGCGGCCTTGACGTAACTACTTTCGCGCGGACCACCAAACCCTACCTGAATGCCGATCTGATCGAAGAGCTCGGCGCACGATACATCTCGACCAAGGAAACGCCACTACTCGATGCTGCCAAGCAGTATGGTCCATTCGACCTGATCTTTGAAGGGACCGGCAACTCATCGGTCGTATTCGACAGCATGCAGGCGCTAGGAAAAAACGGCGTGCTCGTACTTGCGAGCGTGACCGGTGGCGACAAGATGATCCAAGTACCAGCGGACCGTATCAACCTGGAGTTTGTCCTGGGTAATAAGGTCATGGTGGGAACCGTTAACGCTAATCGCGAATATTTCGAGCAAGGTGTGGGCGACCTGTCCCAGGCTGAGTTGGAGTATCCGGGATGGTTGAGCAAGCTTTTGACCGACCCGGTCAAAGGCTTGGAGAATTACACCGAGCTGTTCAAAAAGCTCACGACCCCCAATGGCGCGATCAAAGTTTTCTGTCAGGTGGCAGAACTTTAGTGGCGTTTTGAAGCTGTCATCCTGAGCGAAATCGTAGGACGCTTGCGCGACGTCGTGTATTGACGGTGTGTCAAGACGTCGTTTGGAGTGTCGAGCGACTAGGGTCCTTCGACTACACCAGTTCGTTCGCGAAGCGAACGAACTGTCTTCGCTCAGGATGACAATCTGGAGAGAATCATGATTCAGTTCAAGCAGGATACGTGCGGTGACCTGGACGCGGCTCTTCGCCGGGAATGGCTCGAGACGAACGGCCTTGGTGGTTTTGCCTCGTCCACCATCATCGGCCTGAATACGCGCCGCTATCACGGCTTGTTGGTCGCTGCGACGAAGCCGCCAGTCGGCAGGCTGGTGCTGCTTTCCAAATTGGAAGAGACCCTATTTATTGATGGTCATGCGTTTGATCTGTCGGCGAATCGCTACCCCGGGGTCGTGCACCCACAGGGGTTTCGCTATCTGAAGCAGTTTCGCCTCGACCCGTTTCCGGTCTTCACCTATGAAGTGGAGGGGATCGAGATTGAAAAAACCGTTTTCATGGTTCAAGGGGAGAACAGCACGGTAGTCCAATATGAACTGAAGAAAAACAACGATCCCGAGTCGCTGAAGAATTTAGGGCTGGAGATTCGGCCACTCATCGCGTTCCGCGACTACCACAGCATGACTCATGAGAATAGTGCCATCAACCCGGCGGTCGACGAGAATCACGGCTTAGCCACGGTCACTCCGTATCAAGGAGTGCCTTCTCTCCATTTGGCGCACAATGCTGTTGAACTCCGCAAGGCCGGGGACTGGTATCGTAATTTTGAGTACGATGCGGAGCGTGAACGCGGTCTGGATTTTTCTGAAGACCTCTTTAATCCCTTCGTTCTCCGGTTCGACCTGCGCCTTCGTCGGCAGGCTTCGGTGATTGCTTCTACCGAAAAGCGAGATGCGTCCAACGTCGCGGAATACCGGAAAGCCGCGATCACGCGTCATCGCAGTGCGACGATGTCGTCGCCAATTGAGGACGGTTTCGCGCAGACTCTGGCCGCAGCGGCCGATCAATATATTGTTTCCCGCGGAGACCAGAAAACGGTTATTGCCGGCTACCACTGGTTCAGTGACTGGGGCCGCGACACCATGATCGCTCTGCCGGGCCTAACGCTGCCGACCGGCAAGCATGACGTCGCACGCAGCATCCTCCGCACGTTTGCTAAGCACGTGGATCAGGGTATGTTGCCGAACCGTTTCCCTGATGCCGGGGAGACGCCCGAATACAACACGGTCGATGCTACGCTCTGGTTCTTCGAAGCCGCCCGCGCGTTCCTTGCCTACACGGGAGACGTGGAATTTGTCCGCACGGAACTCTATCCGGTGTTTGCGGACGTTATCGCCTGGCACGCTCGCGGCACGCGTTATGGGATCAAAGTGGATCCCAGCGGCCTGCTGGCCTCCGGAGAGCCCGGCGTCCAGCTCACTTGGATGGACGCTAAAGTGGGCGACTGGGTAGTTACACCGCGCCGCGGCAAGCCGGTCGAGATTCAGGCACTCTGGTATAACGCGCTCCGCATCATGGAAGACTTGGCCCGCAGATTTGGCGACGAAGCCGAACAAAAGCGTTATCGCGGGATGGCAACGGTCGCGGGATGGAGCTTTAACCGGCTTTTCTGGAACGAAAAAGAGGCTTGTCTATATGACGTTGTGAACGGCGGTCTGCCCGATCCTTCTATCCGGCCCAATCAGATCTTTGCTGTCAGCCTGACTCACAGCATGTTGTCGCCGGAACGGGCGAAGGCCGTGGTCGAGAAAGTTCAGCAGCACTTGCTCACGCCCTACGGACTGCGCAGTCTCGCGCCCAGCGACCCGCAATATCGCGGACGCTACACCGGCAGCCCCGCTGAGCGAGACGACGCGTACCACCAGGGGACAGTATGGCCGTGGCTGATTGGGCCGTTTATCACGGCGTACGGGAAGGTCAATGAAGGAAGCCCGGTGGCGCGGTCGCAGGCAGGTGAGTGGCTTAGGCCGCTGCAAGATCACTTGTCCGATGGCGGGCTGGGGCACATCTCGGAAATTCTCGACGGGGATGCACCACAGAGACCCTGCGGGTGCATAGCACAAGCCTGGAGCGTGGGCGAAGTGCTGCGGGCCTATGTGGAAGATGTAAAGGGCATTCGGCCGGTAGTGCAGCAGGAGACCCGACCCTCCCAGACCAAGAATGAATCCAGGATGCAGACCATGGCCTCGTCGGCGCCGCGCCCCGGTACCGTGACACGTGGGTAATTCTCAATTCGTCACTGATCACATGATGTAAAGGCTCAGAACGCGCCCGGGTGTACAATGCCGCTGCCCGGGGAACCCCCAACACAACCTCGGGTTAAAACCTCGTGTAAGAGTAGGCAGGGCTAGGATCGGCACGACGCGAGCCATAGTCAGCCAGAGAAAATGTGTAAGCCATACTCGCGTTCGGGTTCTGTCCAGCCCTGAGTCCAAAGGTAGAAGAAGGAGCCACGATGACAAGAAAGCTTGGCTGCGCATTTTGTATCTTTGCGGTGTGCTTGGCGACAGTCTCGTGCAAGAAGCTTGAGTCAGCGAACCCGCCAGGGCCGCTGGCGTTTGAGCCTTCCAAGTTCGCCGACGCGATCCCAGACGACTATGGAACGTTGATCGGGGCAACGCCGAATCCACAGAATCCCAAGTGGGTCGCTCTATGGTTCCAGAAATCAGACAAGACGATCACCGCTGTTTTCGTCAACGTTGAACAGGGCAAGATTTACGAAAAGGCGCTCACGATTCCACGAAAGTAACAGGGATCGGAGCCATCACCTTCAATCACTGAAGGTCGGGGGTAGCTATGAGCCTTGAAAAGTTAGTTTCGTTCGCATCCCGCCTCTCCTTTTTGGTCGCGTTCGTGTTACTCGCGCTGGCTCTGATTGAGAGGATCGCGAACGCAACCGGCTACACGATCTTGCAAATGTACAGAGGAGGTCGCTTGCTGGAGGTCGCGGTCGTCCTCCTGGTGTTCGTGATCGCCGTGCAACTGCGGGAGATGAAAGACGAGCTCAGGAAAAAATCTTGACGTAGGAATATTGATTGCGCATTCACTTGTCAAAGATTCCGGCGCTCCAAGCTTGAAAGTGGCCACTTGGCCCGAATCAGAAGTTAGGAGAGGTGTTCTCTGTCCAGCCGCGCGAGTTACTGTTGTCAATTCAAATCAGGAAGCAAGACGGTGCGGTGGATGCGTTCCATCTCGACCGAGTGATCGAATGCCTGCATTGAACACGGACTGCCCCCAAAGTAATTGAACGCTATGTCCCTTGGCGTGCAGCTGATTTCGGTGAAGCTGATAGTCTCGACGTTCTCGCGGTGCACGCAGAGGCTGAAAGGCCCGGGCTCGTTGTCATGGGAACAATGCAGGCGCCGAAGCCATGGCAATGAGCCAGCGTCCTCCATGTCCCACGCCGCTTTGCAGATCTTACCCCGCTGTGCCGACGCCTGCTCGTCCGACAGGCTGGACGAGAACCAATGCCGCGGTTTCCACTCGTGAAATTTGGACTCCAACTTCTGCTGGTTCCAACGCCACTCGCTGATTCTCTTCTCTGCCGGGAAAACACCCACCAGGCGAAAGGGCCAAATATTTCTCAAATCGAGCTTCTGTAGCGCTTTTTGGACTTCATCCTGGGAAATGAAGCCAATCAGCGCATGAATCACAGCACCCCGGCTACGTGTCTTTGCGGTATCGGGTTGCGGTACGTCGTTCCAGTTGAGCAACGCCAGCGCGATCCCGTGGTTGTTTGCTGCGACCCAAGTACCGTCAGCGCTGTCACGCGGATAGATGGCGGCCGTTCTCCCCAGATCGATCTTCGAAGGAGGGATAGCATCGCCGCGAGTCAGGCGCTCGTCGCGATTCATCGCAAGGTAATAGCCGTTGTCGCGAGTGATGGCGCTGAGGGTACACATTGCAGTGGGCCGTATCAGGACATTAGTCGGCGGCCGGGTAGGCTGCCGAGATCGTCCGATAGAGTTTCCAGTCTCTCAGGAAATCGAGGATCGAGGGTGACTTATGTCCGAGATCGCAATTCGCTCGGCCGATTGCGTATACCAGTTCCCACTGTCGATAGAGCGTCCTATACGCGGTCAGCAGCGAATTGCGCTCGTCGTAGATATTGGTCGCTTCCGAGGCGGCGCCATTCAGCTCGATGATCTTGAAATTCTCGCCACGCTGCAGGTCTTCATCGCTCGAGTATCGGATGTCGTAGCGGCCGATGAAAAATCCGGGCAGAGAGCGCGAGATCTGGTCGATGCGGTGGCGCAAGGCTTCTGAGTTCAAGTAGCCGCCGTCACGGAAGATGCATCCTTGGCAATGGTTTCCTGCTTCGACGAGCCGCACCCGTTCACCCGTTGGGAGTACGCGTCCGAGCAAGTCGGGAAATCGATCAGTATAAGTTTTCGCAATCAGAGACGCGCGGCCATCGGCTTGCACCAGCTCTTCGAAGGTGCTGAGGCCGTCACCGATTACTGTTGGGAACGCTTTCTCGGTGACGGCAAAGATCTCGCCACGTTGCTGGCCTGGGAACCGGTAGTAAAACACGCCGATCTCTTTCTGATCGCGGACATAGCGCTGCAGAATAATGTCGGACTGGACTTGCGACAGGTATTGCTCGGCTTCGGCGGGCGTGAAGATCAGCTTGAAGCCAGCCCCACGCTGTCCGACGTTGGGCTTTAGAACAAAGGGATAAGCAATTCCGCGTTCGCCACAAAATCGATTTAGAGTTCTCCACCGTTGCGTCTGTTCGCCGGCAGCGATCAAGTATCCATCGGCAACCGCTTCCGGCGCTGTGTTCATCAAGGCTTGCAGAACTTCGATCTTGGATTCTCCAACCATGCCACCGTTGCGGAAGGCGGGATTCGCAACGGCGGGCAGTGAGAATCCGCGATAGCGCACACTCAACCAGGCACACATAGCGGCCACGGGTGGGTAGAACATCCACGCTGGCCAAAACTCCCAGCGCTGGTATTTCCGGATGAACAGGCGCATGCGCTTGAAAGCAGGTGGCGCGCTGCTGAGCAGAGCTGGGCCCAAGAGCAGCGCGGCCACGAGAAACCACGGGGTCTTTCGTCCGGCGAGGAACGACACTTGCGGGGCAACGTGCCAGATTCCGAAAATGACGCCCACCCAGATCGCGGAGCAGATGCCGGTGATGGTACTGAAAAGTCTCGCCGGGAGTTTGAGAGCACCCGCCGCAACATAAAGCGGCAGACGGCTTCCGGGGAGAAACCGGCTCATGACGATCGTCAGTGGCCCTCGCTGCTGAAACCACGCTTCGGCTTTTCTCAGCGACGCATCTGAGACGAAACGTCGCGACCAGCACGACGTTGCCACCCGTCGTCCGAAACTTGAGCCGAGCGCGTACAGCCCTATATCCCCGATCCAAATGCCGAGAAAGGCGCTGATGAAGCCCAGACGCACGTCGAGCTTGCCGGCGGCACCGAGCGTGACCGCCAGCAGCGTAGCGCCGTCTTCATAGGCAAAGGTGAACAGGAAGATCGACAACGCCAGGGTGGCTTGCGTCTCCGGAATTGGAAGATGGAGAAGCATGTCAGTGAGCGGTTTGCGCCTCGAGATGCTTTAACGTGGAGGGAGCGACGCCAAATTCATATGGCAAAGTCACCGACATTCTGGCCGCGAGCAATTTGAGGATCGCGTAGTGATGGATCGCATGGCCAACGCAGAACATGATCTCCCGCGCCACGTTGGAGCCAACTGCCTGGGCATCGCTCTCTCCGTAGTCAACGCTGTAGATCACGGCGCAGTCGCGCTGCAGGATGTCGGCTGGCAGGTCGCGGAATTGCCTGATTAGCTCCTCCGTGACAAAAAGCGCTTCGACTTCCGAGTTTTCAATCTCTGGGCTGCGACGGCGCTGGTCGTAATCGATCCGACCGGTCTGTAGCCCGCCGAGCAGACAGAGAAAGTGATCGAGCACATGGCGATAATGCGCGCCGAGCGAGGCCCCGTGTGGCCCGTCTTCTTTACGGGTATAAGTCTCGTTGTTGACGCTCTGCAACAGGGCGCAGCCTTGCTGTAGCACGTCTTCGACCGCTGACATTAGAGACAAAGGCTTCATGTTAGAACCGCTCCCCGGCTACTGGAATCTGTTTGCGATGGAGAAACAGCGCGATTGCGCTGGTGACGACTACCGTAATTGCAAGCCCGAACAGCAGACCTTTGTCACCTTGTACCTCGACGCCAAGGAAGGTCAGATGGCTGGCGATGGCACCGGCAGTAGCCGCAATCGCGAGCAGCGCGCCTGCCCAAACGAATTGTGGAGTCAGCAACAAAATCGAGGCGATTAGTTCCATCACGCCCGATCCGATCCGCCCCCACTGCTCGGCACCGTTTATCGGCACAAAGGGCAGGTAAGTGTGGAGAAACTCTCCAAGCTTGGTGAAGATGTAAACCGACTCTGGCGCCGCTGTGAACTTGAAGAACAACGTCTGCAAGAGAATGATCGCGGCGACGATTCGGCAGATCCAACTCAGGGCCATTAGCGAAGTCGTGGCCGTCTTGCCGGTGGTTGCGATGGCTTGGCTGCTCACGGTTTGCTCCTTCACTTACCGTATTTCTCGACCAGGCCGGGCCAGTTCTGGTCGGCCTTCTTCAGCGTGCCCTGCTGGTCCTTGTTGAAGTCGTCCTTGACACCGAGGTCGTACTGCATGAGAAGGCGTCCGTTGACGATCTGCCAGGCTTCGATCTTGATGGGGGCTCGTGCGCCGTGGCTCACGCCGTAGGCGCAGTAGCCTCCGAACTGCGGTTCGTATTTTGCTGGGTCCTTATCGAACGCGGCCTTGTGGTCCGTAGAAGCGAAGTAATATTTCGCGCCGTTGTATTCCGATTGGAACTGCGAGTTTCCCTTCACCGGACGCTGATCCGTAAAGAACGCCACCGGATCGTATCCCTGGAGGGCTAAACCGCTGCGGTCCAGGTTTAGCAATTGTTTACCTGCGGCGAAAGTGAACACCGTACTAAACATTAGAGCCGCCAGAAAAAGTTTCTTCATTGTTTGTCCTTCCATTCCGAGCTTCTGGATTCTTAAGCAGTGAGAGTCCAAGGGGAGCTAAAAGTTTCAACGCGCAGGGATCTCAAGTGAGCAAGATGAAACGATAGAAGGAACAAATCGAGCCCCGATGGGGAGGGTTATCGGGGCTCCCAAGCGCTACACCACGGGCACAAGGACGCCCGTACTTCATTTGTTCATACGATGCGGATCCTTGTCGGAAGTTTCAGATTTCAACGTCGATTTTCGCAAGATTCCATTAGGGAGGAGGCATATCTTGCCATCCGATACTTACATTTGTAGCTCTGCTACTGGCTGCGATGCGGTAAGTCGGTGCGGCTGATGCCGAAGAGATCGTGCATCGACCCTCAGTAGACGATCTTCTCCGCTCTGCAACAGCTCGCCGTGGATGGTAATTGGCTCCGCGACAAATTCGCGCAACGCGTCACGGCCCAATGCGCGGCCATCAGCGCCTACCAGCAGGAACTGCTTGCGACCGTGAGTGGCGACAAAAATGGGAGGAATGCCTCCGCTCAGGCAGCGTGCTGCGCAGTCACGATGAACTTTCCCATTGCCGGGATTCATCACGCCCAAGTAACACTTGCTGTCCACAATCTCACCCGTTACAGTCACGGCTCCCAGGTCGCGAGTTGCGTCCGCGGTCACGGTCCCCGACGATTTTCTGGTGATTGATCCTGGCTCAATCTCAACCATGGTCCTGCCGTCACGATAGATTAGTTGGCCTCGCAGACGGACTGGCTTGTCTTCAAAACCGGCCACCAGATCGTCGGCACCGTACTTTCCTGGCGCAACTAGCAAATACTGCGAGTAACTCTCCTGTTGCCCGGTTTGGCCCGGGCGCGTGACCAGCAACGCCGGATACGGCTGCGTCGCAACGACTCCTTCAAAACTACATACCTTGCCGAACTCAAAGACAGAATTGGCAAACGGCCCTTGCCCGCGAATCAACAAGAGAGCAACTACTACCGCTGCCGCGCCGAGCCCTACGACCACCTTGCGGACAAAGTGAGCGAGCGGGGCTGGCGCCTTTGGAAGATAGCCTACGTAGAAGTCACTCATCGCAGCATCCCCTCTCTGGACTCAACTCTGGCAGGCTCAACGTAGGTTCCGGGAGCGTTCGGGCGGGGATGCACGAATACAGTCCCACCGACTACCTTGACGCGGAAGGTCGGGACCTTTTCCTTGAATGGTGCCGGGGCGGCTCCTGACTCCGGTTGATATTGATAGCCGTGCCAGGGGCATGTGACACAACCGTCGATGATTCTTCCCTCCCCCAGCGGTCCGTTCTGGTGCTGGCAAACGTTGGAGATGGCAGAAACTTTTCCGTCGTAACGAAACACCGCCACTCGTTCACCGGAGAGAGAAACGATAGTCGCGCACTTCTCTGAAATTCGGTCGAACTTGCAGACCTCGACAAAGCCTTCGCCGGTGGCTTTGATTTTCGCCTGGTCAACCCTTTTCTCGCGAAACGCGGCCGCGAGGTGAAGCAAAACCACGGTGGCTACTCCAACAATCAACACACCGGCCAGGACTGGACTGGTCTCAGACTGCAGCGCGCCCAGCGTGATGTGAGCGACCAGCAGCGTATAGGCGACATACACCAGCATGTGAAGTCGCTTCCACATCGGCGCCGACAGGTTGCGCAGCCAGAAATCGTGACTGGTGGCGGCCATCAGAAATAGGATGATCAGCGCAAAGAAACCAAGCGCTTGAAAGGGAAAATCCGCCACACTTCGATAGCGCGGGTTACTGATGAACAGACTCACCAAGGGATTCGCATTCCCGAGCGCATGAAACTGAAAGAGCGCGAACCCGCCATGGGCCAGCCCGAGCAGAAATGTCGTGACTCCAAGATGCCGGCGGTTGTAAAGCAGCGGAAGGAATCGGCAATCCAATCTGGCCAACGGTCCGATGCACAGCACGACGTTCAACAGCAGGAACGCGCCTGTGCCAAAGGCTCGGATCAACAGCGTCTCGGCCGTCGCCGTCGGGTTTAGCCACACGCCAACGCCGACGAAGAGTGCGAGGTACAGAACCAGAAGAGAGACGAGCACAGCGTCATAAATCTTCTTCTGTCGGTTCCAGCTGATGGCCCCGTATTGAACGCTCATGGCAGCTTCTCCACCGGAACGGTGTCTACTACTGCCAGGTGAGCGCCGCTGTACAGCACGAGATGGCCATCTTGCGTAGCATCCTGAGGCAGTGCGAAGGCGCGGCCTGCGTGAAATGCGCCCAGCAAGCGCGCCGATACTGGCAGAGTGTTCCCCTGCGGTTCGTCGGCAGCCCAGTACAGCAGCAAGTCAGGTTCATTCAGCTCTTGCACTGGCTTCAGTACGACATCAATTTCCTGAGGATGGCTCGCATTGCGATAAAGCTCCGTCTGAATCGCATGCTTCTGCCACAATTTGTCGGGCTTTGTTAAGGGGTAATTTGAGGATTCGTCTGTCGAAGGTGCGAATTGCGTCCGTGTGCGGCGCGCACCCAGTCCAACCGCCAAGATAACTGGTAACACAACGGCGAGCGCGAAGAACGCGCGACGATGAACGGTTCTGAGTGGTTGAATCATTGACTATCCGATCGCCGGTGCGGATTCTTTTCAACGGGAGGCTCTGTGGCGCCTCGCGTCCAACGATACAGAAACATGGGCCAAAAGGCGGCGATACCGGGCAGGATCAACAATCGAAAACCAACGCCCGATCCTTGTGCGTCGGCATCGAGGCGCTGAACCCCCATCGACACGAACGCCGCCGCAAACACGAGTCCCAGGCCGACATACACAGCCAGCGTATAGACAAACGCTTTGGCGAAGGTCTCAAGCATCTTTGCCATAGACGGGGATCACAGCCCCGTTGACGTCTGCGCCGGTGTCGCCCGCAAGCCAGAGAACCAGGTTCGCAACATTGGAAGGTTGCACCCATTTGCTGACGTCGGCGTTCGGAATCGCCTTGCGGTTCGCGGGTGTGTCCATGGTGCCGGGCAGGATCACGTTGGCCGTGATTCCTGCATCTTTATTCTCAGCGGCCACCGTCCTGATCAAAGAGACCAGAGCGGCCTTGGAAGCGCTGTATGCCCCGACACCCGGTCCGGGATCCATCGCTGCGCGGCTCCCGATGGCGACGATGCGCCCGTTGCCTGTCGTTCGCATTGCTGGCAACGCGGCCCGCAGAAGGTAGAAAGCACTGTTAAAGTTGAGGTCAAACATTTTCTGCAACGTCGCATCGTCGATTGCCGCGATCGACTGGCCTCCTGCAAACGCGCCGACGGTGTGAGCCAGAACATCGATCCGTCCGAAACGTGCTACCACCTGATCGACCAGGACCTTAGCGCCTGCCGGAGTCGAAATCTCGGCGGGAATTGCGGTAAAACCCGGATTGGTGAAATCCGACTGCTGAATTTTTCGCGAGGTGCCAATGACCGTCGCGCCGGCATCGAGAAACGCCTGCGTCACATATACTCCGAGGCCACCGTGGGCGCCGGTTACCAGTACGACCTTGCCTTTCATTGCGGGTGCTCCAATCTTTAACTGGCGATCAGATTCCTAAGGTCATCAAAGGTTACGGCAATCCGAAGGAAAAGAATATTCCGCCCCTGGCATTCGGCAGTCTCGGACGTCAGTGACGAACCTTTGCGCGATCATGACGCGTCACAGGTCCATGTTCTCGGAAGCCGGAATAATTGGCGCTCGCCCGGCATCGCTGCGATGCGGTGGAAACGGGATTCTGGCAAATCTCTCCTGCGCTTCTGCCAGCGGCCAGCATACTTACAAGGTTCTGCTCGACGGCCAGCGCTGGCTCGATGGTCAGGGTAATCCGGCAAGGGGCCGGATGGCCTGGCGGCTTCAACAGCACGATTGATTGCAACGCCAGTGGAGACTTCTGATGGATGTTGATTGTGTATTTGAGATATTGACGCTAACTTATAGAACAACAATGCATTAGCGTTCTGCCTGCCATGGCCTTTAATTTTGTCACTTTCCGTTCCTATCCGAATCTCACCGCCGGGCGGGGTGTGTTTGCTGGGGAGCAAACAAGAGATTCGTGGCTAAAAACATTTGAAGGAGTCTTTCTCATCGAGAGTAAACTACACAGTTGGTCTTGCGGGTATGCGAAGATTTGCTGGGCTCGGATAGCAGGAACAGCGCCGCGAGAGATGTTGAAGGTCTGATCATGGCCGTCGAAATGAAATGCGCAGATGTGCGGCGTGAGATCTCCAACTACCTGGATCGTAGTGTCCCTGCCCTTCGGCGGCGCCAAATGCAACGCCACTTCACCAAATGCAAGCGCTGCAAGGCGGTTCTTGACGGAACGAGCAACATCGTCGACCTGACAAACGATGAGCGGGCGTTCGAGCTGCCCCGTGATGTCTCACGGCGTCTTTACTCGAAGCTGGAACGGCATTTGGAGGCCCAGAAGAAGGGTCTGCGGGGAGTTTCCGAAGAAATTCCGGTTGGCATTACCGACGATCGCGTTCAGCTTGGTTCCCATCTCATCTACTTCTGGGAGAATGATGCGGACTTCGAGCGTGGCGTGCGCTTCCTCTATCCCGGTTTGGGGAAGGGAGAGCACTGTATTATCTTTGGACACGACGAAGCTCTACAAAAGGTAATGGCGACCCTGTGGTCCGAAGGCTACGACCCGGACGAGTTGATTCGGAAGCTGCAACTCACCGTGCTCCGTCGCCACGCTTCTGCCGAAGCGACCCTTTCTGATATCAACGACGTTGCACAGGCTTGTCTGGATGCGGGAGCCACCGGGATTCGCTTCCTCGGAAATCTGGGAATGGGGCGGGATCCCCTGCCAGCCGGCGAGGATGACGTCCTGGAACTTGAAAACAAAGTCAGCGCCATGATCAACGCGATCCCGTGCGTCGTGGTTTGTATGTACGACGTGCGCACGCTTTCCGGCCGGTTAATCCTCAAGGGAGGATTGCAGACTCATCGTTTGGCGGTGTGTCCGGATTGCGTCCATGAGAATCCGTACTTCAAACAGCCCTGCACGCCAGTGGCAACCGTCTGACTGCCCGTGTCTGAGTTTCTCCCGATGCCTCAGCTTGAGCTATTGGCGTATACCTTCACATAGTCCACCAGCATTGTCTGAGGAAAGACGGTGGTACGGTCGGGACTTCCGGGCCAGTCCCCACCTACAGCGACGTTGAGCAAAATGAAAAATGGATGGTCGAAGACCCAGGTTCCACTCTTAGGAAGATCCGCGGGCGAACGGGTTTCGTACAGGTTGCTGTCGACATAGAAGCGAACGGCCGAGGGCTCCCATTCGACAGCAAAGATGTGGAAATCGTCGGCGAACTTGCCGGAAGATAAGGTGTAAGTCCCAGTCAGGCCGTTTCCTCCCCAGTAGCCCGGGCCGTGCATGCTGCCGTGAACTTTGTCAGGCTCCCTTCCTATGTTCTCCATGATGTCGATCTCGCCGCAGTTGGGCCAGCCGATGGTGCCTATATTGTTGCCGAGCATCCAGAACGCTGGCCACATTCCTTGTCCGCGCGGAATCTTGATCCGTGCCTCGAAGCGTCCATATCTTTGCTCAAACAATCCTAGAGTCTTGAGGCGGGCGGAGGTGTATTGCCGCGTGATGCCATCGGTGCCCTTGTAAGTCTCTTGGCTGGCGGTGATGACCAGGTTGCCATCCTGCACGTGAACATTTTGGGTCCGATTGGTGTACGTCTCGAGTTCGTTGTTGCCCCAACCGTCTCCGCCGGTCTCCATGGTCCACTTGGAAGAGTCGGGCAAAGATCCGTTCGCCGCACTGAATTCGTCGCTCCAAACAAGAATGTAGCTCGGTTGAGTTGCCAGCGGTGGAGGCGACGGGCCGCAGGACAGGGCAGCGAATAGCACGATGAGCAGATAGAAAAGGCAGGTCGACAACTTTCCCGGCATGGAGCGTTTCTTCAATTTGGATAGCATCAATTTCTAAAAGCGGTTGTTGGGCTACTCCAACGAAATGACCCCGCGCTGCAGAGCGACTGTGGCAGCCTCGGTGCGGTCTTTCACATTCAGTTTTTCCAGCACGTGACTGACATGGAGTTTGACCGTGACCTCCGCGATATTAAGTGATGCCGCGATCTCTTTGTTGCCCAGGCCTTTCGCCACCATGCGGAGAACTTCCAGCTCTCGGCCGGTAAGCGACCGGTGCTGCATGCGCGCCGCCAACAGCGGCGCGACGGCCGGGTCAATATAGCGCCGCCCCTCGCAAACTTCACGGATGGCTCGCAATAGATCCTCGCGCATTGCACTCTTCAGGATGTAGCCACGCGCTCCAGCTTGCAGGGCGCGGAAGACTTCCTCTTCACCGGAGTGGGTAGAAAGCATGAGGACGCGAGCTTCGGGAAACTCCTGCACAATCGATGCGGTAGCTGCGGCACCGCTGGAGCCTGGGAGGCGGACATCCATGATGACCAGGTTGGGCCGGTGCTGGCGGTAAGCGGCCAGAGCCGTCTCGCCGTTCGCCGCTTCGGCTACCACCTCCATGTCGGGCTCGACGTTCAAGGAGGCGGACAGGCCCATGCGGACCATGAAATGGTCATCCACGACCAGAATGCGTATGCGCTTTGAGCTCGGCATCGGAAATAGATTGGCGTTCGGAGCGAACCTCGACCGTAATTTGCGTTCCGCGCCCAGGCGCGCTGTCAATCTGCAAATGGGACCCTAGAGATTCGGCACGTTCCCGCATATCCAGCATCCCAAAATGCCCCGCAGAGTTGGTTTGGTCGGAACTGAAGCCCTGGCCGTCGTCGCTCACTTTCAAGATCACTGTCTCCGCGTTGTAGTGTAGTTCAATTTGTACCTGGGAGGCACGGCCGTGTTTGATGGCATTGGCCACGGCTTCCTGGCCGATGCGCAAGAGATTCATTTCGATCTTGCCGGCGAGGCGAACTGGCGCTCCGCTGACGTTAACATCAATCTTGGCGCCATCACCGGGGACCATGGGACGCACGATTTGTCCCAACGCGGAGGGCAGGTCACCCTGTTCCAGCAAATCGCAACGCAGATCCCACACCGAACGACGGGCTTCGACCATGCCGTGGCGGCTCATGCTGCGCGCGGCATCCAGCGCACGAAATGCAACCGGCGGGGCTTGACGGAAGCAATCCACGGCCAAATCCAACTGCATCGTAATGCCGGCAAGTTCCTGTTCCAGGGTGTCGTGCAATTCCCGAGCGATACGATTGCGTTCTTCGAGAACGGCTCCGTGCTGCAGCTTCTCCCGGATGATGGCCATCTGTTCGCGCAGCTTTCGGCCCAGCACCACCATGCCGACAAGTACCAGGATCAAGACCCCGCCCATGATTCCCAGCAGCCAGAGTGCACGACGCAGATTCCACCACGGCGGGGCATGGAGGACCGTGACATCTTGCGCCGATCGCAACAGGATGCGAAACGATTGGGGAACCGACCAGAGTCCTCCGTTGCTCACCAGGCAAATTCCAGTAATTCGGAGCTTGCTGTTAACTCGGCTCGTGGGCAAACGGTCGAAGGCGCCGCGCGGTTCAAGCGTAGCTTCGAAAATGCGATCGTCCTGCTGCAGCAGGAGATGTTGTCCGTCTGCCTTGGTTTCCACCTGCAGCAGGTTTGCATCGGTTGTAACCAATGCGCCGTCGTACTGCTCCCAAGGGATGGTCAGGTTGAGCCCAACCGGCTCCGCGGGTGTACCCGGACCCACGCGGTGAAAAACTGCGTCTTCAAGCACCGGGGCCGACGCCCCCACGGCCGGGAAACCCACTACGTCGACTACATCACCGACGGCGAGTTTGGTGTCCTGCTGCGTCAGCACGCGCAAGCCTTGCCCATTCTCTTGAAGGAACAGGGCCCGGCCCGGTTGCTGATAGGTAACTACACCTTGCACCTGGACGCGGTGTTGCGGTCCCCGGGCAGGAGAAAAACGCATCAACGATGAGAAGGGCACTTCCTTGGCCTGCATCTCGACTTTGATCAAGCGGAGATCCGGTACGTAGAAGAGCACACCGATCAGCTGGCGATGCGTGTTAAAGAGGCTGCCACAAACACCCTCGATCAAGACTTCGCTGTCGACCCAGGACGAGAAGTCTACTTCCCGTTGAATCGGCACGCGGACCGTGAAACGGCCGCCGCCGGACGCCACTGTCATGGCCAGGACGGTTTCGTGCCACGAGGTGCGGTCGATCGAGACTGCGCGCACCACACCGCGAACGCCTGCCCATTGACTGTCCTGCTGGCCGCCGGCCAGTTCGCCGAACGGATAGATACGCGTCGGCGGCAATGTCCCTTTGCCGATGACCCGCACCTTCAGTTCCTGGATCACGGGCGCGAACTTGCCTGGACCGGTAACGCCTTCCAACTCGACCAAGTCGCCGAAGTGGTGGTCGAATTTTGGAGACAGACTGCCTTCGACGTAAATACCGGCGGTTGCGTCCTGGACGAAAAAATCGGGAGCTGGAACGTCGTCGGTAACGACCCCGCGGATTTGTACTGGATAGCCCCGAGCCGCCTCTTCCGGACTGAGCTGCCGGACCTGGTCCGCGTGAGTCAGGAGAGAAAGGGAATGCGCGGTGGGCTGCGCAACAGCAGGCAGGGTCGACGCAAAGATTACCAACGACAATCTACAACGGTTAGAAAAAGCAGAACTTGGGGTACGTCCAAGTCGCGATCGCCGAATTACAGCCGTGCTAGACATCAGATTTTCCAGCTTTGCCCAATCGCCGACGAGGGGATGTTTGGAACATTAGAAACTGGTCAATTTGCCCGTCACTACGAACTGTTATCTTAACCCGGCTGTGCCTAGGAGGAGAACGGCTTCGCAATCACAAAGCAATCGCATGACATCCTAAACCGCGAGCGCGTGTTCGCGGGCTTCTGGGGAGGGAAATTGGTTAGAAGACGAATTTGGCGCCAAGCTGAATTACGCGGAACCCTCCCGGACCGCCGTTCGAGTTGTAGGTATCCGACGGTGTGCCCCAGTTGCTGGCCTTCGAAATGGTGATGTCGGGAGAACTTGACCCGCCACCTGCTGGCGTGTTGTAGGTCCACTGCCATGGCCCGTTGATATTCACGCCAAAGTTCTTGTCGCTGAAGTTCGGGTGGTTGAAGACGTTAAAAGCTTCCAATCGAAGTTGCACGGAGTAACGTTCCCGGATCGGGATATTCTTAAACAGGGACATGTCCCAGTTCTGCAAACCGCCGCTCCGAATGATGTCCCGGGTGGCTCGCGTCGGAAATCCCACGGTAGGAGTAATAAGATTGCCGCTCCGGTCAACGGAGTAGTAATAGGCATATGTGCCCCACATGTTGGAACCGTCTAAGGAGCCGGAGTTGAACGAAAAGCCGTTGTTCAAGGTAACCGGTGTTCCAGTCATGAAGTTGGTCACGCCGCTCAGTTGATAATTGTCCGTGATATAGGAAAACCACTTTGGCCAGCCAAAGTGCTTGGCAGGACCAGGCAGGTCGTACACGTAGTTTGCCGCAAATACGTGAGTACGATCCCAATCCGCAGCGCGGTAGTCAATTAAGGCATTCACTGGATTTTGGTAGTCCTGATCTGAGGCGGATGTAGTCAGTGCTTTCGACCACGTATAGACCGCACCGGCCGTTAGACCCTTCGTAAAGCGACGCTGCAAGGAAACTTGCAACGAGTTGTAGTTCGAAGTACCTCCCCAATCCAGATAGGCAATCTGCCCATATCCTTTGTAGGGCACGAGTGCAGCATTTGTGTAGGAGGGATGCCCCAAAGCGTAGGCGCCGCTGAAATTAACGCCCGCCGCTGAATAGATCGCGGGCAGATTTGGCTCGACGGCAGGTACTACGCCACCGGGAAAGTTGTTCGGATCCTGGGCGGCTGCGGTGAACGCATAACCAAAAGGAACCGCGTTGATGTCGCGCGACGTTATCAAGTGGCGGGCCAGCGAGCCGACATAAGCGACGTCGAGTGTCGTGCCTTTGGCAATTTCGCGTTGGAGACCGAAGCTGAAACTGTAGATCGTGGGTACGTGGCCGTCGCGGGCAGCTCCGATAATATTTCTGTCGCCCTGCACCGACGTATTCGTGCCCGATAGAGAAGGGAGGTTCGCAATATTGTTGGCGGCCACCTGCGGCGTTTGAACAACCGCCGGGTTATTAAATACGGTGTTGAAGATCAGATTGCCTTGGGCGCGGTCGTGGCTCATGCCGAAGCCGCCGCGCAGAATTGTCCTGTGGTCACTGAACAAGTCGTATGCGAACCCGAAACGAGGCTCCGGCATAATGCCGTGGCTGTCCCATCCTCCCTGCGGAATCTGGCCCTGATTGGCATATCTCATTCCGTCGAGCGGGTTGCCGCTACCAGGAATAATCTGTCCGTTAGACGGGTCAATCTGTACAGCGGTCGTCGGGTCGTATGATTTGGGATCGAACAAGGCAACTTGGTTCTTGGCGTCAATTTGAGGCGGAATCCAGGCGAAGCGCATTCCGTAGTCAAGCGTGAGGCGCGAGGTGACTTTCCAGGTGTCTTGTATGTAGAACTCCAGTTGGTTGTAACGGAAGTAGCCTGTTGGCCGAGCAGTCGATTGATCAAAACCTTGGAAGAATCCTAGGAGGGCGGCAGCGAGCGGATCACCGAGGTTATAGGTGTCCCCGTCAACGGTATATGTCCCGACGCCGAAATTAAGCTGGCCGTTAATATTGCCCCACGCAATCTGATCTTTGCGGCTGCGCTGGTAAAACAATCCAGTTTTGATGGCGTGATTGTGGAGCACCCAGCTCAGGTTGTCGTTTACATTAATTGTGGTGTTGGCCTGTTTCCATGGCGTGGCACCGAGGTATCCACCTTGGAAATTGACATTGTTCAAACCACCGAAACCCATATCCGGAATCACCTGATCCGATCCCACTGGATAAAGTAAAGGCAGGTCAATTCCGTTCTTACCACGCGAGATGTTGCCGTTTGCTCCCTGCACCAGCGACAGCGTATGGCTCGGGCCGACGGAAAATTCATTCAGGACGTTCGGCTTTATCGTACTGACAAGATTCGCGGAGAGATTCCAGCCTGGATGATGCTGAGTGCAACCACCGGGGAAGTTGACTGCGGAAGAGCATGCAAAGATCCCGTAAGGTCCGGGGAAAGGTACGAACGGAGAGGAGTCATTCTCAGAGTTGTACAGCCAGCGACCGTAAATGCGATTCTTGCTGTTCAGTTGAAAGTCGACGCGGAGGACGTCCTCGCGGCGGGGTGCATTAGCGGAAAGCGATTGCGAGTAATTGAAGTTTTGACCGTTTACTGCAAACCCATTTACGTTTGGCAAAGGATATAAGTTCAGAATCTTCTGCATCTGAGCATAGACCGGTTGCAGCGCAGCCGGGAGTTGGGTCGGGTCGATCTTATTGTTCGTGATCCCGGGCCCAGTAATCACCACTGGTACTGGATTGGGGGTACTAGCATCGGTAGACTGTGAAAAATCTCCTTGCCGCTCCAGCGCAGTCGGTGTGTAAAACTGCGTGGTTCCGCTGATCGGCACCAGTTGCCGGAAGAATTCCTGACTCCAGAAAACGAAGAGTTTGTCCTTCCGGATCGGACCACCAATCTGGTATCCGACGTCATTGTAGCGATAGAGCTTGGGCTCATTCGGATTGCCGCCACTCAATTGATTTGACTTGTTAAAAAACTCGTTGGCGTTTAATCCCTCATGGCGGTGAAAAAAACGTCCGTTCCCATGCCACTGGTTTGTACCGCTCTTCGTCGTGATCGCGATTTGGCCACCCGCAGCCTTGCCGAATTCCGCTTGGTAGTTCGACGTTAGGACCTTCACTTCTTCGATCGCGTCAGTATTGAGAGTGACATGCGTGCCTCCGTTATTGCCAGTGTCCACATTAGAGGCACCATCAAGAGTAAATTCGTGCTCGTTGGCGCGTGTGCCGTTAATGTTGAAGGCGTCGAGACCGCCTGTACCGGACTGGTGCAAATCAGGAAGACCAGTTGTGCCAGGAATCAGCTTCATGTAGTCCAGCACGTTACGGCCGTTCATGGCGACATCATTCAACTGCTTGCTGCTGATCAGGTCCGACCGCTCCCCTGAATTTGATTGGAGCTGGATCTGGCCAGCGTCGGCCGTGACGGTCACCGATTCGGTGGTGACGCCCATCGCGAGCACGAACTCGCCCGCGTTGAGCTTGTCGGCGGCGCTCAAAATGACGCCTTTCGTTTCCGATTTCTTGAAGCCCTGGGCTTCCACCGTGATGTCGTAGGTCCCAGGGAATAGGCCGGGGGCTACGAATTGTCCGCTCTCCGACGTCGTGACCGTACGGGTGAGCCCGTTCGTGGGATTCGCGATGGTCACGGACGCATCCTTCACGAAGGCCCCGCTCGGGTCTTTCACCGTCCCGAAAATCGTGCCGGAAGTGACCTGGGCAAACGCCGCGGAGCCGACAAGGCTCACGACGACGACCAATACAGTGCAGAGCAGGAGCGCGGTCTTGATTCGAGGCCGGTAATTCATGGCTTGGTCTCCTTGGACCTGGCGCGCGACTTGGCGCGTTGATTTCCTCTGTAGTCCTTAAGCGTGATTCGCGCGCCGATGTCAGCGACACGAGTCACAGGTCGCAGCAGGCAGTGTGCGGCAGGGGCGGGTCTCACACTCGCGCCCGGAGTGTATGAGAGGAACATGCCGCTGTCTATCATACGAATGAATGGGCCTCTCCCTATACTTCCGTATAGCTAGTCATTTCGCTGTTCGCCCGATCATGATGTGGCATTGCATCCTCCTGCTTGTTGTGGGAAGGCGCGCCGCTTTGTTTTTCCGGCAACGCGCATACCCTCTTGCGTATCGCAGAAAACTTGCGGAACAGTGTTATATTCTCGGAGCTGAGATCGGTTGTTCAACGAGGGAAAATGCCAGGTGAATCCACGCGAAGAAATTTTCTGAAGATGTCCGCGGTTGCCCTGGCTGGAACCGCAGCCGCGGCGACGAATCCTGCCGTGGAAGCGGGTGCGCATAATGCGGCTCCTTCGGGCAAACTCGAGGTTTGGGTCACAAATCAAACTACACATTGCACGCGAGCCGAGACCCTTTCGTGGAAAGCACGCTCCGGCGCTCCGGCGGGAGCGGTGATCACTCTCAATCCACAAGAAACATTCCAGACTGTGCTGGGCTTTGGCGCGGCGTTCACCGACGCCTCTTGTTACATGTTCAACCAGCTTTCGTCCAGCGCGCGGTCACAGTTGTTTCACGAGATGTTCCATCCGTCCGAAATGGGACTGAATGTCTGCCGCACCTGCATGGGAGCCAGCGACTACTCGACCAGCGTCTACAGCTACGATGAAGGAGAAGCGGACCCGCAGCTGGAGAGGTTCTCGATCGCCCATGATCGCGACTACATCCTGCCCATGCTGCGCGAGGCGCGCAGCGTAAATCCGGGGCTGTTTTTGTTCTCATCTCCATGGAGTCCGCCGGGCTGGATGAAGTCCGGCGGATCAATGTTGGGCGGATCGATGCGGCGGCGATACCTTCCCAACTACGCTCAGTATTTCGTCAAGTTCTTGCAGGCCTACGAGGCGGAAGGCGTGCCGGTGCAAGCGGTTACTCCGCAGAATGAAGTTGACACCGACCAGGACAGCCGGATGCCCGCGTGCATCTGGCCGCAGGAGTATGAAATTGAATTTGTTCAGAAGTTGGGGCCACTGCTCGAGCAAAACCGTCTCGCCACTAAAATTTGGATACTCGATCACAACTACAACCTATGGGGTCGAGCGATTTGCGAGCTCGACAATCCAGCGGTGCGCAAATATTCGAACGCTGTCGCCTGGCACGGATACGTGGGCGCGCCTGAGATGATGAGCAAGGTCCAGGACGCTCATCCAGACGCCGACATGCACTGGACCGAGGGCGGTCCCGACTACACAAGCCCTGACTATCTGACGGACTGGGCAAAGTGGGCCAAGACTTTCACCGATGCGCTCCGCAACGGATGCCGGTCGATCACGGGATGGAATCTTGCGCTTGACGAACAAGGGCGCCCGAATCTGGGCCCGTTTCCGTGCGGTGGACTGGTGACCATCAACTCGCAGAGCAAAGAAATTACCCGTAGCGGCCAGTACTGGGCCTTCGCACATTTTTCACGCTTCATCCGCCGGGGCGCCAAGCGCTTCGTTTCGCAAAGCGCGGCACAGGACGTAAGTCACGTGGCTACGGAAGGTCCGGATGGGCGCCGCGTGCTCGTTCTGACCAACTCCGCAAGCGCCCGAACCGTGAGCGTGCAAATGGGAGAAAGCTTGGCGGACGTCCAACTGGGGGAGAACTCGGTGACCACGCTCGCGTGGGTGTGATCGGGCATACGGCAATCTTGACGTTACTTGTTCCGCGGTGCGGTTCGCCAGCATAATGGTGTGGTGACCAAGCAACCGGTTGTGAAAACCGGTTGCACGCGCCCGGATCCTCGGCATCTCCTGGCCATTCAACATGACCCACTTCCTGCGCGACATCCTTCGTCAACCCGAAGCACTGCGACGGACAATCGATCACCTGTCCAGAGAAGGACAACGTGCTCTCCAGACAGCAGCGGCCACTGTCCGGAACGCGCACCACGTTTATTTGACGGGGATAGGAAGCAGCTGGCACGCGGCGCTGGCGGCTGCTCCGCTGTTTTTTCGGGGGATGCGGCCTGTCTATCTGCGGGACGCTGCTGAGTTGCTCCACGGCGCGGTCTTTCTGCCCGATTCGGTCGTAGTTGCCATCTCCCGCAGCGGACGAACCACCGAGATCGTTAACCTGCTGGCCAAGGCTCGCGAGATGGGGGCGACTGTCATCGGTATCACCACTACCGGCGATGGACCTCTCGCCCGCGAGGCGCAGATTCCGATTGTCGTTCCCGCAGGACGCGACCACGCGATTTCTGTCAATACCTACACAACTCTGGCGGCAGCCGCCGGAGCCCTTGCCAGCGCCACCGTGGACTGTTTTGATACTGCTTTGGCAGCTTCGCTGACATCGGCCATTGCGCAAACAGAGCAAGAGCTGGCAGGCTGGCAGCAGCAGGTGGAGGACACGGCCTGGCTAGCGCCCGGTTCGATCATCTACTTTCTGGCTCGCGGTTGCAGTTTGGGAACGTGTCATGAAGCGCGCCTCCTCTGGGAGGAAGGCGCCAAGTCGCCCGCTACCGCAATGGGAACGAGCAGCTTCCGGCACGGCTCGCAGGAAATGTTTACGAAAGCTGCCCGCTTTGCTCTCTGGGTTGACGGGCACCGCATGCGGGAACAGGATCTGGCGGTCGCTCACGACCTCAAGCGTTTGGGTGCGTCCGTTCTGCTGGTCGGCCAGAATTTGCCTCCGGATTCGGGAGACTTGGTGTTCCAAATTCCAGTGATGCCACCGGACTGGCAATTCGTGATTGATGCCATTCCGGCGCAGCTGGCTGCTGAACGCCTGGCGCGCCTCGCCGGCGTGGACTCTGACTCATTTCGGATCTGTTCTTACATTGTAGAAAGTGAATACGGCTTATTGGCTAAGGAAGTCAGCGTGCCGAATGATGAATAACAAACGCCTGAATGTCGTTGGAGGAAAAACATGAGCAGGTCTCGCCTATGTCTGTGTTTGCTTCTTGTGTGCGCACCCCTCGCGTTGTGGGCGCAGTCGGGAGATTGGCAACAACTCTTCAATGGCAAGGATCTGACCGGCTGGAAGCACGTCGGTCCCGGCAATCACATGGTGGAAGATGGACTGATCAAGAGCCAAGGCGGCATGGGCCTGCTGTACTGGACAGGCGGCAAGCTGGGTAACTGTGTGATCCGGGTCGTCTACAGGATGCGCGATCACAACAGCAATTCGGGCGTCTTCATCCGGATTCCCATCGAGCCCCGCGAGGAATGGATGCCAGTGCACTACGGCTACGAAGTGCAGATTGACAACGAGCCTGAAAAGTCCAACGAAGACGATTACCACATCACCGGGACCCTTTATTCTCTGACCAAGCCGCTGGCCAAACCAGGGAAGCCCGGCCCCGAGTGGAACACCATGGAAATCACGCTGGATGGCCCGCATACCGTCGTCTTTCTGAACGGTGTCAAGGTGACCGACTACACCGAAGGCGATCCTGTGCCGGCGCGGAAGTTTGATTTTGAGCCCCAACATGGCCCTCGACCACTAGAGGGCTACATCGGATTGCAGAATCACAGTGACACGGACGTCGTGTTCTTCAAGGAAGTCGCAATCAAGAAGTTGAAGAAATAGCAGCTGATCAAGGATATCGACAGGAGGGTTTATGGGTAAAGACACATTCTCTCGCCGCAAGTTTCTGGGACTCAGTGCCGCAGCTGGCGTGTCGCTTGCTGCCAAGACCATCCTGCTCGAGCCCGAACCGTTGTTCGCCTCGGCCATGGCGGCGAGCGATCGCGTTCGCTTCGGGATGATCGGCATCGGCATGCAAGGGTCGGGCTTGCTGACCCAGGCCATCGAACTACCGGGTGTGGAATGCGCGCGGGCCGCCGACCTCTATGATGGCCGCCACACTCTGGCCAGGGAGATTACGAGGAAATCGGATCTGCCCGTGACGCGTCGCTACCAGGAGTTACTGGCTGACAAGAATATCGATTGTATCGTCGCCGCCGTTCCCGACCACTGGCACAAGCAGGTCGTCATCGACGCCGTCTCCGCCGGCAAAGACATCTACTGCGAAAAGCCCATGTCACATACCGCCGCCGAAGGCGCGGAGATGGCGGACGCGGCCAAACGCACCGGCCGCATCGTGCAGATCGGCTCGCAACGCGTCAGTTCGTTGATCTGCAAGAAGGCGAAAGAAATGGTCGCACAGGGGATGCTCGGCGATCTGATGCTGGTCGAAGGCTGGCTCGGCCGCAACGATCCCACAGGCGCCTGGGAATATCCGCCTCCACCCGATCTTTCGCCACAAACGCTCGATTGGGATACCTGGCAGGGCAACGTTCCCAAACGGCCTTTCAGTCCTGAGATCTTCGCGCGCTGGCGCTGCTGGAAGGAGTACGGCACTGGGGTCGCGGGTGATCTGCTCGTGCACCTCATCAGTGGAATGATGTTTGTTCTCGGCTGGAACGAGGCCCCCAAGCATGCCATGGCGATGGGCGGAATCCTACGCTGGAAAGACGGACGCAACATGCCGGACGTGCACGCCAGTCTGTATCAGTACGGCGACGTTCCCGTGTACATGCGTTTGAACCTGGGCACCGAAATGCCTGAGACCTACCGCTTCCAGGGTTCCAAAGGAATTCTGGAAATGGGCGAGTTTGGCCTCAGTTTTACTCCGCAAACCGGCAAAGATTCCGGGCCCAGCTATTACGACTCCGGTTTTCCTCACGCCATGCGCGAAGCCTACGAAAAGCAATGGCGCGAAGAAAACACTCCGAAGTTGGGACAGGAACCGATGCCGGAGACGATTTCCTTCAAGGGCCCGGACTACGACGACATGAAGCCGCATTTGTGGAATTTCTTCGAGGCAGTGCGCTCGCGGCGGCCGGTTGTGGAAGACGCGGTTTTCGGTCATCACGCGGCGCTCGCCTGTCACATGGCCAACGAGTCGTACTTCCGCCAGCAAGCCGTGCATTGGGATGAAGCCAGCAGAACGATCAAGAGTTGATCGCGATCCGAGAGGCCGGCGCTGCGAACGATGTGTGTCTGGCGCCGGTAGTCTCGAGGGGTCCGAACGGTAAGCTGGGTGTGCGACCTGCCGTTCTTCAGCAAGCCAGGTCTTTCGGCAGCATCGTCGGCAATTCACCGGCATCATGACCGCGCAAAGTGAGGAACCCTTCTCGGTGACGAATGGCGTTTTCGGAGAGAGCGCAGGAGTTTTCGTCGCTCAATGCCTCAGCGGGAACGGACTTCTTCATGCGCGCGAATGGCGCTCACAAAGCGCGAGTGATTCAGCTTGCTCTGAAGGTGATGTTCTGATGAGCAACCAACCATGATCGGCGCGGTGGACATCGGCGGCACGAAGCTCGCGGTCGGCGTCGTGAATGAGAACGGCACTGTGCTCTCCAAAATGGACGTGCCGACTGGCCCCGCCTCCACCTATGCTAGCGGCCTGGAGAACATTACCAGCATGCTTCGTCAGACCGCGCAGAATGCCGGCGCAGAAATTACCGGCATCGGCATGGGATCGACTGGTCCTGTCGATCCCATGACTGGCGAATTTGGTGAGGTCGACTTCCTTCCGAAATGGCGGCACACAAATCCGGTGCAAGACCTGGCAAAAACATTCGGCGTCCGGGTCGCCCTGGAGAACGATGGCGATGCCGGCGCTCTGGGCGAAGCGGGGTGGGGCGCGGGCAAAGGTAAGTCTCGGCTAGTTTATGTGACCGTCGGAACGGGTATCGGTGGCGGCATTATTGTCGGCGGCGAACTCTACCGCGGAGTCGATGGAGCCCATCCCGAAGTCGGGCACCACGTCATTGATCCCTCTGGGCCTGAATGCTCTTGCGGCTTCCACGGATGCTGGGAGTCGCTGGCTGCGGGCCCGGCCATGGCCACCTGGTTCGCGAGCCATGAGGCGACCGACGAACAGCGTCGGCAAAATCTCACCGGTAAACAGATTTGTGAACTGGCGCTGGCAGGCGATCCGCCGGCTCTCCGCGCGATAAAACGCGAAGGTCATTACCTGGGCCTTGGATTGGCCAATCTGATCAATCTTTTTACGCCCGACATGATTGTGCTAGGCGGCAGTATCACCAGGTGTGCCGTCCTCTTCCTTGAAGAGATCCGCAAGACGATTTGTCGCGGCTGCCGTTTTGTTCCCTTTGCGAAGACGGAACTAACCCTCGCTTCCTTAGGCGACGATGCCAATCTCATCGGTGCCGCCCGCGTTTGGCACCATCGCTTCGCACGAAAAGCGGCGCATACTTACCAATCTTGACCGCACGACGAATTTCTTATGGCAAGAAACCGCTACATGGTCGCTCTGGTCATGATCACGTTCTTTGTGATCTCGCTCTTGACCAATATTCTCGGGCCGATCGTGCCCGACATCATCAGCAGTTTTCACGTAAGCCTGACGGCGGCGGCCTTTCTGGCGTTTGCCTTCTTTATTGCTTATGGCGTGATGTCTATTCCCGCCGGCTTTCTTGTAGAGCGTTTCAGCGAAAAACCGGTCATGATTCTAGCCTTCGTCGCGGGACTGGCCGGATCCCTCAGCTTCGCTCTCTTTCCGCAATATCGCGTGGCGATGGTTTCTTATTTCGTCATCGGGGCGGGCATGGCTGTTCTACAGGTAGCGATCAATCCCTTGTTACGGGTTTCAGGCGGTGAAGAAAACTACGCATTTTACTCGTCAATGGCCCAGTTCGTGTTTGGCAGCGCATCATTTCTCAGCCCGTGGATCTATTCCTATCTGGTTGTGAATCTGGCCAAGCCTGCGCCCGACCGCAACGTGCTCCTGCAGGTCCTGAGCAGGCTGACTCCTGCCGAATTGCCCTGGGCTTCCATCTACTGGATATTTACTGTGTCTACGCTGATGATGATTGCGGTGCTCGGGGTCTCGAAGTTTCCTCGGGTTCAGCACACCGCTGAAGAACGCGCGGGGTCGTTCGAGATGTACCGCGTGCTGGCTCGGAAAAAGGTCGTGTCGATGTATTTCGTTGCGATGCTGGCATACGTCGGATGCGAACAGGGGACCGCGGACTGGATCTCAAAGTTTCTTTCGCAGTATCACGGCTTCGATCCTCATACTACGGGCGCCGTCGCGGTCTCGTGGTTCTGGGGACTTATGACGGCTGGCTGCCTGGCCGGAATGTTGCTGCTGAAGATCTTCGATAGCAGGAAGGTGTTGATCGGCATTTCCATCGGAGCCCTGGTCTGTCTAACTTTGGCATTGTTCGGACCGGCAAACATTTCCGTGATTGCTTTCCCTGCGATCGGACTGTTTGCTTCGGTCATGTGGCCGATCGTGATTTCGCTGGCTTTGAATTCGGTATCTGAGTACCACGGATCTTTCGCTGGAATCCTCGGCACCGGCATGGGGATTGGTGGCGCAGTGGTTCCGGTAATTATCGGGCGAATCGGGGACCACATAGGACTGCGAAACGGTATGGCGTTCCTCTATGTAACTTACACGATTGTTCTAACCGTGGGTTTTTGGGCAAAACCACTCATCGCCAATGCAACGATCGACCTGAAAAAGACGGCGACCCAGACCGCAGTTTGACGCATGAGGATCTGTTCAGATGGGAGCGATCCCGATAGTATGGTCAAGCGCTCAGTTGGCCACGACCGGTGGGTTGCAGACCATCGGACGACGTCCAGGTAATACTTCTATGAGCTATCGCCACTCGGCATTCCTTGCTTTGGTCGCGCTTGTCTGCTGTGTACTCGTTGCTACCGGATCCTTTGCGGAGAAGGCTCACACAATGAGAAAGGAAGCTTTCGGCGTGACCCCCCAGGGCAGCCCGGTCGAGTTGTACACCTTCACCAACGCTCACGGCCTGGAAGTGCGCGCCATAAACTACGGTGGCATCATCGTTTCCTTGCGCGTGCCTGACAAGCCAGGGCAGCTGGACGATGTCGTCCTTGGTTTTGACGGCCTCCAGGGATATCTCGACAATAAGCCTTACTTCGGAGCTATCATCGGCCGCTATGGAAACCGCATCGCCGGTGCACAGTTCAAACTCGATGGCGTGTCCCATACGCTGGCAGCGAACAACGGCCCGAATACCCTGCACGGCGGGAATATTGGATTCAACAAGATCATTTGGAAGGCCGAGCCTTTTGATAATGAGCGGGGTGTCGGGCTGATCCTCCGTCACACCAGCCCTGATGGAGACGAAGGTTATCCCGGCAATCTGAACGTTGAGGTCACTTACACCCTCACCGACCAGAATGAACTCATCTTCGATTACAAAGCCACAACTGACAAAGCCACCCCCATCAATCTGACACAGCATGCCTACTTCAATCTGGCCGGCGAAGGACATGGCGACGTGCTCGGGCATCTACTGATGCTCAATGCTGATCGATTCACTCCCGTAGACAAGACGCTCATCCCCCTCGGTGAACTTCGTTCTGTGAAAAACACTCCGCTGGACTTCACAAAGCCCACGGCCATCGGTGCACGCATCAATCAAAATGATGAGCAACTAATGTTGGGACATGGATACGATCACAATTTCGTGATCAACCGAACCGGGAACGGCCCGGAACTGGCGGCGCGAGTGCGCGAACCGGAGACCGGGCGAGTAGTTGAGGTTTACACGACTGAACCAGGCGTGCAATTTTATTCCGGCAACTTCCTGGATGGGATCGCCGGAAAGAACGGGCACATCTACAAGCAGCGTTTTGGCTTCTGCCTGGAGACCCAGCACTTTCCGGATTCACCCAACCAGCCTGGCTTCCCGTCGACGATTCTCAGGCCCGGAGAGACATACCGGTCACGGACCATGTACAGGTTCTCAGTGGAAAAGTAAATTGTCGACAGAACCCGCGATGACGAAAAGCGCTGGCAGGGTAAGGGTAAGTACTAAGAAAACCTTCTTAGAGCTTCTTTCAATTACCGGTAAGGATCAATGATGACTGCGATACGTCGGCGAGCAAATCGCCTTTCGTTGCTGATGTAACCGGCAGCTCGCCGCCTTACTGCACTGTCAATGTCGTGGAACCAGCGGCCCCAGCCATAGTAGCGGTGATGGTTGCAACACCCTGTCCGCTGGGATAAGCAACTCCACCTGGATAGACGACCACGATGCCCGGATTGGATGTCGTCCAACGTACATAAGGTGTCACGACCAGCGTTGTATTGTCGGTGAAGGTGGCTACGACGGTGCACTGTTGCGTCAGACCCAGTTGGACGCTGCCATTGACGGGTGTAACAGTGAGAAACACCACGGTCGCGTCCGTGACGATCACGTCGGTTGACCCGCTGATGCCACCCGCGGTTGCCGTGATCGTCGAATGACCGCTCGCGAGTCCGCTCGCAACTCCTTGACCGGTGAGACCCGTCGCGAAGCCCGGAATTCCCGGATCGTTGCTGATTGTCGCGATCGATGGATTGGAGGAAGTCCATCGCACCGAACTGGTCAGGTCTTCGCGGCTGCCGTCCGTGAAGGTGCCGATCGCAACCAGCCCGTAGGGCATGAGTTTGGGGAAGCTGATCGGAGGCGGTGGAGGAACCGGATCGAGCGGTGGACAGTTGTTCAGTGGGTCGACAACATTCGCGGCACAGATGTCGATTTTGACCAACGCTCCAGGGTTGACCAGCAGTGAACTCGAACCTGTTTGCGCACCGAGAGTAGCCGCGATACTAGTTTGTCCTGGCCCGCTAGCCGCGGCGAACCCGAAGGGGGTCACGGTGGCGACGTCGGCGTTGGTCGCGGTCCAGTCGGTGATTAAGGTGAGGTCTTGCTGGGTACCGTCGGTGAACGTGCCCGTCGCGGTGAATTGATGTCCGCCGCCTAAAGTGACGCCCGCATTCCCAGGAGCTACGCTAATGCCGCTCAAGGTTGCGGAGCTGACGTTCAAAGGAACGGATGAATTCACGACGTTTCCATGAGCGTCAGAAAACCCGGCTGAAATATGAGCTATGCCGGTCGTGACACCGCTGGCGAGCTCCTGCAATCCGTTAGCAAACGACACGGTTGCCACGCCGGTATTATCGCTGGACCAGGAGGCCGCGCTGCTGATGTCCTGCTGGAACTGGCCCGCCTTGTCGGCGAAAGTTGCCAGAGCAATCACGTTTTGCGTGGCGCCGGGCGCGATCATCGCCTGATTCGGTGCAACTGCCAGAGACTGGATGGTCGCATCGGAAACATTCAACGTTGTGCTGCCACTCTGACTGCCCAGTTTTGCGGAGATGGTAGCGGAGCCGGGACCCTTCGTGCTCGCCAGTCCGGTGTTTGCCGCGATAATCGCTACCGAAGAATCCGAGGAACTCCATGCGATGCCCGGCGTATTGGTGACATCGAGTGAGCTGCCGTCCTTAAAAGTTGCTACCGCTCGCATCGGGAAATTTGTGTTGTTGGCTATTTTTGCCGCTGGAGCGATGGTGACACTTGAGACTGGACTGGCGTCCACGGTTATGGTGGTCGTGTCGATGACTGCGCCCACGGTGGCCGTTATGTCCGCGTTGCCAAGGCCGAGTCCCGTCACAAGTCCGACCGAGGTTATGCGTGCAATAGCGGGAGTCGACGAATTCCAACTCGTGGTGGCCGAGATGTTCTGCTTCGTGCCATCGTCGAAACTCCCGGTCGCCACCATCTGCTGTGAGTTCGCAAGGGGCACAGTGGAGTTGGCGGGCGTTACGGCAAGAGAGACGAGATTCGCATTGGTCACGGTCAGCGTGCCTGCGGAACTTGTGAGGGATCCCACCGTCGCAGTGATGCTGGTCGCGCCGGGAGAAATACCGAACGCCATCCCCTGTGTTCCGGGCGATGAACTGACGGTCGCGAACGGCTGTGACGAATTCCAGGCTACCAGAGCAGTGATGTCGGCTTGGGTGCTGTCGTTGTAGCTGCCGGTCGCAGTGAATTGTTGTGTGGTTCCTTTTGCGATCTGGGCGGTCGTGGGGTTGATGTTGATCGAGGTCAGCTGCGGAACGACACTGAGAATGGTGGTTGCCTGGAGCGTTTTTTGTGTAGCCGGCACGAAAATCTGCGCTGCGATGATGACCTTGCCCGAACCGGTCGCGGTGGCAGTTCCTTTTGCGTCCACAGTTGCAACCTTGGGGTCGGCGGTGAGCCAGGTCATTTGATCGGTAATGTCCTTGGGATTGCCGACGTTGTAGTGGCCGATAACGGAAAATTGTTTTGTTGACGGAGGCTGAGGCGTTACCGTCAGCGTTAGCGTTGGGTTGACAGGCGAAAGGTCAATGGATTTCAAGAATACGGAATCACCCTGGCCGCCGCCAACAAGGCCGTTCTTGCCTCCGCAACCGCAGAGAACCGCGAGAGTACAAACGACGGTGAACAGAACCGAATGTTTTGTCATTAAACGCACCTGGGAACAAACCAGAAATCGCCGGATTGCAATTGGTCATGCTTTGGTCTTTGGGGTTCGGTCAATTCACGCTCTCCCCAACCGCTTGCCTCGTGGGCTGCGTTTTCAAGCCGCTTCGCCGTTGATCCGAACTGGGCTTCCATGCCTCTTTGGATCCTGGAGCCCTGAGTTGGAATTTGATCCAGTCAAAAGCGCGTCCCCCTGATGCGGTCATGCCGTCGAATTCAGCGAACGTGGCGAAGCGGTGGCGTTCCGCGGTCGCTGGCAATGCGGCTTCAATATGCTTCTTCGCCTCTTCGGGTATCGAAGACCCCTGACCCAGTTGGTCCAGGCGAATACGGGGAGTGGTGAGTCTGGGAAGCAAAGCGATGGGATCGAAGGCAGCAATTCCCTTGAGGAACTCTGGTTTCAGGAAAAGCGGTCGTTCCTGGTCGGGGACAACCTCCGATTTTGCGATCCATACGGGCCAGTCGCCCCAGGGATCCACCAGATCGATTACCTTGATGCGAGAATCAGCGGAAGCAGCCATCACACTAATGGTCGCGCCGGCACCCACGCCGAACATTCCGATTCGGTCCATATCAACGTCGCCGCGCTCATCGAGATAATTCAATACCATCTGTGCATCGTGCGATGATTTCGCGAGCGCCTCCTGGAGTTCACTGACGAACCATTCTTTCATCGGGCGGCCGTGGTAGCGTTGCCCGCTAAGCGCGGGCACGAACCCGACAGCGGCATATCCGCCACCGGTGACACGCTGGCGCCAATCGTCATCGCGAAAGATGTCGGTCTCGGCGGGATAGTCGTATAGATAGATCACGACGGGAGGCTTCTTCACTTTCGTGGGCCGAATCACGTGGAGGTAGATCGGATCGTCAGGCCTCCAGCGCACAGTGACCCACTCGCTGATGTAGCCTGGCTCCACGTCTCTGTCCACAAGTTCGGGCGGCTCCGGACGCAGCTGGCTGGTGGCGAGAGAGGCGGTTGAAAAATCCTCCCCACCGGACGGAGTCGCAGATTGAGTGGAAGCGACCGGGCAAATAACAAGCACGATCGCTGCAGCGAGACGGACAGCGGCTTGGGACATCAACTTCATACTGAAGGCTTGCGCTCCCTCATAAAAAACGGTTTCGATGCGTTGCCAGTAAATTATTCGCACGTCGTACAGCAAAAGAAGGCAGGCTGGCCAAACGGTCAACCTGCCCCCGAGATTCGCCCAAATCAGCAGCCCTTTAGTGGTTCGGCGAGAGATCGCACGCCGTGGCTACATTCAGTGGGTAATTGCAGAACACCGGTTCCGTGGCGGCCGCCTTCGTCCCGTTAAGACGGAAGCAGAGCTGGTTAGGTTGTGTAGCCTTCTGGAATGGGCAGCCACCTACATCGCTGCCTTTTTCAACACCAGAACCGTTGCCATTGTTGGGAGTCCCCGCTACGCCCGCCTGTTTGAAGTGCGAACGGTAATAGGGCATCCCGGGATCGCCGTCCGCAGTGGCCACAGCAGACACAAAGTCGGGGACGGTAGCGTTGATTTCGTTCTGGGTCGCAGTGATGACCGCCTGAGCGTTGGTGAGGTTGGCGCCGCTCGAATCGGTCACTACACGCAGGATGGACCAAGCACGGTAGCTGCCATCCCGAAGGTGCGGGAAGGAAGTGCCTGGAGTCACTGGGCAAGGAGCGGTACAGGTTGGGAGCACGCCGTTGGTGTAGGAGGTGCTGATGGGGTCAACGCCATCGAGCGTCACATAGCGGCCTACGCCACCTGCGCCGGCGATGGGAGCAACGTTGCCGAAGGAGAAGAAGGCGTAGCCGATGCTATCCGGCAGGTTCTTGATGCCGCCGACACCGGCGTTACCGCTAATAATCTGACCGGTACCGATACCACGGAGACGGGCTCCGCCGTCAGCACTAGCAAGATCGAGCGGGTTGGGGCAGCCAAGACCGGGGCAGACGCCAGTGGAAAGGTCGATCTTCTTTTCCTGTGAGTTCGTGGCGGTTGCGAATTTGGGAGCGAGGGTAACGCGGAAGGTGGTAAATTCTGTCGTCGTCATGGTGCCCGACAGGGGCTCACGCAGAAGAACACTCAGCGGATTCGCACCGACTCCGCCGGGCAGGTCGCTGGCGAGACCCTTGGTTCCATTGAAGACGCTTCCGGCTAGAGTAAAGGTGATGTCGGTGAAGCCACCGCCACTCAAACCCGGTCCGGTGTTGTTGTAAAGGAAAACGATCGGCGCTGCGCCGACCGAAATGGTTTTGGAGGCCGGAACCGCCAGTCCGGTGAAGGGGTCCTTCCCCGAGACGTTGAATTGGACCGGAGTAGCTGCGCCACCCCAAGTCCCTTTAATCTGGCAGCCGATCAGGGCAGTTGCAGCCGGGCAGTTGGCACTAGCTACGCCATAGCCGAGACCGTTCAGGTTGACAGCGTTGTAGGGACTTAAGATGCGCGTGGTCTCAAATTTTGCGTCTTCGGGACGGATATCGGTCAACCCTGCGGTGAAAGCAGTTTGGACTGCGGCGAGGATAGCGGAGGGGAGAGAAGCCTCGTCAGCCTGGTTCAGATTAGTCTGCTTGTTGAACATGAGGGACGACGGAATTCTGTTTTGACCGGCTGTGGTGAGAACCCCGGAGTCGACCTGCAGGGTGCAGCGGGGTTTCGCGAAGTAACACCGATTGCCCACGATCGAGTCCACAGTCAGATAGGCCCAAATGGAGACGGGGGAGGTGTTGTTGTCCCAAACAACCCACAAGTTGCCGGCCTCTACGGGAATGCTGACGCTGCGGCTGTCCACTGCCTGAGCGAAGTTGTTATTGTTGGCACCGTTCTTGCCGCCAATTGAGTAATGACGGCAATCGCTGCCGGCGCGCGTCGAACAGACATCGTTGAAGACACCGACACCGGTGCCGGTGAACATCGCCGAGGAGCCCACTCCCAAAAACTTCACTTGGGCAGTGGCTACCGAGGCTAGTCCGACGACCACGGTCAGCACCGCGGCCACGAGAATCGTTTTTGTTCCTCTCATCTGTGTTCTCCTCAAGAAATCACTCACCGACTGGTATGGATATTGCGTTGCCAACTCAGGCGCTATGGCACCCGACCGAGTTTCTCTGTAAAACAACCGGCCGCCTGGGGGCGACAGCCGGAATAACGAGCCACAAGTCTTCTCGAAGAACAAACCTGTGCCTTCGTGTGCGAGAGAACTATCAGCGAGAGCTGTTAAGCTCAAATTACATGAAAGTGAACGACACGTTAATTCTCCAGCCGTGAGCGGCAAAGCTTTGCGCATCTGTGGATTCCCCTGCTTCCTTGTAAGCTTCAATTGACACTCTGGGTCAGGTTCGCGTTGCTGGTTGCAAACCCGTTTCCATGGAAGATGGCGGCGATTCTCGTAGAGCCTGCCGGCAGCGACGTCAAGGTAATCGAAGCTGAGCCGGCGACAACTGGAACCTCTCCGGCAACCTTGTTTCCAGTCTTGAACTGGACCGTTCCGACGGGAGCAGCCCCGGTAGCAGAAACGGTGGCGGTGAAGGTGACGGCCTCGCCCAGCGCTGACGGGTTCTGAGAAGAAGACAGCGCAGTCGAGGTCGGGACCTTGATCCCCAGGTGGATGTCGCCGATACCTAAAAAGTTGGCGATGCCGCTAAAGCGAATCGAGCCGGCAACCGTGGTTAAAGGAACGCCGACTGGGGACCATACACACATTTTGTAGGCAGTGCATCCAGAGTTGTTGGGAGTGAGCGTAATACTCGACAGGATGTTGCCGGTGCCATTGGGCCCGTCATACACGGTGGCCGTGCCCGGTTGAAGAGCGGAATAATAAAACCACAGGGCGGTTGAGATTCCGTCGGTCGCGTTAATGATCACACTCGTGCCCGTCTGAAAAAACATTACTGGGTAGCCGCCAGGATCATTGATGAAATTCCCCGACCCACCTTTGGCAGCCGACACGATCGCCTGGGCGTTGGCGGTAAACTCCAAATGGAGGTTCGTAGCAGGTGGACCCGATCCCAGGCTGCCGGTCCCACCGTTGTAGTAATTGTTGACGAATTCCAGGTTCTTCAAACCAGCGAAGGTTGCGATCCCCTTGGTTTGTGCCCAAAGCGAAGGCACGAACAAAATCAACGGAAGCACGATCGGGAAGGGGTTCAATTTCCGCACGAATATTCTCCTGGCAAAAGCCACGGACACGAAACTATCGTCCACGAGTGTTGCCTCTCTGTTACGGACAAGTTAATGCAATGTGAATTTTCATCATTGGCCCCACGCGTTTTCATAGGGCCAGCGCGGATAGTTCCCGATCCTTGTTAATCCGAAATTAACGACAGCGTCATACTGCCGTAACAATTCTCCGGTAGTTCTTAGGTCCTTTCGTCGAGGTGTGTCATCGTGAAGACCTGGAAGCTGCTAGTGTGCGTGGCTGTCGTTGTTCTTTCTCTTGCGCCGCTGACACTGGCCCAGGTTCCGATTAGGCCAGACCTGGTGGAACTGCCGCCGCCGCCCTTACCTACAGCACCGCCGGGGGTTAAAGCTCCGCCCGTCCCGGTAAAACCCTCTGCCAGAAAAGCAGGCGAAGCCCAGCTTTACGGCTCGGTTACGGACCAGTCGGGTGCCGTGCTGCCGGGGGCAAGCATCACGGTAATGGACGCGTCCGGCGCCCGCCACACCACCACCAGCAATGATCAGGGGCAGTACTCCATCAGCCTCGCGCCCGGCTCTTACACCCTTTCGATTGGCACCAAGGGTTTCAAGGATTTCAAAACGGAGGGTCTCACGCTGACCGCCGACCAGGAAATCGAAATGGACGGTACGTTAGAGCCCGCCTCGGCGGCAGCGGAAAAGATCGACGTTGTCGGCAACACCGTGGGGCAAGTCGAAACCGAAAAGGCTGAGGTTTCAGGCACCATCACCGCCAAAGAGATTGTTAAGACGCCCCTAAACGGACGGAACTTTACGCAGTTGCTGACCTTCGCTCCCGGAGTCAGCAATCAGACCCAGCAGGATGAAGCTCTGGTCGGCGTGAAAGGCAGCGTGAAGTTTAGCGTCAACGGCGGACGAGTGGAATACAACACATTCAGCGTGGACGGCTCCGACGTTTTACATGCCGGCATTCACGGTAGCGAAAGCACGCTAGTGGTCTATCCCAGCCTGGACGCGATCAACGAGTTGAAGGTGCTCACCTCAAACTACGGGGCGCAGTACGGGCGCAGCGCGTCCGGCACAATTCTGGTCGATACGAAAACCGGCGGCAGCACGCTGCACGGTGGCGCGTACTACTTTGGCCGCAACGAAATCTTCAATTCGCGCAACTATTTCGACCAGACCATACGGGCACCCCTGTATCGCAAGAATGATTTTGGATTCACAGTGGGCGGGCCGTTGACCATCCCGAAGCTGTATCCGAGAAAAGATAGGACCTTCTTCTTCTTTTCGGAGGAATTTCGCCTGGAGAAGGACCCGACCGATAACAACTTTAACCAGGCGGTACCGTCACTGGCTGAGCGGCCGTCGCAGCGGATCAACGCCGACGGAGATCCTTACATCGGTGCGGATTTCAGCGACGTATGTCCGCTCATCCCGCCGGGATCTACAACGATCACTTTCAACCGGGCACAGTTCCCGGATTGCCCGCAGCTTTTCGGATCGACATTTCCGTTCAACATCGTGGGATATCACGACAGCCTCAATAACATCGGACGGAATCCACCGATCGACCCGGTTGGCAAGGCTGCGCTGGATTCCGGGATGATTCCCCTGCCCAACGCCACGGTGGGGTGTAATTCGACCGCGGGTTCGTGCTACGACTTCGCGTTCGCACAGCCGACCTACTGGCGACAGGAATTATTCCGGGTTGACCACGAGATCCAGCCCGGCAAGCTGCGGGCGACCTTCCGCTACATCCACGATTCCTGGGATACTACCGAGCCACGGCCTATCTGGGGCTATGTTCATAACAGTTTTCCCACCGTGCAAGGACGCCTTTTTGGTCCGGGCACAAGTTCGGTAGCGCGCCTGACGCATACGATTTCTCCGACACTGCTGAACGAAGCGGTGGTCAGCTACACCGCTTCCCATATCAGTTTGAGCACGCGTCCGGCAGCGGGAGTAAACATCGGGCGGCCCGATGGGTTGGATCAGGGATATCTGTTCAACAATGGGTTCGGCGGGAAATTGTCAGGCATCCAGTTGACGCCGGGCAACCTGGTCTATGGCGGCGGTTTCCGCGTGGACGCCGGCTATGCTCCGTGGCAACTTACAAACCCAACTTACAGCGTGCGGGACGACCTGAGCAAAGTCATCGGCAAACACAACCTGCAGACCGGCGTGCAAGTAATCCTCGGCCAGAGGAACGAGATTAATGCAACCAACGGACCCAATACCGGCGACCTGCAGGGAGTGCTGTCATTCAGCAACTTCAACACCGCGATCACGGTTGGCAATGAGTTCGCGAATCTGCTTCTCGGATACATCCAGTCTTACCAGCAGGACAGTGCGCAGCGAAAATACTACAACAGCTACGAAATCATCGAGCCGTATGTTCAGGATGACTGGAAACTGAGTTCGCACCTCACATTGAATCTGGGCATTCGCTTCAGCATTTTTGGCAACTATCACGAACAGAATCACGCAGCCTGGAACTGGGACCCAGCGCAGTTCACTGAACCAACCAACTTGAAGTTCTTTCAGGACGGTCGGCTGCGCTTAAAGGGCGGCAAGCCCATTCCCATTGATCCGAACAACCCCGGTCCCGTGATTACAAACGGCCTGGTGCAATGCGGGGTGAACGGTGTGCCCGACACCTGCATGCAGCCACACCGATTCAATCCCGCACCCCGAGTCGGATTTGCCTGGGACCCACGAGGCGATGGCAAGACCTCGATCCGCGGCGGCTACGGCCTCTTTTTCGAGCACGGCACGGGCAGTGAGGCGAACACCGGCTCTCTGGTGGGCAGTGCGCCGGTGAACCTGACTATGACGCAGTTGGCGCCGTCCGCAGTCGGGCTGGGCAGCGGTTATCCCTGCGTCGGCGGAATTGGCGGCGCCGCCAGCAACTGCTTTTCGGGTCCGGGCGCGTACCCGATTGATGTGACTTCCATCCCGCGCAAAACGATCTGGCCATACGTTCAACAGTGGAGTTTCGGCGTGCAGCGGGAGCTTTCGCGCAGTCTCGTGGTAGGGCTCGGCTATGTGGGCAGCAAGGGCACACATCTCACCGCAGTGCGGCAGCCCAACGCGTTTCCTCTCGGGCCGCAAGGGGAGAACGAGGGGATCCAGCTCAACGGCAATCCCTATGGCGCAAATCAGCCGATTATCCAATCGGACGTACTCGGCATTCACGATTGCAACAATCTGGGTACGATCAACAATCCGGTGTTTCAAGTCAACGGTGTAAAGATCAATAAGACTCAGCCTGCATTTATCAATATGCTGGCGGCCTGCGAGGCCCTGAATGCCTCGAACACGCCCAGTGGTTTGCCCCCCATTAACTCGCGCCGGCCTTTTCTTGGCATCCAGAAGATTTTTTCGCTGGAGAATGTTGCCGACTCCAACTATCACGCGTTCCAGGCTACGATGCGTAAGACGCACGGGCCGCTGTCGCTCGACATTTCTTATTCGTACAGCCATTCGATTGACGATTCGTCGGATCGCAATGACACCACAACCGTGAATCCTCTGGTGGTCTCAGCGAACAAGGCCAGTTCAAACTTCGATCAGCGGCACTTGATCAACCTGAGTTACACCTGGACGCTGCCGAAATTCAAGTTCAACTCCACCAGGATTGGCGACTGGGCCAATGAGCGGGAGCCGTCGGATGCGCCGAGCTCTCCAGGCTTCTTCGACAAGTTTGCGGAAGCCTTGTTCGGAGGCTGGGAAATTTCGGGAGTAACGACCGTACAGAGCGGAACGCCGTACACCGTAGTCAATGCAGGGTTCGGAGCGCTGGGAATTTCAGTGCCGGACAACGCAGGTGTGGCCGGTGGGATCAGCTCAGTGGCTTCCTATCCAGACATCGTCGGCAACATCCACGGCGGGACACCATTCGGCGCGGTGAACTCGAAGAGCTTCGGGCCGGCCTTGGGAAATGCGGCAGCCTTCGCCGCTCCGCGCGGGTTAACCTTTGGCGACGCAGGGCGGAACGTCCTGAACAATCCCAGCCGCTTGAACTTTGACATGACCCTATCCCGGAATATCAAAGTTCACGAGTCCACAAGCCTGGAGTTCCGCGCCGAAGTCTATAACGTTTTCAATCACACGCAGTTCCGCGTGTATGATCCGAGCCCGAATTTCGGGAATGGCGCCAACAATACGATCACGTGCTACGGCATCGAGAATTTCAACGCGGCGGGGGATCCACAAACAGATTGTCTAACCGGCAATGCGTTTCTGCATCCGGTCAATGCCCACCGTCCGCGCACCATGCAGTTCGGGTTGAAGCTGAGCTTCTAACGGGAGATGGATGCCGTGAAATTTCTGGGTTTGGGTCTGACTGCTCTGCTACTTGCAGTAGGTTGTGGCGGCGGGAGTGGCAACCAGGCTGGCGGTGATGTCCCTGGTATCAACATCCAGGTCACTTCGCCGGTTGGGCCCGGTGCGGTGGATGCTGGCCTGACGCTGCCAATTGCAGTGAACGTCACCGGCGATCCTGCCAATGCAGGCGTGATCTGGACCGTCGCAGCCCAACACCGGGGCGATCCTTCAGGAACGCTTAGCGACATCAAGTCGGACTCAGTGACCTACAATCCGCCAACGAATCTCAGTGCTCCGGTCCAGGTCACGGTCACCGCCACCTCGGTGACAGACCCGACGCGAGCGGCTGCGATTGCGATCTCGGTCTATCCTGCGGTGGGAATTAGCACACAGGCTGCGGATCTGGCGACTGCGTTCGTAAACACCGACTACACCTGTATTCAGATGCCGATCACGAATGTGGGCGTAGTCCAGATTCCATGTCAGGTGAGTGTGCAAGGCGGATTGGCGCCGTACACCTGGACGGTGGACCTGTCTTTGCTGCCTCCCGGACTGCTGCTGTCACCCGGACTAACGGTCAACGACACGAAGATTGTCGGCAAACCCACGCTCTCGGGCATCTATCCCTTCAGCATCACGGTGAAAGACAGCCTGGGTGAAGCCTCTACGGCCTCGCTGAATATCAACGTCGCGCCACAGCACCTCACTGTCGTGACTCCAACTCTGCTCACGACCATGGCGGGGGCGCCGTACACTCCTGTCCTGCTGCAGGCGGGCGGTGGGGTACCACCGTATACTTGGAGTCTGGCATCTGGGAGCGGGCCTTTGCCGACCGGCATGACGCTCAGTCCCGCGGGAGTAATTTCGGGAACGCCGACCACGAATGCGGCTTTCTCATTTGCCCTCCAGGTAACCGACAGCCAAAGTCCCGTTCCAGCTCAGGCGATCTACCCAGCTCCGGCGCCCGCTAACGCCAAGATCATCACGATGAAAGGCAGTGACCTAGACCCAACATGTCTGTCAGGTGGAAGCTCGGTGCAGGCCGGAATTCCTTACGCATTTCTACTCGCGGGTTTTGACGCAAACGGGCCAGTAACCATCTCCGGCAGTTTCACTGCCGACAGCAATGGGAACCTAACGGGCGTGGAAGACCTTATCCGCGCCAGCGGAGCGCAAACAGATGTTCCGCTCACGTCGGGTAGCTCGATCATATTCAATCAGGTTGGGCGCGGATGTCTTACCTTGACCACGGCTTCGTCGAGCGCGCAATTCCGAGTGGCTCCAACAACGATCGCAGCGGGCGCCGGATCGGCGTTTTTTCCCGACGGTCGCATCGTTGAGTTCGACGATAGCAATGGCACCGGAACACGGGTTTCCGGATACTTCCGCATCCAGGACCCCACTGCGTTTTCACTCGCCTCGCTGGCCGGATCTTTTGCTTTTCGCTTCTCCGGCTGGGACACCTCCGGCGGCCACTTTGCCATGGCTGGGACGGCAGCGACGAACAATGGATTGTTCACTTCGGTATCCGCCGACGTGAATCATGCCGGCGCTGTATCGGGGGCGTTAAACGGCGGGAACGGAACGATGGATGCTCCCGACGAAAACGGACGCGGCACTGCGGCCATCAGTATCGGCACGGCAACATACGACCTCATCTACTATTTGGTCGATTCGGAACACATCATTTTCAATTCAGCGCAAGCTATTGGCGCCGGCCATCCGTTGATCACGGGAGAGGCTACGGCGACCACGGGCCCGTTCTCGCAAGCTTCGCTGAGTGACAGCCACATTTTTCGCCTGGGTGGACATACGCCCGGGAGCTCGGATATTGCCATCGGAGTGCTGCATTTCGATGGTGTAGCCGCAGTGAGTGGTAATCTTTTTGCGCGGAGTGGCGGAACAACCACCGCTACGGCTGTCTCGGGGCAATACTCGGTCGACCCGACGACCGGCCGCTTCACATTCTCAGGTACAGGAGTTCCTGCAGTGGGATATGCGGTTCCAGGCGAGAGCGGCATCACCGGATACTTCGTTGGAACCGGCCCCTCAGCGGCATCAGGAGTAATAGAGTTTCAAACGAATTCGTATCCCCCTGGATATCCGTTCAGTCCAGTCAACGGTCGCTACGGGTTTGGACTCGACGAGATGTTGGACGCACAAACCAGCGCCTTCTCCGGCCAGGAGTCAGCAGATCCCAATGGTGGCATTAGCCCTGACTCATACCTTGACACCAGCGGACCAGCCGCGCCGGAGTTGAGTCCGGTACAGACCTTCACGTCGTTCCGGTATACGTGGAATCCGGATGGAAGTGGCACCTATGGTGGCAACACATACATGGTCAGCAATGGCGATAAAGTGTTCTACATTGACGCTTCGCCTGCGAACGGCCGTCCCGCTGTGATCGTCGGACAACGTCAACAAAAGCCGTGACGCGCGCGGCCCAAAGTTACTGCCCGATGAAGGCTGTCAGATTGGTCGCGATCACGCAAGGGAGGCAGCGACAATTTGATGACGTTGAGCCGATGGTAGAGGTCGGCACGGAAGCGGCCTTGCTGAAGCAGCGGTTCCAAAGGCTGATTGCACGCAGCGATGACTCGCACATCCACCGCTACTTCCCGGTCCGATCCGACCGGACGCACGGTTTTCCTCTGGATCACGTCCAACAACTTTGGTTGCAGGGAAACGGCAGATCGTTCACGTCGTCCAGGAAAATCGTGCCGTGTTGAGCGGACTGGAACAGGCCCTTGCGGTCCAGGGAAGCTCCGGAAAAAGACCCGCGTTGATGGCCGAACAATTCACTCTCGGCCAAGGCCTCGCTGATGGTGCTGCAGTGGACCGTTACAAAAGGATGCGCCCCACGTTTCTCGTCGAGTTCGTGGATCCCGTGGGCAAGCACCTGCTTGCCACTGCCAGTTTCTCCCTGCAAAAGAACAGTGACATCGCTGGCGTTGGCGGCTTTTTGGGCGCGGCGAAGCACTGACGTTACGTTAGGCGAGCACGTAACGAAACCCAATTGGCCAAAGGAGTGTTGGATCTCCTCATCATCCGCTGTAGGCCTGTCCATCTGGCACCCCTGGCGGCGGTCCTGTATACCGCGTTGGCCATGGAATTAGAGGGAAGAAAAAGTTGGCGGTATTGTCGCACCAAAAAAAAAGATAAAGCAAACGCCATCGAAACCTCAGTGACAACAAGATGGCGGAACCTCTGACAGAGAAAAAGATCCGGCCCTGCTTACGTATTATTCTTCAGCTGCGCAGCGCTGGCATCCCGGTTCGGGTCCAGCCACACACCAGCGTTTTGATCGCCATGCCGCCGGAGGAAGAACACCTAGCGTTGTTGACCGATTTTTAAACTGAGTTTTCGCAAGCCTTCCTTGGCTATGGGGTTCCCCGGCTGAAGCTTCAGAATGATTTCGTATTCCCGCTTTGCTTCCTCGTAATGCCCTGCCCCGGCGTCATCCTCTGCTCTCCGAAGCAATTGCGGAAGCTGTTTCGTCGTAAATCCCTCGTATTCCGCGCGTGCCACCTCTGGTTCGCGAGCTGTCTCGTGTTTTTTTACTCGCGTATGAGATACAGGATTGGTGACGATTGGCTTCTCAACCGGCGCTATTTGCTTTTCTGGCGGGCTAACTGAACTTGCAGAATCGTCTGCATGAGAAAGCAGTTGCTGCTCTGTGGTCGGGCTCTTCCGTTCCTCTTGCCCACCAACCTTCTTTATTTTCTTTGAATTCACCTGTAACACTAAGGCAAAGGCCACCAAGGCAAATACGATACCGGCCGCCCACCAGATTTGTTTCTTGCTACCGGATCGGTTCGACACCAGAAGTCCCACCTGCTCCTCGATTGCTACGGACCTCATTTGCGAACCATCATCCTGGACCGCAAGCGGGAGGCCTGCATTCGTCTCTGGATACTGGAGAATAGAGCGCGAGGCGCGAGCCACCCGAGCTTGCCAAGCCTCAAGAAACTCCAAATCGGCCCATAGCAGCTCATGGCACGCAAGGTTGGGATTGTCATCGCCCGCAGGCAATGCGCGAAACTGCAATCCGGGCGTGAATTGCAGAGTTTCGTAGGCACTGCCAGAAATGAGGATCTGGCCGGGCACGGTGATGTCCGACCAGAGAAGATCGGAAGCGTCGAACCCCGGCCGCAAGCGGATGCGGTCTTCGGGCCGGTGGATGACGATGCTCGCAGCGAACGCTGCCGTTTCCTCGCTCTGCGAGAAAGCGTAAAGGGTTTTCTGCAATCGCCGTGCCGCATTGACCGTCTTTTCCGGGCGATCGAACTGAGCAGTAAGGGTTTTCCCAGACTCTTGGAGAAGTTGCCCGCTACACGCGGCAAGTAAGTCCGCGGCTAAGCGAACGACCACGTGCGCTGACGACCAGTCGACGTCCCGCGGGTCGATCGACCAAACGCGGACCGAGAGGTCCGTCAGCCCCCCCTTCAAGGCAGGGTCGCCGGCAAATCGCGGCTCCTGATCGTTTTCAGGACTCTGACAGCTTTCTGTCATGGTGTGCGCTACTGCAGAACACCCATCCGGGCAGCATGCCAATAGTCAAAACGCCCCTAGCTTACTCCAAAGAAATCCCAGCTTGGGACAAAATTCGATGGTGCAGCCAGATGCTTGACTTCAAAGAAGATACCAGTATCATAGCGTTCGCGGTTCTGAGTTCGTAGTTAGCATCATCAGCAGGCCAGCCTCATAGTCATGTCGCCATCTTCGTTCGTCCTTCGCCGTCTGTGCTCGTGTTCTGCGATCAGCAGGCCTTTGATTGTTCTAGCCGCTGCGCTGTTTCTTGGCGTAGCAGTCTTCGCCAAGGAAGCGCCTCTCAACGCCATCCTTTTGTATGACGCAGAGAAGGGACCGGCCTATGTGCAAGTGACGGACTTGCTCATCAACGGCAAGACCGAACTCCGAGCGTGCACAGCGGGCCAACGAATCGACAGGTCAGCGTACGGGAAGTCGACCAAGTTGTCGCTAGTGGGCGCCAAATCGCTCGAACGGACAGCAGACGGTGTACTGGTTCTGAGCAAGGATTCTGGCCCGGCTTGTGTTGTCCCCGCGAACTTGAAGTTTGAGAATGATGGGAGTCACAGCCCTTCCGAACTCGCGGAAAGAGCGGTTCTTCAAGGCAAGACCGCCGTCACTCCGAGCGGGGGCCAGAGCTTGCCTCCGTTCAAGCCAGGAGTCAAACTGGTGTTCGTTGCGGCTCCGGATGTGGAACTGGCCGAATATCTGGTCGCTGAGAGAACACGATCGGTCGTCCAGTGGCAGGATTATCTCGCGAGGTACACGAACTCGCCGCACGTGGCAAGCGCAAGACAATCACTGGTTACCCTGCTTACCAAGGACGGCGACGATCATCTTGCAAATTATAAGCAGTCGCTCAGCGGAAATAGCCCTTCATTTGCTGACTTGAACACGGCCAAGGTGCGATCAAGCCAGAGTGTCAAGCTCGCTCCCGACTACGCACCGGCCACCAAGTTGCACGACAACGTGTATGCCGAACTTGCAGCTTTGAATGATGGTGCCCGCAATGAACTCGCCGCTTACAAGGATGCCCTCTCCAGCCATACGCCAGGTTATCGCCACTTGCTTGCCGCGCAGAACCTCACGAATCATATATTGGAAATCGACGGCCTATTCGAGGCTGGACAAACATCACAAAAGGTCATCGCTGATGAAGTAAAAACTCTGGAGAACAACCTGCGCAACGCCGAGGCATTCACCAAAGCCCAACGTCCAGACGATGCCTATGCGACGATAACTCCCTATCTGGCGTTCGCCGATGAAGACGCTCGCATCGCGACCGTACTCCACACCGCATATGCCTATCACCTCGACCGCGGACGACAAGCACAAAGCGCTGGAAACTGGCAGGCAGCAGTTCAAGAGTTCCAGCGCGCCCAGGAAATCAACAACAACAAGGAGGCGGAAGGCTTGCTGAAGCAGGCTCGAGCGGGCCTGATCGAGTTTCAAAATCGATCGGCAGCCAACAAGGCTCTGGCCGAAAGCGACGAATTCGAGAAGCAAAAACAGTTTCTCGAAGCGTACGAAGCGCTGGCCAACTTGCCCGACGGGCCAAAGGCCCTGGTTGGACAGCGTCTGCAGGAACTGGAGCCGGCATACCTGAAATCCGCGTCCCAAAAAGCGATGGAGTTACAACAGGCGCACACTCCGATCAAGGGAAAGATGGACGAGCAGGGCGCGCAGCGTGCCTACGACTATCTGGAACGCGCTTGCGCCCTGAATGAAAGCGACAAAAATCTGAAGCTTCGGCTGGATCTCTTGGGCGAAACGATCAGCGATTATTATCTTCAGGAAGCGCGCCGCTACTTGCAAAAGCCGCTCGGCTCTGGTGTTGGACTGTCTCGGCTATATCTGGACCTAGCGCAGCATTACAAGCCTAATCGTGATGACGTGAAAGATGAAAGAGTAAAGAGCGCGGCGCTCTATCAGATGCGCTCCAAGCTTTCGATTCGAGTGGTGTTTCGCGACCAGACCTCGCGTCGCGATAGTCCATTGTTTGCGGAACAACTCTCCGACGCAATCGCAACGCGACTGGAAACATCCGGCTTGCCGGTAAAAGTAATCCGATCGACGGATACACCCATCGCGGAAGCCAATTTTCAGCTGATCGGCGACGTTCTCCAACACCGTACTGTCGTCAACCCGACAGTTGAATCAGCGCAATCGAAATATCGCGCCGGCGAACGGGAAATTGCCAACGAGGAGTGGAACAAAGCGAACCGCGACGATGAGGCGGCAGTGCTCGAACTGCAGAATGCGCAGCGGTTGATGGATGGAGCACAATCTCGCGGCAAGAAGAAGGAGATCGCGAGCGCAAACGCAGCCTTGGAAGCAGCGCAGAAACGAGTCCAGGAAACTCACCGGAAACTTGACGCCATTCAGAAGACGACTCTGAATGACATTATTAAGGAGTATACCTACACCAAGAAGACGATCGACCTGAACGCCATCGTGGAACTGGCATTCCGGCTCGTGGATGCGAATGGGACTGTGTTGGACGCGGCGCCACCGATCCAGCGAACAACCCACAAGGTGTTCACGGTTTTGGAAAACGTTAAGCCCGAGGATACGGAAGGAGTCAAACCGCAGGGCGCTCCGCCGAATGAACTTCAATTCTTGACGGATATCGAGATCGAGGGACGCGAGATGCTGATCACGGCGGTACGCGAGAAGGTAGAAAATCTCCCCAAAAAGATCTTGGCGCAAGCTCGCAGGAAAGCCCGGGACGGTGATCTTGATGGCGCCGCGGAATCGTACATTTTGTTTCTGAATTCGTCTTCGGACGCACTGAAAGCCGAGCGCCACGAGGCCAAGCAGTTTCTGTTGGAGCAGTTCAATATCCGGGAAGTCAATCTCGACGCCTCATGAGTCGGCATGAGCAGGCAAGATCGTGACACCGCCAACACCATCACAAATCGGAAAGTACGAGGTCGTTCAGTGTTTGGGACGCGGTGGCATGGGTCTGGTATACCTCGGTTTCGATCGTCATCTGGGACGGCAGGTCGCGATCAAGACCCTGACCGAAGGCTTCATGCAAGACCCTGAGATGCTGAGACGTTTCTATCGCGAAGCGGCGAAGACTGGCGCGCTCAAGCATCCTAATATCGTCATCGTCTATGACCTCGGCGAACAGGACGGCTTTCCTTACATTGTGATGGAGTACGTTCCGGGCGAACCGCTCGACAAGATCATCCGGTCTAACCGCCCCATGCCCCTGGTCTCGAAGCTGAAGATCATCGAGCAGGTTTGCCTCGCCTTGGGGTATGCCCACCGCAACGATGTTGTGCACCGCGACGTCAAGCCTGCGAATGTAATCGTGCAGGATGAAGATGCCAAGCTGCTGGACTTTGGCATTGCTCATCACGAGATGGACCGGGAACATCGGCTGACGAAGGCGGGGAGCGTGATCGGAACCCTTCACTACATGGCGCCCGAACGACTGCGTGGAGCGCCTTTCGATGGGCGGTCCGATCTCTTCTCGGCTGGAGCAATGCTCTACGAGTTACTGACGGGGCAGCTGCCTTTTTCCGGACACGATGCCGCGGTCGCACACCAGATCCTGAATGACCCATCTCCATTTCTGAGCAAGTACACGGCCGAATACCCGCCCGCACTAGACGCGATCATTCAGCGTGCGCTTGCCAAGAATCCCGACGATCGGCATGGCACCGGCGAAGAGATGGCCGCTGAAATTGCGGCGCTCTCGGAGCGGCTCCGCAAAGAGCAGGGTGCGGAGATGTTCCGTAGAGCCGAACAACTGGTCCACGCCGAAGATTTCCTCAGGGCACGGGACCTGCTGGCCCAACTGATTAAGCTGGACAGTAAAAACATCGATGCTCGCAAGCTAATGGCATCGGTGCAGTCCAACCTGGCGGTCCGGCAACGTAGCGAGCAGGTTCAACAGCTGCAACTGCGGGCGGAGGACGCTCTCCAGGAGAAGCTTTACGAAGAAGCAATTTCTCGTCTGGAACAAGCTCTAAAGCTTGATCCGACGAATGCAGGAAGCCTACAGAAACTCGATCTGGCCCGGCAGCGAAAACACACGCAGGACCAAATCGAAGCCTATTTGCGAAAGGCCGACGGAGCCCGCGAAGTGGGAGAGTTTCAGTTCGCACAGTCTCTTCTACAGAAGGCGATGGACCTGGACGCAGGCGATTCCAGGATCAAGGTGGCATGGTCCACTCTTGCTGCCCAGATCGAAGCGGACGCCCAACAGAGAAAGGTGATCCAGATCCTCGAGTCCGCTCAGTCTGAGATGCAGGCGCGGCGTTTTACCGCTGCCCTGCAAATACTGGAGGAAGCCGCACAGAACTACCCTGGCAATGCCGACGTGGTACGCCTTCTGCAGAGTGCCAAGACCGGGCGAGAGTACGAGCAGCGACGAAAAATTGTCGAACAGATCCAGAGTGAAGTCAGCCTAGCGCTAACGGTGCCACAGATCGCAGCAGCCTCGCAGACCGTAGAAAAAGCGCTGCAGCAAATGCCAACAGAAGCCTCGCTTTTGAAGTTTAAGGGGCAGTTAGACAGGCAACTCAAGGATCTCTTGGTTCGCACTCGGGTTGATGAAACAGTCCAGCGTTGCTATCCGCTCATGGAGAATTCGCCTCAAGAGGCCTTGGCCCTCGTTCAGGAGCAACTGCGCGCCTTGCCGGCGGAAGAAAGATTGCTCATTCTGCAATCGGCGATTGAAGAGCGGCTCGCTCATCTGAAGCTCGAGGAAACTCGCTCACACTTTATGGCACGAGCGCACGAGGCGATTCGTTCCCAGAGATATTGGGAAGCAGTTCAGGTTCTGGAAGCATGTCACTCCGAGGGAATTTTCTCAGACGAGATAACCGACCTCCTGGAGTTTGCCCGCCACGAAGCGCGGCGGGAAGAACGGAGCGCCGCGGTAGAAACCGCGCTGGCCAAGGCTCGCGCTCTGATAGCGCAGGGCTCGTACGACCAAGCCATCGCTCTGCTCGAGCCCGCGCTGGCGCAGATGGATGACCCGTCGCTCCGCGTGCTGCTCGAAAAAGCCCGTTCGGAGCGCCATTCCGAGCAATTGCGACTCCGCTCCGTCCTGACGGCTCAGAAACAGCTGGCGTCGTCCCAGCAATGGGACGAAGCCCTGAGTTTTCTCGAACAGCAACCCGCTGCAGTTCGCGAAACAGATGCTGTTCGATCCGCCTTGGGCGAGTTACACGCGGCCCAGGATTGCGAGACTCGAATTCTGCAGGCCGCTGGGGAAGTCTACGTGGCGTTACATCGTGCCGATCTGGCCCGAGCGAGCGAGAGCATTAAATCCGTGCGCAGCGAGCAGGGCCTTTCCGAACTGGCAGCGAAGCTTGCCGATCGCCTGGACATCCGCCTGTCCCAGATGGCAGATCGCGTTGTGAGCGAGGCTATATCGGGAGCTCGTTCTGCGCTTCAGGCGCACGATCCGGATCACGCCCTTCAAATATTAGCCTCGTGCAGCGTCTCCAAGGATTTTTCCACCCTTGAAATCAAGCAAGACTGGCAGAAATTAAGAAAGCAGGCGGGAAGGGCTAAGCTTCTGGGTCGTTTTGGCATTCGTGGCAATCCAAGCGGCACGGCCCCAAACTAAGTTGTACTCTCCACTCACTGAGACTGACTCATGAAGCTGGAAGCCGTTGCGCAGCCTCTCGAAGCAGGCTGATTCTCTCGCGCACGTTGGGCACTCGCGAATCCCTCAGGATGTCCTGTGCCCAACGGCAATTCGCTTCCTGGTCGAAATTGCGTCCCAGCAGCAGCATGAGTTCGATGAACTGTGAACGCTCATCTTCTCCAACGATTTCGTAGCGCTCAGCCCGTGCGCTTCCATACTGGATCAGTTCACGCAGGCCGTCTTGGCCAAGCATCCCGGCCTGCTCGGGATGGGTCTTGGTCAGAAAGCTCATGGTGCGCTCTTCAAAGTCTCCCAGAACCGCTTTCTGAATCGCTTCGAAATGTTCCTTTCGGACCAAGGGGGGACCATCAGGCAATCCAGCCCAGTACTCGTCCTGCTGAGGATCAGGCTGAAAATGCAGAAAGTTCACATCCTCCGATTCCGAGTTCGGAATGGCAAATGCGCGCACCGGCCCGAAGAACCGTCGAAGCTCGTGAGGCTCGCAGTTCGACAAATAGATATTCAGGATGCGTGGATCATAGTAGCGGAAATACCACCGTTCCCCGTCCGGCAAACGCACCATGAGAAAACGCCGGAAATGCACACTCAGCGACTCAAGCGTTAGCTTAGAAAGCAGAAACACTCCCCAAGGCGCTTTCCAAACGGTTTGGACCATCCAATCGAGCAATTCCCCATCCACGGCAACGATGTAGGGTGCAAGTCCCCAATACTTGGTCTGCGCTTCACCGGTAAAGAGACAAACGCCGCGGTCTTTTCCAAGCTCCTTCACTTTCTGGGGTACAGTCGGACTGTCGTAGGCGTCAAGAATTGCGTAGAGGTAGTGGCCGTCCGCGAACCGGCGAAGGTGTGCAAGCGTGCCTGTCCGCAGTTCGAGGAGAGAACCGGGGGGAGAGCTCATGCCCAAAAGCTCCGTAAACTAGAAATCAACGAGCGGCGCAGAACGCTTCCGGATCATCCCGCAAACCCGGCTATTTGATACCGACTATAGCCCGAAGGGTCTGACAACCGCAATAGCAAGGTAGTTTCCGTCAAGCTGCTGTTCTCGTTTAGAATCGTTGGTCGTACTCTATAAGCATACTGATTCCGCAAAGCTCACGGAGCACAGTCATGTGGTCTCAGGTCCAGGTTGATCTTCAGCAGCTCCTCTCCGCCAAGATTTATCCAGCGTTGATACTGGACGCCGTGTACCGTCACTACCTCGGGTCAGCAGGCTTGCCACCGCATGAGGGAACGATTCCTTCTGAGCTCAAGGAGAACTTCGCCACTGCCGCCAAGATTCGTGCTCACATCATCGTTGCGGAAGTCGCACAAACAAAGGGCCTCCAAGAGTCGACTTGCTGTGCCAAGCTGATTAAGGGCCCTGCCATTCTTTATCGGTTTTGGGATTCGACAGCCCCGGAGTACCGCGTAGGCGTCTGGTGGTTTGATCGCAACGTGATCGATACCTGCAAAGCAAACACGAAACGCTCCGCTCCCGAGCGTCGCGACTGGCTCAGAAAGAACCTGGCGGTGTCCCTGGACTGGAGCCGCATGGATCGAATCGATTTAATCGACCTTCCGCTCAAAGCAGAGATTCCTGCAATTCAGGGAGCCGGCTTGGGAATGCCAGTGCATTCCCCCTCGGCCATTCACAAAGGAAAAGTCGAAAGCAAAGAATATTGGGACAATCTCGGGAGATATTTCCCAGGTGGAGTCAAACAAACAGTCCTACCCTTTGTTCCACAGGCCAAAGGGATGGATCTCAACCAATTCCTCAGCCATGCCTGATCGATTGGCGTGCCGTTAAAAGCCGACGGGGGCCGGAGATCCTCTGGAATCTGCGATCAGATGCCCCACGTACATTAGCTGCGACTGTAGCTCGTAAGCATGTCCGGTGGCTAGTTGGTGCTGGAATCTGGGTAATAGACCGCTGTTCGTGTTCCCCGAAACGGTCAGCCAGTTTTCGAAAATGCTCGCCGCGGGCTCCGAACAAGGCGTGGCCAGGGCCTTCTTGCCCACACCCCACATTCGCAAAGAACCCGAATGTGTGGGGCACCGGACATCTTGTGATCCCTCAGAACTCGACGCGAATCAAGGGCACCGTTTGCGCCGGACGGTTGGGATCACCGACCGATCCTGTATTGTCGGGAACCGCACCTGGTCCGAACCATCGATCCCTCTCAGCCTCGGCGGCCGAGAGGGGTCGGGCCTTGCGAATCTCTGCCATCATTCGCACCACATCACCATCCTTTTTCCAGCCCGGCGGTGCATCGGAGTAGTAACGTTGCACGATCATCGCTTGCTGCTCGGCCGGATAGTCGTAGAAAGACTGTCCGGGTACAAGCTTCACGACATACGCGTCTTGCCCGGAAGTCAATTGGTGTAACACAGAATCCGATATGTAGCCCGTTCCCCGAGTTTGGTATTGCCACACATGAGTCATCTCGTGGATGAGAGTTTCCGCATCGAATATCGTGCCGCTGGGTACCCGAATCGTGTTTCCTAGTGTGTAGGGCCTGCCCCTAGGACCAACACTGGTGGCCACAATTTCCACTGGCTCCAAATTTATAGAATTGCCGAAAATTGTGAGGAGCAGCCTCTTCTCTTCCGGTTTCAAGAAGCGAGCATCGCCCGTGAGCACCTTCTGACTGGCGATGGCCCCGGCCTCCATGAGAGGAATACGAACTCGAGGACCCATAAGCACCTCCAACTTGAGTTTGCGAAATCCTGGGTGTGATAACCGAAATTCCCTTGACGTGGGGAACCCGAAACGGTTCGGAGGGGAAACAGACAAACGCTATCGCCAAGACGTGGCTTTGTCAATGCGAAAAGAGCGGAGCATTTTACGAAATCCGAGAGTCGCTTCGACCTTTTTCTCGGGATACTCGATTTCCCACACTCGCCAATCCCTATCTGTCAAGCGACAGGCACGCGCCGTCGACCTGATAACCTTCCGCTTCTTTGTAGACGAGGCCGACAAGAGCCACGGTTTCACTCATCGTGGCCGATAGACGATAGGGTATCGCAGGAAGAATCGCTACCCCTGTCTCTTGCAATGTATAACCGAGATCGCTGGAGAGATGGAGTCGCAACTTTGGACTTTCCTTTGAGCCAGCAATTGTGGCAAGCATGAGGCCCCGCTTGAGATCTCCAGACGCACTAAACGCAATAACGTCGCCCAAACCGCTCTCCTTCGAGAGGTCTCGCGAGTGAAGGACGTGACCATCCGGACCCAGTTCCGCTAGAATCAGCGGCAGGGCCACGGGGCCATAAGCTCCCGAAAATCTTGACGCATGGAAGTAAACGGACCACTGCGGGGTAGGCTTTCGATACAGCAACAGTATCTTCGAACCAATAGCGACGACGACTGGCTCTAGAGCATCGGGAACAAATGCCAAGGGTTGTTTGAGCAGCGTGATTCCGCTTGATCGCCACACAACGGCATGGGCATCTGCAGTATTCATCGTGACCATTACGTCATCCTGCCCGGGAGGCGAAATGACACTCGGGTTGAAAAGCCAGTTACGGGGTAGCAACTTCGCGGTGCTCCATTCTTGCCTGAGATCGATATGAACCTGTTCAGCCTGAGTTTCGGCTAGGTCGATGGGCACAGCTGCTGGGCTTGATTCTGAAAGTTGGACGGGTCTATGCGTCGCCAGCCTCCATATGCCAAGAAAAGCAGCGTGTTCTTGATTGCTTTCCAGAAGGACTGTGAGCTTGGTTCCGGAAAGAACCGCGCTTACTGTGGTCGAAGGCGGCAAGGCAACGACGGTTTCAGAAGACTGGCGGAATCCCTTTGAGGCTTCAACACAGCTCCAGAAGCGCCAGGCTGTTTTCTCTCTGGAAATCCCTCCCGAACCGCCGGCTGCCTGGTACAGGTGGTCAATTGTCACAAGATAGGCAGTGTCAGCATACGCGGCAGAAGTAAGATCCAGAAGAGTCTTGGCGGTGTAGAACCGGTTGAGTTTCAGATTGGTCATTGACTTACCTCCGTTACCGACCTGACGACTGCAGGCGCCTGATTCGGAGAGAAATGCGAGCGCAACCCCAGCGATGGCCAAGACCATCGCAACCGCTCCCCATCGAGCTTTTGCATTGAATCGTCGAAACATGCTAACTCACTTGTTCGTCCACAAGATTATCCCTCTCAGATGAGGTGGCACGGCCGCACTCGGATTCCGTGACAATGCGACGGGCGTCGGTGGAGGGGGAGCTATCCGTTGGCATTGGTAGCTGGCCACAGTGAGAGGTTCATAACTGAGAATATCAATCAACGACATGACTGCACCCGGCGCCACACAATTCGTTGGCCCCGTGCCATAGGAAGCATCATACAGCTTCCAGTTGGGAGCGGCCGGGACACTAACGTCCGCAATCCAATGGCTCTGCCAGCCCGGCGGGGCAGCAGGATTTCCTTGTCCGTTGGTAGTTGTGTCGTTCCACCCACTGCACGTGAAGGTGTCGGGCCCTCGGGTGAAGGTCCCTGTAGGTGGGCGCAATGTTACCTCGGCAGACGAAATCCCGTGCAGCGCCAAGCAGTTCATGAAGACCTCATCGAACACGATGCAGCTTGCACCATTTTGCTTGTGGGGATCTGGATCTTCACGCGACTGGACTGCAGTCACCAGATCCTGATTGAAGCAGCCACCTAGAAGTAAGTAATCCTTCCAGTAGACCAGACCAGTGTCGTGAGCAGCTTTCGCGGGGCTGAATTTGGCCCAGATGGCATCGAGCACATTCTGATGTCCAGTGATACCGTCGGCCCACTTGCAGGACCACTCGAAGATCTCCCAAAGGAACTTGTTTTCATTTGCCGGGTGCAAGTTCGCAGGCCTGGACGGCTTGTCGACAACAAAGAGGGTATGCTTGGTCACACGAGAAGCGCATGCATGCGAATCAATTTCGAATGTCCAAGTGAACTCGATTCCGTCTAACCGCTTCACCGTGCTGGGAAGATTCTGGAGATCGAAAGTATCCGAAGCTTTGCCGCCCGCAAAGGTAAGAGTCTTCTCCGCGATGGTAACGCTCTTGTCACTAGTAGCTTTGATCTTCACGACAGCGGAGTTGCAGGCAGGAGACGGGATTTCAAATGATGCCTTGAGCTGAGGCGAGGGACCACCACCTCCAGTCCGCAAGTAGGCGGCAGGCCAACTGAACTCCGGATCAGAAGTTGCCCCTGGCTTCTTCTTCCAGTGGCACGACGCGCCAGCCGGGCGACTTTCGACAGGGCTAATGTGCTTGTGAGCTGGTGCTGCGTCCGCGGGCGCTGGTAGCAGGAAGCTTCCCGGCCCCGGAGTCGGAATTCGCGCGTAGTAAATGTCCGCCACACCTTGAAAGGTGATTTCTGTGACAAACACA
>JACXTT010000349.1_pt1 | contig 77323 bp, 58 predicted proteins | sample 9270951 | NCBI WGS metagenome assembly JACXTT01 (sample SAMN15532306, study PRJNA645909) | rock metagenome | isolation source: weathered quartz diorite | place: Puerto Rico | collected 2017-06-21
CTGCCATAATCGCGCCACTGGCGCGATGCCCTCTTTGGGTGGCAGCCAAAGAAAGTAAAGGAGGTAAGCTATTTATTATTTTTTACTACATTTGTCCTGCGTTATTTCAGCATACATCCCCTGACCTTACGATAGTATCTATGAAAAAGATTTTATTCTTTCTTGCTATTCTTTTGGCTTCGTTCGTTACGGCTCCTGCCCAGCAGACCGGTACGGTAAGAGGATTCGTGTATGAAAAGGAAACGGGAGAAACGGTGAACTTCACCTACGTGAAGCTTACGGGCACCAAGCTGTACGCCCAGACCGATGTGAACGGTTACTTTTCCATCACCAATGTGCCTCCCGGCAATTACACGCTGATGATCACGTTCGTGGGATGCGATACCCTTTACGACAAGATCACGGTGAAGGGTAATGACATCGTCTCCAAAAAATATTTCCTCGCCAAGAAGACCAAGGAGCTGAAAGGCGTGGAGATCTCGGCCGAAAAGCTCGAGAAGACAACGGAAGTGAAGATCTCGGTGACCACCATCACGCCCAAGGAGATCAAGCAGCTTCCCACCGTTGGCGGTGAGCCCGACTTTGCGCAGTACGTGCAGGTGCTTCCCGGTGTGGTGTTCACGGGCGACCAGGGCGGCCAGCTCTACATCCGCGGGGGATCGCCCATCCAGAACAAGGTGCTGCTCGATGGCATGATCGTGTACAATCCCTTCCACTCTATCGGCCTGTTCTCCGTGTTCGATACCGACATCATCAAGAACGTGGACGTGTACACGGGCGGGTTCAATGCCGAGTTCGGGGGCCGGATTTCCTCGGTGATGGACATCACCACGCGTGACGGCAACAAGAAACGGATGAGCGGCAAGATCTCCTTCTCCCCGTTCGGGGCCAAGGGAATGCTCGAGGGCCCGTTGAAGAAGCAGGTGGAGGGCAACGAGGCCGATGAAGGCGCCAAGAACAAGATCAGGAGCGAGATCGATGCGCTGAGCAGCGATGTGACCGCGCTGAACAAGAACAGCCGGAACCTCGACTCGCTGCGCGGCATCCAGGCTGCCGAGAAAGCAAAAATATCGGCCAACCTGCAGAAGATCATTGCCGACACCAACTTCAAGGAGATGGCCGCTGCGGTGAACGCGCAACTGAAAACCCTGCAGCACAAGATCGACTCGCTCACCAGGTCGATGAACGACACCAAGGTGACGATCGAGCAGAAGAACATCTCCATCAACAACAAGAACAAGGAGCTGGAAGAGCTGAACAACAGGACCGGTGGCGGAAGCTCATCGTACATCCTTTCGGCCAAAACCTCGTACCTCGACCAGAGCTCAAAAATATTGTATCCTTATGTAAACAAGGATTCATCAGGTAAATCCCTGGGGCTTCCATTCACCTTCAACGATTACTACGGCAAGCTTTCGTTCAACTCCACGAGCGGCAGCAAGCTCAACCTCTTCGGGTTCAACTTCAACGACAAGGTGAGCTACCAGGCCCTGAGCAAGCTCAACTGGACCTCGTGGGGAGGTGGCGGGCACTTCGTGCTGGTCCCGGCCGCCTCGCGCGTGCTCATTGACGGAACGTTTGCCTACTCAAAGTACGGCATCACCATGACCACCGCTTCGGATACGCTTCCGCGCCACAGCGACATCAACGGCTTCAACATGATCACCAACTTTACCTACTTCAACGGGGAGAACGAGCTGAAGTATGGCGTGGAGATACTCGGGTTCGGCACCAACTTCGAGTTCTACAACCCGCTGCACCGCCTGATCCAGCAGGAGCAGAGCACTACGGAGATCGCAGGGTATTTCAAGTACAAGATGATCCTGTTCAAGAAGAAGCTGGTACTGGAGCCGAGCATCCGCGAGCAATATTACGCCTCGCTCCGCAACTTTTCTCACGAGCCGCGGCTGGGATTCAAGCTGAACGCTTTCGAAAAATTACGCTTCAAGTTCGCGGGCGGGTTCTACGGCCAGAACCTGATGAGCGCTTCGAGTGACCGCGATGTGGTGAACCTCTTCTACGGTTTCCTGTCCGGCCCCGAAAACCTCCCCGAGACGTTCACCGATGAGAACGGGCACGTAAAGGATGTGACCTCGCACCTGCAGAAGGCCTGGCACGCCATAGGCGGACTGGAATACGATCTCACCAACCGCATCGACATCAACATCGAAGCCTACATCAAGCGGTTCACCCAGCTCACCAACCTGAACCGCAACAAGTATTTTGATGATGATGCCGACCATGCCGATTTCCCCGATCAGCTCAAGAAGGACTACATCATCGAAACGGGAAACGCAACCGGGCTGGACGTGGTGGCCAAGTACGATTACAAGCGCTTCTACTTCTGGGCCGTTTACTCGCTTGCTTACGTGAACCGCTGGGATGGCGCGGTCACCTACGTGCCGCACTTCGACCGCAGGCACAACATCAACCTGGTGACCTCTTACACGTTCGGCAAGAACCTCGACTGGGAAGTGGACTGCCGCTGGAACTTCGGCTCGGGATTCCCGTTCACGCAAACAGCCGGTTTTTACGAACAGGTTGGCTTTAACGGGAGCATCAGCTCCGATTACGCTACGGAGAACGGGGGCCTGGGCATCCTTTATGGCCAGCTCAATGCGGGGCGCCTTCCTTATTATCACCGCCTGGACCTGACCATCAAGAAGAAGATCGCAACAGGCGAGAACTCCATCCTTGAAATATCCGGGGGCGCCACCAACGTTTACAACCGCGCCAACATCTTTTACTTCGACCGGATCAAGGGCGACCGGGTGAACCAACTGCCGATTATGCCGTTCATTGCAGCAAACTGGAGTTTTTAACTTAAAATGTCTTAGATATCTTTCCCACCAGCTGGCTCATCACGCCACTGGCGTGATGCCCTGCCGTTCATTGCAGCAAACTGGAGTTTTTAACTTAAAAATATCTTAGATGTCTTTCCCACCAGCTGGCTCATCACGCTACTGGCGTGATGCCCTGCCGTTCGTTGCAGCCCTACTACAAATTCTATTCTCTTTCAGAAAGCAACTTGCGTGGATCGCAGACCGCGAGCAGTACGATCAGCAGCACCGCACCCCAGGTGATGACCTTGAAATGTTCGTAGTAATCCTTCCATTGCCCAAGAAGGAAGGCGAGGTTAAAGCAAAGGAATACGAGGGCGAGACCTGCAGCCAGTAAATAGTTTACTTCTTTGCTTGCAAACAAGTGATGCAGTACGCACGCTGCAGCGGGAATGCAAAACAGGAAAGCGTAGAACTGCTGGTGCGGAAAGATGAGCGGGACAAGCAGCAGGATGTAGCTCACTTCCCAAAACGTCTTCAGCTTATTTTTTTCTTCCCGGAAGGGAAGCGACCGCATAAAATACAGCGTAAAGAAAATTAGCAGGAAGCGCGTAATGTTGAGAATAATGCTCACCGTCTCAAAAGAGAGGTCGGCAAGATTGCGCCTGGCGGGAAGCGCAAGCTGGTCCGGCACCTTTTTCATCAGCAAGGTGGGCAGAAGCGTTGACAGCGAATGAAAGCTCCGTTCCTGCACATCGATCACGTTGATCTGAGAGGTCGGGTCTGCCACCTTCCACCATTCGGATAGGAGGAACGAGTTCTGCTTCGTGCCGATAAAAGCAGCCGGAAGGAAAAGGAACAGCGCACAGAAAAGGACACAGCACGCAAAGGCAAGGAATTGCCGCCTCCATAATAAATAAGGAAGGAGCACCGCAGGAAGCAGCTTGATGTTTATTCCCAGCGCGATGAGCGCGGCTCCTTTGATCTCCTTTCCTTCCAGGACAAAACGCAGCCCTTCCAGCGCCAGCCATAAAATAAAGATGGTGACCTGCGCATGGTGAAAATTGGAACGGATGAAATACATTCCAAAAATGAGCGAGCCAAGCAGGAACCATAGCTTTTTCTTTTCGCTGAACGCGGCAAGATCGAAGAATGAAGCCGCGATCTTAATGATCCTATACAGGAAAAACACGTTGAGCGCCAGCCACAGCGCCTTGGCCATATATAAAGGAAGAAGCGTAAAGGGCTTAAGCAGTATGGCAAAAAGTTGGGAATACAAATAATGAAACCCATCGAGGTAGATCTTTGAATAGATGTTCTCGCCCCGGAAAAGATCATCGGAAGCGGAAAGAAAAATAAAGAAATCGCCTTTGCCACCGGCTTCATACAGGATGTAAGCGAGGGCCAGCAGCGAACAAAGGATATAGGTTAATTTTTTTTTCAAATCGTGTGTAACATTTTATAATTCGGATCGTCAGCTAAATGGAAAATCAGAATGCTTTGTGAGCCTTAGTGGCAATAATTTAGTAACCAAAGGCCACGAAGTCACAAAGAAGAACATGTTGTAACGTTAACAAATATATTATTAAATCACCCTGTTAAAATTTGTTAAAGAGAATACATACGGCAGTTAATCCATACCTTTGCGCGGTACAGATAACGAATCACGCCTTTGGCGTGAACGAATTTTCGAATACAAAAATCGGATGATAACTAAATTAAAAAGAGAAGATCTCGTTTATCCGGACCTGAGCTACACGATCATTGGTTGTTCCTTTGAAGTCTTCAATGAAATTGGCGGTGGACACAAGGAAGCGGTTTACCAGAAGGCCATGAAAATATCTTTCGACAAAAAAGGAATAAAATACAAGGAGCAGGTTTATATCCCTTTAGAATTCAAGGATGTCGTGATCGGGAAGAATTTTTTTGACTTCCTCGTTGACGATAAAGTGATTGTGGAGCTGAAATCCCTTGCCAGGTTCACTAAGGCAAATTACGATCAGGTATTAAAATACCTTAACACTTCCGGATTAAAGCTGGCTTTGCTTCTGAATTTCGGGATGGAGGAAGTAAGATGTAAAAGAGTGATAAATTTTAACGCTTTGAAAACCCATTCGTAAATTCGCATCATTTAGCTATCTGTACCACCAATTGAAAAAGATACTCGCCATATTTTTACTGACTGTAATCTCTAAACTATCCTTCGCCCAGTTCGGCATGGGAAACTGGGGTGGCGGTGGCGGCAAGGGCGGAGGCAGCATGAACATCGGCCGCTTCTACGGCAAGATCGTGGACAGCACCACGGGCAAGCCCATCGAGTTCGCGGCCGTGCAGTTCATCGGCAGCAAGTACGATACCGTGAAGAAGGCCATGAGGGCCGGCAGCATACTGGGCGGACAGCTCTCAGCCGGCAATGGCGATTTCTCGGTGAACGAGCTTCCCATCTTCGGCAAGATCACGCTCCGCATCACTGCACTGGGATATGATTCCATCCGCAAAGAGATCTCGTTCAACATCAACATGGGCGAGATGATGGGCAAGGCGAAAAAAGGAATGAGCGGGGACGAGAACAGCATGAGCGCGGGCATCAGCGCCATCAATGCCTTTGACAAGGACCTCGGCAACATTAAGATGCACCCCAACGCCAAGGTGATGAAAGCCGTGGTGATCGAAGAGGACAAGCCCGTGTTCGAGCTCAAGCTCGATAAAAAGGTTTATAACGTGGATAAGGACATGACCGTAACGGGCGGCACGGCCGAGGACGTGCTGAAGAAAGTACCGACCGTGAACGTGGACATGGACGGCAACGTGACGATGCGCAACGCGGAGCCGCAGATCTTCGTGGACGGGAAGCCGAGCACACTCACCATCGACCAGATCCCCGCTGACGCCATCGAAAAGATCGAGCTCATCACCAACCCCTCGGCCAAGTACGATGCCTCGGGCGGGCAGGGCGGCATCATCAATATTGTTTTAAAGAAAGCCAGGCGCATCGGCTACAACGGCAACCTGCGCGCAGGCGTGGACCAGCGCGGCAAGCTGAACGGGCTGGCCGACCTGAACACGCGCGAGGGCAAGTTCAACTTCTTCATCACCTCCATGTTCAACCAGCGCAAGTTCATCAGCTACAACCACACCGAGCGGCTGAACAAGATCGGGTTCCCCACCCGCACCAACATCTTCCAGGACGACACGATGAACATGAACGGCTACTTCGGGTTCGGGAGGGCGGGCTTCGACTACTTCATCGACAACCGCAATACGATCACACTGAACGGCATGTACGTAGTGGGCAGCTTCTCACCGGAAGATAACGCGCACACGCGCACCGACACGCTCGACAGCGGTGGCAACACCTCCAATTCCACATCTTACTTCAGGCGCTCCAATACGGGAAGGGATTTTAAGAACTACGGGGCATCGCTGCAGTACAAGCACCTCTACCCGAAAGCCGACAAGGAGCTGACGGCCGACCTCAACTACAACCAGAGCACCAGCTCCAACACCGGCAACATCACCACCGATTATTACAACATGAACGGGCAGACCTTCCTGCCCACCATCTTCCAGAAGCAGGACGGCAGCGGCAGCAACGTGTTCTTTACCGGCCAGGCCGATTACGTGAACCCCGTGAATGAAAAGGTGAAGATCGAAACGGGCGTGCGCGCCAGCATCCGTACGTTTGAAAGCCGCAACGATAACTTTTTGTACAACTACTTTACCGACAATTACCAGAAGGTGAACAACCAGAACAGCAACTACCGCTATTCGGACGAGGTGTATGCCGCTTACTTCACCTACGGGCGGCAGGTGAACAAGTTCAGTTTCCAGGCGGGCCTGCGCGTGGAAAGCTCGTTCTACAGCGGTGAGCTGCTCGATTCGGCCAAAAAATTTTCGAACCAGTACCCCGTTGCGCCATTCCCCAGCTTCAACGCCTCGTACAAGCTTTCCGATAAGAACGACCTGCAGTTCTCCTACTCGAGGCGCGTGAACCGGCCCTCGTTCTTCCAGCTCATCCCCTACACCGACTATACCGATTCGCTCAACCTGTCGAAAGGGAACCCCAACCTGCTGCCCGAGTTCACCAATTCGCTCGAGGCGAACTGGATGCACACCTTCGACCGGAACAAGAGCATCCTCTTCTCCGTATATTTCAAGAACACCACCGGCCTCATCTCGCGGTACCAGGCGCGGGAGTACGACTCGGTGCTGATGAAGAACGTGGTGATCAACACCTACCAGAATGCAAACTCATCGTATGCCTACGGGGCCGAGCTCACCTGGCGCACGGCCGTCAAGAGCTGGCTCGAGCTTACGCTGAGCGGTGAAACCTACAACTCGCACATCAACGCAAGCAACCTGGAGACCACGCTCACCAACGACCTGGTGAGCTATAAATCCAAAGCCAACATCACCTTTAAGCTGCCAAAGAACCTGAGCATACAGCTCAGCACCGATTACAAATCAAAGACCATCATACCCAGCAGCCGGGGCGAGAACAAGATGTACGGCATGAGCATGCAGTTCGGTGGCGGCAACCCGGGCACCATACAGGGCTACAACCTGCCCGGCTACGGCATCGACATCGGCATCAAGAAGGAGTTTGGAAAAAGCAAGCAGGCTTCGGTAACGCTCAACTGCTCCGATGTGTTCAAGACCAAGCAGCAAAAAACCTATTCCGAATCCGATTTCTTAACTCAGACCTCCGTGCGCAAGCGCGACCAGCAGTTCTTCCGCATCGACCTCTCCTACCGCTTCGGCAAGTTCGATGTATCGCTCTTCAAGCGCAAGAACATGAAGATGAATACCGAGGGGATGGAAGGTGTGGGGGGAGGGTGATACATCTTACCTTATTAAAGACACATTCCCATTCTGCTTTATTCCCGATCCATCGGTGTAAGTACCGCTGAGCATATAAACATAAACACCCGTATTGCAGGGCTTGCCCTTGTAGGTGCCATCCCAGCCGATAGTTTTATCTGTTGTTTCAAAAACCATTTCGCCCCAGCGGTTGTAAACTTTTAAATCTATTTGTTGAATATTATTGCCTCTTACATACAGCACATCGTTCTGACCATCTCCGTTGGGAGAAAAGGCATTAGGGATAAAAAAGTTGTTTTCGGTTGGCTGTAAAGTATCGCACTGGTAAACGGAGACATCGTCTATGTAATAATATGCCTCATCATTAGATTGAGTTAAAGTATCAATTAAAGTATTGGAGTCATCAAAAAAATTCCCAATTGTAATATATTTTTCTCCTCCATTAGCTGTAAAAATACCAGATATCAAAACCCAATTGAGTGTGTCATTAATAATGTTATTTTGATTAATTTGAGGTGAATAATTAAGAACAGAAAAATTTATATCAGAATATTGAATAATATTATTTGATATATATATACCAACATTATTTGAAGCATATTTCGATGTATTAGCTAATGAGGCATATAAAGTAATACAATATTTTTTCCCAACCTGCATGGAATCTATTAGGCTGACTTCAAGATATTCTCTATAATTGTTGAATGAGGGCAAAATTGTTGCAATTCCTGCGTAAGCATTTCCAGTTTTTGCATATTGATATCCAAACATATTTTGTGGAATTTGTATTTGGGGAATACCTGCACAGAAATTAAAATAGTCCGTACTTCCTCCAGAACCACAGCATGTATTGGGCTGAAACCATGGAATTGCATGCTGAATTTGAGCAACTGATGATGGACAAGTATCATATATTTCAAAAGAATAATTTGGGACCAAGTTTTGACTTTTTCCTAACAGGGTAAAAAAAATAAACAATATTTTTAAATAGTATTTCATAAAATAAAAACAGGAATGCATCATAAATGTAGAAAATTTTTATGAATTTTTAAAGATAACAAGCGGGGCCTGACACGCAGGTAAAGCTGCGTAAGCCAACTCGCGCGTAAATACAAAAGGGCGGTGAGGTACCCACCACCTTTTTCTATTTTAAAAACCGACACATTTAGTATCTTTGCTTTATGAGCAGGGCCGATATCATCAATATGCTGATAAGCTATCTTCGGAAGCACCGGGTAAAGGAGGCAAGCCTCTTCGGCTCGTTTACTCGCGGTGACATGCATGCGAACAGCGACATAGACATACTGGTGGAATACGAAAGAGGCACCACGCTGTTCGATATCGTGCGCATGCGGCAGGAGCTGCATGACCTTATCGGCAGGAAAGTAGACCTGGTTTCAAAGCGGGCCGTCAACAAACGTCTTTTGCAGTACATCCAACCCGACCTGCAGTTGCTTTTCCGTGCTTAAAGACGACCGGATATATTTAGAACATATTCTCGAGCGCGCTCAAAAGATATTGCTCTTTACGGAGGGAATGAGCGAACAGGATTTTATGCGGGACGAAAAGACGCAAAGTGCCGTGATAAGAGAATTTGAAGTGATTGGGGAAGCGAGCAAGCGCGTATCCGAAACTTCCCGCAGCTCCAACCCCGGTATCCCATGGAAATTCATGTCCGGCATGCGCGATGTGCTGATCCACGATTACGAAGGTGTTGATCCTTTTGCTATCTGGGACACTATTCAAAAAGACATTCCCGCGCTTATCACGCAACTAAAAAACAGCTTGAAGAAATAATCGGCTTAAAACCAAAATAAGCGGGCTATCATCGTGAGCGTGTTGAACTGCTCAGCACGACCGGTCTTCACGAAAAGCTCACTTCAGCAAATTCTCCAGCGCAGTATCGTACAGTTCCTTAGCATCGGGTATCTTTCCGTACGCTTTCTCATCCACGATCATCTCGTAGCCGCCCGTTTCGCCCAGGCAGGAGAATTCCACCTCGTGCTCCATCATCTCCTCGATGAATTTGTCCTCGTCCTCCTTCCGCACGCTCACCACTACCCTGCTTTGGCTTTCGCCAAACAGGAACGCATCCTTGCGCACGGCTTCATCGGTTGAAATATCGAACCCGATGCCCCGCGGCATGGCGCATTCCAAAAGGGTGATGTACAACCCGCCATCCGACACATCGTGCGCGCTCTGAACCAGCTTGTCTGCGATCAATTTCTTCACGCAGTCCTGCACGCGGTATTCTTCCTCCAGGTCGAAGTACGGTGCGGGAGAATTTTTTATGCCGTGGTATGAATATAAGTATTCCGAAGAGGAAATATCATTCCGCGATTCACCGATGAGATAGATCAGGTCGTTCTCGTTCCTGAAATCGAGGGTCATGCGGTTGTCCTTATTAGTAAGAACTCCCAGCATGCCAATGGTGGGCGTGGGAAATACCGGCCCTTCGTAACTCGACTGGTTGTAGAAACTTACATTGCCGCCTGTGACGGGTGTTTTAAATTTCTCGCAGGCCTTCTTCATGCCTTTGATGGCTCCCACGAACTGCCAGTACACCTCCGGGTTGTACGGGTTACCGAAGTTCAGGCAGTTGGTGATGGCGCTGGGCTCTCCACCGCTGCACACGATGTTGCGGGCGGCCTCGCTCACGGCAATGGCCGTTCCCGTTTCGGGATCGGCATTCACGTAACGCGCGTTGCAATCCACCTTGAGCGCGAGGGCCTTGTTCGTTCCTTTTATGTTCACAATGGCGGCATCGCTGGGCGAATTGGTGCTCATGTTCACCGTTCCCACCATGGAATCGTATTGGTTGTACACCCAGCGCTTGCTGCAGATATTCGGATGCCTGGTAAGATGTTCCGCAACTTTTGTAAGGTTCTTCGGCATTTCCACGGAGCCGATATCGAACTTTTTGTTCTCCGAAAAGTATTCAGGCTCCTTGTGTTCGCGCTCATACACGGGCGCGCCCCCGCCCAGCACGAGGCTTTCGGCCGGAACATCGGCCACCTTTTCGCCATTGTAGAAATACTCGAGCCGTCCGCCTTCGGTCACTTCACCGATCTGCGTGCAGTTCAGGTCCCACTTTTCAAATACGGTTTCAATTTCCTTTTCCATTCCTTTCTTCCCCACCACCAACATGCGCTCCTGGCTTTCGCTCAGCAATATTTCCCACGGCTTCATGTTCGCCTGGCGCGCAGGAACCTTATCGAGGTAAATTTTCATTCCATGCTTTCCCTTTGCGCTCATCTCGCTGTTGGAGCAGATGATGCCGGCCGCACCCATGTCCTGCATGCCCACAACCGCACCGGTCTTTATAACTTCGAGCGTAGCTTCGAGCAAAAGTTTTTCCTGGAACGGATCGCCCACCTGCACGCTCGGCAGGTCATCGGCCGAGCTTTCGGTAATATCCTTGGATGCGAATGCCGCTCCGTGGATACCATCCTTGCCCGTTGCCGATCCCACGATGTAAACCGGGTTTCCAGCGCCATAGGATGTAGCGGAAACCGTTTCTCCCGCTTTCACGATGCCCGCGCTGAACGCATTCACCAGCGGATTCACGTTGTAGCATTCATCAAAGAAAACCTCACCGCCCACGGTAGGAATGCCGAATGCGTTCCCGTAATCGCCAATGCCTTTCACCACGCCCTTCACGAGCCATTTTGTTTTTTCCAGCTTCAGGTCTCCGAAGCGAAGCGAGTTAAGCTGCGCAATGGGCCGCGCGCCCATGGTGAACACATCGCGGTTGATTCCGCCCACGCCCGTTGCCGCGCCCTGGTACGGCTCGATGGCGGACGGGTGATTGTGCGATTCGATCTTGAAGGCGCATCCCAGCCCGTCACCGATGTCCACCAGCCCGGCATTCTCTTCGCCCGCCTTGGCCAGCATGTGCGGCCCGTCCTTCGGAAGCGTCTTGAGCCACTTGATGGAATTTTTGTACGAGCAGTGCTCGCTCCACATCACGGAATAGCAGCTCAGCTCGTTGAAATTGGGCACCCGGCCGAGTATTTCCTTTATCTTTTCAAACTCTTCGGGCAATAGGCCCAGCTCTTTGGCAGTGTCTACAGTGGTAAGTTGGTCGGTCAGTTCAGGCATGTCTCTTTTTTACTTTTGAAGAAGCAAAACTACGCAAGTGGTTTCACGCGTAGGTAATATTTTTTCAACACACAAAAGTCCTCCCCCTTTGGGGGAGGATTTAGGAGGGGGCCCCGTACACCTCCTCCAGCACCTTCTCTTCGTTCTGCCAGCAAAGCTCTTTGGCGGCCTGCAGGCAGTTGGCTTTCCAGGCTTTCAGCCGTTCGGGTGAAGATAGCATGTAGCTCATCCGCTCCGCGATATGCACGGGCGAGTGGCTCTCCGTAAGCGCCCCTATGTCATACATTGCAAATATCTTTTTGATCTCCGGAAGCGGGGAAGCCAGCACGGGCACACCACAGTGCACATAATCGAATATCTTATTGGGCAGCGAATAGCGGTAGTTGATGTTCGTGTCCTTATCAAGCGAGATGCCGGTATCGGCCAGCACGGTGATCTCACGAAGCTGCTCGAAAGGCACTTTCTTGTAAAAGATGATCTTTAGTTCCTTTTTATTCTGCTCTTCCGCCAGCGAGTACATTTCATCCAGGATATCTCCGCCTCCAACGATCAACAGTATTGCATCACTCACAAGCTTCATCGCTTCAATGGCTTCCTTCACGCCCCGGTCCACGTTCACCGATCCCTGGTAGAGAATGATCTTCCTGTCTTCCGGCAGGCTAAATTTTTTCCGGTCGGGTTTAACAGGAAGCTCTTCATACACCGGGAAATTGCGCACCACCTTCGGTTTTAATCCGTACTCGTCCCCATACAGCTTCGCGATGGAATCATTCACGGTATACATAGTCTTCAGGCGCCTGAAGCAATACCGCTCAATTCGTTTCCACAATCCCTTCTTGAACTTTTTACCTTCAAGTTCAGGAACGCCCGTAAAATATTCGTGGCTGTCGTATACAAGCCTGCTTCCCTTGAGCCCGGAGATCAGCGTATTCGGCAAAAGCGTATCGAGGTCGTTGCTCACCAGCAAGTCTGCCTTCCGGAACAACAGCAGCAGGAAAAGCCTGAAGTTGTATTCGGCATAGAACAGCGGCCCCTTTTCGAACAAGAGGAACATCCGTTTGGTCCCGTACGGACGTTCGCTGAGCGTAGCGCTTTTCCGCTGCCTGCGGCCGACCAGCGTAACATCGTATCCTTTCTTCAGCAGGAAAAGGCAGACCTTGTGCACGCGCTGCTCCGAGCCCAGGTCGTTGATCACCGATACGATCGCCTTCTTTTTCACAATGGGCATAAAGTTAAAAAACTAATACCTTTGAGTTCGTTTGGAAATCCTCCTCTGCATACTCTGGTCGCTGCTCTTCATCCTGCTCATACAGCGGATGAGATTTTTCGAGACCAAAGATATCTCCCGCCATACCATCTCCTTTTTTTTCATCATCAAAGTGCTTGCGGGCGTTGCGCTGTGGGCCGTCTATACCTTTTATTACACCGACCGCTCAACGGCCGACATCTATAAATATTTTGACGACAGCCGGGTGATCCATTCTGCACTGAGGCATTCCGCACGCGACTATTTTAACCTGCTGTTTGGAACAGGCAGCGACCGGAACCTGCAGGAATATATCCTGAAAATGAACTACTGGTACCGCGAGTTCGAAAGCAACATCATCAACGAGGACCGGACCATGATCCGGTTCAATGCGGTGCTGCAGCTCTTCTCGTTCGGGTATTTTAATGTGCACACGGTCTTCTTCAGCTTTCTTTCGCTGTGCGGGCTTGCGGGGATATACAAAACATTTGCCCCGGCTCTCGAAGGGAAGAGGAGGACATTCGCCATCCTGCTCTTCCTGTTCCCTTCCCTGCTTTTCTGGTGCTCGGGCGTGCTGAAAGAAAGCCTGGTGCTGTTCACTGCCGGAATGCTCATCTATCATTTCAACAAGCTTCTTAGTGATAAGAAACCGAAGAGCTTTCTTTTTTCGTTCCTCTTTGCTTGCCTGCTTCTGATCACCAAGTCGTACATGCTGCTGGTGCTGGTTCCCGGCCTGCTCTGCTGGCTCATCATTCACCTCACGGGAAACCATTTCTCACTTCTTAAGTTTGCGCTTGCAGCAGGAATATGCGTAACGGCTGCTTTCACCGTTCACAAGCTGGGACTGCCCGAACGGATCGTGACCAAGCAAAAAATGTTTGTGAATGTGGCCAATGGAGGAACGCACCTGCTGAGCGGGAACAAGTTTGTATACATAAGTCCGGAAGTGAACAACCCCGTTACACCAACCGGTGAAAAGGGTTACGCACGGATACGGGATGGAGTGCCCTACCAATACTGGTTCCGCGAAAAGCCGAACGACACGCTCACAGCCACCGCACAGGCCGACACCACATCGTACTGGGTATTTTACAGCCAGCCCCCATCGGGCAGCCGGATCTCCATTGCAAAACTGGATGAACGTTTCACTTCGTTCCTTAAAGCTGCCCCGCAGGCGTTCGGGAACGTAATGCTCCGTCCTTATATGTGGGAAGCCCGCTCTCCCCTGCTGATCGTGCCCGCGCTGGAAAATGTTTTCCTGGTCGTATTGCTGGCGCTCGCCATTCTATTCGGATCATATAAGCAAAGTAACAAGGCGATCCTGTTCTTCTGCCTTTCTTCCTTTGTATTCCTGTTCCTGCTGGTCGGCTACACTACCCCGGTGATGGGAGCCATTGTGCGGTATAAAACTCCTGCGCTGCCGTTCTTATTTGTTTTTCAGCTCATATTAATTAACAAAGAAAAAATAAAAAAATATCCGTTATTGCGATTCATCACATAAAAAACGAAATCATTTATCTAGTAAAAAAGTCGAAATCGGCTCAAAGTAATAAAAACAATTTTTATATTCCATTATCGGGGTATCGAGTTTACGGACATGTCCATTTATTGTAAAAATTATTTCCAGGCCATGATCTTTGAATGTTTTGTCTGGACCTGTATAAAATTTCTCATATTTAATAAGATCAATTGTTAATGCGCTTTCCCAAAATTGTTTTTCAAGTTGGTTTAACAATATTTTAAAGTTTTCTCGGTGTATTTTTGTTATCAGATCAACCTTTTGGATCAAGTTTTTATTTATTGAGTCATGTTGTTTGTCCGTATCCTGCCTTAATGCCTTAATAAATTGATTCTTGTCCCACATAGCCAAATACAAGTTTGTATCCTTTTTCTCTAAAGCTTGCAGAGTTTGTTTTACCAAATCTTCTAAAGTCAGGCATCTATCTTGTGAAAATGTCTTGTTAAAAAAGGCAAAAAGTACAATAGCTATAAGATACCTAATCATTTCGCAGTACTAATGTAACGCATTATTTGAAAAACACACAATAACATAAGTTTTCTATTTTTGCCCACCCATGGCCTTCCAGGATCTCTTCCGTAAAAAATCTCCTCTTGCACAGCACAGCGATCCCGAGATCCATGGCGGAAGCAGCCTGAACAAGGTCCTTTCCGTACGCGACCTTACTTTCTTCGGCATTGCGGCCATCATCGGTGCAGGAAGCTTCGGGAGCATGGGAGAGGCCTGCTTCAAAGGCGGGCCGGCCGTTATCCTGCTCTTCCTCATCTGCGCGGCCGCCTGCGGCTTCACGGCCCTGTGCTACGCGGAGTTCGCCTCGCGCGTGCCTGCATCCGGCAGCGCATACACGTACGCTTATGTCTCTTTCGGGGAATTGTTCGCCTGGATCATCGGCTGGGCCCTGCTGATGGAGTATTCGATCGGCAACATCTACGTGGCCTTTTCGTGGAGCGGCTATTTCAACAGCCTGCTCGCAAGCATGCACGTGCATTTGCCGGAATGGCTCACCACCAATTACGTTTCCGCGCACCGGGCCTTCCTGGACCATGAGGCGGGCAAGGCGCTCACAGCCTGGAGCACCGCCCCCGCGATCGGGGGGCTCAAGATCGTGTTCGACCTGCCTGCCGTTGCCATCAACGCCATCATCACCTGGCTGGTGTATGTTGGCGTGCGCGAATCGCGAAACATCAGCAACCTGATGGTTATCATCAAGCTCACCGTGATCGTGCTGGTGATCATGACCGGGATCTTTTACGTGGACATCGACAACTGGACGCCCTTCATGCCGAACGGGTTCGGTGGAGTGATGAGCGGGGCTTCTGCGGTTTTCTTCGCTTACATCGGCTTCGATGCCGTTTCAACGCTGGCTGAAGAATGCAAGAACCCCCAGCGCGATCTTCCGAAGGGCATGATCAATTCGCTGGTGATCTGCACGGTGCTGTACATCATTCTCTCGCTGGTGCTCACCGGGATGGTGTCGTATAAGTTTTTAGGTGTGAGCGACCCGCTTGCCGAAGTTTTCAAATTGAAAGCGGTGAAATGGATGCTGTTCATCGTGTCGGTTGCAGCCGTAGTAGCCATCACCAGCGTACTGCTGGTGTACCAGATGGGCCAGCCCCGGATCTGGATGAGCATGAGCCGTGACGGGCTGCTGCCGAAACGCTTTTCTGCCATTCACCCAAAATATAAAACACCGGGCTTCGCGACCATCGTGACCGGACTGGTGGTGGGTGTCCCGATGTTCTTCACCGATGAAAAGTTCATCCTCGATTTCACCAGCATCGGGACATTGTTCGCGTTTGTTCTTGTTTGCGGAGGAGTGCTCATGCTTCCAAAGAAAGAAAAAGGTGAAGGGTTCCGCATTCCTTATATAAATGGAAAGTTCATAGTGCCGGCCCTTACCATTGCGACCTTCATCCTGCTCACTTTTTATGCACCCGACTACCTGAAAAACCTCTTTGATATCCATAGCGAAAATGCTTCGCAGAACATCCCGATGATCGTTTTTCTTGTCCTTTGCGTGGTCATGTCGGTGCTTTCCTATATTAAAAGCTTCTCGTTCATCCCGGTTGCGGGGCTTCTTTCGTGCTGCTACCTTTTGACAGGCATGGCCGCTTCCAACTGGATCTGGTTCTTCGTGTGGTTCGCCATCGGCCTTGTGATCTATTTCCTCTATAGTATGAAACAAAGCAAACTGAATATATGACCGCATTGATCACAGGCACAACGGCCGGGATCGGGAAAGCCTGCGCGGAACTCTTCGCGAAGAACGGCTGCGACCTTGTTATTACGGGAAGAAGAAAGGACCGTCTCGACAAGCAGGCCGATGAGCTGAAAAAGAAGTTCAAGGTGAAAGTACTGGCACTGAACTTCGATGTGCGGAAGCGCAGCGAAGTAGAAAAGAACCTGTCCTCGCTTCCTGCCGAATGGAAGAACATCGATGTGCTGATCAACAACGCGGGGCTGGCATCCGGTCTGTCCACAATACAGGAAGGCGATATCGAGGACTGGGAGAAGATGATCGACACCAATGTGAAAGGGCTGCTATATGTTACCCGGACTGTTGCACCGTGGATGATCGAAAATAAAAAAGGGCATATCCTCAATGTGGCCTCGGTTGCAGGAAAGCAGGCCTATCCCAAAGGCAATGTATACTGCGCAACCAAGTTTGCCGTGGACGCGCTCAGCCAAAGCATGCGGCTCGACATGATCGAGCACGGGATTAAGGTAACGAACATTGCTCCCGGCCTGGTGGAGACCGAATTCTCCATCGTTCGGTTTCACGGCAATGCGGAGCGGGCTAAGCAAACCTACGCCAGCATCGAAGCGCTCACGGCCGAAGACATTGCCGAGGTGATCTGGTGGTGCGCATCCCGCCCGGCCCATGTGAACATCAGCGATGTGGTGATCACCCCCACCGCGCAGGCCAACGCTTACGTGGTGCACCGGAAGAAATCTTAATTTTGGCAACAGCTTCGGCTCAGCCGACCGTTGCTCCTCAATTTTGGCTAAAGCCAAATTCAGTTACAGTTCAGTAACCTCGACCTTAAGGTCGAGGTTAAATAATACACGACAATCCGGCTTTAGCCGAAACATTTGTGAAAAAATTCAACATAGATAAGGACATCCGCAAAGCGGAAACGCTCGCATCGGAATTCTATACGGGTCGCGAATATTTCGATCTTTCTAAAGAAAAGATATTTGCACAAACCTGGCAGTTCGTGGGCGATACCGACAGCATCCGGGTATCCGGCCAGCTGCTCCCGCACAACCTGCTGGAAGGCTTCCTGGACGAGCCGATACTTTTCTCCCGTGACAAAGCGGATAACCTGCACTGCATTTCCAATGTGTGCACGCACCGCGGGAATATTGTCGTAGAATCCGCCTGCATTGAAAATAACCTTCGCTGCCGCTACCACGGCAGAAGATTCAGGCTGGATGGCAAGTTCGAATCCATGCCGGAGTTCGAAGGCGTGGAGAATTTTCCTTCTGAAAAAGATGATCTTGCAAAGATCCCGTTCGGGCAATGGAGCAAGCTGCTCTTTGCTTCTATCAAGCCGGCCATCAGGCTCGATGAAGCGATCGGTGAGATGAAGAGCCGGCTAAGCTTTCTGCCTCTCAGTGAATTCAAGCTGGAGCCCGTGCGCTCGCGCGATTACCTGGTGAAATGCCACTGGGCCCTGTACTGCGAAAATTACCTGGAGGGTTTCCATGTGCCGTACATACACCCCGGGCTGAGCGGGCAGATCGATTACAACACGTACATCACCGAGCTTTACCGGTACTCGAGCCTCCAGCTTGCTTACGCAAAAGGAAGTGATGTGACCTTTAACCTGCCGCCTTCGCACCCGGATCACGGCACAAAGGCGGCTGCGTACTATTATTGGGTGTTCCCAAACCTCATGTTCAATTTTTATCCATGGGGATTGTCGATCAATATCGTAAGGCCGCTCTCGCACGAGCTTTCCAGGGTCTCGTTCCTCACCTACATCTATGATAATTCCAAACTGGAACAGGGTGCGGGCAGCGCCTTGGATAAAGTTGAGCGCGAAGATGAGGCCATCGTGGAGCTGGTGCAAAAAGGGATCAGGTCAAGAATGTATCCGGGCGGCAGGTATTCTCCCAAAAGAGAAACCGGTACGCACCATTGCCATCAGCTCATCTGCGAGTTCATGAACAAATGAAATCTACGAAAAACGAATCTATACGAAAAGTACGAAAGTGGTCTGGAGCAACTCTCTTCTCGCTTCTCACTATTCTCTGCTCCTGCTCCTCTGCTAAGAAAGGAAAAGTTGATCTCATCCTCCACCACGGAGTTGTGTATACTGTCGACTCCTCCATGTCCGTGCAGGAAGCCTTCGCGGTGAAGGACGGCAAGATCGTGGCAGTTGGCAAGAACGATTCAATTCTTGGCAAATACGAAGCAGCGAAGATCATAGATGCGCAGGGAAAGGCCGTTTTCCCGGGATTCATCGATGCGCACTGTCACTTCCTTAATTACGGGATCGGCTTGCATAAGCTGGACCTAACCGGCACAAAATCGTTCGAGGAAGTGCTTGAGCGTACAAAGGAGTTTGCTAAAACGAATAAATCCAATTGGATCGTTGGACGAGGGTGGGATCAAAATGATTGGCAAATAAAAGAGTTCCCAACACGGTTCAACCTGGACTCGTTATTTCCATACACGCCTGTTTTCCTCGTGCGGGTAGACGGCCATGCAGCACTTGCAAACAATAAAGCACTGAATCTGGCTCATGTAACGGGGAATGAAAAAGTGGAAGGCGGCAGCGTGCAAACTGTTCCCTGGCCCGGATTGGAAAAAACCAGAAGAACCACTGGTATCCTGATCGACAACGCGATGGACCTGGTGACGAAATACATTCCTCCTCCCAACAGGAGTGAAGCGGAAGATGCTTTACTTGAGGCGGAGAAAAATTGCTTCGCGGTCGGACTGACCACAGTTGACGATGCAGGACTGGCAAAAAATTATATAGAGCTGATAAATGATATGCAGGAAGATGGAACGCTGAAAATGCGTGTATATGCCATGCTTACAGATAGCAGGGAAAATCTAAATCGTTTTTTGCGTTTCAACCCTTATCAAACCGATCGGCTTAATGTACGTTCTTTTAAATTCTATGCCGATGGCGCACTGGGCTCGCGGGGAGCGTGCCTGTTAAAACCTTATTCAGACTCCACCAATCATTATGGCTTTCTTCTGAGCAAACCAGAGTATTTCGAACGAATGGCAGATTCCATGGCTGAGAAAGGGTTCCAGATGAACACACATTGTATCGGAGACTCTGCCGTAAGGCTGATCTTAAATATCTATAAGAAATATCTCGAAGCAAAAAATTCGGATAAGATCACCCGCACAAATATTCGTTGGAGAATAGAACATTTCCAGGTTTTTGATAAAAATGATCTTGCTCAGATCGCCTACTTCAAACCCATCCCTTCCATCCAACCCACCCACGCCACCAGCGATATGTATTGGGCAAAGGACCGGCTGGGGCCCGAACGTGTTAAATATGCTTATGCGTACAAAGCGCTGCTGAAGGCCGCAGGTATGGTGGCGCTCGGAACCGACTTCCCGGTGGAAGACATCAACCCCATGTATACCTTTTACGCAGCCGTAGCACGCAAGGACCTGAAAGGGTTCCCTGAAGGCGGCTTCCAGATGGAAAATGCGCTGACCCGCGAAGAAACCTTAAAAGGTATGACCACCTGGGCTGCCTATGCCAACTTCGAGGAAAAGGAGAAAGGCAGCATCGAAAAGGGCAAGTTTGCCGACTTCGTGATCCTCGACAAGGACATCATGAAAGTGAACATCGATGAGGTGCCGAAAACCAAAGTTTTCCGTACATTTGTGAATGGAGAACAGGTGTTTCCGAATGAATAAAAACTACAATCACCAAGCCATCTCAAAAGATTTTTTTGTCTCCAACGTCATGCTGAGCGGAGTCGAAGCATGTTTTTTTCAAAAAAGTAAAGACCCTTCGACTTCGCTCAGGGTGACGGAGCGATCCTTTTTGAGATGGCTTGGCATTTTGTTTATTACGATCCTTCTATTGCCTTCCGAGTCTTTTTCCCAGCGCGGGCTTTCCATCAGTGAGCCGGGCGCCTTCCGGCTCAAGGTGCGTAAGCGGCTTTCCGCCTTCCCCCTGCTCTCTTTTTACAGTGGCGATTCGCGTTTTTATTCCAACCTCCAGCCCAAGCAGGGCTACGGTGCGCAGCTGGACCTCGACATCGGCAACGACAGGCGCGGGCGGTTCCTCACCGGCATCGGCTTCTACAGCCAGTCGCTGGCCTTCAACAGTTATTACTTTGCAGACGGATATTCGGCCATCTACGACAGAAACTTCGCTTACGAGCACCGCGTGCGCATCAACGACATTCGCATCCCGGTGCTGCTCAAATACAATTTCGTGACGGAGGAAGATTACACCAACCGGGTGTACGTGATGTTCGGACTGGTGCTCCGCCAAACCTTCAGCGGGCATGCCGCTGTTACGGACGGAACGACCGGCAGCGAGCTGTTCAACGGATCGGTTGACATTACCTCCGAGCACAGCATGTATGGCGACAAAGGCGGAAGCATGCTGCGCGCAGGGCTCGGCTTCGAGAACCGCATCATCAACATCAGGCATGCCGTGTTCCTCGAGGTGAACTACGATTACAAGCTCTCACGCTACGAGTACCCGCTCCCGCAGTCCGGTTACCTCGTGAACGGGGTTCCGCCCGCGTTTTTCCGGTTCTCCAATTCATCCATCGCGATAGCCGTAGGATATAAATTCTAAAATTTCACACATGAAAAAGCTGATCCTTTTCTCTGCTGCAGCCACGCTTGCCCTTTCTTCAGCCGGTCAAACGCCCGACTACCCGTTCTCCAAATGGGACAAGGCAACGCTCGATAAAGCCAACACCGCAAAAGATGCTTCTTACCTCACCGATGAAGAAAAAAAAGTGATCTGGTACATGAACCTGGTGCGGCTCAACCCGGAGCTGTTCGAGAAGACCTATTACAAAAAGTTTATGGACTCCACCAAGGCAAAGCCCACCTCGTTCACGCGCTCGCTGGAGAACGACCTGACGGTGAAGTATAAGCCGCTGGGGGTCTATACCCCGAAAGAGGACCTGTCAGAAGAAGCGAAGGACCACGCCAAGGATATGGGCACTTCGGGAAAGATCGGGCACTTTACATCGGACGGGAAAAGCTACGAATTCCGCATGAAGAAGCTGCGCAACACGTACACCGAGACTGCGGAAAACTGTGACTACGCGCACAAGGATGCGCTGTCGATCGTAATGAACCTGCTTATAGATGAGAACGTGGGGTCGGTGGAGCACCGCAAGACCATACTCGACAAGAACCTGAAGTATGCAGGCGCATCCATCCAGCCGCACAAAAAGGAAAAGTGGAACTGCGTGATCGACTTCGCGAAATAGGTGCGAATATCGAATTATACAGAAATCCGAATCGTTGCAATGCAGCTACTCATTCAGGAGGAGCTATACTCTTCGCAGCACATTCGGATATTCGCACGTTTCGTTATTCGTACAATTCTTACTTCCACATCGTCATGATCACCGACATGATGGTCATTCCGACCAGGTGGTAGCCGCCATCGATCAGTGCCAGCGAAAATGATTTCTTGGTGTACATGTGGCTCATGGCAATGGCGATCATGGCCAGGCCTCCGCAGATCACGCCCACTTTGATCCCCGCCATCAGGTGATTGGTGAGCATCGTGGTCGACATGGCAACGGTATCGAGCCAGCCGATGCCGATTGCAGCAATTACAGAATAGATCAGGGACATGAGCATGAATTTACCCATGTTCTTCTTATCCTCTTCGGTAACCGCGAGGTTATGTCCTTTCACCCATGCATTGGCAAAAAGCATCTTGCTGAACCAAAGGGCTCCGAGGACAAAAAAAGAAATGGCCGAAACGCCAACGGCCAGCCAGTTTAAATGTTGAAGGATCATACGTGTTGTTTTAGGGGTTCTGTCAGGCAAAAATAGTCAATGTTAAAACCTGCTGAAGCCGTGCATAAGGAAGTACTGAACCGGCTGTTGTTGAAAAGTGGGGGCTTTAAATCCTCACCCCCATCAGCAGCACATCATCCACCTGCTCCAGGCTGCGCTTCCAGGCGTTGAACTCTTCCTCCATCATCCGCCCCTGCTCTTCCATGGGTTTGTAGTGGATGGAGAGAAGCGCCTGCTGCAGCTGCTTATATTTGAACTTCTTTCCCTTTTCTCCACCGAACTGGTCGGCATAGCCATCCGTGAAGATGTACAGCGCCTCGCCTTTTTTCACTTCGATCGCGTGATTGGTGAAAGGCAGCCCCTTGCCTTTGAAGTAGCCCACGGGACGTTTATCGCCTTCCACTTCCATCATTTCAAAGCGATGATCGGCCTGGTGGCGCACGATCCAGAGCGGGTTGTTTGCTCCTGCGAACTCCACCGTAGCGCTGCTGCTCCCGTTACCGGTTATGCTGACGATCGCAATGTCCATCCCATCACGGGTCTCTCCCTCCGTGCCCGTTTGCTTAAGCGAATGGATCACCAGGTGGCGGAGCTCGCTCAGGATATTCCCGGGCTCGGTGATGCCGCGCTGGTTCACGATCTCGTTGAGGAAAGCGGTACCGATCATGCTCATGAGCGCGCCCGGAACGCCATGGCCGGTGCAGTCCACGGCCGCCAGTATCTTCTTGCCGCCCTTCTCGGTGAACCAGTAAAAATCTCCGCTCACTATGTCGCGCGGGCGAAAGAAGATGAACGAATCGGGGAAAAGTTTTTTATGCAGGTCAGCGGACGGAAGCGTGGCCGTCTGGATGCGCCTGGCATAGTTGATGCTGTCGGTGATGTCCTTGTTCTTTTCTGCTATGATGGCATTTTTCACTGCAAGTTCTTCGCTTGTCCTCTTCTTGGCCCTGTATCTCCTGTACAGGATCAGCGCGATGATGATCAGGAAAACAAAGATCACGATGCAGATGATCTCCGTCACGAACTCCCGGTAACTGCGCAGCTCATCCTGTTGTTTCACCAGGGCCTCTTTCTTGTCCTGTTCCGCTTTGACTTCGGCCTGCTTTTTCTCGAATTCGTAGTTCACCTGCTGGCGGTACACCGCTTTCCGGTTCTCTTCGTTCTGCACGCTGTCGCGCATGGCGGTGTACAGTTCAAGCATGTCGAAAGCATTTTTATAATCGCCTTTTTCCTTATAGATCGTCTTCAGCTCCTTTGCCGCCTGGCTGATGTCGGAAGGGGCACCCACTTCCCGGGCTACCTTCAGAGCGCGCCCGGCAAACTCCTCCGCTTTGGCCTTGTTACCCATTTTGTAGGAAAGCTGCGCAAGCTCCTTCAGCGCGAGAGTGATGCCCTGCCGGTAACCCATCTCCTCGCGGATCTTCAGGGCCTGCGAAAAATAATACAGTGCCGAATCGTTCGCGTTCCTCTTCTCGTGCACCTGGCCGATCGACTCCAGCGAGTTGGCGATGCCCCAGCGGTCGCCTCCCTTCAGGGAACTGCCACGGTACCGCCTGAGGCATTCGCGGAATATTTCAAGCGCCTTGTCGTATTGCCCCTTCTTCACCGCAATGCCCGCCAGGCTTCTTTTCACCAGCGGTATTCCCCATCCATCGTTGATCTCTTCGAACAGCCTGAGCGAACGGGCGAAGTATTCATCACGCTTCAGGCTGTCGCCCTGCGTGCTGTAGGTGCGGCCGAGGCAGTACAGCTGCAGGGCAATATCGTGCTTCCTGTTCTTCTTCTCGTAGATCTTCAGCGCTTCGGAGTAGCACTCGATCGTTTTCGGAATGTTTCCCTGGATGTTGTACGCTTCGCCCAGGCCGTACAGCACACCGGCCAAACCGATGGTATCGCGCACTTGTTCCAGCAGGTCCTTCATCTGGTTGTAGCAGCCGAGCGCCTGCACCATGCGGCCGTGCTCGTGGTGAACGGTAGAAAGCACATCGAGCGCATCGATCTTCATACGCAGCAGCTTTTCACGCAGTGCGAGCGAAGCAGAAGGGAGAAGCTTGTCCGCAAGAGCGATCGCTTTCGTATCCAGCAGCACGGCCGAATCGGGCTGGTCGCGCCAGGTATTGGCAGCCTGGCGCACAAGTTGGCGGATCGCAACGGTATCCGGTTGAGAGAATACAACGGCAGCGCAGGAAAAGAATACGAATGTAACAGAAAGCCTCTTCACGTTCTTGCTCCTCTTTATTCTTCAGGAGGTCTTAAAACCGATCGATTTTCTTTCGGCCTTTTCCTGCAGCACAAATTCCTTTACGTCATCCAGCGTAAGCGTTTCCAGGTGCTGCCTGGTACGCTCGGCAGCCGGCATGGACGCCAGGCGCAGGTTCTGGTTCTTGATGGCCTCGCCCACTACCTGCCGCACCGTGCGGGCATTGCCGAAGAACTTATCGCGCGAACTATAGAGCGCAGTGAAATAACCTTTCAGGTGCTTCTCCGCTTCGTCATCAGCCTTGATCTTTTCCTTGGCCAGGATCGATTGCGCAATAAGGTACAGTTCATCTGCCGAATAATCATGGAACACAAGCGTACGGTCGAAACGGGATTTCAATCCCGGGTTCGATTCCAGGAACTCATGCATGTTGTCGGGATACCCCGCCACGATCACACCGAACTGCCCGCGCAGGTCCTCCATCCTTTTGAGCACAACCTCGATCGCTTCTTTGCCAAAATCGCTTTCCCCGCCTTCGGCCAATGCATACGCTTCATCAATGAATAAAATTCCGCCCTTGGCCTCGTCCACTTTCTGCTGCGTCTTGTTTGCCGTCTGCCCTACGTAGCTGGCGACCAATCCTTGCCGGTCGCACTCCACCACGTGCCCGCGCTCCACCAGGCCGAGACCTTTGTATATCTTACCGATGATGCGCGCCATGGTGGTCTTGCCCGTGCCGGGATTGCCCACGAACACCGTATGCAGCGAGAACTTGTTCAGCACATCCTTGCCGATCTCGCGGTAGAAACGCACGAGCTTCACCAGCTCGTTCACCTCTTCTTTGATGTTGCTCATGCCGGTGAGCGCATTCAGCTCGGTAAGCGCCTCCTTCAGCAGCTTCTCGTTAATGCTGATGTCCAGCTTCTTCTTGCCTTTGCCGGCAAACACCTTGCGCATATCGTCCGCTTCGATGGTCGACATCTGCTCGTTGCTCAGGTCCTTCACCTCAGGATGGTTCATCAGACGCAGGCCCAGGTTCATCTTGGCCTCATCAATGATGGCATATACGAGACGCGCATTACCGAACGTGCGGTCGCGGTTGCGGAACTCCTCGATGAGCATTTCTTCGAGATAGGATCTTGCATCCGCGCTCATGTTCACCCCGCGCTTCCTGCAGGCCACCTCCGCGATCTGCAGCAGCTCTTCGGGCAGGTAATCTTCGAACCGGAAGTAATGTGCGAACCGCGATTTCATCCCGGGGTTTGAATTGATGAATGTTTCCATCTCCTGCGGGTAGCCGGCCGCCATGATGGCGATATCGCCCGGTCCATCGCTCATTTCCTTCAGCAGGATCTCGATCACTTCCTTCCCGAAATCCTTGGAATCCTCTCCCGCCCTCGAGAGCGAATACGCCTCATCGATGAAAAGTATCCCCCCGCGCGCATCCTGGATGGCTTTCTTGGTGCGCGGGGCGGTCTGCCCGATGTACTCGCCCACCAGGTCGGCACGGTCCACTTCCATCACATGGCCCTTCGACAGCAGGCCCATCTTCTTGTATATCTTTCCAAGCATGTTCACCACGGTGGTCTTGCCCGTGCCGGGATTACCGGTGAATATGCTGTGCAGCGAGATCTTCTCGCTGTCAGAAAAGCCTTTTTCCTTTCTCAGCTTGATGAAGTTGAGGTAATCGATGTGCTGCTTGATCTGCTTCTTCACGTCCTCGAGCCCGATCAGTTCATCGAGCTTCTTCATGAGGTCCTCCAGCGATTCTTCGGGCTCGGCCGCGGTGGTCGAAGCGACCTTGGTCTCGGAAAAACCCTGCTCCATGCTGGTAAGCACCTGCGGGGTGCCTTCCTCGTGCTTGTCGCCCACCTCGAACGGTGCAACGGCCACCAGCGTATCCATGAACACCACCTCGAGGAAATATTTATTGTCCTTCCACGAGCCGGGCGAGTCGGTGCCCCATCCCACGTGGAAGGTCTCGGTGGTGCTCTGCTTCTGCCGGGCAATGTAGCGCTGCCGCTCCACGTGCGCCTTGGGCTGACCCGCGTCATCGTAGAAGTTGAAGTACAGCTCGCAGTAAAAATCCGAAGAGGTCTTCACCTTGATGTCGAACTGCACCCACAGGTAACGCGTTTCGTTGCGGCTGAACTTCTTCAGGTATTTCTTGTTGGGCTCGTTGTTACCGTCAAAGGTCCCTTCGTAATATTTTACGCTTTCGATGGAAAAATAAGGATTGTCAGCAGAGGACACCAGGCCTACATCTTCCACGTAGAATTTCGTTTCACCCACCTTGGCATTGTCGATGTATGCTTCCCACACGTAATCTCCCCGCTTCCAGTAAGCGCCCGCGGTGGCATTGCCCCAGCCCTCGCGGATGTACACGATGTTCTCATCCTGTTTCACTTCGCGCTTGACTTCGAGCGAGCAAAGCTCCTTCTTGTTATTGCCGTTCACCTCGAAGGCTTTGAGATGCACCACGCAATTCCAGTTCTCTTCGTCAAACAGCTTATTGTAGAACGAGAACTCGGCATACATGTACGTGGTTTCCGCCTTGTCGTACACCGTGCGGTATTTCTTGGTGGAATCGGCCATCCATTCATCGGATGAATACACCTTCAGTTCCTTGAACTTGTATTTGATCAGCATTTTTTGCCCTTTTGTTTCTTCGTTGTTATCGTTGCGTCCGAAAAGTCCCATGAATGAGTTATTGGTTAACGGGTTATTGGGTTACTAAATTAAAAAAAGGAGAGGGAAAGTACAAAAAGAAATTTTTGAGGGCAGCGGAGCAGGGAATAAGCATTTTAGCGTTCTTTTCTTTATCTTCGCCTTATGCGCCTTTTCGATATTTTATACCATTATCACAAAAATTTTCCAAAAAGCGATTGTCTTTCAAAGAAGGAAAATGGGCAATGGGTCTCTTACTCCACCCAGGATTTCATCGATCACTCCGAGAACCTGGCCTGCGGTCTGCTGGCGCTGGGCGTAAGCCGCGAAGATAAGATCGCGATCCTGGCCAATAACCGGCCCGAATGGAATTTTGCCGACCTGGGCATCCAGATGAGCGGGTGCATCAACATCCCCGTCTATCCCACCATATCGGAACACGACCTGCAGTTCATCCTGAACGATGCGCAGGTGAAATATATTTTTGTCTCCAGCAGTGACCTGTACCAGAAGGTGAAAGCTGTTGCCACAGAAGCTCCCAGCGTAAAAGATATCTTCACCTTCAATGATGTGCCGGGCGCAAAACATTTTTCAGACCTGGAAGAGCTCGGGAAAAAGAACAGGAATGAAGCGAAGCTCAGCGGGATAAAGAGCTCGATCGGGGAGAACGACTTAGCCACCATACTTTATACATCCGGCACCACCGGCACTCCCAAAGGCGTGATGCTCTCGCATAAGAATATATTTTCCAACGTATATGCCGTACGGCACCTTCCTCCCGTTGATCACACCGGGCGCTGCCTGAGCTTTTTGCCGCTCAACCACATTTACGAGCGTATGCTCAATTACCTGTACATGTATCTTGGAGTATCTGTTTTTTACGCGGAGAGCCTCGATACGATCGGTGACAACCTCCGCGAGATCAAACCCCAGGTGTTCTCGTGCGTGCCACGCCTGCTGGAGAAAGTATACGACCGCATCGTTTCGAAAGGGAGCGAGCTCACCGGGTTGAAACGGAGATTGTTCTTCTGGGCGCTTTCGCTTGGAGAAAAATATGAACTGGAAGGAAAAGGACCGTGGTACGATCTCCAATTGAGCATTGCCAACAAGCTCATCTTCTCCAAATGGCGCGAGGCGCTGGGCGGCAACGTGCGGGCGGCCGTGTCGGGAGGGGCAGCCCTCAACCCGCGGCTGGCACGCATATTCTGGAGCGCGCGCATACCCGTGCTGGAAGGCTATGGACTTACGGAAACCTCCCCGGTGATAGCCGTGAACAACCTGGAGCCGGGCGGAATGAGGTTCGGCACGGTGGGACCGGTGATCGAAGGAGTGACCGTAAAGATCGCGGAAGACGGGGAGATACTCGTAAAGGGACCCAACATCATGCTCGGCTATTACAAAAGGCAGGACGCCACCGATGAGGTGATAGATAAGGACGGCTGGTTCCACACCGGTGACATCGGCATGCTGGAGGAGGGGAAATACCTGAAGATCACCGACCGCAAGAAGGAGATCTTCAAGACATCCGGTGGGAAGTACATCGCCCCGCAAATGATCGAGAACAAGATAAAGGAATACCCGATGGTGGAACAGGTGATGGTGATCGGTGAGAACCAGAAGTTCGCTGCAGCGCTTATCGTACCTTCTTTCCTTAAGCTGAAGGCTCAATTTGACAAGGCGGGCAAAAAATATCCCGGCAACGAGGAGGCGATAAAGGACGGGCAATTGAACAAGACCATACGCGATCACATCGAAGGCATGAACAAAGGCCTTGCGCAATACGAGAGCATTAAGAAGTTCGAGCTCCTGCCCAAAGAATGGAGCATCGATGGCGGGGAGATGACACCTAAGCTGTCGCTAAAAAGAAAAGTAATATTAGAAAGGAACAAAGACGCGGTGAGCAGGATCTACAGAGAAAGTTAAATCCCTACTAAATACTAATTGATACCAATATACGAATACATGACCCATTCGTATATTGGTACATTAGTACTAATTAGTATTTAGTAGGGATTATTTTTTCCTCAGGAATGCCGCGAAGAAATAAAGTATTCCCCCCGTCCCGATCACGGCCCACCCTGTGAAATTGAGCTTGACCGATTCGATGAACTGGTGAACGAGGTCTTTGAGGAAATTGATGGCCTGGTTTTCCACCTGGGCCAGCGTAGCGTTGAACCCGAAGTAGACCCCGGCCAACACCATGAATGTAAGGAGCCCGGATATCCACAAGAACCGGGTCTTGTCAAAAAAAGCCAGCACACCCGAGAGCAGCGCCACCAGGATGATGGCCGCACCGGCATAGTGCATCGCATCGGGCGAGATGTCGACATTGGGAGGGGGAGGCATATCCTCGAAGAACGTGTAGGACTTATCGCTTACATCGATCATCGGCAGGAACGTGCCGAAGATGAGCAGGAAGGACGCAATGAATGCGAGGATCTTTTTCATTACCGGCAAAAATAAAAAATAAAACCCTGATATTGCTACCAGGGTCTTATCTTGAGATCACTTTTTTGTTTATGCCGTAGCTGCTTTACCGCCCGGGCCTACGTACTTGGAAGAACCAAATGCGAGGATCGGCCAGAAGATTATTCCGAGGAACATCAATCCCAACGCAAATCCTGCACCGTGTCCGAATGATTTCGCCAGCTCGATATACACGATGATGATGATGACGATATTGACGATAGGAATCAGCATCAGGAAGAACCACCACCACGGCTTACCGCATATTTCAAGAAGCACGATAAGGTTATAGATGGGAACGATACACGCCCACCCTGGTTTTCCTGCTTTGCTATACACTTTCCATTGACATGCGATCATGAACACAACAATGGCAAGAAGCACGATGATAATTCCAATCCCCATCGCCATCAGACCGCCAAACAATCCCCCGTGGCTCATTTCATTCAGCTTATCCAGGTCGCCCATGGAATTCTTCAGCGCGTTCATGGCAGAGTCAAGGCTTTTCGACATGGCTGCCGTGTCCATGCCCATGTTTTGTGTTGAGTCTATTAGTGTTGTCATGTGGTTGTGGTTTTGGTTAGTGTTTGGTTAAAAAGCGTTTCAGTTCTTCAGGTGCTTGTAGTTGACCGCATACATGGCGATGAAGCCTCCGTTCACGAGTATTCCTACAACATTAAAGCTTATGAGGTTGGCCAGGAAGACCAGCCCGTTCGGGATCACATATAATATGAAGCCAGATTTCTTCAGGCCCCACATGCTGATGGCGCCCCAAAGCGAAAGACCGCCCAGGATCAGCGAGATGATGCATACTATAATAAGGAGGCCTGTTCCCATGCCGGCAAACATGTTCATTACGTGCTGGGCGCGCTCGGCATCCATCCCGTTCAGTTCTCCGTTCTCCTGCGCCTGCTGCACGGCCTCGCCCATAAAATTGCCCATGAAACTCATGAGCCAGCCCGATGCGAATATCCCAATGAGCGACATCAATGCCCAAAGTCCGCTCCCGATAAAGCTAAGAATGCATAAAACAGTTAAGAAAGTAGGGCGTTCTGCCGGCTGGGTGCCGGTGTCAATGGGGGTAGCTTGCTGTTCCATGAATTGAACTGTTATCGGGCGCTAAGGAACAATAATTTTAAATATTGCAAAAAATGCGTTTTTAGAAGTTTTCAACAGTTACGAATAACGAATCAGAACGAATATTACGAATAAAAACATTTAAACAGGGAACTTTATCCATAGCAAGAAAATAGATCCAATACTTTGTAATACACTAACTTAACGGGGGTCAGAACCTGCGCTTGCTCCAGCTTTCGAAGTTCTTCTTTTCATGCTCGGTAGCATCGGGGCTTTTGCGGATATAATAATGATGGTAGAACTCCTGCGCGGTGGGTGTGATCTCGATGTTCTTGACGCAGCTGCCGCAATGAACCGTTAACACCACTTTCCGTTGGGCAAAATGGCGGCACCATTCGGCCAGGTCGTGCTTTACCTGGAAGCCGTTTATGGCCGTGATCTCATCGTTCACCTGAAGGCCTGCCCTATCGGCATGAGAGCCGGGATAGATGGCGGTCACTTTGGTATGGCCGTGCTCCTCCGCAACCTTAAAGCCGTAATAACGCTCGTAGTATTTTTTGGAAGCGCCTTCCATGAGTTCGCACCCTAAGTAGTTCACGGCTTGCTTCAATTCATCTTCGTACGAGTTGGCGGCATACACGTACTTATTAAAGAAAGCATCGAGCGGGGTGCCGGCCATCTCTTCGCAGATCTTCTTGTAATCTGCTTCAGAATATCCTTTTTGTTTCTTTCCAAATTCGAAATAAAGGTAGCGCATCACATCATCAAGCGAATTCCGGTTCTCCGAATGTTTCCGGATCAGGATATCGGTCATGAATGCGCAAAGCGCTCCTTCTGTATAAATGGAAGCTTTGCGATTGGGAACACCCGGATTATATCCATCGAGCCAGGTATCGAACGAAGAGTCGGCCACACTCAGGTTGCAGCGCCCGAAGTTGTCGAAGTGCCGCTGCAGGTGCGTGTAAACCGTTTTGAAGTAATCGAACTCCGAATAAACGCCTGACCGGAACAGGAGCAGGTCGCCATAGTATGTGGTTACCCCCTCGCAAACATACCCGAGCCTCGAATAGTTCTCTTTGGTGTAGTCATACGGCATCATTTCGATGGGGCGGATGGTTTTGATGTTCCAGGAATGGAAAAGCTCGTGCGAGCTCACTCCGAGAAACTCTTCGTACTGATCGCCCCGCATCAGGCTGTACGAAGGGCCGAGGGCGATGACCGTGGAGTTCAGGTGCTCCACCCCGTGGTGGAACTTGTAGGGCAGGATCTGGAAGATGAAATGGTAGATCTCTACGGTGGGTTCCTTATAAAGCACGAACTGCTCGTTGATGAAGATGAAGAAATCACCGATCACCCTGCTCCAGTTGGGCTTCACCTCGCCCTGGAACCAGATGTTGAACTCGATGCCATCGAGCACGAACATGTTGTGGTGCAGCGTGGGCGATGCAACGAACGGGCAGTCGGCCAGCTCGTGGTAGTCCTTTGCTTTCAGTGCATGCTTCGACACCTTTGTCATGCCGGTTGCAACCTTGTAATGGTCCGGCACCTTCAGTTCCACCTGGCACTCCTCCCCTATCCTTCCGGGAATGTACACGCAGCAGTTCACAGGATTCACGTAAAGCTGTTTCTCATCCAGGTACGAAGACCCGGCATTGAGTTCGGCCGCGAAATAGTTATACTTAATGTGAAGCTCCTTTACACCTTTGGTCTGCACCTTCCAGCAATCCTTCGTGACCTTTCCGAAGGCCAGTGCTTTTCCTTTCTCATCAAATGCCGCCCATTTCTGAACATTCTTTGCAAAATTACCAAGCTCGTACCGCCCGGGGCGCCAGGCAGGAAGCTGAACGAGCGTTTCATCGCTTTTTACCTCGGCAATGAACTCGATATCGATATAGTGATGATGGGGGTTCTCGTAGGAAAAGATATAACGCATAACCTTATGATGGATCGCGAATTTACAAATTTTTACATGATCTCTCTTTGTGGTTTCTTCGCGACCTTGCGACTTTGTGGCAAAATTTAATGCATTGAAACGTAGCTACAAAGACACGAAGACACAAGGGTTCACAAAAGATAGTAGTGGGTCATTTTGGTTCTTTGCGGTCTTCGCGAGCTTTGCGTGAAACAAAAAAAATAAAAAATTTCTTGCAAAGGCCGCTAAGTGCGCTAAGAAAATTTGGATGATAGGGCATGCGGATTTAAAATGACCCACTACTCAAAGGATCAGTGCCTACTTATTTTTTCATACCTTCGCAATCCCTAAAAACACAAATCACGAACTGAAAATGAGTTACGATCTTATCGTTATCGGAAGCGGGCCCGGGGGATACGTGGCCGCCATCCGTGCCTCGCAGCTGGGAATGAAGACCGCCATTGTGGAGCGGGCCGAGCTGGGCGGCATCTGCCTGAACTGGGGATGTATCCCCACCAAGGCGCTGCTTAAATCCGCACAGGTGTTCGAGTACCTGAAGCATGCATCCGATTACGGCATAAAGGTGACGGGTGGAGAGGCCGATTTTGCCGCGGTGATCAAGCGCAGCCGCGATGTGGCCGATGGCATGAGCAAGGGCGTTCAGTTCCTGATGAAGAAGAACAAGATCGAGGTGATCAAAGGTTCCGGCAAGGTGAAGCCCGGAAAAAAAGTGGAAGTGGATGATGCGGGAAAGAAAACAACCTATGATGCGAAACACATTATGATAGCTGTTGGCGCCCGTTCGAGGCAATTGCCCAGCCTGCCCATCGATGGCAAGAAGATCATCGGCTACCGCGAGGCCATGGTGCTTCCGAAAATGCCGAAGGCCATGGTAGTGGTGGGATCGGGCGCGATCGGCAGCGAGTTTGCCTACTTCTATGCCACCATGGGAACAAAGGTCATGCTGGTGGAGTTCATGCCCAACATCGTGCCGGTGGAGGACGAGGAGGTATCGAAGCAGCTCGAGCGCTCGTTCAAGAAGATGGGGATGGAAGTGCTTACTTCTTCTGAAGTGACATCTGTGGATACAAAAGGCGATACCTGCAAGGTGAAGATCAAAACCAAAACGGGCGAGCAAACGGTGGAGTGCGATGTGGTGCTCTCGGCCGTGGGTATCCAGTCCAACCTGGAGAACATCGGGCTGGAAGAGGTGGGCATCGCAACCGACAAAGGAAAGATCCTGACGAATCCCTATTACCAAACGAACATTCCGGGCTACTACGCTATTGGCGATTGCGTGGGCGGGCAGGCGCTGGCGCACGTGGCCAGCGCGGAAGGCATCCTCTGCGTGGAAAAGATCGCAGGCCACGATCCCGAGCCGCTCGATTACAACAACATTCCCGGCTGCACCTACACTTCGCCCGAGATCGCTTCGGTGGGATATACCGAAAAGAAAGCGAAAGAGGCCGGCTACGAGATCAAGGTCGGTAAGTTCCCCTACTCCGCTTCGGGCAAGGCATCGGCTGCCGGTGCCAAGGACGGCTTCGTAAAAGTGATATACGATGCCAAGTACGGTGAACTGCTGGGCGCGCACCTGATCGGCTACAACGTAACGGAGATGATAGCCGAGATCGTTGCCGCCCGCAGGCTGGAGACCACCGGGCATGAGATCTTAAAGAGCGTGCACCCGCACCCGACCATGTCGGAGGCTGTTATGGAAGCTACAGCCGCTGCCTATGGCGAAGTGATCCATTTGTGAACGGGCACACCTGAACAATAAAATCCCATCCTGCGGTGGGATTTTTTATTTTTGAACGGATGAAATTCACTGAAAAGGATATTGCGCGGCTTGCCCTCTTCCCGGAGCAGAACCCGAACCCGGTGGTGGAGGTGGACCTCGGCACGGGCGGGATCAATTACCTGAACCCGGCCGCCCGGAACCGGTTCCCGGAAATGACAGGGAATGGATTCGCGCACCCGCTGTTCGATGAGGTGAGAAAACGGGTCGCGCAAAAAAAGGATTTCCAGTGCGAGGTGACCGTATCCGGTTCGATCTTTGAGCAGAAAGTTTACTTCATACCCGGAACGGAGTTCGTGCGGATCTACTCCTCCGACATTACGAAAATGAAGCAGACCGAGAAGAACCTTTCCCGGCTGGCATCATTCCCCGAGCAAAATCCCAGCCCGATCATCGAGGTGGATATGGATATGAACATCACCTATTTCAACCCGGCTGCGCTCGCTCATTTCCCCGATTTTAATGAGAAAAAGTTCGGGCATGACGTGCTGCAGGGCCTGAAAAGGAACTTCGGGAAGTTCCGGTCGGGCGAGCTTCAGAACTTCTCGGAAGAGGTACGGATCGGGGAACGGTATTACGACCAGCGCACCCGCTTCATGTCCGACAGCCGCGTGGTACGGATGTTCTGCATCGATATATCGGAGCTCAAGCAGGCCCAGGAGATCATCCGCGAGAAGAACAAGGACATAACGGACAGCATCAACTACGCGAAAAAGATCCAGAGCGCGATCCTTCCTTCGGAGGCCACACTGCTCGGCAATTTTCCCGACTCGTTCGTGCTCTACAAGCCGAAAGATATCATCAGCGGGGATTTTTACTGGTATACCGAAACAGGTGAGTATTTCCTGTTCGCCTGTGCCGACTGCACCGGCCACGGTGTGCCGGGCGCGCTCATGAGCATGATCGGCTCCAACTTCATCACGCACATCGTAAGCGAGAAGGAGATCACCACTCCCGAAAACGCGCTGCTCGAGCTGGACACGCGGGTCCGGAAGGCCTTGCGGCAGGACGAGGAGACCGAGAGCAAGGACGGCATGGATATCGCCTTCTGTGCCCTGCACATGCAGAAGCGGATCCTGCATTACGCGGGCGCGAACCGCCCCCTGGCATTGGTGCGCAACGGTGAGCTGACCGAATACATGCCGGACAAATTCCCGATCGGGGGAGCGTTCAATGCGGAAAAGAAATTCCGCGGCAACCGGATACAACTGAATGAAGGGGACCGGGTCTATTGCTACACCGATGGGGTATGCGACCAGTTCGGAGGACCGAAAGGCAAAAAGTTCATGAAGAAGAATTTTTACAGGCTGCTGGCCGGGATCCACGCAAAGCCGATGACGGAGCAAAAGAACATCCTGGCCCAAGCCTTCAGCGAATGGAAGGGAAACCTGGAGCAGGTGGACGATGTGCTCGTGATGGGTATCCGGGTTTAGCTGCGCCTGGCCAGTTTTGCCATAAAAAATCCGTCAAACCCTCCGCTCGGATCGATCGTTCTTTGTTCAAGCAGTTCAAATTCAGTTGACCGGCTGGTCAAAAACCACTCTACCTGCTTTTCATTTTCAGAGGGCAGTATGGAGCAGGTTACATACACCATGATCCCACCCCTCTTCAGCATGGTGCAATAATCAACCAGGATCTTCCGCTGCAGCACCCGCACATCCTCAATAAATTTTTCCGAAAGTTTCCATTTGGCATCGGGGTTCCTGCGCAATACGCCTAGTCCCGAGCAGGGTGCATCCAGCAGCAGCCGGTCGGCCAATCCCTCCAGCCGCTTGATGACCTTCGAAGAATCGATCACCCGCGTTTCGATATTGCCCGCCCCCGCCCTCCGTGCACGTTTCCTCAGCTCATCCAGCTTCCATTGCTCCGTATCGAGAGCAATGATCCTTCCTTTATTGTGCATCAATGCCGCCAGGTGAAGCGTCTTCCCCCCTGCCCCCGCGCACGCATCCACCACGCGCATGCCCTCCTTTACATCCAGGAACGGGGCGACCAGCTGCGAAGAAGCGTCCTGCACTTCGAACAATCCTTCCTTGAACTCAGGAAGGGAAAACACATTCTGCCGCTTTTCAAGAACCAGTGCATCGGGAAAGTTTCCGGGGACGCTCGTCCCGATCCCCTTCTCCGAAAGCCTGCTGCGGAGCGTGTCCCGTGAGGGCTTGAGCGTGTTCGCCCGCAGCACAACCTTTGCTTCTTCGTTCAGCGCGTGAATTTCCTTCTCCCATTTTTCTTCGCCCAGCTCCTTCACTCCTAATTCGTCCAGCCAATCGGGGATGGACTCGCGAATGCTGCGAACCGCCTGAAAGCTGCCGAAGGAGACCGAATCGCTTTTCTCGTATCCTTTCCACAAGCAATACGCAAAAAATATTTTTTCCATATCATCCGTTCCAGCCGCCTCTTTCAGGAGCCGGTACCACCGCACGATATCGTAAACGCTTTCCGCGATCAGCCGCCTGTCGCGCGAGCCCCATTTCGGGTTGCTCTTTAGCGTACGCTCGATCACTTTGTCTGCATATTTATTTTCCGCGAAGATCCGCACAAGCGCATCAAGGATGGCTGTACGGATGTTGTCGTGAATCTTCATCGTGCAAGTTTAGTTATCTTTGTTAAATGAGAAAGCGGATCCTCTTTCCCGGCATTTTGTGTTTAGCGGCCCTCTTTTCCGGAAACCGGATCGCTGCACAAAGCTCTCCGCTCACTTCCATCACACTCAAGGCAAGGTCGGGCAATGAATATACCGTGATCTATGAGAATGCAGCAAGGATGGATTTCGAGACCCGGAGGCCCGACAGCAAGGATGCGAACGTGTTCCTCTGCATTCCGGGCGCCTTTACTACGCTGGACACATACGATATAGACGGAGTTTACATCTGCAAAGGTAAGAGCGGCAATACGGACAAGATCAATCACTCCCTTGGGGGCGCCATCAAGATCATTGACGGAAAGTGCGATATCTTTCCCACTGAAAAGGGGAAGATATTCACCGATGCTTTCATCAAGGACATTGCAAAAAAGAAGGGCTCGCTGTTCCAGCAGATCCAGATGATCACCGAAGGAGAAGCAGCCCGGTTCAAGGACGTGGAGCTGTTCCAGCGCAGGGGCATTGCCATCTTTTACGATTGGAAGATCGCCATCATCGAAAGCAACAAGGATATTACGCTCAAGGTCTTTGCTGACGACCTGGTCCAGCTGGGTGTGCAGAGCCTGCTCTATACCGACATGGGCGCCTGGGACGAAGGCTGGTACAAAGATGCGAGCGGCAAGGTGATCGCGCTCGGCACCAACCATTCGCAGACCAGCAAGCAGTCGAACTGGGTTGTTTTCAGAAAGTGATTTATGTGCGGGATAGCCGGGATCGTTGCATTTACGGATGAAGGCAGGAAGTGCTTTCCGAAGCTCGATGCCGCTGCCGCCTGCCTGCAAAGGCGCGGGCCGGATGCAGAAGGTTCCTTTCAGCACCAGCGTGTTGCCCTTGCCCACCGCAGGTTAAAGATCATCGACACATCCGCCCATGCCGCCCAGCCCATGACCGATGCCAGCGGCCGCTATGCCATCGTTTTCAACGGGGAGATATTCAACTTCAGGGAACTAAAAAAAGACCTGCTCGCCAAAGGAGTAAGGTTCAGGAGCGAAAGCGATACGGAGATCCTGCTCTATCTTTTCATTCATGAAAAACAAAAATGTTTGGAAAAGCTGGACGGGGAATTTGCTTTTGCCATTTACGATAAGGAGGAGGAAAGCATTTTTCTTGCGCGCGACCGGTTCGGCATCAAACCCCTGTATTATTATGCCGATGCGGACAAGTTTCTTTTTGCATCCGGGCTGAACGCCATTCTTGCCTTCGGGGTGCCAAGGGAACTGGATGAAGCATCGCTGCAGACGTACCTGCACCTTAACTATATTCCAGCCCCTGACACCATTTACGTCTCTGTCAAGAAGTTCCCTGCCGCATCCTTCGCAGAAATAACGAATTCATCCATTCATCCCCGGCAGTATTACCGAACAACGATCACACAGGGAGAGTGTGCGTACGAAAAGGCGGAACAGCACCTGCACCGGCTGCTGGAAGAATCCGTTCAGAAAAGGATGATCGCTGATGTGCCATTGGGGTGTTTCCTGAGCGGTGGCATCGATTCATCGGTCATATCCGCCCTTGCATCGCGTCACGCCCGGCATCTTAAGACATTCTCGATCGGCTACCGCGATGAAAAGCTATTCGATGAGACCCGCTATGCCAGCCTGGTTGCAAAAAAGATACGGTCCGAGCACACGGTATTTTCGCTCTCGGACGAAGACCTGTTCGGGAACCTGCATACGATGCTCGATCAATTGGAAGAACCTTTTGCCGATTCCTCGGCACTGGCTGTTCATATCCTTTCCATGCATACGCGGAAGCATGTGAAAGTGGCGCTGAGCGGTGACGGGGCCGATGAGATCTTTGGCGGGTACAACAAGCACGCGGCCGAGCTCAGGGCGCGCAAGGGCGGGATGGCGGTTTCCCTGGTAAAGTCATCAGGAAAAATATTGAAGACCCTGCCCGGATCGCGCAACACGAAGCTGGGCAACAGGGTGCGGCAGCTCCACCGGTTCTCGGAGGGCGCACGCTTGAACGAGCAGGAACGATACTGGCACTGGGCAGGATCCGCGGGCGAGAAGGAGGTCGAAAAACTTTATGCAAAAGGAAATGCAGAATCACAAAAAAGAAAACAGGCGCTCCTCGCAAGCCTGAGCTCAGATTACAACACCGTGCTCCTCACCGATCTGCGGCTTGTGCTCGAGAACGACATGCTGGTGAAGACCGATCGCATGAGCATGGCCAATTCACTGGAGGTCCGTGTTCCGTACCTGGCACACGAAGTTGTCGACTTTGCATTCTCCCTTCCTGCAGCATACAAGATCGATGGAAAGCGAAGAAAAAAGGTCCTGAAAGACGCATTCCGGAAAGAATTGCCTGAAGAGATATTTCACCGCGGGAAACAAGGGTTTGAAGTGCCGCTCCTGAAATGGTTCCGCACCGGGCTGCGAACAATGATCACCGATGACCTGCTGAGTGAAAAATTCGTGAAAGAGCAGAACATCTTTAATAACACCCAATCGGGCGCATTGCTGAAACAATTGTTCTCGGGGAATCCTGGCGATTCGGTGGCCCGGGTCTGGGGACTGATCGTATTCCAATACTGGTGGAAAAAGCATCATGCCTAAGGTCCTGCGCATCATCAACCGGTTCAACCTGGGCGGGCCCACGTACAATGCGGCCTACCTCGCCAAATACCTTTCGCCCGGGTACGAAACGCTGCTGATCGGAGGAATGAAGGATGAAGCGGAGGAAAGCTCCGAGTTCATCCTGAAAGACCTTGGGGTGAGCTACCGGGTGCTTCCCCGCATGAAGCGTTCCATCAACCCTTTCAGCGACATCGCATCTTACAGCGCGATCAAAAAAATAATTTCAGAGTTCAAGCCGGATATCGTGCATACGCACGCAGCCAAGGCTGGCGCGCTGGGAAGGAGAGCGGCCTTTGCCTGCAGCGTGCCGGCAACGGTGCATACGTTCCACGGGCACGTGTTCCATTCCTACTTCGGGTCGGTGCGCACCTCGCTCTACAAGCGCATCGAACGGAACCTTGCGAAACAAACGTCTGCCGTCATCGCCATCAGCCCGAAGCAGAAACACGAGCTCGTGACCATCCACAAGATCTGCCCGGCAGAGAAAGTGCACGTGATCCCGCTCGGGTTCGATCTGAACCGCTTCCACGAAAAGACGGATGAAAAAAGAAAGGCCTTCCGGGAAAAATACCTGCTGGCCGATGAAACGGTGGCCATCGGGATCGTGGGCCGCCTCGTGCCAGTCAAGAATCATTCGCTGTTCCTGGAAGCCGTTAAGTTCGTTTCCCGGAACTCTTCCGGAAAAATAAAAGCGTTCATCATCGGTGACGGAGAATCGCGCGAAGCCCTGATGGAGCGCTGCCGCAGCCTGGGGCTTTCATTCTCCGGCCGGCACGGGCTCCATGCCGATGCTGAAGTGGTCTTCACCTCCTGGGAGAAGGAGCCCGATAAAATATACCCCGGGCTCGATATCGTGTGCCTGACCTCACTCAACGAGGGAACACCCGTGAGCCTGATCGAAGCCCAGGCGGCCAACCGCCCGATCGTATCAACGGATGCGGGTGGTATCGAAAATGTAGTGCTGCCCGGCCGGAATGCCCTGCTCTCCGACCCTTTCGACAAGCAAAAGTTCTGCGAGAACCTGTTGAAGATGGTGAATGATACGAACCGCGCGGGGCTGGGCGTTGGCGGGTGGGAGCACGTGCAGAATAAGTTCGGCTACCGGAGGCTGATAGCCGATACCGTAAAATTGTACAACACCCTGCTTGCTCGTTAGCGGTAGTGTCTCAGTTTGAGAAAAGAGCGCAGTCACCCTGAGCGCCTGCCTGCCGCAGGCAGGGAGTCGAAGGGTCGAGCGAAGGCCAATGCACACGCTTCGATACGTCCCGCTGTCACGGGAATGCTCAGCGTGACCTCCCCTTTAAAATACACAAAACAATCAAAATGACCCACTACCCGTTAGCGCTCTACTTCCGCAAACCGCTCCTTTTTTGTACATTTGTTGCTTATTAATTTCTGATATGAAAACGCATTATCTGAGAGTGATAGTATTGGCGTTGGTTGCGTTGTCGCTGGCCAGCTGCCGCACCCTTAACCCGGGTGTAATGATGAAAACAGGTAAAGATTTTAAATACACCAATCCACCCGCCAACCCCGCATACGAGTACAAGATATCCCCAAACGACATCCTGGAAATGCAGGTCTTTTCCAATGACGGGTTCATGGCCGTGGATGTCACAGGGGTGAATATTGCCCAGAAAGAAGGCGGTGGCAAATCGATCGAGGTTCTTGTAAACATGGACGGCATGGTGAAACTCCCGCTTTTCGGCAGCAACATCATGATCGACCTGAAAGGAAAAACATTACATGAGGCCGAGATGTTCCTCGAACAGAAATACACCGCGCACATCAACCGCCCGTACGTAACGCTTAAAGTTCAGAACCGGAGGGTGATCGTTTTCCCGGGAGCGGAAGGAGCAGCCAAGGTGGTTCCCCTGCTGAATGAAAACACCACGCTCCTTGAAGGCCTCGCACAGGCGGGAGGGATCGCCCAGCAAGGCAAAGCCTGGAAAGTGAAACTTATTCGCGGCAATCTCAAGAACCCCGAGGTATACCTGATCGACCTTTCGACCATTGAAGGAGTGAAAAAAGCCGACATGGTACTGCAGGCGAACGACATCATTTACGTGGAACCGGTGTTAAACCTCAGCCGCAGCGTGATCGGGGAGATCACCCCCTACCTTTCCTTCATTACCACCGCCATCCTGTTCTACGAGTTGATCATACGCACGACCAAATAAACGGGCCGCATGCTCAATCAAAGCACATCGGGAACGGAGAACGTAGAACGGTACCGCGAGCGGATCGCGAACATCAGCAGCGAGTTCGAGCTGGGCCTGTTCCTGTTCCTTGCGCGCAAAAGCATCATTTGGGTCATGATCATTTTCGCGATCGCATTCGGTGGCGCATTCCTTTATCTCCGCTACACTCCCTACATCTACGAATCGAAAGGAGTGCTGCAAATCAAGACCTCCAATACGGCAAGCCGCGTGCTGAACGTGCAGAGCATGTACGAGACCGAGGACGCCCTGGCCCAGGGCATCGAGCTCATGCGATCCAAGGTCTTCCTGAAGCGCGTGCTGAGCAAGCTGCCCCTGCAGGTAAGCTATTTTTCCGAAGGCACCTTCAAAGCGAACGAGCTGTATACCTCCTCTCCTTATTATGTGGAGTTTAACCTGAAGAACGTGGCAGCCTACGGCATCAAGCGGTATGTGAACTTCGTCAATGAAAAGCAGGGCGAGATAACCTTCCAGCGGGAAGGAGCTGAGATCACGAAGAAATTCGAGACGGGCGAATGGGTCTCCTTCCCCTTTGCCGACATCCGGATCACGGTCAACAACTACAACGCCATCACAGAGCAGCAGAACCAGGTTAAGCAGAACTCGTTTTATTTCGTGATCAACGATCCCGACCAGCTTACTGCGGAGCATTTCCAGCGGCTGAACGTTAAGCCGCTGAATACCGATGCCCGCACCGTTGAGATCTCCTTTACGGACAACAACCCGAAGAAATGTGCCGATATCGTGCAGGCCGTTTCGGAAGAATTCCTGTCGTACGATGTGGAGACCAAGAACGAGAGCGCAAAAAAGGTGCTGGCCTTCATCGACACGCAGATGGTGATGGTATATGAGCGCCTGCGGGGATCGGAAACCTCGCTGCAGGAATTCCAGAAAACAAAAAAGATAAACCCGAACGAAAAAGTGACGCTGGCCAACCAGGAGCGGATGAACACCTTCGAGGATCAGATCATCCAGCTGGAGCTGCAGGAGAACGTGCTGAAGGAGATCGAAAAGCGCGTCAACGGAAAGGACAAGATCGATACCTATGCCCTGCTGTCGCTGCTTGCGGGCTCGGAGTTCGAATCGAGCATGAGCAAGCTCATCACTTCGCTGCAGGAAAAGCTGCAGGAAAAGCAGGACCTGCTCTACCGCGTTACTCCCGAGAGCGAAAAAGCCAGGTCGGTCGACTACCAGATCGAAGTCCAGAAAAAGCTGCTGCTCGAAAGCATCGGCTCCATCAAGGACAAGATCGGCATCCGCAAGCAGAATCTCGAGAAGAAATCGAATGAGTTCGAGCAGAAGCTCTACCAGCTCCCCACCGAAGAGCTGGAATACAACCGCCTGCAGCGCCTCTTCAGCATCAATGAGAAATTTTACAACCTGCTGCTCGAGAAAAAGACCGAATATTCCATCTCCGAGGCCGGCAACGTTTCGCAGCACATCATACTGGAAAAGGCTTCGGTGCCCTCGCAGCCCATTTCACCCAATAAAAAGCTTGTGCTCATCACCTCCATGCTTGCCGGGGTGCTTTGCTCGCTGGTGCTGATCTTTTTCCGCTACATCATCCACGACCAGATCACTTCGCTCAACGAGATCACCAAGCTTACCAATGCTTCCATCTCCATCCTGGGTATCGTACCGAAATACAAAAAAGAGATCCCCGTTTCGCAGCTGCTGGTGGATAAGAACCCTAAATCGCTTATCGCGGAAGCGTTCCGTTCGATCCGCACCAACCTGCAGTTCATCTCGAACGTGCCCGGTGCCAAGCTCATGGCCGTTACTTCCACCATCTCCGGTGAGGGAAAGACCTTCGTAGCCATCAACCTGGCCGGCATCATCGCCTACTCCGGCAAAAGAGTGATCGTGCTCGACCTCGACATGCGCAAGCCTAAGATTCACATCGGGTTCAACGCAGAGAATGTGAAAGGCATGAGCACCATCCTGATCGGGAAGGACCTGCCGGACGACTGCATCCAGCACAGCAACCAGGAGAACCTGGACTTTATCACGGCCGGCCCCATTCCCCCCAATCCTTCGGAGCTCATCATAAGCAGACGGATGGAAGAGATACTTGAATACCTGAAAGGAAAATACGATGTGGTGGTAGTGGACAATCCCCCGGTTGGACTGGTGACCGATGGCGTGGCCACGATACAGAAAGCCGATTACCCGGTTTACATCTTCCGGGCCGACTACTCCAAACGGAACTTCGTGCAGAACGTGGACCGCCTCTTCAACGAGAACGGCATCAAGAAAATTTCGATCATCCTGAACGGGGTTGACATCCAGCGCAAGACCTATGGGTATAACTACGGTTATGGTTATGGCTATGGCTACGGGCAGGGCTACGGCTACGGCTATTATGATGACGTGAACCACCAGGAGAAAAGATCACTGATCAAAAAAGTGTTCCAGAAGAATTAATGGAGATCAAGCCCACCCCGCTCAGCGGCCTGCTGCTCATTCAGCCCCGGGTTTTTGCCGACAGCCGTGGCTATTTTTTCGAATCGTACAAGAAAGCAGCCTTCGAGGCGCACGGCATCCGCTCGGACTTTGTGCAGGATAACGAATCGTGCTCGCAGAAGAACGTGCTGCGCGGCCTGCACTTCCAGAAGCCACCGTTCGCGCAGGGAAAACTGGTGCGCGTGATCCGCGGATCGGTGCTGGACGTGGCGGTGGACATCCGGAAGAGCTCACCCACTTACGGGAAGCATTATGCCGAAGTGCTTTCGGAGAAGAACAAGACCATGCTGTACATCCCACCGGGATTCGCACACGGTTTCGTGACCCTTGAGGACCAGACGATATTTTCCTATAAATGCACCGAAGTCTATAATAAGGAATCGGAGGACTGCCTGCTGTGGAATGACAAGGACCTGGACATCCGCTGGGGCGCGGCCGATCCCATACTCTCCGACAAAGACAAGCAGGGCAAACGTTTCACCGGGTTCAGCAGCCCCTTCTGACCCATGGAAGACAGCGAATACTACAACCTGGTGTATGTTTCGTACTTCTTCGCAGCACTTATCTTCTCGCTGTTGATCAACGGGCTCTTCCTGAAATTCGCCTCATCGCTCGGCATCCGCAACCGGGCGGAAACCGTGATCCGGTGGGGGCAGGCCAAGCCTGCCCTGGGCGGCATCAGCTTCTTCATCATCTTTCTTTTATCCGTAGCCAGCTATTCCATCTTCTTCCCGCAGACCACGATCCTGCTGAACAGGCAGCTGCTCGGGCTCATTACGGCCTGCACCATGGCCTTCCTGATGGGACTGGCCGATGATGCCTACAACACGCGCCCGCTCCTGAAGCTTTCGGTGCAGCTGATCTGCGGCATCATGCTGGTGCAGACCGGCACCTGCGCGGAGATCTTTCCCAGCCACACGCTCAACGTGCTGTTCACGATCATCTGGACGGCCGGTGTGATGAACGCCATCAACATGCTGGACAACATGGATGCCATCGGCACGGTTGTCTCCATCTGCATCATCGCAACTGCAGTGATGTTCCAGTACCTGCACCATGATTTTTACAGCGTATACATGTTCCTGCTCATCGGGCTGCTGGCCTCGCTGGGCGGATTCCTGTTCTTCAACTGGCACCCTTCGAAGCTGTACATGGGCGACACGGGCTCGCAGTTCCTGGGCGTGGTGCTTGCAGCAGTAGGCATCTACTGCTTCATGAACAAGCCCGACCTGCACGACAACGCGGTGCAATCGAAACAGGTGATCACCGCCATCCTCGTGTATATCATCCCGATCATTGACGGGGGGTGCGTAGTGATCAACCGCATGGCCAAGGGCCGCTCGCCCTTCGTTGGCGGGAAAGACCACACCACGCACCACCTTTTCTATTACGGGGTGACGGAAAAAAGGATCGCGGTGCTGTTCGGGGCAATTGCGCTCATTTCTTTCGTGCTTATTCTCATCATTAATTATTACATCACCGACTGGAGCTGGTTCCACATCACGCTTTTCTCGCTGTATTTCCTGCTCCTGTTCTCGGTGATGCTGCTTTTCATGCTCAAGAAAAGATCGGCATGAGCAGGATACTCGAGATCATACGGACCCGGTTCGGTCCTGTGCGCAGGCCGGTGTACTCGCTGCTGGGCATCTTCCTGCTGGCATTCATCGTGAAGATGCTGAACTTCTCTTCGGACAAGCGGGCGGAAGACTACAACAACCTGTTTCACTCGAAGTACAACGTGCTTACGCTGAAGCTTCCCTCCAACCTGAACTTTGCAGGGGAGAAAGTGCCGCTGCAGGATTTCATGGTGGCGGAAGCGATGGACCGTGAACTGACCTCCAACGTATATTTCCAATCGCAGACGCTTATGCTCATCAAGCGGGCGAACCGCTGGTTCCCCGTGATCGAGCCCATCCTGAAGAAGAACGGCATCCCCGATGATTTCAAATACATCCCGCTCATCGAAAGCAACCTCACCAATGCCGTTTCCCCGAAAGGGGCCACGGGATTCTGGCAATTGATGGAAGACCCCGCACGGTACTACGGCCTGGAGGTGACCAGCGAAGTGGACGAGCGCTATTCCGTGGAGAAATCTACCGAGGCCATCTGCCGGTTCATCAAGGACGGCTATGCAAAGTACAAAAGCTGGACAATGACCGTAGCCTGCCTCAACTACGGGTTCGGATCGGTGGACGACCAGGTGCAGAAGCAGCGGACACAGAACTATTACGAGCTGCTCTTCCCCGAAGAGACCACGCGCTACGTGTTCCGCATCCTCGCGCTCAAGTGCATCCTTTCCGATCCCAAGCAGTACGGCTACGTGGTCCGCAAGAGCGACCTCTATCCGCCCATCCGCACGTTTCGCATCACCATCGACTCGGCCGTTAAGGACTTTGCCGCCTTTGCACAAAAGAACAGCATCAATTACAAGACATTGAAATACTTTAACCCCTGGCTGCGGCAAACGTTCCTGACCAATGCGGAAAAGAAAAAGTACGAGCTCATCCTTCCGAAAGGGAACTACAACGAAGACTATTTTTCCGAGCAGTACGAATACGAGAAGAACCTCTCTGCAGACGACAGCCTGAAGTATTTCACGGGCCGCGATTCAGCGAAGCATTAAAAAGCGATACCGCCCGGCCTTACGGCACAGGCGGTACCTATCGAGGAATGGAAGACAAACCTTACGGGGTTTCTCTTCCATTGAGTCGCACGGTTGACGGGGCCTGAGGGCTCCTGGTGATCACCACCAGGTACTTGCTGCTTTCCCAGAACTTCATCGGGTCGGTGATCTTGATCCATTGCACGCTGCCATCGCTGCCGCGCACAAGCTGGTAGCTTTCGCTCGGGTGGTTGGTAACCAGCTGTGCTTCCTTGCTGAACACCGGTATCTCCGTATAGGACAGGATGTCGATCCTGGTGAACCGTTCCTTGTTGAAATCTGTTTTCAGCTTTTTGGCGGAAGCCATGCCCAGGAACCCGCCTTCGCGGTCAACTACCCTGGCATCGTGCAGCTCCTTATAAGTTCCCACCGTGTAGTAAGCGGTGCGCATGGCCCGCTCGCGCTTGTCCAGCTCCTCCCCCTGCGAAGCGATAGTCCTGGATTTGCTTTCGATCTCCGTCTTCGCATTCTGCAGGTCGGTGGTGAGCGCAACGCTGGCCTCCTGGGCCGATTGCAGGTCTTTTTTCAGGTTGTCAGATTCCTGCGTGAGCGATTCGATCCGGCCTTTGTAATCCCGGATCCGCTTATCGAGGCCGGCCATCGTGGTCTTAAACTTCGCGATCTTCTCATCCTTCGCTCCCACGGTGTTCTCCAGGTCATTGATCATGCTGCGGTTCCTGGCCATCACCTTTTCCATTGCATCCAGCTCGCGGAATATCCGGTCGCGCACCCCGGAGGTAAGCTCCTTGCCGGTGAGGTTGCTCACGATCCCCTGCCGGGCGTTCATCTCGGTCATGTTCTTTTCAATGGCCGTGAACACCTGCTCCGATTCTTTTGCTGCGGTCACCTGCTTTTCCAGCTCGCTTTCTACGTGTTTGCGTTCGCGGAACTGCGAGTACGCAAGCGCCCCGGCTCCGAGGGTAAGAGCACCCAGCACAACAAGCATCGTATTACGCAAACCTGCCCTGCGGCTCCTTCCCGTTCCTGTTTCATTGGCTGATTCCATGGTGTGTGTGTTTTAAATTGAACATATGATTTCCCGAAAACCATTCCGCAAATGAAAAATATGTTTCCGGCTCAAAAAAAGCAATGTGCCTCAGAATTATTTCCCGGAAGGGGAACGGAGGTCTTAAAACGGGACGGTTACTGCGCGATGAGCCTGCCCGAAGCAAGCAGGTTATCTCCCGACAAGATGCGGTAATGATAGATACCGGGCAGGAGCCCGCTTCGCGGGAGAATGAAGGACGGCCCTGTGATCAGGAACGATCTGAGCTTTCTGCCCGAAAGGTCTGTCAATTCAAAACTGCAGAGGGCGGGCAGCGTGGAAGAAATGTGGAACGCAACTGAGGCAGAGAAGGGATTGGGGCCCGCTGAAAAAGAAAATTCCGGATCATACACAATCCCGGTTGCGAACGAGATGAAAATGGTATCGCATCTCTTGCACGAATCGGCATCCGTTACGCAAAAACTGTAAGAACCTGGCAGCAAGGCGGTGGCCGTGGCCGTAGTTTGCCCATCGCTCCACAGGTACAGGTATGGAGAATTTCCCCCGCTCACCGTGGCTATGGCGGTCCCATCGGGGCAAGTACCGCACGAAGCGGGATTGGTGCTGATGGATAAGGAGGGCAAGGGTGGAGAAGACACTGTTACACTGCCAGTTTTTGTGCAACCGTTGGCGTCCGTTATGGTTACTCCGTAAAATCCGGTGCAAAGTCCTGATATGTTGGACCCGGTCTGCGTAGTTGTCCATAAATAGGTGTAGGGCGGTGTGCCTCCTCCTGCTATAGCGAAAGCAGCCCCATCGCAAGTATCGCACCGGGAGGTGGGGTTGGAAGAAGTGAATGCCGTGATCTGCGATGGCTGGAAGATATTGGTGGTGGCTGTTGCGCTGCACCCACCGTTGTCCGTCATGGTCACCGTATAGCTCCCGGGGCAGAGTGCCGTAATGTTCTGCCCGCTGATGTTGCCGGGTGACCACACGTAGGTATAGGGCGATTGGCCCGCCACCGAATCGGCCAGTGCCGATCCATCGCAACTGTTATAGCAGAGGGTGTTGATGCCCTGCGCCCGCACATAGCATTGGGAGAAACTCTCCGAAGTGACCAGGAGACTTATAAAAAGATATAAACAGGCTCGAAGCATACAGGCAGTTACAAGATTCAACGAAAATAACATTTTACAGGTTTCGGAAAAAATTTTAATAGGAATGAAACCTTGTGTATGCCTGGATAAAAAAAGGCAGGGTTTGTTGCCCTGCCCGCTGCAAAAAAGAATAAGAGCCGTGGTCATTTCTTCTTTTCCATATCCCTGAGCGATTTGATCCTGTCATGGTCCTGCTGAAGCGTTTGTTTCTGGTTCATGATCAGCCCCCGGACCTCGGGGTTCAGGTGGTTCTCGCGCAATACCTTTGCATACGTATCGAGGGCCGCATCTTCCCCGAACTCGCACGAATTGAGAACCGTCTTTCTATCCTTGGAGGTGAGGGCTGAACGGATATCCATCCAGGCCCGGAACAATTTACCGGAGTTGGTGGTGCGGGTAAGAGGCTTGCCGCCCAGCTTGATCACCTCGTTCGACAGCTCGTTCCTGAAACCGAAGCTGTGCTCCGACATGTTCTTAAAAAGATCCTTCAGGTCGCTGTCGTCCACCTCTTTGATCGCTTTTTTGTAACCCTCGGTACGGTCGTTGTTGATCTCGATGAGCTCATTTATTTCCTGGATGATCTTTTGGTTATCGTTTTGCATGGCGATTTTTAACTTCTGCCATGGAAATATCATGCCAAGCCCGTTCTTTTTTCAAAGAGCGAGAAGCTGTTTTGTACAGGAAATATCCGCGTGTAAAAAATTTCCCAGTTGAGCAACGATCGAGGCGGAAGGTAAGGAAGGAAACTACCGGAGTATCTCCAGCCGGGCGAACTTGAGCAGGAGCTGCTTCTGCCCCACCCCATCGAAGAACACGGTGGCCTTGTTGTTCGGGAAAACGCCTTCCATGCTCACCACCTTGCCGGTGCCGAAGCGCTCGTGCTGCACATTCATGCCCACCTGCAGGTCCTTTAAAAGAGAAGGGTCGAACGACTTGTTGGTGTACTTGGCCTGCTGCTGGCTGATGAGATTCTTTTTAAGCGCAGGGTGAGGATTGATCTTCGGCTTGTTCTTGGTCTCCTTTTGCTGGATCACCTTGTCAAAATCCCAGTGGTTGCTGTCGGTGAGCGCGGGCTGCTTCGGATAATCCAAATACTGCTGGTCGATCTCCTCGAGGAAGCGGCTGGGGTCGCTGCTTACCAGCTTGCCCCAGCGGTAGCGGCTGGTGGCGAAGGAAAGCGTTACTTTCTTTTCCGCCCGGGTAATGGCCACGTAGAACAGCCTCCGTTCCTCTTCCATATCGGCCCGGTCGTCCATGGAGAACTGGTGGGGAAAAAGGTTCTCTTCCAGCCCGGTAACGAACACGTAGGGGAACTCCAACCCTTTGGCCAGGTGCACGGTCATGAGCGAGACCACGTCCAGGTTCTCCGCCTCACCTTTCTGATCTTCAGTGGTAAGAAGCGCTATATCCTGCATGTATGCATCGAGCGTTCGGAGATGCGAAACGGTAGTTTCTGAATTTTGCGTTTCGAACGAGCCGGGCAGATCGATCGGGGCTTCCCGCTCGCCAACGGAAAATTCCTTGAGGCCGTTCAGAAGCTCTTCCAGGTTCTCGTAGCGGCTAAGGCCTTCTACCGTCTTGTCATCGTAAAGCTCTTTGAGGATACCTGTGGTCTTGGCGATGTGATAGCCGAGGTCGTAAGCGTTGTGCGTGGTGAGCATCACCCCGAAGCTTTTGATCATGGTAACGAAATCGGCCAGCTTGTTCTGGATCCCTGCGTTGATGTCGAGGCTGAAGTCCTTCAGGTTCTCCAGCACGGTCCAGATGCCGATGTCGTTGTCGCTGGCGGCCACGCGTATCCGGCCGATGGTGGTTTCGCCAATGCCGCGGGCGGGGTAGTTGATCACGCGGGCCAGGCTTTCCTCATCGTTGGGGTTGACGGCCAGCCGGAAGTAGGCCAGCATGTCCTTGATCTCCTTGCGCTGGTAGAACGAGAGGCCCCCGTATATCTTGTACGGGATGCTGTTCCGCCTGAGGGCCTCCTCCATGGGCCGGCTCTGCGCGTTGGTGCGGTAGAGGATGGCGAACTCTTTGTTCTTCGCCTGCCGGTTCATCTTGATGGAGAATATCTCCTGGGCCACCTGGATGCCTTCCTCGTTGTCGGTGAGCGCGCGCAGCAGCTTGATCTGCTCGCCCTTTTCGTTATCGGTCCACACCACCTTTTTGAGCTGCTCTTTATTTTTTGCGATCACCCCGTTGGCCGCCTTCACGATGGTTTGGGTGGAGCGGTAGTTCTGCTCCAGCTTAAAGGTCTTCATGTCCGGGTAATCCTTCTCGAAGTTCAGGATGTTCCGGATGTTGGCCCCGCGGAAGGCGTAGATGCTCTGCGCATCATCGCCCACCACGCAGATGTTCTGGAAGCGGGCGGCCAGGCGCTTCACGATCTCGTACTGCGAGTGGTTGGTGTCCTGGTACTCGTCCACCAGGATGTATTTGAACTTATTCTGGTACTTGAACAGCACCTCGGGGAAATCGCGGAGCAAAATATTTGTATTGAAAAGAAGATCATCAAAGTCCATGGCGCCCGCCTTGAAGCAGCGCTTGCAGTAGAGCGAGAAGATGGTGCCGAAGTGCGGGCGTCCCGCCAGCTTATCGTCCTCGATGTAGATCTCGTTGCGGCTGTAGTCCTTGTGCGAGATGAGCAGGGTCTTGATCTGCGAGATGCGCGCCAGCACGGAGGAGGGCTTGTACACCTTGTCGTCAATGCCCTGCTCCTTCAGGATCGCTTTGATGAGGCTCTTCGAGTCATCGGTGTCGTAGATGGTGAAGTTGGAGGGGTAGTTGAGCTTGTCGGCCTCCGCGCGCAGCATGCGTGCGAACACCGAGTGGAAGGTTCCCATCCACAAGTTCCTTGATTCGGGCCCTACGATGCGCGCGATGCGCTCTTTCATTGCCCGCGCGGCCTTGTTGGTGAACGTGAGGGCGAGGATATTGAAGGAATCCACCCCGCCCTTTACCAAATGTGCGATGCGGTAGGTGAGCACGCGTGTTTTTCCCGAGCCGGCACCGGCCACGATCATCACCGGTCCTTCGGTGCATTGCACGGCTGCGCGCTGGCTTTCGTTCAGCTCATCCAGGTAGTTCCTTTGCATCACGCAAAGTTACGCCAAGAATGGGAACGGGTAAAGGGTGTTGAAAAGTCAGGGGGGCTTCTATCGCATTCTCCCCTCGTTCTCGATACGCCTGCTTGCACACCTGCCAGCGTTACGGCACTCGAACTGACCTCCTCACTGAGCGCGGGTCACTTCGAGTGTCCCCATTATTTCAACGGGACGTATCGAGAAGGTGGGCAGGAATGTTATTGGATAATGATCTTCGAAACGGAAGCACGCTCGCCAGCAGTTACCATGAGCAGGTACACACCGGGCGGAACGGCATTGAGCTCCAGGGACTCGAAGCAGGTTCCGCTGCTGCGGTCTTCGGATAAAAGCGTTTGGGTCAACTCTCCTTTGAGGTCGTACAATTGAATGGTGACCTTTTGATATCCATCAAGAACATAAGTAATGTTCAGATGCTGGTGCGCAGGATTCGGGTACGCGTGGAAATTCTTCACACCGGCTGCCTCAGCAATGCCGTTTGACGCGTCTTCGGAAATAACAAGGGTAGTGTGAAAGATCGTATCCCCGCTGCTGCTTGCATTGTTGTTGGTTGCGTTGAAGCAGGCATAGAACGTAACCGGCCCCGTTCCTGCATTGGGTGGCTGCCATTTGAAGTTCCAGGTCTTGCTCCCGCTGCCGCCCACGCCCGCAGAAGTGTGGGTGATGTACTTGCCCAAGCTGAGTAGCTGCGTCTGCGTAATGTTGATCATCGTGCCCAGTGTCACACCCGTGAGGCTTTGGGGCGATGCTTCGAAGCCGAACTTCACGTGGCCCGCTCGCACGATGGTAGCGGTAACAGTATAGGTCTGCCCGGTAATGTAACCCGTTCCCGGAACGGTGCTGGTCAATGTTCCCCCGGTCTGAAGCAGGGCGCCCGTGTGGCAGTTCCTGCATGTGGCATTGCCATCACCCGGTGAGCCGGTGGTTCCTGCCGGGGCGCCAGCGGTGCTGGAAACCGATGCCTTGTTCATCATATCGGCACCGATGAAAACTGCCGTTGCAACAGCAATGAGCACGATCTTATTCTTCATGAGGGTCAGCAAAATTAAAAGTTTAGCCCGAATGGTCCTGTGCCTTAAGGTCGATGCCTGAGCAGCTGCAGGAAGCCCTTCATGTCAGTGAATCCTCCCACCATTTTTTCTCCGTGCAATATGTAATAATAGGTACCGTCCGGAGCATTGGCCCCGCTCTTCACCTTCCCGTTCCATCCTTTGGAGAGATCGGTCCATTCATAAATGAGCAGTCCCCAGCGGTCGTAGATGTCCACCTTGAGCGATTTGTAACCTTCGGTATAAACGAAGAAGATATCGTTCGTGCCATCGCCATTGGGCGTGAACACGTTGGGAACAAAAATGGAATCGAGCGGGCAGATGTCGATAAACGCGGTAACGGTATCGGGGCAGTTGTTGTTATCCACCACGATGAGCTGGTAAGTGCCCGGGCCGAGTCCGGTTGCCGTTTGCGTGAACTGCAAGGGCGTGGTGAGCCAAAAATAAGAATAGGGAGTTGCTCCTCCCGAAGGATTGGCTGTGGCCGAAGCGTTCGACAGGTTATCCGTGCAGGGTGTAACGGCAATGTTGGCCTGTATGGAAGGCGGCTGTGTGACGGTTACGCTGGCTGTTTGCGAACAGTTGCCCGCATCGGTGATGGTTACCACGTAATTACCTGCGCAAAGACCGGTTGCATTGGCGCTATTCTGAACGGGCGTGGTGTTCCACGAATAGGTGTACGGTGTGGAACCGCCATTTGCAGTTGCGGAGGCGCTGCCGTTGCAAACTCCAAAGCAAGTGGCGTTGGCCGGAGTTGCGCTCAGCGTCATGGCTGCCGGCTGCGTGACGGCAACGGTGGCCGTATGCGTGCAGTTGTTCGCATCGGTGACTGTAACGGTGTAGGTTCCCGCACCTAATCCCGTTGCTGTTTGTCCCGTTTGCGAGTTCGACCAGGAATAGGTGTACGGTGTGGTTCCCGAGCTGGCCGTAGCTGTGGCGGTTCCGTTGGTGGAACCGAAGCAGCTCGCGTTGGTTGAGGTGAACGTAACGCTCATCGGGGCCGGCTGGGTTATGGTGATTGTAAATGTTCCGCTGCAGCTTCCCGAATCGGTGATCACCACGCTGTACGTTCCGGCACAAAGACCGGTTGCCGTGGGCGTGGTTTGCACCGGGCTGGTGTTCCAGCTGTAAGTGTACGGTGTTGTTCCGCCCGAAAGGGTGATCGTGCCTGTGCCGTTGCAGCCTCCGTTGCACGAAACGGGTGTGGAGCTGGTGCTGATCGTCATGTTGCCCGAGCCGCTGATGATTACCGTTGCGGTCATGGTGTTGGAGCAGGCCGATGCAACCGTTACGGTATATGTGCCCGCACAAAGACCGGTTGCTGTGGCCGTGGTCTGCACCGGGCTGGTGCTCCACGAATAGCTGAAGGAGCTGGGATTGCCGCAGAGCAGGGAGCTGACGGTTGCAGTGCCCGAACAGTTGGCACAGCCCGAGTTGGTGGAGGTTACCGTAATGGTCTGGTTGATGGCCGCCACATCAATGGATTGCACGAAGCCGTCACCGGAAGCGTAGAGCTTGGCAGAAGCCGTGGAACCCAGCTTGACATCATAGCAGGTGCTGGTTGCGCTGTACGTATTGATGAGCGTAAGCGATGAGTTGTATTCCTGGATCTGGTTACCTACCCCGGCATATACATTGTCGCACACATCTGCAGTGAGTCCGCCCGAGGAGAAGGCTGTACCCCCGGTAGACACCTGCGCGATGAACGCGCCCGTGGTCTTGTTCCATTGCTTGAGCGTGGCGCCATCGTAGGTGTACAGGTAGCCGGGACCGGCAGCCATTCCGTTGAACCCGTTGGACGTGGGTGAATAATAATTTTGCGTGGCCACTTCAATGAAGGCGTGCCCATCGCTCACCGACCAGGCGGGCGGGATGAGGTTGGGGATGGGGCATTTGTTCATCACGTTGTCGAGCACGCTGGGATAAACCTGGCTGCGCGCGGTGGCCATGTAGCAGTCGGAACTTCCCGGATCGATGCAAAGGAGGGCGCAGTCGTGCAGCGCGGTGCCGGCACCGAACACGTTGATGGGTGTCATCGTTCCCATGGTGGTATCGAGCACGGCTCCCTGGAAGGCCTGCGCGGTTCCGCCACAGGCGAGCACGATCTTCTGGATGCAGCGGTTGTATTCCGAGCGCCAGATCTCGTTCATCTGGCCGGAGATCGTGCCGGGGTACATGCCGATCTCAACTCCTGCGCTGTTCACTTTAATAACGCGGCACCCGGAAAACCCTTCGCAGAGGTAGCTGCTTCCCGAGAACTCATCCACAGCAAAATCACCGTAGTAGCTGAAGAACTGCGAGCAGGTATAGGTCCACAGCACGTTGCCGTTGGGGTCGAACTTCGTTTCCTGGAACGGGCTGCTGCCCCCGCAGGCGTACACGTTGCCGTTCAGGTCGTAGTTCACATCAAAGGCACGGTTGAACGTAAAGCTGGGGCTGGCCGTCCACGGGTCGATGATGAGGGTGCGGTTCTTATCGTAGCTGGAAGCAAAGCTCACTTCACCGTTATTAAGCTGGAAGGAGCAGGCCACTTCGCCCTTGCTGTCTTCGTAATAGGCTGAAGGCGCATGATCGGTAAAGTCACCGAACTTCGACCTGATGATGATGTTGCCGTTGCTCGCTTCCACATCCTTCGCATCGCGGTACTTCATCTTCACCTGGCTAAGATCGGCACCGGGATGCACGATGAGGGTGTACTTCACGCCTCCTTTTTCCGGAAGGATGTACTCCACATCGATGCCGGGGTACAGGTTCTTGTAGATGATCTGCTTATAGCAGCTGCTCTTTATGCTGTGGCGAATGTCTTTAGGATCCGTGTAGGAATAGTATTGCTTTTGAAGGTCGCTTGCTTCGATGGAAGTGTTGGCGTTGGCCCCGATCCAGTCGAGCCCGAAGTATTCCTGCTCGATGTTCAGCATCTTATTGGCCTCTATCTTTTTTCCCTGCTTTTCCAGCTCATCGCGCTGCTCCTCGCTGAGGGGATGGCGCGCTTCGTGGCGCCAGCTCATGCCGGTGGCGGTGAAGTAGAGCTCCAGGCCTTGTGCGAAGGCCCCGAACTTCACATCCTTGCCATAGGCGTGCTTGCTTTCGAACTGGCCGTGCTGATCCATGAACACGTAGTGCTCGAACGGACTTTTGCTCCAGGCCTTAGGATGAGAAGCGGTTTGCGAAAAGAGGGAGAGGGTAACTAGGGAAGTGAAAACAAAAAGCGTAATTTTTTTAAGCATTTAGCTGGGTTTGGTGACGGAAAGCAAATGTATGAAATTTAGACATACAATAAGGAGAGAAGGTTGCATTGGGATTCCTGCTGAAAAGCGGAACGAGCGAGGAATCTCTTTACCTTTAACGCGTGAACAGAAAGATCAATAAAGTGGCCGTGCTCGGCTCGGGGGTGATGGGCTCGCGCATCGCCTGCCATTTCGCGAACATTGGAGTTGAGGTTTTGTTGTTGGATATTACCTCACCCCCTGCCCCCCTCTCCCGGGAGAGCCTGCCTGCCGGCAGGCAGGGGGGAAACCCGCGCAACAAGATCGTGAACGATGCGCTGCAATTTGCATTGAAGTCCAACCCCTCCCCTATTTATAAAAAGTCATTCGCCAGCCGGATCACCACCGGCAACTTCGAGGACGATATGCCAAAGATCGCCTCGTGCGACTGGATCATCGAGGTGGTGGTGGAGCGGCTGGATATTAAAAAGCAGGTGTTCGAGAACGTAGAGAAGCACCGCAGGCCCGGAACGCTCATCACGAGCAATACTTCGGGCATTCCCATTCACCTGATGCTGGAAGGACGCAGCGAAGATTTTCAAAAACACTTCTGCGGTACGCACTTCTTCAATCCCCCGCGTTATTTGAAATTGCTCGAGATCATCCCCACACCCAAAACGGATAAGAGCGTGGTGGATTTCCTCATGCACTATGGCGACCTGTACCTGGGGAAGACCACCGTGCTCTGCAAAGACACACCCGCCTTCATCGCCAACCGCATTGGCGTGTTCGGTATCATGAGCCTGTTCCACCTCGTGGAAAAGATGCAGCTCACCGTGGAGGCAGTGGACAAGCTCACAGGCCCGGTGCTGGGCCGGCCCAAGAGCGCCACCTTCCGCACCTGCGATGTGGTGGGGCTCGATACGCTGGTGCACGTAGCCAACGGGCTGGCGCAGGGTTTACCGAACGATGAAGCAAAAGAATTGTTCAAGCTGCCTGCGTACGTGGCGAAGATGAACGAGAGCAAATGGTTTGGCGACAAAACCGGACAAGGATTTTACAAGAAGGTTAAGGCCCCCTCCCCTAACCCCTCCCCCGTGGGGGAGGGGAAAAAGAGCGAGATCCTCGCTCTCGATCTCAAGACCCTCGAATACAAACCACAACAAAAGGTAAAGTTCGCCACGCTGGAACAGACCAAGCCTATCGAGAATTTAAAGGACCGGTTAAAAATTCTCATCAGTGGAAAAGACAAGGCAGGCGATTTTTACCGCGCCTCCTTCTTCGGGCTGTTCGCTTACGTAAGCAACCGCATCCCCGAAATTTCCGATGAGCTGTACAAGATAGACGATGCCATGAAGGCCGGCTTCGGCTGGGAGCTGGGGCCCTTTGAATACTGGGATGCCCTGGGCGTGGAAGAAACCGTAAAAGCCATGGAAGCTGCCGGAACAAAACCCGCCAAATGGGTGTACGATATGCTGGCCTCCGGCAGAAAATCTTTCTACACTATTGAAGAAGGAATTAAAAAGTACTACCACTCTTCCACCCTCCCCCTTGGGGGAGGGGCTGGGGGTGGGGGTTATTTACCGATCCCCGGCACCGAAGAATACATCTCCCTCGATGTGATCCGCCCCACCAAAACCGTGTGGAAGAACAGCGGGGCAACCGTAACCGACATTGGCGATGGCATACTTAACCTGGAGTGGAACACCAAGATGAACTCCATTGGTGGCGAGGTTATAGAAGGCATTAACAAGGCCATTGAGCTGGCCGAAAAGGATTTCCGCGGGCTGGTGATCAGCAACGAGGGGGCCAACTTCTCCGCGGGGGCCAACGTGGGCATGATATTTATGTTTGCCGTGGAGCAGGAGTGGGACGAGCTGAACTTTGCCATTAAGCTGTTCCAGAACACCATGATGCGCATACGCTACTCGGCCATACCCGTGGTGGTGGCCCCGCACAACCTTGCGCTGGGGGGCGCCTGCGAAATGAGCATGCACAGCGATAAGGTGGTGGCCCATGCCGAAACCTACATGGGGCTGGTGGAGTTTGGCGTAGGCCTCATACCGGGCGGGGGGGGCACCAAGGAGTTTGCCCTGCGCCTTAGCGATGAGCTGCAGGAGGGCGATGTGGAGCTGAACAACTTCCGCGACCGGTTCCTTACCATTGGCCAGGCCAGGGTAAGCACCAGCGCCTATGAAGCCTTCGACCTGGGTTACCTCAGGAAAGGAAAAGATTTAGTTGTTGTATCGCGCGCGCGCCTGCTGGCCGAAGCCAGGGCCGAGTGCCTGGAGATCGCTAAAGAGGGCTACAGCAAGCCCACGCCCCGTAAGGATGTGCGCGTGCTGGGCAGGCAGGCATTGGGCCTTGCCTACTTAGGCGCCAACAGCATGCTTAGCGGTAATTATATTTCCGAGCACGATGTTAAGATCTCCCAAAAGCTGGCTCATGTACTATGTGGGGGCGATCTCTCCTCCCCCACTCTTGTTAGCGAGCAGTATCTTTTGGACCTGGAGCGGGAGGCGTTCCTTTCTCTTGCGGGGGAAAGGAAAACACTGGAGAGGATACAGAGTATCCTAACTGGGGGAAAAGTCCTTAGAAATTAGAATATTTTTTTGTCTGTGAGTATTATATTTATACAACTGTAATATATAAAGTATAATTAATATTAATATTTATTTGCACATGTCAAATTTATTGTTTTACTTTGTGCTGTAATTAAGCACCATATGATAAAAAAATCCACAAGAAGAGAGCGATTTGAAACTGTGGCTGCAAGGCGGACACAAAAGATTCTTGATTTGCTGGATGTCCTTGGCAATTGTTCAAACAAGGCCAATTACGAATATTCGGATGAAGATGTCCGTAAAATGTTTTCCGCCCTAGAAAATAAAACGAAAACCATTAAAGCGCTTTTCGGAAACGCAATCAGCAAGGAAGAAAAAAACAAGTTCAAATTCTAATCATGAAAAGAGAACCTACATGGGAATTTGTTTCTACAGGTGGCGGTAGAGATGATGGGATTAACAACCCAATGATTGAGCAATTCAGCGGTAACTATAATTATTCTGTTGCAAGAGAGGTTATTCAAAACTCACTTGATGCAAAATCAAAAGAGAATAGTGACCCCGTAACTGTAGTTTTTAAATTGGAAGATTTTTTGCGAAAAGATTTTCCAGGGCAGCAGGAATTGTTGGAGGTAATGAATGCCGGAAAAAAATATTATAAAGATGATGCGAAGGCACAAGAGTTTTTGTATAGCGCGATTAGTTGCTTGAAAGAAGATGTAATTCCATTTTTGAAAATATCTGATTTTAATACAACAGGGTTAATGGGAATGGATGATGATAAAAAAGGTGGATGGTATAATCTAGTAAAAGCAACTGGTTCAAGTCCTAAATTAGACGGTGGCGGTTCATTTGGTATAGGGAAAGGCGCTCCGTTTGCTGCTTCAAACTTGAGAGTAGTTTTTTATTCAACTCTCAAGAAAGATGGGTTTTCAAAATTCCAAGGTATCGCAGAACTTGTTAGTCATGAAGAAGGCAAAGACATAAAAAGAGGTGTCGGTTCATTTGGTTTCGGTCAGGGATCGCTGAATAATCCCAAAGATATTCCTGAAAAGTTTTGGCGTAAGGAAAAAACAGGAACAGATATTTTTATAGCCGGATATAAGAATGAAAAGGGCTGGCAGAAAAATCTAATTCAATCTATTCTTAGAAATTTTTGGTATGCAATAAGCAGAAATGATTTGGTTGTCAAAGTTGAGAAGGAAGAAATCAATCAGAGCAACCTTGAAAAATTTCTTTCACATCACTTCATTAGTGAACCATTCAAGGACTATGTAGAGCCCACTGGAAATCCGCTTCAATATTACTTTGCAGTAAAAAATGGAAAACTCTTTGAAGAAAAACTTCCTACTCTTGGGAATGTGAAATTTTACTTCTATCAAACTGAAGAGCATCTGAATTATGTTTCCATGATTCGTAAGTCGCACATGACTATCTACTCGCGGAGATTTAACTTTCCCGGAAATTATGCAGGAGTTTTTATTTGCGATGACGATAAGGGCAACAAGGAGTTGAGAAAAATGGAACCTCCTGCTCATGACAAATGGATTCCTGAACGGAATAAGGAAAAAGGTGCAAAGGCAATGGAAGAAATAATTTCTTTTGTTCGTGAATGCCTGGAAAAGATGAAAGTTACAAAATCATCGGGTGTTCTTGACATTCCAGAACTACATAAATATTTGCCATACGATGATGGGGGAAATACCGGTGATGGCGATGGAGTTTCACAATACACGGGTGAGGAAGCGGAAGAAGAATCTTCAAAGCAAATTCAGAAGAAAGAAATTTTTGAAGAACCAGTTGTCATTAGCCCATTCAAAGTTGCCGTAGTAAACACAACAAATGTTGAAGGGAAAAAAGTTGGCGAACGGAAGGAAAAAAAGAAAAAGAAAAGGACTAACACAAAAAGAAAATTTGACGAAAATGAATTTCAATCTCGTTCATTCCTCGTAAAACAAACTAAAAATTCACTTGAATATATTGTAATTCTTAAGCCGGAAGTAAGTGAGAAATGTAACCTCAAATTAATTGCTGTTGGGGAGGAAGGTTCAGAGAAACTAAAAATTACTAAAGTGATTGGTGCTTCTGATAATAAACCGCATTTCGCTAACAATTACATTCACGGTGTTTACCTTGAAGAAGGTAAGGAAATAAAATACAATGTTACGATTGAATCACAGATTAAATTCTCTCTTAAAATAGACGCTTATGCTTTATAATAACAGATTATATCCGCATCCGGTCTTAGGAATCGGAGATGATGTTAGTGGTTCAATTAAAGTAGAACTCCGTGTTGCTTCTTCAGGTAAGGAGATTGAAATTTCTCCGGTATTTAGAGTTGTAAATGAAGCATTACAAAACCTAATTGAGAAAAAACAAGCCATGTTTGTTTCTCATTTGTATTGCAGAGGCACGATGTATAGAGAATCTTTCAAGTCCGAAAAGAATATTTTGGATTCAATCAAAATCAATCCTTACAAGTTGAACGGTGAAGTTGAAATTGATTTTTTTATCTGTGCAAATGAACCTATTTCAACCTATGCAAATAAGGAATTTAATATAGATTATTCCGGCTATACTTTTACAGTAGACAAAGGCGACATTCTCGCTTACGCTGGCAAAGGAAAATTTTTTGCAAACAAATCCCCCGAGGATTTAAAATCAATTTCATCCTTGATGAATATTTCAAGCACTGAAAAAAGCAGTCATCCTATGTATAACGATTATGATGGCGACAAAATAACCATCATGCTTTGTCAGGAGGATTACGAAAATTATCAGATTGTCAAGAGGGGAATGCTATGGATAAATATTCTTTTGAGTTGCATAGTTCTTCCGGCTCTAACAGAAGCAATGCACTATGTTTCCACCATTGAAGCAAATGATTACGCTGATAGAAGATGGCATAAAGTTCTGAAAGAATTAAAGGAGAAATCAAAAGATAGAACGGAGGTAGAAATGGCTCAAAGAATTTTAGACCAACCCAATAACAGGTCATTCACAACTATTAAACAGCTAATTGAAGAATCGTAATGAAAACATCAAATAAAATTGAGTTGAAAGTTTTTCAGCAGAGTTATATTGATAAACTTTACCGGGAAACAGTTTCAACGAACAACTTTGAAAATTATAAGTTGGATAGGTTCCCATATGAAGAAAAATTCCCAAGAGGAAATACAGGAATTTTTATAAGTGATGATTTAATTCTTGATGTTGATAAAGGCGATTTTGAAAACAGCAAATTGATTTACGAAGAATTGAAAACCCTTAATGAAACTCAAGCATCTGATGAAAGGTTTTGGGTATACCTTACCCATGTTATTTTTTGGAAATACATGAGGGAACGATGGGCTATGGAAAAACCCGCAGAGGGAAAGGAAGTAGGAAGATTGAAAGACAGATATTTTTTAAGAAACATAAATATTGAATCGTTAACCCGGAATGGAATATCAAGGTTATGGTGGTTCTCTCATCTTACATATGATGAGAAAAGAAGTAACCCGTATGAGCTTACTGAAGTTTTGTTGAGCAGAGCTGATTTGAGCACAGGTATTGTTGAGAGAGGATTTGGTAGTAATAAAAATATCAGAACTGCTTTGTTAGAATTTCTGAAAGAGAATCCTGAAATTTCTAAGAATGAAGATAAAACCAGAGAAATTTATAAAGGATTAAATCTTGTTGGTGGTGTTCGCAATCTACCTTTTCTTGAAATCACAGAATTAAAAGATGTGTTGGAGCAAGTGAAAACTACGATTGCTGCAACCGCTTCTTAATCGCTTTAGCAATTGCGTTTGCCATCAATGGTGGGACTGCGTTACCGATTTGTTTAAATGCAGCAGTTCTCCCTCCTTCAAAAAAATAATCATCAGGAAAAGATTGAATCCTTGCTGCTTCGCGAACAGAAATTGAACGGACCTGTTTGAGGTCAGGATAAATGTAATAATGTCCGTCTTTAGCGATGTGTGCCACAACTGTATGCGAGTGACCAGTCGGATCAACTACTTTAAAGCGGTCAAGAAAAATATCTTTTTTGTTATGCGTCTGTAAACGCGAAGGAAGTTCATCGTACTTCAGGCGTTTCTTTCCATGCAACCACTTGTCAATGGCAATAGAATAAATCTCCAAATCTCTTTCGTTATGCTGTCGTGTGATATGCTGCGTCACAAAATCTACCCCATTCCTGGTTTCTGTTTTTTTCAGATAGTTGTTAATCGGCTTGATATATTTTGCAATCCTTAATTCCTCACCAGGTTTCAATTTGGGTAAATCGTAAAACAAATCGCGTTTAATCTGGTAGCCATTCTCAATCTTTTCAAGTTTCGGAAATTCAAATTTTGATCTTCCTTTTTGTCCAATAATAATAACCCTTCTTCTCTTTTGTAGAACCCCATATTCCTCGGCATTCATAACTTCTAAGTCGGTTGAATAACCTGCGTCTGAAAAGAGCTGAAGCATTTCATTCAGGTATCTATTATTGCCTGCCGATTTTAAGCCGAGGACATTTTCAAAGACAAAATATTTTGGGTTATATCTGTCAAGAAATTCTGCATAGTAACGGAATAAATAATTTCTTTTATCACCTTGCATTCTATTGGGGTCGCGGCTTCTTCCAACAAGTGAGTACGCCTGACAAGGTGGCCCGCCAATAATTACATCAACTTTTTTGTCGTCAAGCTGTTTGTCTATTTGATTAAAAATATTCTGAATAGTTTTGCTTGAAATTTCATGATTAATTACAGAATTCATCAGCTCTGCGGGCACTGTTTTCCAAAGATCACTTCTTGAAATTTCGTTTCGTAGGTAGGCGAAATAAGTTTTGAGTTTTTTATTCTCTCTTGAATGATAAAATGCTAATCTTGTTTTCAGTGTATCACATGCTTCTTTGTTCATTTCAACATGTGCAACAGGAGAAAACCCCTTGCGAATAAAACCTTCTGATAGCCCACCTGCACCAGCGAAAAGATCTATATAGTTCAGTTTGCTCATTTATTCTACTGTGATCCTTTTGATAAGCGATTTATAATTTTTGTCTGAGTTCTTTGGAGTCTTTTACCCCTTAATTCACATTCAAAGATGGTAATTACTTTCCAACCGCTCTTGCGAATTTTTAAAAAGTTTTTCAGATCACGTAGTGAATTGGCTTGAATTTTATCTAACCACCACTTAGTCCGGGTTTTAGGTACTATAAAGTATTTACAATTCTTATGCCCATGCCAGAAGCAGCCATGAATAAAAATTACCGTTTTATATTTAGGTAAAACTAAATCTGGTTTCCCAGGTAATTTTTTATCATGAATTCTAAATCGAAAACCTCTTGCATGCAAGAATTTACGAACCAGTATTTCAGGTTTGGTATTTTTGGCCCTGATACGGCTCATGTTATAGCTTCTAACTTTCCTGGAATGTACATCAGCCATATGACTAAGTTAGAAATTTTCAAAGCACACGCGCGAGTACGACACTTTCCTAAAAGGGTTTCAAAAATAATTTCTTAAAATCTTTTGTAATGCAGGCAACTCTTTTGCGTTTGGCCGGTCTTTATGTTTAAAACAATCAAGTAAAACAGTAAAGAACACAAACACAATGCAAACATCCGATAGATCAATTGACAAGTCGGATAGAACAAGTGCTGCAAGGTAAAAAGAGATATAAGGATAGGATAAAACAATAGTAAAGGAGACGGGAACAGTTGTAGAGGAAGATGGATAAGCTGCAAACGAGGCGGGATGAATTGAAAAGGCAGATGAAACAAATGGAAGAGCAGAGAGATCAATTGACAGGTAGGACCAGGCAACAGGAAAAGCAAGGGATGAAATTGAAAAGTACGATAAAGCAAGTGAAAAGCCGGGGCAAGCGATCCAACCCTGCGCGGCAACAAGCAACAAAGCACATAAAGCAACTAAAGAAGGAACAAGATCAATTCAAGCACCGGGGCTTTCAGCCGATCTATCCGCGGTTTCATTTTACAGCTCCGATAAACGTAAACTAAACTCCACACCACCTGCATGCACCACCGCTACTCGTCATGACGTAAATTAAAGTTAAACCGCTCTACCCGGCAATTAATATGTTTCCGGTACGTGTTGGAGGCCGGGCGGGGCACAAAACAATCAAATCATGAAACGAGTAACAGTGGTATTGAAGCTTGCGCGTTTATCAATACCTAAAAAGATCGAAAAAGCACGGTTCATTGTAACATCAATGACCGGTAACGCGAATTTCCCTACCCCCAGCCCCACGCTGGCCAGCATCACCACCAACGTGAACAACCTGGAAGCGGCCCATATTGCCGCCCAGGGCGGAGGCAGCGATGATACGGCCGCCATGCACGCCAAGGAACTGGTGCTGGACCTCTCGCTCAAATCCTTAGCCGCTTACGTGGAGGGCATTGCCAATGCCAACCCGCTTACGGCCGAGGCCACCATCCTGGGCGCGGGCATGGACACCAAGGCCCCATCGGTGCGCGCGGCACGCGAGTTCCACGCAGCGCCCACAGGCAAGCCGGGAGAAGTAAAGCTCAGCACGAAGTTCGTGAAGCGGGCTACCTACATCTTCCAGCAATCCACCGCCCCGGATACGGAGAGCAGCTGGGTAACCATCGGGCAGAGCACGCGCGCCACCCTCACCAAAAATTCGCTGGTGAGCGGCACGCGCTACTACTTCCGTGTGGCCGTAGTGGATAAGGACGGCCAGGGCCCGTGGAGCAACGTGGTGAATATGATCGCTGCGTAAGCCCCTGCGCAAGCATCGCCCATGCTCAACCACAGGCGAACATAGGGGTTATTGCTTGACAAGAGGTGAAATAAAAGGCAGGCCCTGCCCTGCCTTTTTGCTCATTTTTTTTCCACTATTTGCATGTATTATATATAAAATACTTATAATCAATTTATTATGATAAAATATTATATGTAAACAATTTTGTTTATATTTGTAGCATGAAAAACAACATTCTTATATTAAAAGGTATTCATCCCGGCTATATTTTGGAAAGGGAGCTCAAAAAACGGAAGGAAGGAAAAAGCCGTTTTGCCATTTCGCTGGGTGAGTTTCCGCAAACACTGGTAGCCATTACCAAAGGCAAGCGCAGAATGAACACCCCGCTCTCGCTCAAGATCGAAAGAGCGCTGGGATGGGAAGAAGGTTACCTGATGACCTTACAGATCTACCATGACATCAGGCAGGAGAAACGCAGGCAACATAATACGAAGCCCGTGCTGTCAAGGCTTCGGCCTGCCCTGTTCTGGGATACCGACATGAAAAATATTGATTGGGAAAAACAAAAACGTGCGGTGATCCACCGCGTATTTGACCGCGGTAACGAGCAAGAAAAGAACGAGATCGCCCGGTTCTACGGGAATGAAACCGTAAAGCGCATCCTGGAAGAGCATGCCTGATCATTTACACTACAATACCGTAAACCGGCTGCTGCTTTCCGTATTGCAGAAGCTGATGTCCGGGAAGATGTTTGATCCGTTCCGGCTGGTAGGAGGCACGGCCCTGAGCCTCCTCAGGGGTCACCGGAGATCGGTAGACATCGACCTGTTTACCGATGCGCCTTATGATTCCATTCCGTTCGGAGCTATTGATAAATTTCTCCGCAATAATTTTTCGTATGTGGATACGAGCACCGATACACTTACCGGCATGGGCAAGGCATTTTTTGTTGGCGAAGATGCGCAGCACAGCATCAAGCTCGATGTGTTTTACACCGATCCCTTCATTTCACCGCCTGTGGCAGCCGATGGCATACGCCTGGCCTCCATACAAGATATCATCGCCATGAAGCTGGATGTGATCGCACGGGGCGGGCGCAAAAAGGATTTCTGGGATATCCATGAGCTCATGGAAGATCATTCCCTGGATGCCATGCTCGCGCTGCATGAGAAAAGATACCCGCACGCGCACGATGCGAAGATGATCGTAAAAGGGCTGACGAATTTCGACCGGGCCGATGAAGACTTTGAGCCCGTGTGCCTGCGCGGCAAGCACTGGGAGCTGATCAAGCTGGACCTGATTGAATTTGCTGAAGGTTGAGTCTACTGCTGTGTATTAAAGTATTTATTACTTTTAAAGATGCCCGAAAAGCAACGGATAATTTATTTTTACACCAGCCGCTCCTCGTTCGTTGAGAATGATATCGGGATCCTTTCTCAAAAATTCCAGGTAAAAGAATTTCTGTTCAGGCCCAAAAGCAAGCTGCTTACCCCCCTCACTTACACCAGGCAAAAGCTTTTTCTTCTTTTCAATATCTTTTCGTGCGACCTCATGGTCTGCATGTTTGCGGGCCACCACAGCCTGTTGCCTTCGCTCTATGGTAAGATCACCGGCAAGCCCTGCCTCATCATCAGCGGGGGCACCGATTGCGTGGCCTTCCCGAGCATCGGCTATGGAAATTTCAAAGGTGGGTTGCTTTCAACCGCTACAAGATGGTCCTACAGGCTGGCTGCTCATATCGCTCCTGTGCATAAAAGCCTTATCGGGTACGACTACACCTATGATGATAAAGATTTTATAAGACAGGGAATAAAAGCATTCATCCCAAATCTGAAAACACCGCTGACGGTGATCAACTATGGCTTTGACCCGGACCGGTGGAATGAATCAAAAGAAAAAATACCAAATTCATTCATTACCGTTGCTGCAGGACTTGAAAAACCGTACCGCGCCCGGCTCAAAGGAGTGGACCTCATACTCGAAGCGGCCCCGCATTTCCCCGATGCCACATTCACCATCATCGGCTGCCCGCAGAATTATCAGCTGCCGGTGAGATCGGGGAACATAAGAACCTACTCTTACGTTTCGAATGCCGAGCTGAAAGACATCTACAACAAGCACGAGTTCTACCTCCAGGTTTCCATGTCGGAAGGATTTCCCAACGCCATTTGCGAGGCGATGACCTGCGGCTGCATCCCCATCGGCTCGGATGCGGGCGGCATTCCCGATATTGTTGGCGATGCCGGGTTCATCCTGAAAAGACGGGATGCGGAGCAATTCAGGCAGCTGATCTCATCGGCACTGGCCTGCAGCAAAAAAGAATTCTCTGCCAGAGCCCGGCAGCGGATCATGAGCAATTACCCGAAGGACCTGCGTACAGAACAATTGCTGGCGCTGGCCGATAAACTTATACGAAAGTGAGCAAGCGCATCCTCATCACCGGCTCTTCCGGGTTCATCGGCTCCAGCCTGAAACGCGCCTTGCTTGCAAAAGGTCATTCGGTTGCGGATTTTAATTCTGGTGATGGAGATATCGCATCCGTAAAACTAAAATTCACCGGTCTGAATTATGTGTTCCACCTGGCCGGGAGATCATTTGTGCCCGACAGCTGGAAGAACCCGGAGGAATTCAGAAGGGTAAACGTGGAAGGCACACGAAACGTACTGGAGCTTTGCCGGGAAAACAACCTGCCGCTGGCGTTCATGAGCTCGTACGTGTACGGCATTCCCAAAAAGCTTCCCATCAGCGAAACGGACCCCGTGAGCCCGTCCAACCCCTACGCGCAAAGCAAGTGGGAGGCGGAACAGCTTTGCCAGGAATACGCGCATAAATACGGAGTCGCGGTAACGATACTGCGGCCGTTCAATATCTACGGGGTCAAACAGCCTGCTCATTTCCTCATTCCCAAAATAATTCAGCAGGCGCTCGACCGGTCGGCCGGCAAGATCACGCTCATGGACCTTTCTCCCAAGCGGGATTACATTTATATGGACGATCTGATCGGGGCGATGATCCTGCTCTTCGAAAAGAAAAAGACCGGTGCGTTCAACATCGGGAGCGGGTATTCGCTGAGCGTGATGCAGATCGCTGAAGCCGTCCTGAAGGCGGCCGGTGTAAAAAAAGAGATCATTGCCACCGGGGAGAAACGGGCGAACGAGATCCCGGATGTGGTGGCCGACATCTCGAAGCTGAAAAAAGAGGCCGGCTGGCAGCCCCGCGTTACCTTCGAAGAAGGAATCAGGCGGATCATCGCAGCGGAAAAAAACTAACTTTGCGCAAGAATCGATTTTATTTATGAATTGGGGCTAAAGCCCATTGTGTATCGCAACCATTTGCCACAACCTTAAGGTCTGGCAGCAGAAACAACAAAACTCTTTGGGCTTCAGCCCGAACAGTTAACCGAAAGATGCAGGAATGCAAGCAGTAATTTTAGCAGGAGGATTAGGTTCGCGGCTCAAGCCGTTCACGGAGGTCATTCCCAAGCCGCTGCTTCCCATCGGTGAAAAATCGGTGCTCGAGATCCAGATCGACCGGCTCAAGAAGTTCGGCTTCAACCAGGTGTTCCTCGCCACCAACTACAAAAGCGATTACGTGGAGAACTTCTTCGGTGACGGGTCGCGGTTCGGGGTGAAGCTATCCATCAGCAAGGAAGAGAAGCCGCTCGGCACCGTGGGTCCGCTCACCCTGTTAAAGGACAAGCTGAAAGAACCGTTCATCGTGATGAACGGAGACGTGCTGAGCCTGATCGATTTCGGAAAATTCTATTCCTTCGCTGTGGCGAAGAATAACCCGCTGACCATCACCATCAAGAAGATCATCATGCCCTACGCGTTCGGAAACATCTTTTTCAAGGACGACCTGGTGACCGGCATCGAGGAAAAACCGAACATCATCACCTACGCACTGGCGGGCATGTATTGCATGACACCGGCCATCTTCAGCTACATTCCGCACAACGAATACTACGGCATGGATTCGCTCATCAAGAACCTGCTCGACAAAAAAATACCGGTCACCAAGTACGAAACCGAGGAATACTGGCTCGACATCGGTCGCATCGAAGATTACACGAAAGCGCAGGAGGAGTACAACCTGCACTTCAAGGAGCAGAAATAATGGGAAAGAAAATACTCATCACCGGGGCTGGAGGCTTTATCGGCTCGCATCTTACCGAGCGGTGTGCGGAGCTGGGCTATGACGTAAAAGCTTTTATCCACTACAACTCGCGCAACGACTGGGGCTGGCTGGAACGGTCAGCCGTGAAGAACGATGTGGAGGTGATAACGGGCGACATCCGCGATTACGACTCGGTGAGCAAGGCCATGAAAGGGTGCAGGGAAGTGTTCCACCTGGCCGCGCTGATCGGCATCCCCTACTCCTACGTTTCACCGCTGGCCTACATCCGCACCAACGTGGAAGGAACTTACAACGTGCTGGAGGCGGCCCGGCTGCTGGAACTGGAAAACATCGTGGTGACCTCCACCAGCGAAACCTACGGCACGGCACAATATGTTCCCATCGATGAGAAGCACCCCATGGTGGGCCAGTCGCCCTACTCCGCTTCCAAGATAGCGGCCGACCAGGTTGCGATCAGCTACTACCGCTCGTTCGACCTGCCCGTGAAGATCGTGCGCCCGTTCAACACCTACGGACCGAGGCAATCGGCCCGCGCGGTGATACCCACCGTGATCTCGCAGGCGCTTTCGGGTAAGAAAAAAATAAAGCTCGGGAATATCCATCCCACGCGCGACCTCACCTTTGTAAAAGACACGGCCGAAGGCTTCATAGAAATTTCGAAAGCCGGCAAGCTGAATGGCGAGATCACGAACATCGGGATGAAGACCGAAATATCGGTGAAGGACCTGGTGGCGCTGATCGCGCGGATCCTGAAGACGGAGATGAAAATTGAATCGGACGATGAGCGGATACGCCCTGGCAAGAGCGAGGTGGAGCGCTTGTTCTGCGACAATTCGAAGATCACTTTACATACGCAGTGGAAACCCAGGTACGATCTCGAAAAAGGACTGGAAGAAACTATCGCCTGGCTTAAAGAGAATATCGGGCTCTATAAGCCGGAGATTTATAACGTGTGACCGCTCAGAGCGAGTGCAGCGCTTCGGCCAGCCTCCCCGTCAATTCCTTTCTCGAATATTTTTCAATGCCGGTGCTTTCGCAGGTAAGGGCTCCCGTCCTGTAGCGTTCGAAATACCCGAGAATATTCTCCCGCAGCTTCGCTTCATCATTGAACCCGGATATCTTCCCCGAACGGGTCTCTGCAATGATCTTCGCCATATCGCCATCCTCCGGGCCGATGCACAGGACCGGGCGCCTGGCCGAGAGGTACTCGAAGAATTTGCCGGTGAGGATGCCTTTGGCATTCACCGTGTTATTGATCAGCAGCAGCAGCACCTGCGATTGCTGCTGGAACTTAACCACCTCGGCATGCGGCAGGTAATCGATCTTCGTCACGAACCGTTCGAGCCCGGATTCCTCCAGGCTTTCGGAGACGACCACGTCCGCCTTGCCCACAAATTTTATTTCCAGCGCTTCGGCAAACTCCTTTCGTTCCGAAACAAGGCCGGATAGTGCCTTCCACAGGATCTCCGGGTTGCGGCTCCGCACCAGCGTGCCGATGTGCACGAGCGAAAACTTCTTATCCAGCTCCGCTTTTCCTTTGTATACATCTTCCTCATCATAGCCGTTCGTGATCACCTCAAACTTCTTCCCTGCAATGGCTTCGAACTCGCGGCACATCGTATCGCCCACGCAGATCACCTTATCTGCACGGAGCAAAACTTCTTTTTCCAATCGTTTATGCTTTTCATCGGATGAGCGGCTCAGCTTCAGGTCGCGGTAGTAATCGATGTTCGTCCACGGGTCGCGGAAATCAGCGATCCATTTTATGCCAAGCCTTTTTTTCAGGCCCAGCGCGATCAGGTGCATGCTGTGGGGCGGACCGGTGGAAACAACCGCATCAATCTTGTTCTGGGCCAGGTAGCCCGATAAAAATCTTACGGAAGGTTTGATCCAGGACCTGCGCGCATCCGGGATGAAAAAATTGCCCCGGATCCACACGGATATCTTTTCAGCCAGGCCCGGGCGTTTTTTCTCCGTAAGGAAACCCGTATTGATCTTCTCCTCTTTCTTGCGGCCGACAAACATTTTATAAAATCCATAGGGCTCACGGATCTTTGTCTTCAGAACGGTGATGCCTTGCGGCACGTCCTTCAGCAGGGAAGTGTCCTCAACCGGCATTTCCGGGTTTTCGGGCGTGTAGATCACCGGCTCCCAGCCGTAAGCCCGCAGGTACTTGGCAAACTTCAGCCAGCGCTGAACGCCTGCGCCACCGCTGGGCGGCCAGTAGTACGTGATGATCAAAACGCGTTTCATCAAATCCTGCGCTTCATGCTTCGACTCCGCTCAGCATGACTACGCGCGCTGTCACACTGAGCGGAGTCGAAGTGTGTGCGATGGCAACTATCCCGCTTAAACATTTCAAGAAGATATTTTCTTCCTTACGGTCACGGCTCCGAACCCGGCCGTAACCAGCAGCAGCAACGAAGAGCAGGCCAGGGATATTTTCTCGCCCATCGAATAGATCTTCGGCTCGAACCTGAACTCGATCTTGTGACTGCCGGCAGGCACCCGCATCGCACGCAGCACATAATCGGCACGGAAGTGAGGAGTAAGCTTGCCGTCCACGTAGGCATTCCAGCCGTTCGCATAATAGATCTCCGAGAACACGGCCAGCCCTTCCGAAGAAGAAGAGCTGGAATAAACGAGATCGTTCGGCAGGTACGAATCGAGCCTGATGCTTGCGGTGGAATCTTTTTTCAATGCAAGTCCGGTCAGTTCACTCTCAAAGCGTTTGTCCACGGCTGCCGTAAGACGCGGGTTGATGCGGTTCAGCGCGAGTATCTCCGAATCGGGGCTGGCTGCCATCTTATAGTTCTCCACGAACCAGGCGTTGCCGTACGCGTTCGGGTTCCTGCGCGCCATGTACTCTCCATTTTCACGCACGATGAAATATTTCGCGTTCAGCATGTTCACCACGTTCATGTTGTTGCGGCTCAGCTGAAAGTCGATCAGCTCCTGGTATCTCCGCAGCTTGGCCCCGTGGTAACCGCCCAGTGATTTGTGGTAGTACGAAGTGCCGGCATCCTGGTCGAGCCGCACGGTGGTGTTCAGCACGCGGAAGTCGGGGTCCTTGTCCTGCAGGATCTGCTGGTCGGCCGCGGTCATCGGGAACGGATCGTCCATCTCGCTCTTCGAAACAAAATCGGTTCGGTCGGCATTCTTTTTATCATCCCGCAGCCATCGCCAGTCCACCATCGCCATGTCGAGGATCACCAGCGCGGCAAGGGCGGCACACAGGATCTTTCCGGGTATCGTTTTGCTTACGAACAACGACAGGAGAATGAAGGCAACTGCAATGAACAGAAAGGTGCGGATGGCATCAGAGCGGAACACCTGCCTGCGCGCTTCCTCCGTAAGGGGAAGGACCGTATCGAGGTAATTCGCAATGTCTGTCTCCTTCACATCCGGCTGTGCGTGCTTGTAGCGCATCATCAATGTTTCCCGTTCGTTGGCGGGTGCAAAATCATTCACTGCATCGGGCATCAGCCAGCAGATAAGCGCCACCCCGCCCGTGAAAATGAAGGCGACAAGCGATTTGTTCCTGAGGTTGAGCGTGCCGGCCAGGGTCAGCTTTGGCGAAACGGCTGTGTCATCGTTCTTCTTTGCAGATAGAAAAGGTAATCGTATCCTTTTAAAGACAGCTTCAGGCTCTTTCAATATCTTTTGAACGGCCAGCACCGCCAGTATGGGCACGGCCAGCTCGGCCATCACCAGCGTGAACGACACCGAACGGAACTTGTTGTAACCCGGCACGTGATCGAGGAAAAGGTCGCTCAGCCATTTCAGGTTATCGCCCCACGAGAGCATGATGGAAAGCACCGTTGCCGCCAGCAAGGTCCACTTAAACGAGCCGTCAACGAGAAAAAGTCCGAGCACGAACAGGAACGCCACGATGGCGCCCACGTAAACGGGACCCGAGGTGAATCCCTGTTCTCCGAAATAGGAGGTCATGTTACCGACCGCCTGCGCGTATTGCTCATCGATCTTCTTCAGGGCCGATTCGTCCCAGCCGATCGGCTCCGAAGCACCTCCCTTGAAATCGGGGATCAGCAGCGTCATCGTTTCCGATTGCCCGTACTTCCACTGGTTGATGTAGCTCTTGTTGAGCCCGCTCGTCACATCGCCTTTGTTGGTCTTGCCTTCCTCGTCAATGGTGAGCTCGGTTCCGCCCCGCGTAGTGTATTTCCCGTAATCATACGTGGCCCACAGGTTGGTGATGTTGCAGCCCAGCGCGATCACGGCCGCCATGCCGGCCACGGCAGAAGACCGGAGGTACATCATCCACGTTTTGTTCTTGATGGCGCGCGCCAGCTCCACGAAGCAGAATATGGCAATGACCATGAACAGGTAATACGTCATCTGCGGGTGGTTGCAGTACAGCTCCAGCGACAGGAACAATGCAGTAAGGATGCCGCCCGAGAGGTAGCGGCCCCTGTAAATGAGAATGAACCCGGCCAGCACGGCCGGCATGTAGCCGATGGCATGGGCCTGCGAATTGTGGCCCGCTTCGATCACGATAAAGAAGAAGGAAGAGAACGCATAGGCCACCGATCCGAGAAATCCGAGCCACGGATCCACTTTGAGTACAAGCATAAGAATGTAGAAACCCAGCAGGTACAGGAACACGTAGCTGGCGGGAAGCGGCAGCCCGAGCTGCAGCACATTATCCGCGTAGCGCACCAGGTTGTTCGGGTAGTTCACCGAGATCTGGTAGGCCGGCATGCCCCCGAACATGGAATTGGTCCACAGCGGCTCGGAGTGATGCTGCGCGCGGAAGTCCACGATCTCCCTGGACATTCCCTTGAAGTGAATGATATCGCCCTGGCGGATGACCTTGCCGGAAAAGAGCGGGTGGAAATAGGCGAATACAATGGCCGCGAACAGCGCGATCACAACCACGTGCGGCACGAGCGATTTAAGACTGAATTCCTTCATGAGGATTTTTTGGATTCACGAAAGTAGTAAAAATAGGGCGATCGGGTGTGCAGGATCGCTTCGCTGATCCGAGGTGGTCATATAATGGCCGTCAAAAGAGAATATTTAACTTTTCAGGTAATCAAGCGAATTTTTGTGCAACGTTTTTTAATATAAATTGTCTTTATGGTATGAGACAATTTTATATCTCCATCCTATTTATACATTTTTCTCTTACTGTAAATGCACAAACCTGGTCTAACGTGGGTCTTGGCATGGACACCGCAGTTTTGGCTTTGTGTGCTTATAATGGAGAACTTTATGCTGGCGGCTCTTTTACTACTGCAGATGGGAATCCGGCCAATTATGTAGCAAAGTGGAATGGTTCTAATTGGTCCGCAGTAGGAGGCGGAATGAACAATCCTGTGTATTCCCTTGCGGTTTATAACGGGGAATTGTATGCAGGAGGCGCCTTTACAATTGCCGGAGGAAATCCCGCTAACAGGATAGCGAAATGGAACGGCATTGCATGGTCGGCAGTCAGCACCGGTATGGATGGTTTTGTAAATGCGTTATGTGTATACAATGGCGAGTTGTACGCGGGAGGCACGTTTATAAACGCAGGCGGAAATCCTGCCAGTAAGATTGCAAAATGGAATGGAGCCGCTTGGTCGGCTGCAGGAGGGGGAATGAGCAGTGGTGGTGTCGTTTCTGCATTAATTGTTTATAACAGTGAACTATGTGCCGGAGGCTTTTTTTCAAGTCCTGCAAATATGATTGCGAAATGGAACGGGGTCTCCTGGTCGGCAGTTGGATCGGGCATAAACTCGCAGGTCTATTCGTTGGCTGTTTATAATCTGCAGCTTTATGCTGGCGGCTCTTTTACCATAGCGGGAGGTAACCCCGTTAACTATATCGCTTCATGGAATGGAACAGCCTGGTCCTCGCAAGGCGGAGGAATGAACAACAACGCACTTGTATCTGCATTAGTTGATTACAATGGAGAATTATATGCCGGAGGTGTCTTTACGGATGCGGGCGGAAACCCAGCCAATAATATTGCTAAATGGAATGGAACGCTATGGACTAATTTAGGGACGGGGGTAAACGACCAGGTTGAAGCGCTTGGAACATATAATGGGGATCTTTATGCAGGAGGATACTTTACAGTAGCCGGTGGTAATTCAGCAAATTTTATAGCGAAGTGGAATTTATCTTTAGGCAATCCCGAAATTTCTTTTGATAAAGCGGTCGCTGTTTTTCCAAATCCATTCTCTGCATCTGCATCAATTATTATTAAAAATGAGACCTTTTCATCGTTTCAATTTACGTTATATGACCAGTTGGGTACACAAGTAAGACAAATAGAAAAAGTGTCATCTAAAATTACCCCATTGATGAGGGAAAATCTAAAAGGTGGTTTGTATTATTACAAAATTACAAATGGAGCAACAGATATAGCCACAGGCAAACTAGTAATTGAATAGCATAATTATGCTGGGGAGTGAAATACTAACCAAGTGGCATGGTGCTCAACATACTCCTTATATTTGAATAATGAAAAATAAACTGTTTTTTTTCTTTATATTTTACTCACTGCTGGTTCAGGCGCAAAATCTCGTGCCGAATCCAAGCTTTGAGACTTATTCTAACTGTCCACAGTTTACCACAGGCTGCGGTGATTTTAATTATGCAATTCCCTGGTTCAGGGTTTACTGCTCCCCGGATTATTTTAACGTCTGTGACCCGACTCCCAAAAATTTAGGTGTTCCGGTGAATTTTGTGGGTCACCAAAATGCTCACTCGGGCGTTGCGTACGCTGGTTGTTTTGTTCTGGATCTTCCTTTACAAAATAATGATGGGCGGGAATATATAGAAGTCCAATTATTGGACACATTAAGAACTGGAGTAAGGTACCGAGTACAATTTTTCGTTTCTCTTGCCGACACAATGCAGTATGCAATAACAACTGTTGGAGCTTATTTTTCACCTATGTCAATTGCAAGCACGGACTTGAAGTGTCTACCTTACACTCCGCAAGCCATAAACAAACCATCTAACCCATTGACCGACAAAAGCAATTGGGTTACTGTTTCTGATACTTTCACTGCGACAGGCAATGAATTATTCATGGTGATTGGGAATTTCAATAAGGATAGTTTAAGCGATACAACTTACGTAGGCGGTGGCGGCTGGGGAATTGGCGCTTCATATTACTATATTGATGATGTGGCTGTATATCCCGACAGCTTGACTGGAATAACCGAACCCGAGAAGGACATTTCGGTACGTACATATCCAAACCCGTTTATAACTGGCACGACACTTACGTTTAATCGGGATGTCAAATCCGCGTCT
>JACXTT010000350.1_pt1 | contig 77156 bp, 64 predicted proteins | sample 9270951 | NCBI WGS metagenome assembly JACXTT01 (sample SAMN15532306, study PRJNA645909) | rock metagenome | isolation source: weathered quartz diorite | place: Puerto Rico | collected 2017-06-21
GATGGCGGCGCAGCAGGCTGAGCACGTTGGGAAATATAGCATTTAGCGCTTAGCATTTGGCCAACGCGGCGCTCAGCGCCGCTCTCCCTACGGTGGCGCGCCCCGCGTCACTCTTTGCTACGCCGCTCGCCACCAGGTTATCGCTCTCTACGCCAGCCCGCCCACCAATTTAGAGCAGCTCCAAGAAGAGGCTAGGACACATTCACTGAGTCGCGACGTTCTGCAGGCACATAGTTGACCGCGGCGGTGCGCTCCAGCTTGTCCCAGGCAAACGGTTTCCCCTGGATCGCGCGCTTCCAGGTTTTGATCAAGACGACGGAAAACAGTTGCCGATACGCGAAGCGCTGCAGCCAGACCTGGCTGAGCAGCCAGCCATCTTCGCGGGCTTCGGGCTGACGGCGCTCGAGAGCGAAAGCAATCGCGGAAGCGAGAAAATCGATGATCAGGAAGACGGCAAAATACCAAACTAACTTGATGAAGTCAGTCGGGTCGGTGGAATCGGGGTGAAAGTACTTCTTAATGGCGTACCACAACGCGCCCCCGACGAACATCACGTCAATGAAGGGCGAAACCAACGGCAGCAGAATCTGGAAAATCAGGATGTTGGGAAGAGCGATCCATCCCAACACACCCTTGCGCGCAAAGACATCACGGTGCTTAAAGACAGCCTGCAAAATTCCGAACGACCAACGAAAGCGTTGGCGCATGAGGCCGTTGGCGTTGGTCGGGGCTTCGGTGAAGGCGAGGGCGCGATCCTCGTATTCCACGTGGTAACCGTTACGCAGCAGCGCCATAGTCAAGTCGGCGTCTTCGGCGACGGTGTCCACGTGAAAACCACCAGCTTCGCGGACCGCGCTCACACGCCAGCAACCGATCGCCCCGGGCACGACACTTACCGCGCCCATGGTATTCAGGGCCCGCCGCTCGAAGTTCTGGCTGGTGATATATTCGAGCGCTTGCCATCGCGTCCAGAGATTTACGCGATTGCCGACTTTGGCGTTGCCGGCCACGGCGCCGACTTTAGGATTCAGGAAGTGCGGCACCATACGCGCGATCGCGTCGGGGGCAATGATGGTGTCGGCGTCGATGCCGACGAAGACTTCCGCATCGACGATGTGCTCGAGACCAAAATTCAGTGCGTCGGCCTTGCCGCTGTTGGGCTTGGTGAGAATCACGACCCTGCCGGCCGCTTCTTCACTGCGAAATGCCCGTCGGGCGACTTCCAGCGTGCGATCCTTGGAACCGTCGTCAATGACAATCACACGCAGGTTCGGATAATCGGAATCGAGCGCTCCGTGGATCGTGCGTTCGATCACCTTTTCTTCGTTATAAGCGGGGATCAGGATGGCGACTTTGGGCTGGTAGGCTGCAACCTGCTCGGGCGTTCCGTAAACATGCGAACGCAGACGATCGTAGACCGCGAGAATGCCGATTGAGATCAGCCGTCCGGTCATGAGCACGTCGCCCAGGAAGAAGATGACCACGATGCCGGCTAAAACCGCGTCGAAGAGTCCGAAGCTCACCCAATTCAGCCGGGCACCCCAAAACTCATTGGCTCGCAAGGGTGGCATCACGTCAGCCTTGGTCTTGCCCAGCAACTGGTAAACAGGAACGAATTCAAATCCACGCGCGCGCGCGCCTTCGATAATCAGCGGCAGCGCGTTCACCGTCTCGGCGCGGTTGCCGCCGCCATCATGTAGAAGAATGATGTTCCCGCAACCCTGGTCGTTGGGCGCGCAGGGCGGCAAATGAGCGAGCACATCGCGGGCAATCTGTGCGGCCGAGTGCTTGGGATCATCACGCCAGTCGTGCGGGTCGATCTTGTTGCCGACTGTGATGTAACCCATGTCCTGCGTGATTTCGAGCGGACGCACCTGGTCTTCGGTGTCCGGTTCCTGGTCTACCGAGTAGGGCGGACGAAACAGAACGGTCCGGATTCCCAGTCGACTGGCGAACAGGCGCTCGGTCAGGTTCAATTCGACCTGCATGTACCGGGATCCGATGTTACTGATGTCGGGGTGGGTAAATGTGTGGTTGCCGATCTCGTGCCCCTCACGATAAATGCGGCTGGTTAGGCTGCCGAACTTGTCAGCCTGAATGCCGATCAAAAAAAAGGTCGAGGGAGCATGGTCGCGCTTGAGGACATCAAGAATTTTCGGCGTCCACTCCGGGTCGGGACCATCATCGAAGGTAATCGAGAGTTGCTTCTTGCTCGCGCCGTATCGCGCGACGCGATAGGGCTCCGGTAGAGACTTGAAAGTCTCACCGTCGATCAGCCCGGTTGGTGCGTCGGTGGTGAGATCTCGTTGGCCATCCGCGGGGCGCGCCTCGATGCGAAGGATTTCGCCCTCGCCCTCCATGTCCACATCCTGGCCGGGCGGAACTTGGCGAAGCCTATCCACCGCGTCCGCTTCGCCGGGTACATCCCACACCCGCCATAAAGAGCGGTCTTCTGCGCCCAGACGCCACAGGGCGAACGTGTTGATGCCAAGAGTCTGCGCGGAACGCATCTGGTTGAGAGCGGTCACTGCGTCCAGAAACCACACGTCGTGCCGGAAGTTTTGCTCGTCCAGATAGCTGAAGTGGGGGTTCAGGCTGTCGCTGTCAAAGTCGATATCTTCTTCGGAGTCGCGCGAACCGAGCCAGGCGTCCTGCACGGAAACGTTCTTGTCGGCGAATCCCGGCGGCAGTTTGCCTTTCTTGGGCTTTTCAACCCAGTCGTAGCCGTAGTTGCCGATGGCGCAGATCAACTTCTCCTTCGGGATGATCTTCACTGCGGCCTGCACGTTGGACGCAAACCAGTCCTGCGAAGCCACCGGGCCCGGTGTTCCTCCGGGATAGTGCTCGTCGTAGTTCATGATCACCACGCCATCGACGACAGCGGAAATAGCGGCGTAATCGTAGTCCTCATTACGCACTTGCACGCTGACGTAGAGCTTCATCCCGCGTGAGTGCAGGTCCGAAGAGAGTTCTCGGAGGAGCGCCACGTAGCCGCGTTGCCCCTTCTTGGGAAAGGACTCGAAGTCCACCATCAAGCCCTTGTAGTGATCGGAGGCGAGGAACAAGGTGATCTGGCTGCGAAAACGGGCGCGTGCTTCAGGATTGTTGAGGAAGACATCAATCCCCGGCACAAAGTCGGTGCCGTCGAAATTCTGAACCACCGGAAAGACATCCACACTGGTATCTTCCGCTTTCAGAAATGGCATGACTTTGTCGTCCACAGAATGGAGGCTCGCGCCGTGGACCACATCAAACATCTTGTTGGTTTCCGGATCGACTCCCTGCAAGTGGCCGTCGGGCGTTAAGACTTGCAGCCACACCGGAAAAAGCAGATCAATCTGGCGAGCGTACTCTCGCAGGGAAGAAAAGCTGGCCGCGTCCCAGGAAACATAGAAGGCGGCGCGCACGCCTTCTTCGGCGTTCAGCTTGATTTGCGACGGCGCTTTGCGTGAATGGCGGCGGTGTCCTGCACGCGCCAGAGTGGCCAGGCGGCGGCGCTCGCGGGCCTTCTCCTTTTCTTTCTCTTTCAAGGCGTGATAGGGACGCTTTTCCGCGCGCAGCGACAGATCGGGTAGTGGCTCACTACGCAGCGCCGTATAGATAAAGAAAACCACCAACAGCGTGAGAGCCACCGCGGTCGCGTCGAAAACACGGCGAATTCGCTTCCAGCGGGCCTGCTTGGGATCGTAAAAAATCTGTTTCGCCATTGCCGAGTGTGTTTACATCGTAGCACTTAGCATTTAGCGCTTAGCATTTGGTCAAATCAGTCCATCTGAGAGCCTTGGCCAAAGTTTTGGACACGCGCTTCACAGTTTGCCGCAAAACTCACGATTCGTTTCAGAGCATCGCTTTAGCGATGCCGTAAGCTGCGGAATCAATGGCGGCTTCAATCGCTGTGCAACTCTGTCGGCAAGAAAATGAGTTTTTCAGCAACCTCTTCAGCTCCTCTGCTAAAACTGTACACGAAGCCGATTGGAGAACCAGATGAAGATCGAGATCGTTCACTGCCCGACGTGACAGAACAACAAGGCCCAGGTCACGAGTCTCGTGACCCTCATCAAAAAGCGCCTCGGCATTGAAGCCATCCTTACGCCGGGTAAGAAAGGTCAGTTCAAGGTGATCGCTGACGACAAAAAGATTGCTGAGCGCGGCGGGAACTGGTTTACACGGAAATTTGGCGCCGGCTATCCTGATCTCGAAAGCGTGGTCGAGCAGCTCGAGAAACACCGTGCAAGTGACGCAGCGCGCTAGGCACCCGCCTCCTCCAAAGTTGTCATCCTGAGCGTAGTAGAAGGACCGCTATTGAACCCGAACCGTCGCGACTGAGAGTTGCTGATGCTCGCACTTTAGAAGCTGGGGTGCCACGCTCGCGTGGAGAGCGATAGAGTAACGCGGGTACCACCGTGGAAGAGCGGCGCTTTAGCGCCGCGTTAGCCAAGTCTGAACACGGGCTTTAGCCCCTGTGAGAATCCGTACTATACGATCCTATGATTGCGGCGCGGGAGGGGGCACTTGGGCCCCGCGCAATGCCTCGAAAAGCTCGTACACTGTCATTCCCTTTCCCTTCAGCGCAAAGCTGATGGTCGGCACCGGACCCACAAACCCAACGTGCGGTTCGATCTCCACCCATTTCGGAACCGTCTTCATTGCGTTTACCCCGATCTGTGCAACTGAAGTCGTAACGCGCTCCCAGAGGCTCTTTCGCTCCAACAGAGCCTGCGTCATACGGAATGGGTTGTCCTCCACTGTGGAGTCGGGGACCGCTGGAGGAACGAGTCCCATGCCGCCATACCGGGTAAGAACGTCATTGATCTTTTGGCCGTTTTTGAGCGATTCCAGAACGTTGTTGATCACGAAGCGTTTCGCTTCCACCTGATTCAGCGATTTCAGCGCTTGTTCAAACACCGCCTCTGGGCCACTCTTCAATTCTCCGGCCAGACTTTCGTGCGTGTTATTTAAAGTCTTCTCCAGACCGTCGTCAAGACTCCGCAGATTGAATGTCGACCGCGCTAGCGCCAACCGCCCTTTTTCCAACTCAAGATTCTTGACGCCATCACGATGAAGATGCTCAAACTCCTCCTGGGATTGGATGTCTGGCATAGCAAGCCCTCCCGAACGGCTTAAGTTTCACCCGATCTTACATCGAAAATCACAATGACGGCCCACGACCGCAGGAATCACTTCTGTGTCATCTCCTGAGACCTAGCTCGAATCGTCTCTAACTTGCCACTCCATCACTACAATGGGACCATGGCAGGTCGAGAGTGCTACCACTGCAAGCAGTGGGTCGAAGAAGGGGAGGAGCACGACTGCTGGACCACGACCGAAACGGCCCTCACGCAGGATCTCTCGGGAGATCTCCAGGACGCCTGGGAACGGCTGCGCGAGACTGCCGCCTCTTTCGGAGATCAGCGGATCTACGCCTCGCACAAATCGGTGATGTTCTCGCGCAAGTCGTGCTACTTCTTCGTGCGTCCGAAGACGAACTTCCTCGAAGTCTGCGTGTTCCTTGGCCGTACGGTGAAGGCTCCTCAGGTGCGACGCGTCGATCACGCATCGAAGTACAAAATCGTTCACGTCATTCAGATCAGACACCGGGACGAGGTGGAGACGCCCATCACCGACTGGCTTCGGGAGGCGTACGAACTGTCTGACATGCTGGCCTCGAACGCCGGCACGATCCGCGCCAACTCGACTCCGAAACCTAGACCGAAGCAGAACAAAGCGAAGGCCGCTCGGAAAGGCGTCGCCAGGAAGTCAAAGCGGCGGTAACCACGAAGGCGGAAGAATCGGGAAGTAGCGAGATCATAATCAAACTCAATCCTGGTCGGTACTCTGACGGTTATCCACGGATATGATCCTAACCCGCCGGGTGGGCCAAGTCTACAGCGGTAGTTATAGCCACCTAGGTTCGATAGATTCTAATTGTGTGCTAAGAAGAAACGGAGTTCCCCACGTCTTGTGCTTTTCGGAGCCTGCTCTGAACGCAGTCGAAGGGCGGGACGCAACGCGGCTGGCACCGGACGGGTTGGCTTGATGCGGCTGGCAGTCAGGTCCCCGCCTCACAAAGGCCCCACTTCTCGCCAAGAGCGCGAGAAATTGATTGGATAAGAGCAAGGCTCGATCCGAAACCGGTACCACCCGCCCACCCACTCTTTCAAAAAGCGAACGTAGGTTACCCGAGATTACGTGGGCCACCGGCCAGTGTCTATTTACTCCCGTTATCCTGGGGAATCAAAGCTCTGACGTACTGTTTAAGCTCTTCGATCTGTTCCGATGCCGCCCGATCACTCGACGAGGATTGGAACTCAAGCCATTCGAGGGCGGCCTTCGGGCTTAGTTTCTTGAGTTTAAGGGGGACATAGGGACGCTTGGCCTGGCTGTCGGCGCTTCCGTGCTGATCCTGTTCGTCAGTTGGCTGCAAACTCATATTTTCCTCAAGATCTATTGCAAGAACACATGGCAGGTCTGCTCGAGGGGGGGACCGCACTTAAAACAGACCCGCCTGTGCACACAACGATATTCCGATACTTATCCACAACCTCAGCGTATGTCGAGTACTCTTGTGGGCCTGTTACAAAAACCGAACAGAGTATTCGTCAAGTGGAGGGGAACGGCAGTGACGAGAGACGAAGCTTGGAGTCTGGCCAATCATTGGGTTGCGGCTTGGAACGATCACGATCTGGACTTGATCATGACGCATTATGAGGATGCAATCGAGTTGATCTCGCCCGTTGCCGCCTGTCTTCTGGGGACGCCGGATGGCAAGATGGCAGGCAAGCCCAACTTGAGAGCTTACTTTCAGCGAGGGCTGGAAGCCTACCCCGAACTCCACTTTCGTCTCGAGGACGTGCTCTGGGGCATCAACAGCATCGTGCTCTACTACACAAATCAAAAAGGAACACGCACCGCAGAATTCATGGAACTGTCTGCGAGCGGAAAAGTGGTGCGAGTTGTCGCGAACTACAGTTCCTAGGCGGGTGGACGGTTTCGTATCACACTGTGTCTGGATACAGTCCTCTTGAATTGTCATGAGCCGCGGACTACCATGTTGGCCAGTTGGCTGCTGATTTTCGGCTTCTCACCTCGTAGTCTCCCCGCCGACAAGGAGTAGCTCGTATGCCCGCTCACCTCGCTTCTATCCAGTTTGCATCTTCACAAATCCGAGCCTTCGTTCTAGTTTGCGTCGTCTTCCTGTTGTTGTCTCCAGCCTCGGCCAGCAGCCGGGCAAAGATCTTGTTGAGCTTCAAGCCGACCCAGGGAGCCCATCCCTGGGGCACTCTCATTTTCGACACCGCAGGCAATCTGTACGGCACAACTCAGGAGGGAGGCACCCCCAACTGCGGACCTCGATACAAGGGCTGCGGCACCATTTTCCAGTTGGCTCCCCAGTTCGATGGCACCTGGACGCCGCAGATCCTCTATCGCTTCCGCGGCGGCTCGGACGGAGATTTGGTTTACGCCGGTGTGATCCTGGACGGTGCCGGCAATCTCTACGGCACGACCGCAGCCGGCGGCGCCAACGACTTCGGCACAGCCTATGAACTATCTCCCGGTCCCGCTGGATGGACCGAAACCTTGCTCCACACGTTCGGCCAGCGCGGAGACGGAGGATATCCCGGACCTCTAGTCTTCGACGCGAGCGGCAACTTGTATGGCACCAGCTACGTAGGTTGTGGCTATGGCACGGTCTTCCAGTTGATGCCGAATCCACAGGGCGGGTGGACCGAAAACCTGCTGTTCTGCTTTCCTGTCAGTGGCTCCGGCGGCACGTATCCGTCCGCCGGTGTCATCTTCGACCCTGCGGGGAACCTGTATTCCACAACGTTTCAAGGCGGTCCCGGCGGCAATGGAACCGTTTTCGAGCTTTCGCCCTCCGGTGGCAGTTGGACCGAGACCATCCTTTACAGCTTTAGCACCAGCGGTCCCGGAATCTATCCTTGGCCATCCCTGGTTCGCGATCAGGCCGGCAACTTGTACGGGATCTTTTATGGCGGCGTGTTCCAGTTGACCCCGTCCAATGGCGGCTGGACATACTCTGCGATCTACACCAGCCCAGGGGGCCCACACGACATTGCGCCGAATTCCCTGATTCTGGACCAAGCCGGCAACCTGTATGGCACCGCCGAAGGCGGCTCCGGTACCAACTGTTATCGCGGCGGTGGCTGTGGCGCGGTTTTCAAGCTCACCCATCGTCAAAAAGGATGGCAGATGACTGTGCTCCACAACTTCCCCGGAGGCGCCGGCGGAGCCGATCCTTTCGGAGGCCTGGTCTTCGACAAACAAGGGAATCTTTTCGGTACCACCTATCATGGCGGACGGAAGGGATGTGGCGGCGGTTGCGGTCTGGTGTTTGAGATTACCGCGCGGCCGCAATGATGCACCCGTATCTGGCTGTTGTCTCCCGAAATTCAGACGGTACCCCCTCCCCCTCTCGGCTCTCAAATCTTTGAAGAGTAAGGACTTAACTTTTTGACTGTCACTAAAATCTTGATCCCAAAGGCGTTGGAGGCAAAATATTCCGGACGAAGGAGTTACGCACATTTTGCCAACTATGTTTTCAATGAGCTATGGAGCTTTAATCGTGATTATCTTCTTGGAAAGGGAGCTTGTCAAAGAAAAGTTCACCATTGCCGGCTCGCCTTTAGTGGGAAAGCCGGCACCACAGAAACCCGGTACCAGAGTGAACCGGTACCGCAGAGAACAAAGATCGGCGGTAAAATCAAGCTGAAGCCGATGGCACGCAGTTTCTTATTCGTTCTCGCGGCGGCGGCGCTTCTTGTGCCGCCGTCCGATGGCCAAATGCGGGGCGCAGTCCCGCGGGGCGGGACGGGTGGCCCGGCCAAACGCGTCTCCATCCATCTCGAGGGTGCCCCGTCCAAGCTTCGCTTGGGCGGAGATTTTCGTCGGCGACCTTCCGGTGGCCGCACTCATCGCTCTTTTTGTGATGTGTAGGTTCTCACTACCATCATCACCGCTGCAGCTTTCGGGTCACCGGTCAGAGTAGAACGAAACTGACACACTTGACTGTGACCCCGCTCTCAGTCAGATTGTCACGAAAGCTTACTCATTCGCACAGAAGAGGACCCGCCACCATGAACGACTTTTGGCGATCTGCAATCCGGCAGCAGTTCCATGCCGCGATCGACATGCTCGGCAACGCAATCGAAGCCTGCCCGGATTCTGTGTGGTCCGGACAGCCGCCACGCGCGTTTTGGTACCTGGCCTTTCACACGCTCTTCTTCCTCGACCTCTATCTCTCGGAAGAAGACGAATCCCGATTCCATCCGCCACCACCGTTCGGTCTCGCGGAACTCTCAGACGAGACCGGCGTGGCGGAGCCTGCCCATACAAAAGACGAACTGCTCGGCTACCTCGACTACAACCGCAAAAAATTGGACGCCGTGATGGCGGGCATGACAGAAGCCTGGGTTGCGAGTCCCTGTCCCTTCGACTATCGCGCGATGAGCAACGGGGAACTACTCCTCTACAACATGCGGCACGTGCAACATCACGCGGCGCAACTGAACATGCGGCTGCGTCAGACGACAGATTCCGCGCCGAAGTGGGTGTCCAAGGGCCGTCAGAAAATCAAGGCCTGACCCTCAACGGGTGGGGCTCTCACCTTTATCGCGGCTAGGGTTTGATAGGACCGGCACCCTTGTGCTTCTGATTCAGCCGCTTTTCCTTCTCCTCCAGTAGCCGGTTTATTTCCTGAACAAGTACGAGGAGTTTTTGGGGGTCCTGTTCGACAGCTGCAAGCTGCGCTAGTTGAAACCAGCGCTCTTTGGTCTCGCCTTCCATAGGCGCTCCAGGATGGAGATGTCAGGGGGAATCACTCAATTATACGATACGATATGCCGATGAAAATTCTCGAAATGTTGAGCAGGCCCGGCGCGTTAGTAAGCGGATGGACAAGTGCAATTCTTTGCTTCAGTGCAGCTAGCGGATTTTGGTTAGCCGGGGAGCACGGGAGAGCGATCGTCTGGACTGTAATCGGTGTAGTCGAGGTGCTGGCCATTGTCCTGTGAGGGGGCAGACTCCAGCGCGTTGACGGTAATGCGCTATTTCTCGTTGACAACTTTCCTCCTCTCAAAGATAATAATAATAACATTTACATAGCTCCTTGAAAACATGGTCCGCGAAGGTTCGACCGTAACTCCTTTGTCCGGAAGATTTTGCCTCCAACTCCTTTGACTCAAAGATTTTGCGCGACAGTCGGGAACGTAAGCCCTTATTCCTCAAAGATTTGAGCATAGAAAGGGGGGAGGGGGTACCCGCGTTGTGAGCACATCCTGAGGTGTAAAATATCTTTGCACGCCCTACGACCGAATCCTCCAGACCCGAAAGGACCATTGCCATGGCGACCCTCGAAGCTCCGCCACGCCCGCGAGTCGATTTACACGCAGGACCCTTCGTCACCGAGCCTTTTTTCGACTTCAGCAAGGAAGAGAATGCGCGCAGGATGCGCTCCGCCATCGCGAAAGTAAGTGGCCAGCTCGGCCGCGAGTACGACCTGATCATCGGCGGCAAGCGCGTTAAGACGACCGACAAGATCCGCTCGCTCAATCCGTCCAGGCCCTCGCAGGTGGTAGGAGTTCATCAGAAGGCCGGCAAAGAGCACGTCGAGCCAGCGATGCAGGCGGCCCTGAAAGCATTCGCCACCTGGAGCCAGACGTCGGTGGAAGAGCGAGCTTCTTTGCTGTTCCGGGCAGCCGACCTGCTGCGCGAGCGCAAGATGGAATTCATGGCCTGGCTGGTCTTCGAAGTCTCGAAAAACTGGGCCGAGGCCGACGCCGACATTTCCGAGACCATCGACTTCTGCGAGTTCTACGCGCGCGAAGCGCTGCGATTTGCGAAAGCGGAAACGCCGATCCAATTACCGGGTGAGCGCGACAGCCTGATGTACATCCCACTCGGTGTGGGCGCCGTAATCCCGCCGTGGAATTTCCCCTGCGCCATCATGGCTGGCATGACGCTGGCCTCAATCGTCAGTGGCAACACCGTAATCTTGAAACCGTCGAGCGATTCGCCGACGATCGCAGCAAAATTCGTCGAACTGCTGGAAGAAGCAGGCATGCCCGAAGGCATAGTGAATTTCTGCCCGGGCGGCGGCGCCACCTTCGGCGACGCGATCGTTTCGCATCCCAAGACACGTTACATCGCCTTCACGGGATCGCGTGAAGTTGGACTGCATATCAACCAGTCCGCAGCCACACAACAGCCTGGCCAGATGTGGATCAAACGCACGATTCTGGAAATGGGCGGGAAAGACGCCATCATCGTGGACGCCGACGCTGACCTCGACTCCGCAGTCGAAGGCGTCGCGCAGGCAGCATTCGGCTTCCAGGGCCAGAAGTGCTCGGCCTGTTCGCGCGCGATCATCGACGAGCGCATCTACGACAAATTCCTTGAGAATCTGAAGGCGCGGGTGGAACGCATCACCGTCGGCGATCCCGCCGAGAATGTGAATATGGGCGCGGTGATCAATGAAGGCTCGATGAAAGACATTCTTCGCTACATCGAGATCGGCAAGAAAGATGGACGCCTCATCACCGGCGGCGAGCGGGCGACCGAAGCCGGCGAAGGCTACTTCATCCGTCCAACCGTGATCGCCGACATTCCACCGAAGTCGACGCTCGAGCAAGAGGAGATCTTCGGGCCGGTGCTGGTGGTGACCAAGGCGCGCAACTTCGACCACGCGCTAGAAATCGCCAACGACACCGAGTTTGGCCTAACCGGCGCCGTGTACTCAAGCTCGCGCGAGAAACTCGACCGGGCCGTCCGCGAGTTCCACGTCGGCAACCTCTACCTGAACCGCAAGTGCACGGGCGCAATGGTCGGCGCGCACCCATTTGGCGGGTTCAATATGTCGGGTACCGATTCGAAATCCGGCGGCCCCGACTATCTCTATTTGTTCACGCAAGCAAAAAGCGTCGGGGAGAAGATCGTGTAGATCGCTGAAAATCATGCGGGCGGGCGCCAACGCCCGCCTTTTTTTATTTTACCGTTCCCGCGAAGTACATCTCTGCCACGTGATCCGTAATCGGTCCCGGTTCAGCGTCAGCCTGGTTGATCAGCACCACCACTGTAAGTTTATCGTCCACGTAGCGCGAGATATGCGTCTTGAAGCCCTGCCACGAACCACCGTGCTCGATGACCTTATGGCCTTTCCTGGTCTCGATCGACCAGCCGAAGCCGTAGTGATCCGGGTTGGGTTGACCGTTACTGAGCTTTGCGACTGTCCACATCTGCTCCAGGCTTGATCGTTTTAGGAGTCTCTCGGTGTAGAGCGTAGCATCCCATTTCGCAAGGTCGAGAATCGAAAAGTAGAGGCTGCCATCGGCAGTAGTGTTGATCATAGGTGCGACCCATTCCTGATTCTTGAGTTCGCCCTTCACGAGCCGGTAGCCCGCCGCGCGATTGGGAATGATGTCGGCTTCACTGATGATTCGAGTGGTACTCATACCCAGCGGCCGGAAAATACGCTCCTGGAGAAAGTCTCCATAGAACTTGCCGGTGACCTTGTGGATCAGAATCCCGAGCGTGGCATACCCCAGATTGGCATAACTCCATTTCGTGCCTGGTGGGTAGGCCAGCGGAATATCTTCAACGATCTTGAGCACTTCGTCTTCGGTGTAGTCTTTGCGGAAATTGAAGCTCTTCGGGTAATCGGTAAAGCCCGCGGTATGGCTGAGCAACTCGCGGACGGTGGCTTGTTTCCATGATGCGGGAGCGTCCGGGAAGAATTTAGTCAGCGGATCGTCTAACCCGATCCTTCCTTCTTCCACCAGCATCATCACCGCGGTTGCCGTGAATTGCTTGCCCACCGACCCCGACTGAAAGACTGTCTCTGGCTTAACAGGAACCTGTAGCTCCACGTTCGCCAGCCCGTATCCTTGCGCCCGGATCGGTTTACCGTCGCGCGATACCAGTAGAGACAGGCCCGGAATGTGCTGCTTTTCCATTTCTGAGCGAACGTATTCGTCAAGCGCATCCTGGGATGGCTCTGCGAAAGCGCTGGTTGAGCAAATTACAGCCGTAGCAAACACAACCCAATGGCGAAGTCTCATTGTTGACCTTTGAATTCGAGGATATGTTTTCGAACCAGAAATACTACTCTTTTCCAGAACGTTCCTCGGCACGATGACGCAGGAAGGACCTTCCGTGCACTCGGGGACTGCTACCTCCGTAATGTCGCAGGGTACCGTCGATCATCGATGGTGCCGCAAAATTCGATGACAATCATTGCAGGAGGTTGTCATCTGTGTTGCGGCTCGATTACCTGTCGTGTGTATTGACTGTCATTTCTACAATTCTTGTTGGACGCAGAATTTGGGAAGGTTGGGTTCTGGCAGCGGTTAACAGCGTCATCATATGTGTCATTGCCGCCCATACATCGCAGACAGGATTCATTCCCGCCAACCTGTTTTGCATCGTGCTTTATGGAATCAATTTGCGTTCCTGGCGGAAGGATGAGGCTTCGTCCTGAAGCTGGTTGTCTAGGGAATCGCTTAAAAGAAGCGTTATTGAATGCCTGATAGTGTTGCTCCGCCATCTTCATCGACCGCCTCCCAGGTTTAGTCTCACTAAGCAGCGCCGCGATCCCATAATCGTGTTATAGTTCGCAACCATGCGCGCGAAACATGTATTACTTAGTCGGACGTTGTCGCTTCTGGTCCTGACAGCCTCGCTGGCATTTGCCGGATCGGACGATCGCGAGCCCGCGCCACGCTTTCATGCCAAGACGCTCGAGGGTGAACAGTTCACTAATGCGTCCGTGAAGGGGAAGGTCGTCCTGTTTCAGTTCTGGACCACCTGGTGTCCGTACTGTAAGAGCGAAGAATCGCTGGTGAATGACATCACTACGGAGTTCGCCGACAAAGGACTCGTCGTACTCGCGGTGGATGTTGCCGAGTCCAAGAAGAAAGTGCTTGAGTACTTGAAGGAACATCCTCGCAAGTGCCGGATCGTTCTGACCGGCGATACCAATCTGGCCGCCATGTACGCCGCCAACTCCTATCCCATCTATGTAGTGGTCGATCGAGATGGAAACATCGTCGATACGCAGCGTGGAGCGGGTGGGGAGCGATCTCTTCGCCGGATGCTGGAAAGCGCGGGGTTGGAATCCAAGGATTCGGAATAGGATCGTTTGTTGCTTACAGCGACTGTATTCGGAATCATATTGTTGCTGGCCGCTGCCGGAGTGCCACTGGCTAGAAGGTTTGTGTACGGTTACTTCCATGGCGCAAACGTTTTCGTATTCGTCGAAGTTGAGGGGAAGACGTTGGTCTATAAGAATCCCCGGGAAGTGATTGGGATTCCGGAAGTGCCTCTCGAGACCATCCCCAACGAGATTCGCTACTCTGATCAGTACGAGACCTACTACAACGTGTGCTGGTTTGATTCTGACACGCTGCTCCGATATGGACACTCGTATCATCGGAAGCCGGAGAATGCGCTTTACTGCGACAAGATTAATGTCGCTGGGGCTTTCGTCGGGAAGATTCTTGAGGAGCGGTAGAAGTCCAGGGTTCACCGCGCGGTTGACCTTCCGCCCAATGCCAGCCTAGTATCCGCTGATGACGGTCTCCGCCCCCACGGCTGGCCAGCTGCTGGGTCACTACCGCATCGTCGAACAAATCGGCGCGGGCGGCATGGGAGTTGTGTTTCGCGCCCGCGATGAGCAACTCGACCGTGATGTCGCACTCAAGATTCTTCCCAAGCTGGCACTGCTGAGCGACCCCGCGCGCCGGCAGTTTCGCCGCGAAGCGTTGAGCCTCGCCAAAATCACCGATCCCTGTGTAGCGATGGCTTTCGACTTCGGCCACGACAATGGAATTGATTACCTGGTCACGGAGTACGTCCCCGGCTTGACGCTGGAAGCGCGGCTTGCGGGCCGGCCTCTCCCGGAGGGCGATGTTCTTCAACTGGGAAAGCAACTCGCTTCCGGTCTCGAGGCTGCGCACAGGGAAGGGGTGATTCATCGTGATCTGAAGCCGAGCAACGTGAAGGTTACGCCCGAAGGGCGACTCAAGATTCTGGATTTCGGGCTGGCCTATCTGCTGAAGACTGAGACGGAAGCGGCCGCCACCGCACCTCTCACCGACACCTATTCCGACGCGGGCACGTTGCCCTACATGGCCCCGGAACAGATCAAAGGCCAAAGGCCGGACGCGCGGGCGGACGTATGGTCGGCGGGCGCCGTGCTTTACGAGATGTCCACCGGCAAACGGCCCTTTGGCGATCTGGTTGGGGCGCAACTGATCGCAGCGATCATCGAGCAGACACCTGTACCGCCTCGCGACGTGAATCCCAAGATCAGCGAGGGTCTGGAACGGGTGATCTTGCGCGCGCTGCAAAAGGATCCGAAAGAGCGCTATCAGTCGGCGGGCGATCTTCGCATTGACCTCGCGAATCTGGCGACCGGAACAATGCCGATCTACCCGAAGCCAGCACGCTCCGTGAAGTGGGGACGGTGGGCGCTCGCGTCGACTGCGATTGCGCTGATCGGGGTTGGATTCTGGTGGAAAACCCACCGAGCTGTGCCGTCCGCACCCGAAGAGAGAATGATGGCGGTCCTGCCCTTCGAATCGGTGGCGAACGATCCGCAGACCAACGCTCTCGGATTGGGGCTTACCGAAACAGTGACCACAAAGCTGGTGCAGGCAGTAGATGGCGGGCATCTGCAACTGGTTTCGACGCGGGAGTTGATCGCGCAAGGCGTGAGAACGTCCGATCAAGCGCGAAGGGAGTTCGGCACCGATCTCGTGCTCGAAGGCAGCCTGCAACACGATGGCTCGCGCATTCGTATCACCTGGAGTCTGGTGGATCCGCGCACGCACACCCAGATTGCTGCCAACACCATCACCGGAACTGCGGACGACATCTTTGGACTTCAGGACAACCTCTTCGCTGAAGTGCTCGAAAAATTGCCGCTCGCGGTCGATCCGGGGCGGCAGCAGTCGTTGCGGGGGCGTCCAGATACGAAACCTGCCGCGTACGACTTCTATTTGCGCGGCCGCGGATATCTGGAAGACTACCAGCACCCCGACAACATCGAGAGTGCGATTGCGCAATTCGACCAGGCGATTGGTGTGGACAAGAACTATGCTCCAGCGTATGCAGCCATGGGGCTGGCATATACCACAGGCTTTCAATGGAAGAACCGGGGCAAGGATTGGCTCGACAAGGCAAAGATCCAATGCGATCACGCCCTGGCTATTACTCCGCAGCTTGCGGAAGGACACACTTGCCTGGGGAACGTCTATTTTTCAACTGGACACTACGAAGAAGCGATAGAACAGTTCCAGCGCTCGCTCGATCTGGACCACACTAGTGACGAGACGTTACGCCTGCTGGCGGCAGCTTTTCAGAAGCAAGGCAAGGCATCGGCAGCGGAAGAAGCCTATCGCAAGGCCATCTCACTGCGCCCCAACTACTGGGGAGTCTACAACGCTTTCGGCACGTTCTATTTCAATCAGGCCCGCTATGCCGATGCGGCAGGGATGTTCAAGAAGGCAATTCAGCTGGCGCCGCTGAACTATAGCGGATATCTCAATCTGGGCGCCGTGTATTCCCAACTTGGCGAATATCAGAAATCGGTGGACGCCTTGAAACAATCGATTGCTTTGCGGCCCAGCTTTGTCGCGTACGGGAACCTGGGCGGGGTTTACTTCTATATGCGCCGCTACCTGGATTCCGCCGAGAGCCTGCAACAGGCCCTGAAGATTGATCCCAAAGACTGGCAGAACTGGGGCAACCTGGGCGACACGCTGTATCAGGTCCAGGCGCGGCGCGCGGAGGCGAGGAGCGCATACCAAAAGGCAATCGAACTGGCCCAGACACGGCTGGAGGTGAATCCGCGGGACGCCTACACTCTGGCTTTCACCGCGGACTACTACGCCATGCTCGACCAGGAGCGCCAGGCGCGGGAAGAACTGGCACGGGCTCTAGAAATCGCACCGGCGGACGCCGACGTACTGTTTCGGGCGGCGATCCTACACAACCACTTCGGAGACACGGAGCATACGCTGGCATACCTGGACAAGGCTGTGGCGGCCGGCTACTCTCCGACTGTGATTCGAGACACGCCGGACTTCGACCATCTAAAAGACGAGCCGCGCTATCGCAGGCTCCTGCCTTCGAACTAGTGCAGTTCCTACCCAGTGGCAGCGGGTATGACGCGAATGCCGGGGTCGATGCACGGAGGACTCACCGGAACGCCGTTGCTCATTCTGTTCAAGCTGTACTTGTAGTAGCACCCTGCCGTGCTGCAATTGGACGGACCGTGGATGATTTGGGGAACAGTGGTACCCGCTTTCACCACGAACGGGTTGGAAGTTACGGGGACCGCTGGGCCGCTCGGTGTGTTCGTTAGGACAAATGCGACCTGATAGTCGACGTCGGGTATCCAAATGACCGGGTCCTGGTCATGGACGCTGACGGGATCGGGAGTGGCAATGCAATTGGTGATTTGGATTCTGGTCGCCGTGGCGTTGTTCGCCTTGTTGCATCCGACCATGCCCACCATCACAGCCGTCAGCATCACACAACTGCAGATTCCGAAGGCTCTCATAGATGTGCCTCTCTCTCGTATGCTGCTTGTGAAATCGCCAGACGGGTGGGAATTGTGGTCCCCGGGCCATTCAAAGTCAAGTTGAGGGCCAGAGCCCGAGGGACGCAAGACGAATCGCTACATCCTGCAATGCCATGATGTTCCCCGGTCGGCGGGTGAGAAGCTCATTTCGTCTCGGCACGAAACTTATCCTGGCACGCATTCGCAGCCGAGACCAGGTGGTCGAATTCGGGAGTGCCACGCAGCTTGGCAAGGAAGGGATCCGACTGCAAGGCGGAAGTGGAGCAATAGCCTTTCTGAATGGAGGTCTTGAGCAACCGTACGCCAATCTCCTTCTCGCCACAGAATGTCATGAAAGCTCCAAAGAAGTACTGATTCTCGGGGTCGGGGTCAGCCAGCAATTCATTTTCCCTTTGATGCGCGAGGCGATTCCATTCCGGCTCTGCATTGTGATCGAGACAGGCTAGGAATAACTTGCTGACCTCGTTCGCCGGAAGACGCTTCTCGAATTCCATAGCTTCTTTGGTTTTACCTGCGCGTAGGAGAATCTGAGGAATTCTGCGGTTGCTCCATTCTGAGCCACTGTCCAGACGGATAAAGGCCAGAGCTTTGTCAGTCTGGCCCAATTGCTCGAAGATCAAAGAACATGACCGGTGTCGATAGTCTCCGCTGTCCAGTGACATAACAGTGTCGCACTCGCGCGCTGCTCCCTCCGTCATTCCGGCGTAACGAAGAACATAGGACACCGCAAAGTGGGCTTGGGCGCTCTGCGGACGGCGCCGGACCAGCGCTACGGCATCCGCGTAGGCTTTCGCCAAGTCGCCACTCTCGGTCCGATTCGTCACCAGCGAAGCTGCAGCCGTTAAAGAATCGGGGTCGAGAGTCAGCGCCCGTTCCAACGCCGCATTGGAGCGCTGGAACATCTGTTCCCCTCCGTTCGAATACCTCGAATCGTAGTAATAGCGCAGTCCCAACGCGGCCCATGCTGACGCGTAGCTTGGGTCCAAGCCTACCGCCCGTTCCAGCATGGAGATCGCTCCCTTGTTCGGCTCGGGATCGTGTGGGACGGAGACGCTGCGCAAGTACAAGTCATACGCTTCTTCGTTGCGCGGACGCGTACCAGCTTCTCCCTGGTCTGTAGCCGCGCCGAGCGCCGGTACGAGTCCCTGGCGAACCTTCGACGTGATTTGTCCCCGCATCGAGATCATATCCAGCGCGCCTACATTCAACGTGTCCCGCCACCGGGTGCGGTTGTTCTCGACATCCACTGCTTCCAGCGTGATCTGGAGCTGTTCTCCCTCCTTCAGAAAGTGGCCGGTCACGATGTCAGTCACGTGCATCTCCCGGCCTGCCTGTTGCAGGTCCACATTCGCTGCGTTGTATTTGCTGGTGGTAGCGAAGGGCCGGATCGTCAGGGTTCGGACATAACTAAGGGAAGTCGCAATTTCATCGGGCAAAGCGAGGCGCAGGAAGTCTGTGTCTTTGTCGGAACTCATGTTCTGGAAGGGAAGTACAGCGACCGTCGCTGGGCTGGACGATCCTGAGGAGGAAGAAGCTGCATGCCGCCTGACCTGCCAGAATGCAATCGCGATGACAGCGAGAAGCATCACAGCGGCCGACGCCCAGGCGACCCTTGTGTTAACTCTCTTCGTGGCTTTCGATTCGCTGGCGGTGGCAGAGACAGTCTTTCCAGATGATGCGCTGACCCGAGCGGAAGCGGACGCCGACGAGCTCGCAACGGCTGCTTCCTCATCTTCCGAACTCACGACTGCGGCTCGTCCCGATTCGGTATCGCGCCGCAGCCTCATCAATTCCGACCGCATCTCCGAGGCATGCTGAAACCGTAATTCACGGTCCTTTTCGAGTGCCCGGTTGAGTAGGTCGTCCAGGCGCGGCGGCAGATCAGGATTGAGCCGAAGGGGAGGCGCGGGTGCGCGTTCCAGGATCGAGTTAAAGATGACGCCCGAGGTATCGCCACGAAACGGCAACATGCCCGTGGCCATTTCGTACAGCACCACGCCAAAAGCGAACAGGTCAGTGCGCGCATCCAGATCTTTGCCCCGCACTTGCTCCGGCGACATGTAGGCGACCGTTCCAACCGCTGTGCCGGGACTCGTGAGGTTTTCCGCGCTCACACGCGCAGTCGCTTCGATCGTGGCCTCGTTTGTTCCGGTAGGCTTGCCGCCGGAGGTGACCTTGGCCAGTCCGAAGTCGAGAATCTTGGCGTGGCCGCGCTTGGTGACAAAAATGTTGGCAGGTTTGATGTCGCGATGGACGATGCCTTCGCTGTGAGCGGCATCGAGGGCATCGGCGATTTCAATTGCGAGTGCCAGTAGCACCTCGGTGTCGACGGGGCGGCCCGCGATCCTGTGTTTCAGGGTCATGCCGTCCAGATATTCCATGACGATGAAGGCACGACCCTCGTGCTCGCCGAAGTCATAAATCGTGCAGATATTGGGATGGTTGAGCGCAGAGGTGGCGCGAGCCTCGCGGCGGAAGCGTTCCATGGCCTGAGGGTCGCGAGCGACGTCCTCGGGAAGGAACTTGAGTGCAACCGGGCGGCCCAGGTTGGTATCTTCGGCCTTATAGACCACGCCCATACCACCGCCGCCCAACTTCTCGAGCACGCGGTAGTGTGAGATCGTCTGGCCGATCATGGGCTGGATAAGCGTACGTGCGGGAAACGCGGCAAGTCAATGAATGCTGGCCGATGATAGTGGGCAATCCAACCACGTTCGCAGTTTGGGAAGTCGGCTAACTGGTTGCTGTCAATGCCGTTACTGGAATCGGTCTAACGGTCATTGACGACAAGGCGGGCGTGTCTGATCCTGTCTTTCTGAAGATGCCGGTTTGGCTTCCGATTTCAGTGTGAGTTTAAAGATTCCATACAGACGCGTCTCCCAACGACGCTCCCCAGTGGGTCAGTGTGATTTGCACAGGATGAATTCCAAAACAGGGTACAAGGTCACGAAGCCCAACGTGACAAGTCCGATAAGGAATTTTGACGTGGCTAAGGGTGATTTGTCGTCTAGTTTCTTGTGACGTTCAGTCAACGGACGTGGCAGACCATTCTCAAAATGTCGCTCAAGGTCCTCGGCAGCCTTACTGTATTGCTTTGAAGCGTCCGCATAGTCCAAACCGAGGACGAACCAAACTATACTGCTCAAGGTCCCGAAGAAACTAAATGCATGAAGAATCTGCACCCTTCCCGCATTGCACTCAATCTGCCATACCGTTGCCCAAGCCAACAAAAGCACGGATTGAAAGAAGAGAAAGCTGGAAAGGAGATTTAGCTTGTTGTCCTGACCGTGAATGCCTAACTGAACAAGCGTTGCGTACACATCTTTTGGGTTAAGTTTCGTTCCCTCCGGATTTGGTTTATCATTGACCATTGGCATCCTCCTCTTAAACTCTTTCGCCAAGCGCTTTCAGAATAAGACCCTTGTCAATCCGCGAAGCTGCGGACCCGGTTGCGGGGAGTAACCCACCCACTTCCTCAATGCCCCAAACATGATCGCTAATTCTAGCTTTAGTTGCCGCGCGGTCACGCGCATAGAGTACACTCGACAGAAATTGTAGTAGAGGAAGTCCAGCGCAATAATGTAACGTTGATTGCGTGCTTTGCAACCCCGCTACGCGGATCCCTGGTTTCGCTACCGAATAATTCCATTTGCTTCCGTCCGCGATTCTTGACAGAATGTGCGGTCGCTCAGGTCCCGGTGCGGCCGCGAGTGCGTGATCCATGGAAATACGGTCGCATGACATTCTTCTCGTAGGAGGCGGAGGGGCAGGACTGCGCGCTGCCATCGCCGCTGCCGAAGTCAATCCCAAGCTCAGCATCGCGGTTGTGTCGAAGGTTTATCCCATGCGGAGCCACACGGTTTCGGCTGAGGGCGGCGCGGCGGGAGTGGCCAAGCCTGACGACAGTCTCGACGAACACGCCTACGACACTATTTCCGGCGGCGACTGGATGTGCGATCAGGATGCCGTGGAAGCTTTCGTCAAGGACGCGCCCCAAGAGTTGTTGCGCTTGGAGCGCTGGGGCTGTCCCTGGAACCGGGAGCCCGACGGTCATGTCGCGGTGCGGGCCTTTGGTGGAATGAAGAAGAAGCGCACCTGGTTCGCCGCTGATAAAACCGGCTTCCACATGCTGCACACCTTGTTTCAGACCAGCCTGAAATACCAGCCGATAACGCGTTATGACGAGTGGTTCGTAACCAAGTTGCTGGTGGATGACGGTCGAGTGCAAGGTGTGGTGGCGATCGACGTCATGTCGGGAAAAATTCAGGCCATCACTGCGAAGGCGGTGATCGTGTGTACCGGAGGATGCGGCCGCATTTTTCCGTTCACGACGAATGCCAACATCAAAAACGGCGACGGCATGGCTTTGGTGCAACGTGCCGGCGCTCCACTTAAGGACATGGAGTTCCTGCAGTACCATCCCACTGGCCTTCCGTTCACCGGCATTCTGATCACAGAAGCTGCCCGCGCGGAGGGCGGCTACATGCTAAACAAGGACGGGTATCGTTATCTGCAGGACTACGACCTGGGTAAGCCGCAGACAAAGCCCGTGCTGCGGTCGATGGAACTGGGGCCGCGCGATCGGCTGTCACAGGCGTTTGTCAAGGAAGATCAGAAGGGCCGGACAATCGCGACGGAGTATGGGTCGGTGGTTCATCTGGATCTCCGGCATTTGGGCGAGAAGTTGATTAATGCCAAGCTGCCTTTTGTCCGCGAACTCTGCATGAAGTACGAGAACATCGATCCGGTCAGGGAACTGATTCCCGTTCGCCCGGTCGTCCACTACATGATGGGCGGTGTCAGTACAGACATTCAGGGGGCGACTCTTCTGTCCGGCCTGTTTGCCGCTGGGGAAGCGGCTTGCGTGAGTATCAATGGCGCCAACCGCCTGGGTTCCAATTCGCTAACGGAATGTCTGGTGTTTGGGGCGCGAGCGGGCCGCGCGGCGGCTGAGTTTGCCGCAGGACAGGAGGTTCCGAACGGCCGCGTTCTGGCGCAGGCCACCGACGAACAGAAGAGATTGGAGCAGCAGTATCTGCGCAAGACCGGCGGACGCGAGCGCATCGCCACTTTGCGCGAAGAAATGCAGAAGGCGGTCGAGAGCGGCGCCGGGATCTATCGCGAACAGGCAACTCTCACGCAGGCTGGCAACAAGCTTCGCGAGCTGCAGGAGCGCTACGCTAACATCAGTCTCGACGATCACAGCCAGACTTTTAATACCGAGTTGACCTCCGCTCTGGAGTTGGGCTACATGCTGGACGTGGCCCAGTCGATTGTGGAATGTGCGCTGCATCGCACCGAGTCGCGTGGCGCACATCAGCGGACGGACTTTCCCGAGCGCGACGACAAGAGGTTTCTGGCGCATTCCCTGGTTCGCCGCAACGCCGATGGCTCTCTAAGTGTGGAGTATCTGCCGGTGAAGATCACGCGCTGGCCTCCGGGAGAGCGGGTGTACGGGCAGGAGGAAAAGCCGGGAGACGTAATCAAGCAAGCGGGGTGACATGGCAGACAAGATCGTCCTGGAAATCGCACGCTACGCTCCGGAGAAGGACGAGAAACCTTCGTTCCAATCCTTCGAGGTGCCCTTCCGCAAGGAATGGGTCGTGCTCGATGCGCTCAATCACATCAAGGACAAGCAGGACGGCTCGCTGACCTACCGCTGGTCATGTCGCATGGGCGTCTGCGGCAGTTGCGGGATGATGGTGAACGGCGAGCCCAAGCTCACCTGCGCGACTTTTCTTTCTTCATACGGAAATGGCGCGAAGGTGCGGGTGGAGCCGCTGCGTTACTTTCCGGTGATCCGCGACCTGGTCACTGCGCTCAGCGATTTCCTGGTCAAACTGCAAAGTGTAAAGCCCTGGCTGATCCGCAAGGACGAGCCGCCGCTCAGCGCGGGCGAATTCCTGCAGACGCCTGAGCAGTTGGATCTCTACAAACAGTTCAGCATGTGTATCAATTGCACGCTCTGCTATGCGGCTTGTCCGGTGGTGGGATTGGAGCCATCGTTCGTCGGGCCGGCTGCTCTCGCGCTCGCGCAACGCTACAACCTGGATAACCGCGATCAGGGTGCGGCTGAACGGCTGGGCTTGCTCGCCCATCCCGAGGGCATTTGGGGATGCACGTTTGTCGGTGAATGCACGCGGGTCTGCCCAAAGCATGTTGACCCGGCGGGCGCGATTCAGCAGTACAAACTGAAAGCTGCGCTGGAATGGGTGAAATCGTTTGTGCTGCCGCGCGGGCATGACGACGTTAGCAAAGAGGTACGCTCATGACGATGCAACCTTCCACGGAATTCCATCCGCGCTGGTACCGGGCGCCCGTCTCCACCTATTGGTGGATGGGTTCCTGGCGCTATTCGTTGTTCATCTTGCGCGAGCTGACCAGCGTGGCGGTGGCATGGTCGGTGGTGCTGACTTTATTCTTATTACGCGCTTTGCTTAAGGGGCCCGATGCCTATGCTCGCTTCACGCATCGCATGCAGTCTCCCTTGATGATCGCGGTCAACGTGATCGCTTTCTGCTTTCTGCTACTGCACACAATTACCTGGTTCAACCTGGCGCCGCGAGCAATGCCGGTTCGAGTAGGTGGGAAGCGTGTTCCCGAGTTTCTGGTGGCCGCTCCCAACTATGTGTTGTGGGTGGTTGCCTCGGCTGCGATCGCCTGGTTTGTGCTGAGGACGTCATGAGCAAACCATCGAACGAAGGTTTCTTCTGGTTGCTGTTCAGTGCGGGCGGGGTGGTGGCTGCAGTCTTCATCCCCATTCATCTGTTTCTGTTTGGGCTGGCGTTTCCCATGAGATGGCTTCCGCAGCCGAGTTATGAACATTTGTTGGCGCTGGCGCAGTCACCGCTGGCGCGCATCTATTTATTTGTCCTGTGTTCGCTACCTCTGTTCCACTGGGCGCACCGCTTTCGCTTCACGGTTTACGATGGTCTTCAGGTTAAGCATCTCAACGAAGTGGTACTTGTTTTTTGCTACGGTGGAACCCTATTAGGAACGTTGTTGAGCGCGTATTTGCTGTGCAGAATTTAGCAGGGAAGTGTGGAGTTTCAGGCTCGGAGGCTGTCATGGAGCTCAAGTTGAAGACGATCTCGAAAGACGGCATTGCGGAAGCGATTTCGAAAATCGAGCTGTATCGTTATTTGAACGAGCCGGAAGAGGCCGAATCAATCTGCCACGACATTCTGGCGGCCGATCCTGAGAACCAGGTCGCACAACGCCTGCTGGGCCTGACCATCACCGATCAATTCGAAGGGCAGACCTCAGACCGCTACGCAGAAGCGGAAAAAATCTTCCAAGCGCTCACCGATCCCTACGAGCGCCTCTACTACATGGGGCTTCTCCAGGAACGTCGGGCCAAGGCCCAAATTCGGGCCGGACGTCCGGCCCAGATGCTGATCGGTTCCTTTCAGGAAGCGATGCGCTGCTTTGAAGAAGCGGAGAAGATTCGGCCGCCTCACAACGACGACGCGGTGCTGCGCTGGAACCGGTGTGTGCGACTGCTGGAGAAGATTGGCCAGGTCGAAGGCCAGCGTGAGGAGACTTTTCTCGAAGATCATGATATTGCGCCGGTCGAGATGATGCGGCGACCGAGCGGGAGGAGCGGCAGGTAGACGGAACCGCAGCGCGCCCCCTACGCTACGAAAGTCAACGGCGACGGAAAGAGTGTCCGTCCCACACGAACAAAGACCGCCCTTGGGCGGCCTTTGTCACATCCTACAAATTTTAGTTAGGAACTCCTGCCCCCTGCGGCGGTTGCGGCACGGCATTGGCTACCGCCGAGGCGGCCTCGTTCAGGATGCGGTGGTGGATGGTGAACAGCGCCAACTCCAGCCGGTCAGAGACGCCGATCTTGTCATAAACGTTGCGCAGGTAGTTCTTGATGACCTGTTCGGTGGTCCCGAGCTGGGTGGCTATCTCTTTGTTTTTGTACCCCTGCACGATCAACGCCACGATCCGCAGTTCTTTAGCGGTCAGCCTATCGCGAACTCTCAGTCCGACCATATCGTTCTCGGTCAGTTCGCTAGGCACAGCCATGTCTTGTACCCAGGTTTCGCCGCGGGCTACTTTACGTACGCAATCCACTAAGGCGGCGCTGGTGACGTTGCGATAGACGACACCATGGGCGCCGGCGGCCATGTAGCGTTGCGCGCTCTCGCCGGTGTCAGCGAGGATGACGACCCTGGTCTTACTCTTATTGGCGGCGGCGAGGACGGCATTGAAGTCGGAGTGGAAACCTCCGGCAATGATGAGGACGGCGGCGCGAAATTTATCTAACGCCATCAACATCTGCTCGGTCGTCTGCGCCTGCGCCACGATGCGCATTTCGTCTTCGACGGCCAGCACCTTGGCGATGCCGGCCCGGAATATCGCCTGATTGTCGGCCAGAATAAGCTTCAGCATGGATTGCACTCCACGTTAAGAGTTGCGGACGAACTCATACGAATCAATGACACAGGCTACGCCCCGGTTATCCCCGGGAGCAGCGCCGGCCGCAGGTTCATCGGTCCGCACGACGCGGCCGCGGCATTGGATGACGACATCTTCTTTGCCACCGGTCACATCCGGCGGAAGGGTGATCTCAAACTCGACCGGTGAGCCGACTTCGAGGGCAGCGTCGGCGCGAATATACACTCCGGCAGCGCTCAAATTGCCGGTCACGCCGCTGGTGTCGCCCGCTACATCGCCCTTATGAATCTTGATCGGCAATTCCAGCGGAAACCTTTTTCCGGTACGCGCGTCGGACACGACTCCTCCTCTACCCTGGCTCTGAAGTTGTTTGGAAGCCAGATTCATGACGAATTCCCAGCACAGAGCCTGATGAGTAGCTTAGGGGGGTTATATCACGGAAAACTTCGCCGTAAAAGCCCCAAACCCTTGGGATCACGGTAAGAAGTAGGTACCTCCCTTTGGAGCCAACGAGAGCCCCGTGCACGGGTGTGGGGGATTCGCCGGGATTCGATGATTTGGATCTCCGTGGGATGGCAAGGCCCGGCCGAACGAGAATCAGGATTCAGCTGGCCTCGACATAGGCTCGAGGATCAGATTCTGCCGGCGGCTGCGGCGGCGCTGCAATTCCTGGACCGGGTCAGATGCGGCGATAGCGCATAGCGCGTAGAACAGCGCGGCGTTGGCTGGAATCTGCAGGTTGAAGTCAAGGAGACTGTGAACCAGGATGCCGATGCAGCCCAAGAGCGCGGCCACAGTCAGCGAACCGTTGACGGTCTCAGTCCAGTTTTCCAGTTTGGCCCAGGCACGACGGAAGGTGAGCACCAGGAACCAGAGTGCGATCGCGAAGCCGCCGATTCCGGTTTCAACGAGCAGTTGTAAGTAGTCGTTGTGCGCCTCGTTAACGAAGAAGCTGGTGTAGAAGCTGCGGAATTGTGGATATACCACCGGGAAGGTTCCCAGTCCCCATCCCAGGAATGGTTTTTCGCGCAACATACGCAGACAGTCGCGATCGATGGTAAGACGGACGCCTCCCGTGAGTTCCTGGTGGGCTTCGGATTGAATGCTCACCAGGCGGCGGGTGAGTTCGTTACCACCGATCCAGATCAGAAAGCCGATCATCACTGCTAGGAACACACCTAGGGCGAGCGGCTGTTTCCAGTCTCCCCGCTTGCGCAAAAGCATGGCCAACACTGTGACTTGCACACCAAAGGCAAGCATGCCGCCGCGCGAGCCGGAAAGAAAAATGGTTCCCGCCATTAAAGCCGCGGTCCCGGCCACTAGAAGCTTGCGGTTTCCCCCGACGTGGCGGGACAAGGCCAGTACCAGCGGGAAGGGAGTGAGCATTTCCATCAGGCCGGCATAATGATTGTGGTTGACGTAGGGTCCGTAGATCAGGCCTCCCTGTTCCAAAGGCCATATCCAGTAGAGCCTGCCGTTGGGTGCAATTCCCTGAAGCAGTGAAAACGAGGCGACCAGGAGGCTGTAACCGCAAACGATCCAGGCGAGCGGTCTGAGCTGCGAAGAGCGCCGCAGAGTTTGCGTGACCACAAACGCCAACATGCCGTAGCTGAAATACAGAAGCAGCAGTGAGTAGGTCACATGTTTGTAGGCGGTGATTCCGGCCAGCCACTGTGCCCCAACGAACGCGCCGAACGCCAGCATGGGAGCGTACAACGGGTGGGGGGCGATCTTGAGTTCGCGGCTGGTCCACTGACGGAATCCCCAGGCCAGCAAGAGCGCGGCAGCACTTGTCTCTAACAAGAATATGGCCCAGGGTTGAACCGCCCCAAACGCCAGAGGAGCAAATAGCAGAACCACACTGGCGCCGCCGAGTAACATGGAACTGGATAACCCCACGCGGGGTTGCTCAGCGACACGATCGGGTTCGGGCCGGTACGCCAATGCGGAGCTCACGGTCGAGCCTCAGAATTCTCGGGAGAGAGTTGAAAATCGTCGAGCCAGAGTTTACCGCGCATTGGGCTCCCGGCCGGAATGCGCTCGATGTTCAAGACGAGCAGAGCGGTTGAGGCAGGCGTGGTGAAGCGGGCATGCACGGCTTTCCAGAAGTCGGCACCGTTCAGAGGGTCACTGATAAACACCGGCTGGGCAGTGTAAAGATCACGCAAAACGATCTGCGGACCGCCCGCGCCCTGGAATTCGGAAGACTTGTAATAGGCGGTGAACTCATAGGCAGTTGCGCCGCGCACCGGAATCCACTGCCGGATGCCGGCATCGGAAATGCCCGGACCTTCGAAGGTGATGGACAAAGACCGTTGCCCTTCACGGAAATCACTGGGGTCGAGCAGCAGGCGCACGCCGGTCTGTGTCTGGTAAGTCCAGTCGAAGCCACCGTTAAGGACGTCGAGGCTGAAATCGCCATTTACGATCAAGTTATCCGGGGTCGGCAGGTAGGCGGGCAGGCTGAGCACGCTCGAGGCTTGCTCCCAGGCGGCCGCAGCAGCCTCGGGACGACGCGCCTGGACGAGATACCGCACATAATCGAATAGAATGCGAGTCTCGAATTTCTGATGCAACTGGACCAGTTCGTTCCAGGCCTTGATGGTGCCCTCGGTTTCATCCTTGGTTTGGAGTAGAGAAAGAAAGGCGATCAGGGAGTCGGGGCGGCGCGGGACTACGTCGCGGAGTAGAGTGTCCACGTCAGGGCGAACGCGCCAGCAGCTTTGCAGCGCCATGGGTCCGAGCGAAGGATCGTTTTCGATAACGACGCGGAACTGGCGTAGAGCGCGCTCGGTATCGCCCTCAACTAGAAAAAAGTTGGCCGCTTCCCAGGCGACATCGGGCGCGGTGGGCTCAGCATGCAAGGCGTGCTCCAGCGCATCCCGTTGACCGGCAGGATTACCGGCAACCTGGTAAGCCGAGGCCAGATCAAACCAGTAGCGGGCCTGATGCGGATTGAGCCGGGTGGCCAATTGAAAGTTGTCAAGAGCGGCTTGCGGGCTGGCAGCGACAAAGGAAAAATAGCGCCCCAAACGGTGCCGGTATTCGGCGTTTCCGGGAGCAAGACGTACCGCCCATTTGAGGCTCGTCAAATCGGGGCGGAAAGCGAAATGGCTGGCGGCAAATTCCTTTGCGGCCAGCAACAGGTAAGCAACTGTCAGCAAGGCCGATCCAGCGAACAACCAACGTTGGCGGCCAGCGAGAGGAATGACCATCGTGAGCTAACCTGAGCCCTGGTGAAATCCAACCCTTCAGGCGCCGGAGGCCGCCTGCGGGTGCTCCTGTGACTCCGCGGGCGGTTCAGGTGGTTCTTCCTGATAGTACTGACTGTATTTTCCCTGGTACTCGTAATAGTAGTAATAGTCCGGCGAAGTGAGGTCTACGGCGTTGAGCAGGACGCCGGTGACATGAGCATTAACCTGCATCAGAATGTCGCGTGCCCGCCGCAACGCCTGCTTGGTGGTCTGGCCGGAGCGGATCACCAGAATGATCGCGTCCACCCGGGGTGACAGGACCACTGCATCGGTCACCGAAAGCGTCGGAGGAGTATCAATCACCACATGATCAAACTGCGCCCGCAACTCGTTCAGAACATCTTTCATGTTCGAAGAGGCGAGGAGTTCGGCGGGATTCGGGGGAGGCGAACCCGCCGGCAGGACAAAAAGGTTGGGCAGGATAGGAGACTCAGTAATCGCCTGCTCCAGAGTGATGTTCCCGGTTAGCACGTTGCTCAGTCCACTGCGCGGGCCCATACCGAGCGTCTTGTGAACGCTGGGTCGTCGCAGATCAGCATCCACCAGCAGCACCCGCACACCCTTCTGGGCGAGTACGATGGCCGAGTTGATGGCCGTGGTGGTTTTTCCTTCCTGGGGACGCGCGCTGGTGACCATGATGACCTTCGGAGGCGCTCCCAGACTGGAGAGCAATAGAGAAGTACGCAAGGCGCGGTAGGACTCCGCCATTTGCGACTGCGGGCGCACCTGCGTGACCAGTTCCACAACTTCCTTGGATGAGGTCAAAGCCAGACGCTTTGTGCCATTTCCATTATTGCTCGACTTGGAGCCGAGCGGAATCATGCCCAGCGACGGAAGCGCCGAGATCATCTGCGCCTGTTCCGTAGTTCGAACCGTATTGTCCATGCCCTCCATTAAGAAGGCGAGTCCTATACCTGAGGTGATCCCGAGAACGAGAGCAAATGCGAGGTTGCGCGGAATGTTGGGCTCGACGGGTCCGTTCGGAGGCCGGGCGGCGTCCACAATGCGGAAGTTGTTAGAGCGCAGACCGGCGGTAACTCCCGCCTCTTTGAGCTTCTCGAGCAGACCTTCGTACAGTTGCCGATTGGAGTCGACGTCCCGCTTGAGAAGGGTGTAGTCGATGGCATTTTCGTTGAGCCGATTTGCTTCCTGCTTTTGCTTTTCGAGCGCGTCGCGCAACATGCCTTCGCGTTGCAACGCGGTCTGGTACTCGCCGCGCAGATGATCGACAGCCTTCCGCGTTTCTACCTGGAACTGGCGCTCGACTTCCTTGAGCTGGTTGTTGAGCTGCGCCACCTTCGGGTAAGCCGGACCGAACTGGGTACTGAGTTCCGCGACCTGAATCTTGAGGTCCGCCTGCTGTTGATGCAGCTTGTCGAGAAGAGGAGACGAACTCGTGCCGGAAAGAGTTGCAGCCGGATCGGAAGCGACTGCCGATGCGACTGCATCCGGATCACCGGTTTGGGTCATGCGGTAGACCGCTTCTTTTTGCATGCGGTCAGACTCAGCCGAGGTCAGTTCCTTATTGAGCTCGTCGAGCTTTTGGGTGATGATGTTCTGCTTTTCGTCGATCCCGAAGATTTCGTGCTCTTTCTGATAGCGTACGAGCTTTTCCTGGGAAGTCTCCACTTTCATTTGCAGGTCCACCAGCTGTTTCGACAACCAGTCGGACGCTTGCATAGTGGATTCAAACTTGGTTTTGAAGTTTTGCTCTACGTAAGTGGCGGCAAGAGTATTCACGGCGTTCGCTGCCAGCGTGGGGTCAGTGCTGCGATAGTGAATCTCGATGATGCGCGTATTCGGAATCAACGAGACCTTGAGGTTCCCCTTGAAGCCCCCCAGCAACGCGGTAACACGCTTGGAATCATTTTGCAGCGGATCAGCAACCAGATTGGGCTGCTTGAGAGCCGTTTGAGCGCCGTACTCGGTGCGCTTATCGAGGTTTAGCTGCCGGATGACTTGCAGGGCGAGCAAGTCGCTTTGCAGGATGCGCGCCTCGGTGTCGAGATCGGTTGGGTCATAGTAGTCCATGACCGGCATGGAATCTTTGAAAGTGATGAGGTTCGAGTCCGCTTTGTTGACCGCGATGCGGCCGACGGCTTCGTACACTGGCGTCTGGCGCAGGCTGGCGATGGCGACCGCAGCAAAAATGCCCACCACACAGGCGATGATGATCCACTTGCGCTTGATGAGGACGCGCAGGTATTCGCGCAGCGCGGACTCCGGGGAGGGGAGCACGCTATAAAGCCCGGGGCCAACGGGCTTTATGAATTCAGTGGGCTCGGCGGGCTGGATCTCGCGAAACCCATTTTTGTGTGGAACCAGGGGCCCCAATTCCATCGCTACTCCTTAAAGTCCACGACTGAACACAGCGGCGCTCCGCAGCCGCCACCTTCCGTTTCCGCGCGCAGGCAGACGGGGGCGACATGTTATGAGGATTTGCCTGATTCTAGCATCCCTGGAAACACTCTCAGGCAATATTTCCGTTTTACCCTTTCGTTTCTACCGAGGACGCTCGCCGGAATCCTCCGCTATACTAGCCAGCACAAGCGTTTGCCCGAACGAGGTTGGCAATGTCCTTCGCGCGGCGGGGTCTGTCCGGGCGGCAAGGCAGGCGACGGACCAAAAAGGGAACCTTATGGTGAATTGGTCGCAGGAATCGGTGCTGGTGACGGGCGGCACAGGATCGTTCGGCAAGAAGTTCGTTGAAATCATGCTGCGGGAGTACCAGCCCCATCGGCTGGTGATCTTCAGCCGCGACGAACTGAAACAGCACGAGATGCGGGAATCTGGGTTCCAACATCCCAGCTTGCGCTACTTCATCGGTGACGTGCGGGACGTGGATCGCCTGAAGAGGGCGATGGCCGGAATCACGATCGTCATCCATGCGGCCGCGCTCAAACAGGTGCCGGCCTGCGAGTACAATCCGTTCGAAGCGATCCAGACCAATATCATGGGCGGACGCAACGTGATTGACGCCGCCATTGACGTGGGCGTCCGGCGGATTCTTGCCCTCAGCACTGATAAGGCCGTGAATCCGATCAATCTTTACGGCGCCACCAAACTGTGCGCAGAAAAAATGTTCGTGCAGGCGAACGCATACGCCGGCGCGCGGGACACCCGCTTCAGTTGCGCGCGCTACGGAAACGTGGTCGGCAGCCGGGGCAGCGTGATCCCCATCTTTATTGAACAGCGAAAGCGCGGCAAGATCACGATCACCGATCCGCGCATGACGCGTTTCTGGCTGACGCTCGAGCACGGCGTCAGGTTCGTGATCAGCTGCCTCGAACAGATGCACGGCGGCGAGATTTTTGTTCCCAGGATACCCAGCATGCGCTTGCTCGATCTGGCAGAGACGATTGCGCCGGGCTGTGAGGTCGAGTACATCGGAATCCGACCCGGCGAAAAGCTGCATGAAGTACTGGTTTCCGACGATGAATCACGGAATACCCTTGAGACGGAAGAGATGTTTGTAATCCAGCCGACGCACCCATGGTGGAAGTCAGAGAGCTGGGTGCATGCCAGGCGGCTGCCTGAGGGGTTCCGGTATTCCAGCGACACCAACGAACGCTGGCTGACACGGCGCGAATTGGAAGAACTGGTCGCGCCCGAAGCGAACGCTGCGGAAGCGCTCCCGACCTCGGCATGAAGATGAGTTCCACGCCTACAAAACTGGAGACGCTTGCCATCCACGGCGGCACACCCGTCCGAGAGACCTTGCTGCCCTACGGGCGGCAGAGCCTGGACGACGGAGACATCCAGGCTGTTGTAGAAGTGCTGAAATCGGATTGGTTGACGACCGGACCGAAGGTAGATGAGTTCGAACGGCGCTTTGCTACCTGGGTTGAAGCCAAGCACGCAGTCAGCTTCAGTTCGGGCACGGCGGCGTTGCACGGGGCGGCATTTGCCGCTGGGTTGAAGTCCGGTGACGAAGCCATCACTACCCCGATGACGTTCTGCGCAACCGCGAACTGTGTCCTCTACCAGGGCGCGACGCCGGTGTTCGCGGACGTCTGTGCCGACACGCTGAATCTTGACCCCCGTGAAGTTTCAACGAAGATCTCCCCGCGCACAAAAGCCATGATTGCGGTGGACTATGCGGGACATCCGGCAGACCTGGCTGCGCTGCGGGATTTGGCGGCGCAGCACGGACTTGTGCTGATCGAGGATGCCTGCCACGCGCTGGGCGCCGAGCATTTCGGAAAGCGCGTCGGCGGCATCGCCGACATGACTGCGTTCAGCTTCCATCCGGTAAAGCACCTGACCACCGGTGAAGGGGGCATGGTCACGACTAACGACTCGAAGCTGGCGGAGACGCTGCGGCAGTTTCGCAATCACGGCATCAGTAGCGAAGCGCGACAGCGGCAGGAGAGCGGGCAATGGTTTTATGAAATGGTCCTGCTCGGTTTCAACTACCGGCTGACGGATATCGCATGCGCGCTCGGGGTCTCGCAGATCGAAAACCTACAGGCGAACCTAGCTTGCCGGCGGACCATCGCGGCCCGATACGCGAGGGCATTTCGTGAGCTGCCGGTCGTGGTTCCGGCGGTGCGGGACGGCGTACTTCCGGCATGGCATCTATACCCGATCCGGCTGAAGCTGGAAGTGTTGTCGGCGGGGCGGAGAGAAATCTTTCGCGCCTTGCGGGCCGAAAATCTGGGTGTGAATGTGCACTACATTCCGGTGCACCAACACCCCTACTATCGCGAGCGTTTCGGCTACAAGGGTGGCGAGTACCCTGTGGCCGACGATTCCTACGAGCGCCTGATCAGCCTACCGATGTTTCATGCCATGACAGATCAGGATGTGGACGACGTAGTTGCGGCGGTGAGCAAGGTAATGAACTTCTTCTCCCGGTAACGGTCGGCAGCTTCTCTCGGCTGCGCGGGATGCCTGCTTCAGGAATAGCCAAATGTCACAGGGTGCGATTTACATCATCACGCAAGACCCGCGCTATGTCGGACTGCTTCTCACTTCGGCCGCGAGTCTGAAGCGTGCCATGCCGGAGCTGCCGATCACAGTATTCTCGCAATTCCCGGTCGAGAGCTCGCTTTTAGAAAAAGTAGTCCGAGTCGATCCAACCCAGGATGGCTTTTTCGACAAGACCCGGTTGATGCGGGAATCACCCTACGACCGGACACTGTTTATCGACGCCGACATCCATGTAGCGGAGCCGATTCCAGAATTATTTACTCTGCTCGATAACTTCGACTGCGCCGCCACGCACGAGGAATATGTAAGCACAGATTGGTTCCAGCGCTATCCGCGTCCGGATATTCCCGCGAGTTTCCCCGAATTCAATACCGGCATCCTGATGCTGAAGCGCTCGGAGAAGGTAGATCGTCTTCTCATGGAATGGGGCGATCTCTACCGCGCATTCCTGGAAGCGAAACCTGGCGAGAAGATCAACGATCAGCCCTTCTTCCGCGTGGCCGTGTACGGCAGCGATGTGCGGATAGCCACGCTTACACGGGAATACAACTGCAAGTTTCGTGGGCAGGGATACCTGAATGGCAAGGTCAAAGTCCTGCACGGCCACGTCAACTTCCAATTGGAGCCCGGCCAACTAAAGGCAGCGGAGACGGTGTTAAACAAGAGCGTGAAGCCGCGCGTGTACATCGCGGGGAGGGTGTATGAGCAAGAGCTGGTGGGCAGACTGGTAAGCCGCCGCAAGGCTCATAAGGTGGGCAGCTTTCCGGAACTGCCCGGCTCGGTATTCGTCCATGGGATGCGACGGATGAAGAAGATCATCGCAGAACGGGGAGTGGCGGGAACGCTGGCGAAGATTTTCCGGAGCGCAGCGGGACAGAACTCTTGAGACTTTCTCCATGAAGTACTCCGGTTGTGACGGAAGTCGCGGGCGCGGGTTGATCCGATGAAAATTGTGGCGATTGTCCAGGCACGCATGGCCAGCACCCGTCTGCCCGGCAAGGTGCTGAAAGATCTGGAAGGTGACACGGTGCTGGCGCGTGTTCTCGCACGCGTAAAACGGTCTGCGACGATCGCCGAACTCATAGTGGCGACGAGTGATACGCCGCGCGACGACGTGATCGCAACCGAGTCCAAACAATTGAACACGAAAGTGTTCCGAGGCCATGAGAAGGACGTTCTCGACCGTTACTATCAAGCGGCGCAGCTTTCCAAAGCGGAAGTTGTAGTCAGGATCACCGCTGATTGCCCGCTGATCGATCCGGAGATCACGGATAAGACGGTCAATGAATTCCTCAAAGTGCGTCCGGACTACGCCAGCAACGCCCTGGTGCGCACCTACCCTCGCGGCCTCGACACCGAAGTGTTCAGCATGCAGGCGTTGGAGCGCGCCTGGAGCGCGTCGTCGGAACCCCATCAACGGGCGCATGTGACGCCCTACATCTACCAGAACCCGGAACGCTTTAAGGTGCTCGCGGTGCAGGGAGAAAAGGATTACAGCGGTCTGCGCTGGACGCTCGATACGGAACAGGACCTGGAGTTCTTGCGCGCCGTGTATGCGCGGTTCGCGGGCCGAGATGATTTCACATGGCACGACGTCCTGAGTCTGCTGGAGCGCGAACCGCAACTTTCGCAACTGAACTGCAACGTCGCTCAGAAAGCTGTGCACGAAGGGTGAATTGCGCGCGGCGGTGCTTGCGGCGTCACTGCTACAATCGCCGCAGAGACCCCCATCCGCATGAGATTTTTGCTACTGCACTCCGAGGACTCTCCCCTTGCAGGCCCGTGGGTTGGCCAGCGTTGGGATGTCATCTTCGACCTGGCTCGGAGCGGTTGGGCGGCATGCGAGCGCTGGAGCCGCTCCTTCGGCTGTCCGGTGAAGCCCATTGACGGACTGCGAAACGGGAACACCGAGATCGGTAAGGTGCGCGAACTGTTGCAACTGGGACTGGGACGCCTGGTGGATCGCGAGGGGCTGGATTGGTGGGAACTCACCGCCATCCTGGTCCACCAAAGTCTGGAGAGCCTGGTTCTCCTGTGGAAGTTCGCGAACGACGTGCCCCAAAACGGAGAAGTGTGGATTACCCGTGATGGCTTCGAGGCTGATGCTTTGCGGCTGTTGCTGGGCGCGCGCTTGCATGTGATTTCGTCGCCGACAGTGCCTTCGCACAAAGGGCTCAGGCACTACGCGAGTCGTCTGCGGCGTCTCCCGGCGGTGCATGTGCTGCAGATCGTCGGAGACAAGTACGATGCAGGGTACCGGGTGCGCCGTCATTTTCATCAGCGGCCGCGCCATCGTGAGAAGCCGGTTGTTCTGGCGCCGTCTTCGTACATCAATATGTCTTTGACGGCAGTCGCATACGCGCGCCTGGCGCCCGATAGCGACTTCCTGCTTGTTTCCACGCGCTCGAGCGGCAGACTGAACGAAACTCCCGACAACGTCGGACAGGCGTGGCTAGCTTCCTATGCGGGTGACTCCAGCGCGAATGAGCACAGCGAGATTTTGAAGCGATGGGAAGGCTTGAAGAGGGAGATCAAGTCAGTGCCCGAACTGGCGGCGCTGCTTCAGCTGAGCCTGATGGATGATTTTCCGCGCCGCCTTGCCGACGGATTGGCCATCCGCAACGCGTGGCTCCGCGTGCTGAACCTCGAACCGGTCGAAGCCGTGCTGTGTTGTGACGACTCCAATCCGCATACTCACATTCCGCTGTTGCTCGGACATGAGCGCGGCTTGCCGACGATCGCGTGCCATCACGGGGCACTCGACGGGCGGCACCTGATCAAGACCTGCCACGCAGACGTGATTCTGGCGAAGGGCAGAATGGAGCGGGACTACTTGGTCCATACCTGTGGCGTGGATGCATCGATGGTGGAGGTGGGCGCCCCGGGCGCGCCCGAACACTCAGGGAAGATGCGTGGCCAGGAAGGGGACTGGATCGTATTCTTTTCGGAACCCTATGAAATGACCGCGGGCAGAACGGAGGAAATCTACCGTGATCTGGTTCCCGGGCTTGCCGATCTTGCCCGGCGAACTGGAAAAACGCTGGTGGTGAAACTGCATCCATCGGAAAACCTGCGCGATCGTCAGAGCTTGGCGGACAAAGTACTTACCTGGGAGCAACGGGGGGCGATCCAGTGGCTTACGGGGCGATTCGGTCCTGAACTGATGCAACGGATGCAGTTCGGTGTGACGGTGCAGTCTTCGGTCGTTGTGGAGTGCCTGGTTCGTGGCGTCCCCTGTTTCCTGTGCGACTGGCTGGATTTGTGGCCTTACGGATACATCGCCCAATACAAGAAGTTTGAGGTCGCGATGGGGCTGCGTTCCCCTGCCGACATTACAAAGATCCCGGAGATGCTGGCGAAGTATCGTCCGAGCAAAGCGGTGGCCGAAGACTGCTGCGGAGCGATGACGCGGGAAAGATTTGCGGAAATACTGGCAGGTCGGAGAGCGGCCATCGTCGCCCCTCTCCGAATGCAGCGATCCTAATGAATCCGGGCACACTTCTGATTCGAGCGGATGCCAGCGCCGCCACCGGCAGCGGACACGTGATGCGATGTCTGGCTCTGGCCCAGGGCTGGCGTCAAGCCGGCGGCGATGTGGTGTTTGCTATGGCCCAAACGACTCGGGCCCTCGAGCAGCGGCTGGAGGAAGAGAATTGCCGGGTCACGCGGATGTCCGCGAGCCCGGGCAGCCGGGACGACCTGAAGGCTACTCGGACGCTCATGGCAGCTGAGTCACCTTCATGGCTTGTGCTCGACAGTTACAGGTTTGATCCCGCGTACCGTGATGCGATCCGGGAAGAGGGGCCCAAGTGCCTCATCGTCGATGACAATGGCGGACAAGACTGTTTTGGATCGGACCTGGTAGTGAACCAGAATGTGCATGCTGCCGCAGACCTGTATTCGCAGCGCGCGCCGCATACCCGTCTGCTGCTGGGGCCGCGTTACGCCATGTTGCGAGGAGAGTTCGCCGCCAATTGCAACTACGTGCGTGAAATTCCGGAGAACGGAAAGAGAGTTCTCGTTACCATGGGAGGAAGCGATCCCAACGACTTTACGCCACAGGTCCTTCCACATTTGGCCGAACGGCTCGGCAACGACATGCAGATTCGTGTCGTAGTGGGCGGGGACGCCAGCCACGCGAGTGCGGTGGAAACTCAGGCATCGGCTTTCGGGAGGCGAGTGCAAGTGCTTAGCAACGTTCGAAACATGGCAGAGTTGATGGTATGGGCGGATCTCGGGATCGCTGCCGCGGGCACGACGTGCTGGGAAATGTGCTGCCTCGGCTTGCCGGCAATCGTCGTCGAGGCAGCGGACAATCAGAGGCTGCTCGCTCGAAAATTAGATGCGATGGGCATAGCTGCAAACGCCGGCCCAGCGCAGCTCGTGGATTGTGCGCTGCTGGCGGAACATGCGCGCGAGATGTTGAAAGACCAGGAACGGCGGAGCCAGATGTCTCATCGGGCGCGGCGTCTGGTGGACGGTCGTGGAGCCGGGCGCGTCCTGACTTTCATGAATTCGGAACTTCGGATACGGTCGGCTGAAGTCCGCGACTACCGCATGCTGTGGGAATGGGCAAACGATCCGGTCGTCCGTGCCGGGTCGTTTTCCGAAGAACCGATTCCCTTGGAGAGCCATCAACGCTGGTTCGAGCAACAGATGGGAAGCGCGGCGGCGCGGATCTACATCATCGAGAACAGGGCCGATGAGCCAGTCGGCCAGGTGCGCTTCCAGATCGAGGCTGAGCGCTCCACGTTGTCGATCAACCTCTCTCCCCAGTTCCGCGGGCAAGGATTGGGATCGAAGGTTCTGCTGCTGGGAATCGAAGAACTGTTCAACACCACTCCAGTGGAAACGATCGACGCCTACGTTAAACCGACGAATGAACGATCACTGGAATTGTTCCGCTCCGCCGGCTTCGAAGAAAACGGCGGGGGTGAGGTGCGCGGTCAGCGAGCAGTATGGTTTGTTCTGAAGCGCTGGGGAGCCCAGTGAGCCTGACAATTCAGATCGGGCATCGGAAGATTGGGGCGTGCTGTCCGGTATATGTGGTGGCGGAGATTTCGGCCAACCACAACGGCAGCTTCGAGCAGGCGCAGAAGATCGTCGAAGCCGCGAAAGTAGCGGGCGCGGACGCCATCAAACTGCAAACCTACACGCCCGACACCATCACCATCGCCTGCGACCGGGAACCGTTCCGTATTGGCGGCGGAACGCTCTGGGATGGAAAGACGCTGCATCAGCTCTACAAGGAAGCGTACATGCCATGGGAATGGCAGCCGAGATTGAAGGAGGTAGCGGACGATCTCGGTATGCAGTGTTTCTCCAGCGCATTTGATGAGAGCGCGGTAGATTTTCTGGAAACGATGAACGTGCCCGCGCACAAAGTGGCATCATTCGAACTGGTGGATTTACCGCTGATTCAGAAAATGGCGGCCACTGGCAAACCCCTGATCATCTCCACAGGGATGGCCACGATCGAGGAAATTGAAGAGGCCGTGACAACGGCTCGCGACGCCGGAGCGAAGGAAATTGCGCTGCTGAAGTGCACAAGTGCGTATCCAGCGCCCGCCGAAGAGATGAATCTGCAGACAGTTCCGGAACTCGCACGGCGCTTTGACGTGCCCGTGGGACTTTCCGATCACACGATGGGGATCGCAGTGCCGGTGGCCGCAGTGAGCCTGGGCGCGTGCATCGTCGAGAAGCACTTGACGTTGTCGCGGGCCGCGGGCGGGCCTGACAGCGCGTTCTCGCTGGAGCCTGCAGAGTTCCAGGCGATGGTGGAAGCGGTACGCACGGCGGAGAAGGCGCTGGGAAGCGTCCATTTCGGCGTGAACGAGCGCGAGAGTCGCAGCCGGGTGTTCCGCCGCTCGTTATTCGTGGTGCGCGACCTCAAGAAAGGCGAGGAATTCACTTCCGAAAATGTTCGCTCGATCCGTCCCGGTCACGGATTGCATCCTCGGCACCTGGCGGAGGTGCTGGGCAAGAAGGCGGCGCTTGACATTGTCACAGGCACTCCGCTGAGCTGGGACCTGGTGAGCCAGCAGTGACTGCAATCGGTTCGCTATTGCGGCGCGCAGTTTATCCGGCAATGTCCCGCGCGGGAGTGTTTTCTCGCCGGGTGCGCACCGGGGAGGTTTGTGTTCTTACTTATCACGGAGTGCTGCCAGAGGGTTCGACGCCTGACGTGTCCCCTACGGGGGGAACGCTGCTCTCCGCAGAACAGTTCCGCCGTCAATTGCAATTTCTGAAATCACGATACAAGCTGATTTCCCCAGAAGCGTTTCGTTCCTGGATGAACCAGGGCACCTCACTCCCGCAGCGGGCGGTGCTGCTGACTTGCGATGATGGGTTGCTCAACGTCCTGACCGATATGGTTCCCATTCTGTTGGAGGAAGGAGCGCGCTGTCTGTTTTTTGTGACCGGCGCATCGATGGAAGACACTCCCGCGTGCCTGTGGTATGAGGAGCTTTACCGCATGCTTAACGAGGCGCCCGGCGATGTAATGGTGGCACCCGAAGGGAACGCTGTCCGGAAGAGTTCATTGTCATCGAAGGATCTTGCCGGCTATTGGTGGGAACTCGTTCAAGGGCTTTCCACACTGAACTCCAATGACCGAAAGGGGGCTATCTGCTCGTTGCGGAGGGAGTGGCGACTCCCAGACGGCTGGCGGATGTACGATCCTGGAGATGCGCGAGCGGCACGCCGCTACCTTTTGCTGAACCCGCAGGAGCTGCGGCAGCTGGTGACGCAAGGGATGACCGTGGGCGCGCACACTTTGAGTCATCCACTATTGGCGAAGATGTCTCCGGAGCTGGCGGAGCAGGAAATTCGCGAGTGCAGGTCGCGCCTGGAGTCGTGCTTGCAGCAGGAGGTCTGGGCGCTGGCATATCCGTTCGGACATGAAGGTTCGGCAGGTGCCCGCGAAATGGCGATGGCGGAAGTAGCGGGGTACGCCTGCTCTTTTTTCAATCATGGTGGAGGGCTTTTGCGGCGGACGAGTCCTCGGTTTGCTTTGCCGCGAGCCCATGTGACGGCAGAAATGAACCTGCCGGAGTTTGAGGCACATTTGTCGGGATTCCACGAAGGTCTACAGAGACGCTTACGCGGCGGCGGTACGAGCCAATCCGCGCACGGGCAGGCAGCATGACCGGTTCCGAGAACACGCAGCCTGGCCGACGTTACGCAGTTACGCCGCGTGCCTCTGAGAAGGTGAGCCCTTCATGCGCCTGATCTGGACAAGCGGGATTCCAGAGCAAACGTTGCGGGAGCCGTGGAATGCCCTGGCGCTCCAAATGGAGAAGCCGGAGGTGTTCTACACCTGGGAGTGGGCCGCCGCAGTAGCGCGAGGCTATGCAGGCAGCGTGGAGCCGTGGGTAGGGACCGCCTACGAAGGCAGCGAGTTGGTAGGGGTTGCTGCTCTGGCCAAGTCATCGGCGACGGAAGCGGCCTTTCTCGCCGGAACCACAGCGGATTACTGCGATTTCATTTCCCTCCCCGGGAGGCGCGAGGAATTTGTCGCCCAAGTGCTCCACACTCTCAAGCAAGCTGGAACGCGGACGCTGGTCCTGGCGAATCTTCCGGCAGATTCCGCCACGGTTGCAGAGCTCAAGGTGAACAAGTCGTTCAAAAGTTTTCTGCGGACTGGATATGTATGCGGGCAGGTGCGCCTCGGCTCACAAGAAGAAAGACGATCGCTGACCGATTCGCTGCTAAAGAAGAAGATGTTTCGGCGATCTTTGAACACGCTTCAGCGTATGGGGCCAGTGACACTGGAGCATGATCCTGAACCGGGATTGGCGAATGGTGCTCTAGATAAGTTTTGCGTAACCCATGTGGCGCGCTTTCTGGCCACGGGACGCCTCAGCAACCTAGTAAGCAAGGAACGGCGGGAGTTCTTGCGTGAACTGGCGCGGTTGCTGGCGGAGCAAGGGTGGTTCGACTTGATGACGTTGCGTGCGCATGATCAGGTCGTGGCGTGGAATTACGGGTTTCGATTTCAGGGAAGCTGGTTCTGGTACCAGCCCACGATCGTCAACACACTGGAGGCTTCGTCCCCCGGTTACTGCTTGCTCACAAAAATTGTCGAAGACGCAAGCCGGGATCCCGAGGCACATGTGGTGGACCTCGGTTTGGGAGCGGAAGGATACAAAGATCGATTTGCAAACGCGCAGCGGACAACTCTGCACGCCATACTATCCCGCAGCAGCGCTGATTTGTGGAAGGTGAGAGGGCGTTACCACGCCGCAGAAGCGATCAAGATGCGATCGGGATTGGAGTCTCTCGCACGGCGAGTGCAGACGGTGGGACAGGGCGGCCAGAAGCGCGTCGGAGAAAATGGCTGGGCAGACACGCTCGCTTGGGCCGGACGGCGTTTGCGAAGATCTATCGTCAGCACGGACGAAGTTCTTTTCTTTCGCTGGCGTCCTGAAGCGGAGGACTCCAGACCAGGCCCAGAGGTGGTATCTCTGAGTTGGGAGACTCTAGCTGCTGCCGCGATGCGCTATTCCGAAGACCGCGAGACCCTGGACTATCTGCTGCGATCGGCCCTGCGATTTCGCTCCGGCAAGAACCGTGGCTACGTCCTCTTAGGAGCAGATGGTATCGCGCAGCATTTTGCCTGGGTGGCCCCCTACGAAGGGTTCACCATGGCGGAACTGAAGGAAGTTCTGCGCGCGCCGTTCCCTGCCAGTGTCATGATCTTTGATTGTTGGACTCCCCGCGAATTGCGTGGTCAGGGACTGTACGCTCGGATGATTGGCCAGTTGGCTGCGCGCTTCTCAACCGAAGGCGAGGATGTCTGGATCTTCAGCGCTGCAGCCAATCCTGCTTCGATTGCCGGAATTGAGAAGGCTGGATTTCAGATGCAGTCGTCGCTCTCAAGGCGGAAGATACTTTGGTGGGCGAAGACGAGGCCAAAATCTCGAGGAATGCAGGAGCGGAAGCAGGCCGAAGCGCTGCCAACGCGGCTGTGAGATAAATAAATAGCAGCCCGGAGCACGACCGGACGACGGAGGCCTCTGCCCCCCACTCGGATATATGGGAAATGAAACGAACCCGTCACGTGACATTCGGCTGCCGACGCATCTTTGCGAAGCCGCCGAGCAGTTGATCAAAGGTACGAAGTTCGAGACGGTGGAGGAATTCCTGTCGTTCGTTTTGCAAGAACTGACGTCGCGCGACAGCACCCAATCCGAAGAGCAGGAACGGAAGGTAATCGAAGCGCGGCTGCGCGACCTGGGGTATCTGTGAACAGACTCGCCCTGGTAAGAAGACTTCGCGAAAAAAAGTCTCCAAGGTTCCGCTTTAGCCGCCCGTTGATTCTACTTCAGAGCGATGATTGGGGGCGGGTGGGAGTGCGAGACGCGGGTGGCCGAGAGGAGCTTCGGGCGGCTGGGTTGAACCTTGGTGAACGCCCGTACGACCTCTATTCTCTCGAAACTGCGGAAGACGTTCATGAGCTCGCGGAGGTTCTGCGGTCGTTGCAGGATTCAGTATGCCAGCCGCCTTGCCTCGAGATGAATTTCGTCGTTGCCAATGTCGATTTTCCAGCGAGCGCTGCAACGGGGTTCCGCAACATCGCATTGAAGTTACTGACAGAAGGTTTGCCTGGGCGCTGGGCCCGGCCTGGTTTGTACAATGCCTACCGCGAAGGAATTGCAGCGGGAGTATTCTCGCCAGCCTTGCACGGTACGACGCACTTTTGTCAGCGGGCAGTAACGTACGCGTTAACGCGTGCGGGCGAACACGGCGAGCTTTTGCGCAGGCTGTGGAAGGCAGAAACACCGTACATCCACTGGCGCATGCCGTGGGTGGGCTACGAGTATTGGGATCCTGAAAAAGCGCCGGCAGAACGCTTCATTCCGGAAGCGGAGCAGGAACACTGGATTGGTTGGGCTGCCCAATCATTCCGAAAATTTTTCGACGAAGGCGCTGTTTCTGCTTGCGCTCCTGGATATCGCGCGGACCCAATCACGCATCGTCTGTGGAAAACGCAGGGGATTCGCGTGGCGCAGAACGGGCCGGGCACAATGCGCGCTCCGCACTTTGACGAACACGGGCTTCTCCACACCTATCGTTCGCTTGACTTTGAGCCCGCCCTGAACCCCGAATTGCGCTGGGAAGACTGCGTTAAGAACGCCGCGACGTGGCTGACCCGCGGATTACCGCTGATTGTTTCGGTACACTCCATCAACTTTCACTCCACTCTTGCATCGTTTCGACAGAAGTCGTTGCCGATGCTCCGGGAATTCATGGGCGCGCTGAAGAAGCGTTTTCCCGATCTTCTGTATGTCAACGACCGGCAACTGCTGGAGATCGTCGAGACCGGAAGCTACGAGAGTGGGACGGGAAGGGTTCCCGTGACGGTGAGCGAAGTGCGCCCAGGAGCGCAAGCATGAGTGCAGGCAGGCCGAAGTCGCTGGTGCTCATCACTGTGGACTGCCTGCGTGCCGATCACACCGGATTCATGGGCTACGCCCGGCCTACGACACCGTTTCTGGATCGCCTGGCGGCCGAGAGCATGGTTTTTCCCAAAGCCATCGCCGCCGGCGCTCCCACCTACTATTCGTTTCCCGGAATACTGGCCTCACGTTTTCCTTTGGCGCTCGGGCGAGAGGTGGTTGGCATTGCTCCCGGAGGGCCGACCTTGGCGACAGTTTTACAGCAGGCTGGCTATAGCACTGCGGCGTATGTGGCGGCGAATCCGTATCTGTCGCGCCGCTTCGGCTACGCGCAGGGGTTCGAAGTTTTTCGGGATTTTCTTTCTGAGAAGCCACCACGATCTGACGAGGACCAGGAGCGAACTGAATCGGTCCCGCGGACACGGACCCGTTTCAACCAGCACATCGCGGAGCTGGCGCACCGCGCGGGTCCGCTCGGCAGGTTATACGACGATCTGTATTTCCAGTATTGCCAGAGAATCACTGCTTCGAAGGCAGAGAGTTGGGACAGTTTACGGCGTTTTCCGGCAGCGGATGTTCTTGTCGATCAGGCAAGCGAATGGCTGGGTTCGCTCGGCCAGCAACCGTTCTTTCTCTGGTTGCATTTCATGGATCCACACGCCCCCTACTACCCGCCTGTGGAAGCACTCAAGGCTATGGGAGCAGAACACATCCGGCCCGAGCGCGGACGCTATCTGAATGCTGTCTGGAACCGGGCGGACCTGGGCACGAAACGGCTGCGCAAGCACCGCGATGAGGTCGTGCGCCTGCACGACGCAGGCATTCGCTGGGTGGATGTGCAGTTGGCACGGCTGGTCGAGTCACTGCGCAGTCTGGCGCTGTGGGACTCCTCCATTTTTGTCCTGACCGCAGATCACGGCGAGGAGTTTCTGGATCACAGAGGGCGCTTTCATTCCCCCTCGCGGGTCTATCAGGAGATGTTGCACGTGCCGCTCCTGATGCGTGTGGCAGAGCTGAAAAAAAAGCCGCTTTCGGACGCTCCCTTCAGCCACCTGCATCTGGCGCCGACGGTTCTCGACGCGATCGGGATTGACCCACCGCCGGAATTTGAAGGTCGCAGCCACTGGGCCGCAGCGCAGCGAGGTGGGGACTGGGAATGGGCTGTTTCAGAGTCCATCGGCCGGTGCACGAATCCCATGGAAGCGGGGAAACGCATGGGTGGGCGCGTGCTGGTAGTGCAGGACCGGAGATTCAAGCTGATGCTGGACTTCGATCGCAATCAGGAAGAGTTGTTTGATTTGGAGAGCGATCCACGGGAACTCTGGGCACTGGCTCCGGGAGTGGAGAAGTCCGCGCGTGCTCGGCTACTGCGCATTGCCTTGCAACACCTGGAGCGCCCCGCGCGCGGATTCAACCGTGAACTGGCCATACGAGCCAGAGTCCGCGAGCTTGGACTAGAATGGAGGCACTCCAAAATGTACTCTAAAATCTTGGCGTCTTGAGCGACAGACGTCCCATGCCGCGCGCTTCCCGCCTGATCAAAATTTTCACGCCCTCTTTCGCAGACGAAGCGGGCACCAACGCGCAGAATCTGACGGTAAAGGAAGTTGTGGCGCGACTCGATCCCGAGCGCTTTCAAATCACGATGTTTTACGAGCAGGCACCCGATCCGCGAATTGCGGCTCGCCCGAACACAATTTTGTGGCGTTGGTGGGAGCGCGGCAACACCCTGTGCACGCTGCTTCGCATGTTGACCGATATTCCGGACGTTTATTTCTTTCCCCGAGAAGGTCCGCTGGATGAAAAATTCTTCGCGCTCCGGCGCATACTGCGCTGGCATACCGCGGTGGTGACGTACGTCGTTTCGGGCGGACTGAGCCGGATTCCACCGCCTCCCGGACAGCTGCGTAGCCTTGAACAGGCCAGTGCCGTTTACGGTAATTGCCTATATCTCACGCAATTGGTGACCGCTCGGTTTGGGTTGGAAGCCGGCACGATCTACGACGGAGTGGATCGGCGTTACTACTTTCCTCCGGAGTCGAGGGACTACAAACCGCAGAAGCGTTTGACGGTTCTGTTTGCAGGATCCTTCCGCTCGTACAAGCGCATTGACTTGGTGGTCAGGCAAGCGGCACGCTGGCCGCAAGTAGAATTCCGCCTTGCTGGAAGCGGGGAACAGGAAGAGGAGTGCCGGCGATTGGCATCCGAGTTGAGCTGCAGGAATGTTTATTTTCTCGGGCACTTGGGACAAGCCGAGCTGGGCAACGAGATGCGCCGCGCCGACATTTTTCTGTTTCCCAGTGAACTCGAAGGCCATCCCCAGGTCCTGTTACAGGCGGCAGGATGCGGGCTGCCATGCATCGCGATGAACTCGTATCATCCCGATGCGATCATGGATGGAGAGACCGGTTTCCTGGTTGGAAGCGCCGACGAGTTCGCACAGAAGTTCGATGTGCTCGTTAAAGATCCTGCGTTGCGGGCAACGATGTCAAAAGCAGCAGCCCGGCATGCCGCACGCTTCGATTGGGACCAGGTGGCCGCTCAATGGGCGCAAGCGTTCGAGAAGGTCGCGGGAGAGAACGCGTGACGGCTTCGGAATTGTCCCCAGACCGGGCCCGCCCGGTGCATGTGCTGACGATTACACCCTTCTATCCGAAGGTCGGAAACGAAAGCGGCGGCTGCTTTGTCGCGGAACCGCTGGGGGAGTTGACGAAGGCGGGAGTGCAATCCACGGTTTTCGCAGTCGAACCCTTCTATCGGCCAGAACCCCACAGCAGCGCGTCGGCGCCGGGCGCCGCGTGGTATCGCTATCCAGCGCTTCCTGGTGGGGCAGGCTTGGCGAGTTCTGGCGTGGGTCTTTCTATGCGATTGCGAGCACCGCTTGACAGGCTGCACGCCCGGTCTCCGATTGATGTGATTCATTCGCACGGCGCCCTTCCCTGCGGGCATGCTGCGGCTCTGCTGAGCCGCCATCTCAAGATCCCCTTCGTGGTCACGGTTCACGGGCTGGATGCATTCTCATCGCAGCAGGTTTCGGGATGGCCGGGTACCTGGTGCACGAGAGTTTCCCGGCGAGTCTATGCGGCGGCCCGAAAGGTGGTCGGTGTGAGCCGTCACGTATGCGACGAAGTGCAGCGTGGAACGAGTGGACTTTCCAAGGCGTCGGTTGTTTACAACGGGGTCGATCCTTTACTGTTCACACCGGGCGGCGATCCAGCGCAACCTGTGCTGCTGACAGTCGGGAATCTGATTCCAACCAAAGGGCACGAGTTGATCGTGCATGCACTGGCCACACTTCAGCCGGAGTTCCCTGATCTTAGTTGGGAAGTGATCGGCGAGGGGCCGGAGCTGCCTCGAATTCGCGCGCTTGCTGAAAAGCTCGGCGTGCTGACCAGCATCCGGTTCCGAGGCCGGCAGAATCGGGCTGAGGTGGCCGAGGCTTGTCGGCGCTGCGCTGTGTTTGTTTTGCCCAGCCGCTACGAAGGATTGGGTTGCGTTTATCTCGAAGCGATGGCATCCGGCAAAGTTGCCATCGGATGTATGGGGCAGGGAATCGAGGAGGTCATCAACCACGAAAAAAACGGCTGGCTGGTCCCACCGAACGGCCGCGAGGAATTGATCGAAGGGCTGCGCGTCCTGCTCCGGGACGGCTCCCAGCGCCGGCAGATCGGAGCCGCGGCCCGGAAAACTGTTTTGCAATCGTTCACTCTGGGCCATCAGGCGCAGCGTCTGCTGGCGATCTACCAGGAGTGCGTTGCGTGAAGCGCCGCCTCGTCATCCTGACGGAGATCATCGCGCCCTATCGCATTCCTGTTTTCAACGCGCTGGCGGCGCGAGCCGAGGTCGATCTGCACGTGATCTTTCTTGCAGAGACCGATCCCGGCTTGCGGCAATGGCAGGTCTACCGCGATGAAATCCGGTTTTCGTATCAAGTGCTGAAATCGTACCGCCACCGAGCCGGGCGATTCAACATATTGCTGACCCGGGGAGTGAGCGCCGCGTTGCGAGCCCGTAATCCTGAAATCATTTTGAGCGGAGGCTACAACTATCTGGCCATGTGGGCGGCGCGACGCTGGGCGCGCCGGCGCTGCGTTCCGTTCTTGCTTTGGTCCGAGAGCAATGTCACGGATGCAAGACGAAACTTTCCGTGGGTGGAAGCGGTCAAGCGGAGATTCATCCGTTCCTGCCAGAGCTACGTCGTGCCGGGCAGCTCGGCCGCCGCCTACCTCAAGACCTTCGGCGTTGCGCCCGGCAGAATTTTCGTTGCTCCTAACGCAGTAGACGTAGAGCGCTTCTCAAACGGTGCGGAGCAAGCTCGCCGGGATCCGGACCTTCGCCAACGCCTGGGATTGCCGCAACGCTATCTGCTATACGTAGGAAGGTTCGTGCGAGCCAAAGGCGTCTTGGACCTGCTCACCGCCTATGCGACACTGCCGGAGGGCGTTCGCCGGGATGTGGGCCTGGTGCTCGCCGGCGACGGAGAAGAGCGCGGGGAGTTAGTCCGGCGCAGCCGTGAGATTCACCCCGGCGTCGTGGTCTTCCCCGGATTTTTGCAGCGGGACGAGTTGCCCGCGCTCTATGCTTTGGCAGAGGCGTTGGTGTTTCCGACTCACAGCGATCCTTGGGGCCTGGTGGTGAATGAGGCGATGGCGTGCGGACTGCCGGTGATCGTCCCCGACGTCGCTGGTTGTGTTGCCGACCTGGTGCGGGATGGAGAGAATGGATATATCGTCGGCGCCGGCGACCCGGAAGCTTTGTCGCAGGCGATGGAGCGACTACTGAACGCTCCCGAGAAACAAACACAAATGGGTCATCGCAGCCTCGAGATTAGTTCGCGGTTTACTCCGCAAGCGTGGGTGGAAGGACTCGTCGGCGCCGTGACCGGCACCTTTGGAGAAGGCCGTGGATAAAGTCATGCGGATTGCGGCCGCAGGTCTGCCGGTGATTTTGGTGCTGGCACTGATCGCTTTGGCGCGCTCCGCACCCGGGTATTTCAACAATCAGCAGTATCTGGCGGGCTTTATTTTCCTGCAAATCCTGCTGGTGTGTCTGTGGTCCTATGACCGTCTCTTCTTTCCGTTTCTGATGGTCGCGTTTTTTTGGGCGGGGATGGATGTGCCCATGACGGAGTCTTGGACGATGGGCCGTTGGATCGTGTTGGGAGCCGGGGCGTTGGTCGGATTTGCGCGCGCCATGCGCTTCGGCTTGCAGCGTTACCATCCCTTTCACCTCGCTGCTCTGTTCTGTGTGGCCAGCGCACTAGTCTCTGCCATGGTGTCGGTATTGCCGCAGTTTTCGCTGATGAAGGCTTTCAGCCTGTTGCTGCTCTTTTTGTATGGCGCTTCGGGTGCGCGGCTGGTATTGCGGGAGCCCGACCGCTTTTTCCGCGGGTTGTTGCTGGCCTGCGAATTCAGCGTATATGTAAGCGCCTTCGCGTACTTGGTTCTCGGTTTGGAAATCTGGGGCAACGGGAATTCTTTGGGCGCGGTCGAGGGAGTGGTGGCGGCTCCGGTTCTTTTGTGGGGAGCTCTGGTGGCTCCAACAAAGAACCTGCGGGTGCGACGGGCCGCAGCCTGTGTGGGGGCACTCTACTTGGTGTACTTCTCGGTGACGCGGGCCGCCATGTTAGCGGCCGCTTTCTCCATGTTGGTGCTTCTGCTTAGCCTGCGGCGGAACAAACTGATCGTGCAAGGACTGGTCGGCGTAGCCTGCGTGATCGCCGTTACCGCCATCGCTGCGCCCAGGCGTTTCGACGACATGAAGACTGCATTTGTGGAGGGCGTAATCTACAAAGGACATCAAGGGGAAGGACTGCTCGGATCAAGAGTGACTCCCTGGCAGGAGACCACTCAGGTTATTCAGGAGAATCCTTATTTCGGGAGCGGGTTCGGCACCAGTATTTCCGGCGATAAACCCTTCGGTGAAGGCGGCAAGTTTAGCTCAAGTTCATTGACGAACCGCGAGCATGGCAGCAGCTACCTGGCGATTACGGAATGGGTGGGACTGCTGGGAATTCTGCCTTTCATGCTGCTGATTCTTTTGACCATGCAGGCAATTGTCCGCGTCTGTCGCTTCCTGCTCCGAACCGGAGACGCCTCCCATTATTCTGTCCCCTTGATGATGGTCGTGATCGCCGGATTAGTGCACGCGGGCTTCGAGGATTGGCTGTTTGCCATCGGATACTATCTCACCGTGCTTTTCTGGGTTCTGGCGTTTCTTCTAATGGACGTAGTGCCCGAATCGTCCAGCTACCATACGGCCTTTGTTCATGGCATGCGGTTCCGCTACGCGACGAATCCCGCGGTGACCCAGCGCTGAATCATCATGCGACTCTTCATCAATGCCCTGGGCGCCTCCGCGGGCGGAGGGTTGACCTATCTGCGCAACCTGGTTCCTCATCTGGCGGCACGGCCCGATATTGAAGTCACAGTGTTGGCAGGAGGTGCCGCCGGCGCCACGATTCCCTCTGCCCGCAACGTGGAGCGTCTGACCGGAGGCATGGAAGAGCAGGGAACGCTGTCGCGGTTCTTTTGGGAGCAGAGGGAGATCCCCAAGCTCCTCCGAAAGACGGACGCGGATGTGCTGCTGTCGGCGGGGAACTTCGCTGTCTGGAAATCCCCGGTGCCGCAGATCCTTCTGAGCCGCAATTCCCTTTATACCTCTGCCGACTTCCGCCGTGACTTGCGCAGCCGAGGCGAATATCGATTGTGGGCCGATACCTGTCTGAAGGGTTTTCTAGCCCGAAAGTCGATTCACCGTGCCCAACTGACAGTGGCCCCGAGTGAAGCCTTCGCCCGCGAACTCCATGCTCGGTCAGGACAGGAAGTGGCCGCGCTGCATCATGGATTCGATCGCGAGCTCTTTCTTGAGGATGGAATGGCACTCCCGCACTCGATCATGGCCAAGCTCAAAGAGACCGAGAACGGTGTGCGTCTGCTTTTTGTCAGCCATTACAACTATTACCGGAATTTTGAGACGCTGCTGCGGGCAGTGGCGTTACTCAAGCAGCGCCGGGCCTCGAGCAAGATTCGGCTGGTGTTAACCTGCGAACTGGCGCCGGGGAAAAATCCTGGCAGCTACAAGACCGAAGAAGCGAGCGCGCTCTTGCGCGACCTGCAAATCGCCGACGACGTAGCGCAACTGGGGACGATCCCCTATCCACTGTTGCATCACGTCTATCGCTCCTGCGATATCTACGTTACTCCTGCTTACACCGAGACCTTCGCCCATCCTCTCGTCGAGGCCATGGCGTGCGGGTTGCCGATCGTGGCTTCCGATCTGGCCGTACACCGGGAGATCACGAATGGTTCGGCTCTGTTCTTTGAGCGATTCTCCCCCGCAGATCTCGCGGACAAAGTAACGCAGCTCATGGATTCTCCGTCGTTGCAATCGGACTTGCGGGAGCGCGGGCTGCGTCGGGTGGCGAGTTTCAGTTGGAAAGATCATGCAGAACGTCTTCTTGAAATGGCGAGGGCTATGGCGCGGAAATCTGCCTGATTAGCCTTTGAGCCGCAAAAGATGAACAACGTTCCGGATTCCGATCGCGGAACTCGCTGCCAACACAGCCGTGACTGGAGCAAGTACCCACAGCAGGCGCCGGTCCTTGGGAAGCCAACGCCCGAGAGCTAGAAAGACGAAGGGGACGATCGGGATCGCAAAGCGTGGGAAGTTGCCTCGCGCCCACATCGGATAGTTGTAGCAGTAAAGTGACAGCAGGTAAGGCGCCGCGAAGACGATCTCCGGCAAATGTTCGGCCGCGTATTTGCGGAAGTGCCCTGTCCACAGCATGGCCACGATCCCAACCAGCACCAGAAAAATCCATCCGAAGGTCAGTACCAGGTTGGAGAGCGGCGCGGGGTAGAGAATGGTCCCTTTGACGATGGCGTAAAAAGGAACGCCGAACAGCGGTACCGTCGCGGATGCCTGGGCTGACTCATAGCTATGAACCGTCGCCAGCGGATCGTGGAAATAGCGGGCCAGAGGAATTACGTAGAGGACGCCGATGACGAGTGCAAGAGTGGTAGCAAGCGCGAGCCGCTTCCAATCGCGCTGCCGGACTAGCGCAATCCCGATTCCCAACAACAGAAAGACTGCTAGCGGCCGGGTAATGGTGGCGAGAGCGGCCAGAAGGGCTGCCAGCAACCAACGTTGCCGGCGGATCGCAAGAAATGATCCGAACAGCAAGGCGACGAACAGGGATTCCGATCCGCCCAGGTAGGAGCGCTGGTACCAGTCGAGATTGACGATGGCGAAAACGGCGGCGATCCATCCACCCCAGAGGCGGTAGGCAAAAATCACGGCGATCACCGACGACATCCACGAGATCGTCAGAAGCGCACTTCGGTCGGAAAGCCCGGTCAGCTTGGAAACCGCAGCCATGAAATAGGGGAGTCCCCAGAAATGTTTGACAAAAACTCCGTGGAAGTCCCACTTGCGGATTGCCGCGGCAATCGATATGTACGCTGAGTTGTCGCCGAAGTTGTCAACCAGAGCGAAATAAGGAGTCATCGCCGAGATGAAGAGCGCAAAAATCGCAGCTGATGCCAGACACACGGCGACAGTTTCCCGGAACGAAGGCTCAGAGCGCCACGACGATGTCACCTTCTGGCTGACTGGAATCGCGACAGGTTCAGACATGACGCGGGGATTGTAAGCGATCGTGGGTCATTGTCGGGAGAAGAAAACCACTCTTCCTACCTCGCCTATCTTCGGATCCAAGATCGCCTGATCCAGGGAAACTCCGGGTGCGCCCCGAAGTCGATCGACAATCATTCGATAGCTGCGATTGCCGGGTTTTCCCCAAACCAGCGCCGCGTCAGCCTTTTTGCCCAGCACTGCGTTTGCCAGTTGATCGGCTTCGTCGCCACCGGGTAGGGCAGAATTCATGGCCGTCAAGTGCCGTCCAGTCAGGTACGCGACGTAGACCCCAACTTCAAAGCCAATACCGTTCTCTGGATAAGGCCCCTCTCCTATGCTCACCAGATTTTCACCGGATGGTTGAGAAGTCTTGAGCAGGGCCGCGGCATGGTAGCAGCTCATCTGAAAATCGCGATCCACTGTGCGGAAGGGTGACGCCCAGTAGAAGGTGAAGAAAATCGTACTCATCAGCAGCAGGCCGAGAGCGGTCATTCGCAAAGGTGAGGAGACCCCAAGCCGGTCGGGCGAGCCGCCTTCGCCAGCAACGAAAAAATATGCAGCGATCGCCATCAGTATGGGTGTGATGGGCAACACGTATCGAGCGTCGAACACCAACATTGCGTATGCAACCACCAAAGTCGCAAGACTGATGACGGATAGCCACACCAAAGTCGCTTCGGCGGAGTATGAAGCGCGTTTTCGAGTGAGCAAGGTGAGTCCAACCGCGAGCGCCAGAACTCCTCCCGGCGTAAGTAGAATCACGACCTCCTTAATGGCGGCGGGTACATTGTGAAACTCATTTTCCAGAATCACCGGCACCAGTGCCGGGTTCATCATTTTGAATCTCTGCAAGGCCGGCCAGGAGGTTTCTGCGACCATGTATTTGTCGTAGGAGGTGTCGACGAATTCGTACGGGTCGCCGCGCTCATGGTGGCTAAGCTTGCGCTTGAGGTCGGTCATGAGATTCGCGCGCAACTGGTATCCCGTGGTGAACACACCATACTTCGATTTGAGAGTTTCCCCCCAGGTCAGCCACACGATGGCCGGAGCCAGGAACGCCAAAAGCAGCGATGCGGTTGCACTCCGGAGCGATTTCCTGTTGCTTGCGAGCACAGCGAGAGCGGTAGTGATAGAAAGCCAGGGCATGGCGAACGCTTTTACCAGGAAAGCAGCTGCATGAACCACGCCCAGAAGAAACCAATTTAAACGTGTAACCTGGCGCAGGCATGCCAAGAGGCGAAGAAAGTACAACAGCGTAAAAGCCGCAAGCAGGAAGTCGGCCTGAATGGTCGTGACCGCGCTTGCGATGATGCCCCGCGCCATCGAGAACCAAAAAATCGCAAGTGAGGACGCCAGATGCGATTGCCACAATTTGAAGGTCAATGCGTAAAGCAAAGGCAGACATAGAAGAAAACTGGCAATCGTGATTGAACGTCCGAGCAGAGTGAAGTCGCGGGTGAACAATGAACCCGCAGCAATAATCCAAGTAAGCAAGGGACTCAAATAGCCGTGCAACGATGAAGTAAAGTCGCCGTCCAGTAGGTGCCGGGCCAACCCGATGTAGTTGACCGCGTCCATGGTGATGTTATGGCCGCGAAAACGCCAGAACCATGCAATCTGAAACGTACAGTTCAGCGCGGTCAGGGCGAGAAGGAGCAGCGAAATCCTGCGCTCCAATTTTTCGTTCCAGTCGCCCATTCCATCAGAGTATAGCGGGAGGTATCCTTGATGCGCTGCACCGCGTGACCGCCGGAAGCATTGGAAAACACTCGCCCGTGTCCATGAAAGAAATTGTCAAAAGCGTCGTTCAGCATACCGCCAAGAATCCGCTTGCCTGGTTCGTATATCGGGCCTGTGGGACGCTGTCCAAGGATCTAAGCCGCGTGTACGGTCATGCATGTTTCGTCCGTGAAATCGCTGAACGGGACGGCAAGCTCGCAGCATTTGCGCGCGAGTTGTTTGCAGATATGACCGTTGCGCATGGGCCGTTCAAGGGTTTGCGGTATCCGATAGCGGAGGGCGTCGGGAGCATGCTTTTGCCTAAACTCCTGGGCTCGTACGAATCGGAATTGCACTCGGCCCTGGAAGATCTGCTTGCCGGTGGGTACGACTCGGTCGTCAATATCGGGTGCGGCGAAGGTTACTATGCTGTTGGGCTCGGACTCAGATGCGCGAAGGCCGGCGTTTACGCTTTTGATACCAATGCAAGAGCGCGTGAGCTCTGTGCCGAGATGGCCAGACTGAATGGCCTTGGCGATCGAATTCATATCGGTGGTTTCTGCGATGAAGCAACCTTGAAGTCAATTCCACTCGGAAACAGAGCGTTCATCGTCAGCGACTGTGAGGGCTATGAACGGCGCCTCTTTAGTCCTGAAGTAGCCGAGTACCTGGCCAGCCACGACTTGATCATCGAAACGCATGACTTTATTGACATTGACATCAGCAGCCATGTTAGCCGCGTTTTTGACAACACCCATCACATTCAATCGATCAAAAGCCTCGATGATATTCAGAAAGCGCACACCTATCGCTACGCGGAATTGGAGAAGTACAGCGTGAGTGACCGGCGACAGATTCTAGCGGAGAGACGCCCCGCCATCATGGAATGGCTCGTCATGACGCCGAAGAAGCTGCCTGGCCCGGGCTAGCTCGAAGCTCTCGCGGACTCTGCCACTATTCCGTCGTGTCAATCTGTGCTCACGCTATGATGAACAGGTTGTAACCACGCTCACCCTATGTGTGGAATCTTTGGGATTGTCGCTCGCGGCGGCAGGCCTTCTCCCGACATCCTGGAGAAAGCCATGCGAACGCTCGCACATCGCGGACCAGACGACGCAGACACGGTCGTCATAGACTGCGCTTGCGCGCCACCGAGCTACATCGGTTTTGCACACACTCGCCTTTCCATCATTGATCTCTCACCGCTCGGACGCCAACCCATGCAGGACCCGTCCACCGGGAACTGGATCGTCTACAACGGTGAGATCTACAACTTCCGCGAGCTGCGACGTGACCTGGAAGTGGCAGGGAGCGAGTTTTGCAGCCATTCCGATACTGAGGTCATCCTGGCCGCTTACCGCGTGTGGGGCGAGGATTGTCTGACACGTTTGCGGGGTATGTTCGCCTTTGCGCTCTGGGACGCGCAGCGCAAGCGCCTGTTGCTCGCCCGCGATCCCATGGGGATCAAGCCGCTTTACTACTACCAATCGGAAACGAATTTTCTCTTTGCTTCGGAAGTTCGGACGCTGCTCCAGACCGAACTCGTGCCGCGAAAAGTCGACTCGACTGGAGCGTTGAGCTATCTAGCCTTCGGTTCCGTGTGCGAGCCCTGGACGATGGTGGAAGGAGTCCGAGCGGTTCCGCCGGGACACGTGCTCACCTTGGAGCAGGGCTCGGCGAGCCTCCGAGAGTATTGGAGCCCTCTGCGGTGTGCGTCCAGACAAACTACGGAAGATGAGCCAAGCCGGAATGGAACAGGCGCCGATCGCCTGCCGGCAATCCTGCGCGAGGCTGTGTTGTCGCACCTGGTCAGCGATGTTCCGGTCGGAGTGTTTCTTTCGGGTGGAATCGATTCCAGCAGCCTGGTCGCAGTTATGAGTCAGAATGGCGTGCGCGCCAATACTTTCTCGCTGGTATTCCGGGAAGAAGAATTCAACGAAGCGCAATATTCGCGGAAAGTGGCTCAGCGCTTCGGCAGTGAGCATCTCGAAATTCCGGTTTCGCAGAACGACACGCTTGCGTTGTTGCCTGACGCTCTGCGCGCCATGGATCAGCCGACTATGGACGGAATCAATACCTATTTAGTTTCGGCGAGAACAAGGGCGGCGGGAGTAAAAGTTGCGTTGACCGGTTTGGGCGCCGACGAAATGTTTGCTGGGTACTCGAGTTTCCAGCGCGTGCCAAAAATGGAACGCGCCGCGGCACGCCTGAATCTGCTGCCCGCGCTGGCACGGCGGCCGCTGGCCGCTGCCGTGGCAATGGTCGCGGGCAAGAGCGACCGCCACCGCAAGCTGGCCGAGTTGGCTTCACACAAAGACTCATTTGTTCATCCGTACTTTCTGGTTCGCTCACTGTTCGGGCACGCGGAACAAAGGGCATTGTTCCCGGCGAAAGAGTACGCGGCGTCAAAGCAATCGCTGGAAGGCGTTTTGCGGGAATCCGTCTCTGAGAGCGCGGCCCTGGATCCGGTCAATCGCGTTTCCTGCCTGGAATCTCACTGGTACATGAGGAATACCCTGCTGCGGGATTCCGATTTCATGAGCATGGCGCACGGACTCGAATTACGGGTGCCATTTCTCGACCGGGCGCTGGTCGAGACCTGCTTCCGCATTCCTGGGAAGATCAAACTGCAAGGGCGCTCGCCCAAGAGCCTGCTGCTGGCGAGCCTCGGCGTCGAATTGCCTAGAGAAATTGTAAATCGCCCCAAACGCGGATTCACCTTGCCATTCGAGCGATGGCTGCGCGGTGAAATGAGGCCGATTGTCGAAGATGCACTTCTCAGCAACGGCTCGGATCAATCTTTGCTGAACCCCGGCGCCGTGCGCGACGTCTGGAATCGCTTTCTGGCGGGGGAAACTTCCTGGTCGCGGCCGTGGTCGCTGTTTGTGCTGCAGCGCTGGTGCGAAGAGAATCTGTGAGCGTGGTTCGCACAGCGGGTTTGCGGGCGGAAATTAAGAGGAAGAGCCCCATTTTGCGACCAAGCCGACGCACAATGGCTCGTGGATAAAGCGCCCAGATCAGCCGGTAAAGTCTTCTCTGGAAACGGGCGGAAGGCTTGTTCAATAACAAGTCTCCCGGGCTGAACACTTGCCGAAACTCGATTTGCTCAAATCCTTCCAGCAGGCCGAGCGCCTCTTTCCGAGAGTAGGACTTGGTGCCAGGACTCTCCAGTTTCTCGTAAACCGTTTGCCGGAGTGATTTGCCACGCCACCAGCCGTAGCGCAACCAGAGCATGAGCCCCGTGAGCGAGGGATGGTGGTAAACCATTACGCGAAGCGCTCCACCGGGCTGCAGAACGCGGCGAGCCTCCCGAATACATTGCATGGTATCCGGGCTGTGATGCATGACACCATAGGAGTACACGACATCAAAAGTGTTATCCGGGAAAGGAAGATGTTCCGCATCGGAGATGCGCAGGTCGGGGGTGTAGCCGGCCAGTTGAGAGCGTCGTTTCGCTCGCTCAATAGAAGCGTTTGAGAGGTCGACACCCGCAGCGTGCGCCCCCGCCTTTAGCCATTCCAGATAATCGGCTCCCATTCCCACGCCGATTTCCAGCACACGCTTGCCGCCAGAGTGAGCGAAGCCGGCGAAATCGTGGATATAGGGTTCAAGTTGATAACGCGCCCGCGCGTGCGCTTCAAAGTCCTCGCCGTCAACCAGGTAGCGGGAGCCACAAGGATCAGCGTCCCAGAAATTCCGGACATCGTCCTTCATGGCCGGTGCGGGAGAGGTATGCGACATAGTTCCGAAGGCGATACTAGCAGGGTTCCGCATGAAAAATCCCGCCGTGGCAAGCTAAGATAGGAAGACCTTCTACCTGCCGTGGACGATGTGATCGAAACGAAATCGGAAACTGAAGTGTCGAACGGAAGCGCAACACGTCCCGGCCTGCCCGTGACGGTGATCGTCCCGGTTCGCAACGAAGCCCACAACCTGCCGCGCTGCCTGGAATCGCTAAAGACGGTCGGCGAAGTGTATGTGGTCGATTCCGGAAGCACCGATGACACGGAGGCTATTGCGCGGTCCTACAGCGCAAAGGTGGTGCAGTTTCACTACACTGGCGGCTGGCCCAAGAAGCGCCAGTGGGCCATGGACACACTGCCTCTCGCCTTCGATTGGGTTCTGCTTCTGGATGCCGATGAAGTTTTGACTCCGGAACTCTACGACGAAATCCGCGACGCGATTCAGGACCCCACAATAAACGGCTACTACATTGCGCTAGAAATGTATTTCCTCGACCGGCGGCTCCGGCACAGCGGGGCGAGCTTCTGGAAGCTCTCGTTATTTCGCAAAGGGCTCGGCCGCTACGAATGTCGTCTCCAGGATCAGGACGCAAGCATGGCCGACATGGAGGTACACGAGCATGTCGCCATTACCGGCGCGACGCGCAAGTTGAGCCATCCGTTGGTGCATCACAATGTCGAGTCGTTGTCCCGCTACATCGACAAGCACAACGAATATTCCAATTGGGAGGCGCGGGTCTGGCTTGACGGTGGACGCAGCGAGGACGAAATTCGGCCCTCGCTATGGGGAACTCAGGCGCAGCGGCGGCGCTGGTTGCGGCGTCGTCTTCTAATGATTCCCGGGTCTCCAGTCTTGTTCTTCGTCTACAAGTACATATTTCGTCTGGGATTCCTGGATGGCGTGCCGGGTTTAATCTACTGTGTCTTTCAGGGAATCCAGTTCTTCCACATCAAAGCCAAGATCTACGAGCTTCGAACCGTAAGGACGGGTGTGTAGGCATGTGCGGCATCAGCGGACTCGCGAATTGGGGTGATGCGGAAACACTCGCCCGCATGACACATGTGCAGACCCATCGCGGGCCGGACGACTCCGGCTTGTGGGAACGGCATTTCCCGGACGCAGGCTACATTGGGCTGGGGAGCCGGCGCCTGGCGATCCTCGACCTTTCACCCGACGGCCACATGCCCATGAGCAACGAGGATGGGTCCGTTTGGATCACCTATAACGGAGAGATCTACAACTTCGCTGATCTCCGCCGCGAGCTCGAAAGCAAGGGACACAGGTTTCGCTCGCACACTGATACTGAAGCAGTGGTTCATCTTTACGAAGAGTATGGTGTGGATTGCCTGAACCGATTGAACGGCATGTTCGCGTTTGCCACCTGCGACCTGCGCGGTCCTTCGCCGAAGCTCTTTCTGGCCCGCGATCATTTTGGAATCAAACCGCTGTACTACTGTGAGCGAGGCGGAAAGATGGCTTTCGCTTCGGAAGTGAAGGCTTTGCTTGCGGTGCCGGGGATCGAAGCCAGTATCAACCGGGAGGCACTGGATCAGTATTTGACGTTCCTCTGGGTGCCCGATCCGATGACGATGTTCGAGGGCATCCGCAAACTGCCCGCGGCGCACTATGCGCTCTGGCAGGATGGCAATCTCGAAATTCAACAGTACTGGGACCTGACCTTCCCTCCGGCCGGACACCGATTCGAACCTAGGCAGGACGAACTTGCACATGAGATCCGGGAGCGCTTCTGTATTTCGGTCGAGCAACAGATGGTGAGCGACGTCCCGATCGGCGCATTTTTAAGCGCCGGGCTGGATTCATCGAGCATCGTGGCGGCCATGGCGCGAAAGCAGCCGGTGCGCACCTACACCATCACTTTTCCGGAGAAATACCGGGTCGGCGAAACCACGATCGACGATCCCAAGGTCCCGCGGCGCCTCGCCAGGAAGCTGGGCTGCGAGCACCACGAAATCGTGGTCGAACCGGATGTGGTCGGGCTGCTGCCGAATCTGACCTGGCACATGGACGAACCAACGGCCGATCCGGCCATCATCACAGCGTATTTGGTGTGTCGCGAAGCGCGCCAACAGGCGACGGTGCTGCTGTCGGGCGTAGGCGGAGATGAGCTGTTCGCCGGCTATCGCAAGCACCTGGCTCATGCGTGGGCGCAGGAGTATCAGCGGGTCCCAGGTTTCGCGCGCTCCGCCGCCGAGAACGCGATGTTGGCGCTGCCGAGTTTCCGCGGAACGAGTATGAAAGGGCCGGTGCGGCTGGCGAAGAAAATGGCGCGCAGCGCGGCACTGAGTCCCGTCGAGGGATTCATCCGGAATTGCACGTACCTCGATGCGCAGCAAAGAGCGGCCCTGTACGCTTCAGAATCGGAATCGTGGCGAGGTGGCAATCCCGCGTGCGAGCATCTGGCGGCGTTCGATAAAGTGAAGCACGCGGATTTTCTCAACCAGATGCTCTATCTCGACACCAAGATTTTCATGACCACGCTGAATCTCACCTACAACGACAAGATGAGCATGGCGTCGTCGCTCGAAGTTCGCGTGCCGTTTCTGAACCGTGAACTAGCGGAATTCGTCGCGTGGAATGTTCGCCCGGAGTGGAAGCTCAAGGGCACATGGCGTCCAGTGACAAAGTACATTTTCCGCGAAGCCATGCGTAGTATGCTGCCAGAAGAGGTACTACAGCAGCCGAAGGCAGGCTTTGCAGCGCCCGTGGACTACTGGCTGGCACACGAATTGCGTCCCATGGTGGACGATCTGCTGTCGGAGAGCCAAGTCCAGCGACGTGGGCTGTTTCGTCCGGAGACGGTGCGCCGCTTCGTGAAGGAGCATCGCCGCGGCGACGAAGACTGGTCCATGCAGATCTGGCAACTGCTAACGCTGGAAATCTGGATGCAACTCTTCATGGACGGCGGTGCGCGCTCGTTTACGCAACAGAAAATCGGCGCCTCACAACTGGCGATCGCATGAAGCAACTTCTACAAGATGCGCGCACCGGTGAGTTGACGGTCACCGAAGTTCCACCGCCGCAGTTGCTGCCGGGTTGCGTGCTGGTGCGAGTGGCGGCTTCGCTGGTCTCGGCTGGAACGGAGCGTGCATCCGCGGAATTTGCCAGCAAGACTCTGGCTGCAAAGGCGAAAGCCCGTCCGGACCTGGTGCGCGACGTGCTTGCCAAACTGCGGCGGGATGGATTGCTTTCTACTATGCAGGCGGTGCGTTCCCGCCTGGATCAGCCGCAGTCGGTCGGCTACAGCAGTTCGGGTGCGGTGCTTGCCATTGGTGATGGTGTCGCAGACATCAACGTCGGCGATCGCGTAGCCTGTGCCGGCGCTGGATACGCGGTGCACGCGGAATTGGCATGTGTCCCGCGATTGTTAGTCGCGAGGATTCCGGAGAGCTCGGACGTTTCCTTCGAAGAAGCTGCGTTCGGCACGGTGGGCGCGATCTGTCTGCACGGGATTCGAACGGCCGAGGTCTCGCTTGGTGATACGGTCGCGGTGATCGGCCTAGGATTGTTGGGACAAATCACCGTGCAGCTCCTCAAGGCTGCGGGATGCCGCGTCTTCGGGATGGATTTGGTGCGATCCCGTGCTGACTCGGCGATTCAGAGTGGAGCCGAGGGCACCTTCACATCTGCCGAGGAATTCCGCGACCTGTGCTTCCAGAAAACCGGCGGCGCGGGCGTGGATTCCGTCCTCATCACCGCCGAGACTGCGAGCAGCGAACCGGTGAACTTGGCCGCTGAACTGGCTCGCGATCGCGCCATTGTGGTCGCAGTTGGCACGGTTGGAATGGAGATTGAACGCAAGCTCTACTACGGCAAGGAACTCGACTTCCGGGTATCACGGTCGTATGGTCCCGGCCGCTACGACTCTGCTTATGAACAGAAAGGCCGCGACTACCCGATCGGCCACGTGCGCTGGACGGAAACGCGCAACCTGGAAGCGTTTCTTCAACTAATCGCAGAGCGGAAACTGAATCTGCCGCAGCTGATTACTCACCGCTTCCCAATGAACGAGGCGGCGCGGGCCTACGACTTGATCGCTGGCCGAACCGGCGAGCCGTTTCTCGGTGTGCTGCTAACGTATCCGGCGGCGGAGTCGGCTGGAGAATTTACCGGAAAGATTTTAGTCACCGCAGCCGCTCCGCTGACGGGTTCGGTAGGAGTAGGAGTGCTGGGAGCAGGGAATTTCGCGCAAGCGACACTGTTGCCAGCCCTGAAAGTAATTCCACGCGTGTCATTCATTGGTGTGTGCAACGCGACGGGCCCGCGCAGCCGTAGCGCGGCGGAGAAGTTCGGATTCCAATACTGCACGGATTCTGAACAGGAGATTCTGCGCGACCCGAATATCCATGCAGTCATTGTCGCAACTCGCCATCACTCGCATGCCGGCCAGGTAGAGGCGGCAATGATTGCCGGTAAAGCAGTGTTCTGCGAGAAGCCGCTTTGTCTGACTGAAGAAGAACTGGCAAACATTGTCCGCGCCTGCTCCGGGAGTCAGGCAGGCCCACTGCTTATGGCCGGCTTCAACCGCCGATTTGCGCCCATGGCGATTCAACTCAAGCAGTTCGTTTCCGAAATCAACGAACCACTCGCCATCCAGTACCGCGTCAACGCTGGTTTCATCCCGGCCGATCACTGGGTGAACGACCGCGAGCAGGGCGGTGGCCGCATTCTGGGCGAGGTCTGTCACTTTGTCGACTTTCTCTGTTTTCTTGCTGGCGCGTGTCCGGTCGAAGTGCAATGCCGGAACCTCGGAAATCCTGGGCAGTACACCGGCGATAACGTAGTTGCGTCGCTTAGGTTTGCCAATGGCACGCTAGGCGCCATCACCTATCTCGCCAATGGAGACAGGTCAGCCTCCAAGGAACGTGTGGAAGTTTTCGGGGGCGGTTCAGTCGCAATCCTCGAAGACTTTCGCTATCTCGAACTCGTCCGCCACGGCCGCAAACGCGTCACACGCGCCCGTTGGGGGCAGGACAAAGGACACAAGCGGGAGATGCAGGCGTTCGTCGACGCCGTGCGCGGCTCCAGCCCTGCGCCAATTTCATTCGAACAGATCGTTGGCTCTACGCTCGCCACACTGCGGCTCCAGAACTCATGCCAGACCGGCGAACCGCAGACAGTAGCCTTGAGCGAGTTCGTGGCATCCGCCCTTCATCAAATCTCGTGCGCCGACAGAGAAGGGGATCATCAGTAAATGTTGATTTTGGGCCTGAACATGTTTCACGCCGACGCCTCGGCGGCGATCGTCGATGACGGCAAGATTCTTTTTGCCGTCGCAGAAGAGCGACTGAACCGGCGCAAGCACTATGGCGGATTCCCCTCGCTGGCGGTGAAGGCCTGCCTCGATGCGGTGGGCGCGAAGATCACGGATGTTGCCCACGTTGCTGTCGGGCAGGACAGCGATGCCCACCTTGCCAAGAAGGTCCAGTACGCACTCGCGAATCCCGCGAAGATCCTGAACTTCATCAAGATGCGCCAGCGTAAGGAAGCTATGCGCGATGTGCGCTCGCTGCTGGGGCAGGTATTGGATGTCGATGCTTCCAAGCTAAAATTCCAGGAACATCATCTCGAGCACCACATCGCGCACATCGCCAGTTCGTACTACTGTTCCCCGTGGGAGAAGGCTGCCGGCTTCAGCTATGACGGTTCCGGGGACTTCGTCTCGACCATGATGGCGCGATGTGATGGTAACGAAATCGAAGTGCTCGACCGCGTTTTTCTGCCGCACTCCCTCGGCAGCTTCTACACCATGATCTGTGAGTTCATCGGCTACAAGAAATATGGCGATGAAGGCAAGGTCATGGGCCTGGCGCCATACGGAAAGGACAGCTACGTCGAACAGATCAAGAAGATCCTTGCGTTAAAGAACGGTGCATTCCAGCTGAATCTCGGGTACTTCAAGCCTCTGGGCAGCAACCAGGGGATGGAGGTTCTGCCCGACGGAACCGTGCGTTTGGCGCGGCATTTCTCGGACAAGATGGAACAGCTTTTCGGCGCGCCACGCGAGCCGCACGCCGAAATTACGCAACGCGATATGGATCTCGCCTATGCCATGCAGCACTGTTTTGAAGAAGTCTTTTTCCACCTGCTGAACGAACTGCACCAGCGGGCGCCGGAAGAAAATCTTGCGATGGCAGGCGGCTGCGCGCTCAACAGCGTCGCGAATGGCAAGCTGTTCTCGCGGACGCCCTTCCGACGTACGTGGATTCAACCCGCTGCCGGAGACGAAGGGCTCGCCATTGGCGCAGCGCTACATACTTATCATTCGGTGCTGAAACAGCCGCGCCACGAGCAGATGAACCATGCTTACCTGGGGCCGGAGTTCTCCGAAGCACAGATCGCAGTTGAGCTGAACAGTGCAGGCGTGAAATTTCAGAACCTTGAACACGGCCCGCTGCTCGATTCCGTTTCCGACGAGATGGTCAAGGGAAACGTTGTCGGCTGGTTTCAGGGGCGTATGGAGTGGGGGCCACGCGCGCTCGGCAACCGTTCCATCGTCACTCATCCCGGTCTGCCTAATATGAAAGACGTTCTCAATGCACGGATCAAGCATCGCGAGTGGTTTCGCCCGTTTGCGCCTGCCATTCTTGCCGAAGCGCAGCACGACTATTTCGAGCACGATCACCCGTCGCCCTACATGCTGCATGTATACAAAATTCGTCCTGACAAGAGAAAGCATTTGTGCGCGGTGAATCACGTGGATGACACCGGACGGCTCCAAACCGTTAAGCGCGACGAGAATCCGCTTTACTACGACCTGATCCAGACATTCGGCAAGAAGACTGGAATCCCGGTGATCCTGAACACAAGCTTCAACGAGAATGAGCCGATCGTGTGCACGCCGAAAGAAGCGATCGATTGCTTTCAGCGAACGAAGATGGACGCGCTCGCTATCGGTCCCTTCCTCGCCCGCAAGATAGAGAACTGAGACCAGACAGCATGAATCGGAGCCCAGTTGCGGCGGCCTCTGCTTCCGTGGTAATGCTTCGGCGCGTCGCCGCCTATCCGAAGATTCGCGTCCTGACATGGAGCGGCGATGTTCTCTATGCGTGCCGCGGGTACGAAGTGGTTCGCTTGCGGGCGGGAACATCTGATTGGGAAACCGTCGCTCACTTCCGGCCGGCGTGGTGGCGAAGCCTGACTTCGAAGATGACTCTCAGCCATCGCTTGGTGCGCGACGGGTTCCACGCACTCGTCGTCCTCGATGACGGAACCATGGTGGGTGCCGTCCCCGGGGCGATGGTGATGCGATCTCCCGGGGACAAAGAATTCAGAGTCACGCATCGCATTCTGCGCGGCACGAGGCCGTTGCACATCGCAGCCACGCCCTCAGGCAGAATTTATTGGGGAGAATATTTCGACAACCGCGAACGCGCGGAAGTGCACATCTACGTTTCGGAAGATTACGGATCGACCTGGCAAGTCGGCTACACATTCCCAGAAAGCAGCATCCGGCATGTGCACAACATCGTCCACGACCGCTGGGGTGACTGCCTTTGGATTCTGACGGGCGATGATGGAGCGGAATGCAAGATTCTGCGCGCCTCCTACGATCTCCGCTCAGTCGAACCCGTGATCTCCGAGAACCAGCAGTCCCGAGCGGTGGCTGCGATCCCAACCCAAGATGCGCTGTACCTCTCGACGGATACGCCTTACGAACAGAACCATGTGTATCGACTGGAGCGGTCTGGTCACCTCGAACGTGTGGGCGATTTGAACAGCTCATCCATCTACGGCTCCTGCGCGGGCGATGCGCTCTTCTTTTCCACTATGGTCGAGCCGAGCGCGGTCAACACCGACCGTGAGGTTCATATCGTCGGGGCAAAAAGGGGAAGTGATTGGCATACACTGCTGCGCTGGAATAAAGACAGCTTTTCGATGCGCTATTTCCAGTACGGCAACGCAATTTTGCCCAACGGTGAGAACGCCACCCGGCTTCTTGCCGTCACGACCATCGCCGTGGAACAAGACGATCTGACCACAACGCTCTGGGAAGTCCAGTAACGAGCGAGTGCTATAGTGCGAAGGCATCCATCCCCATGAGCTTGAGCACCCGCTGGCACTACTACCGGCGCATCTTTCGCGCGTATCTTGGTTCCGGACGAAGCCACTTGACTTTCTGGCACGAAGTGCCGGAGATCAATCTGCGGGCGCGCACCGACCAGTTGGGCGAGTACTACATGCGATTCCGCGAAAAGTCAGACTATGCCGGGCACTACGACTCGGCCGGCATGCCAATGCTCAACTATCACGGCACGATCGGTTTGCAACATAACCCAATCGCGATTGCCCAGTGGGGGCTCGCCAATTACAACCGTTTCTGCGAAACCGGCGATGACAGCCGTTGGGAGAAAGCGCTGAAGGCGGCAAACTGGCTCTGCGCCAACCTCGAGCAAAACGCGCATGGACTCTGGGTCTGGAATCATCATTTTGACTGGGACTATCGTGACACCCTCCAAGCGCCGTGGTATTCGGGACTGGCGCAGGGGCAGGGCATTTCGCTGCTTCTGCGTATCCACAATCATGCCCGCCACGAGAAGTATCTGCAGGCAGCCGAACGCGCGTTCGTCTCCCTTACACGACTCACCTCAGCGGGGGGCGTGCTTTTTGAAGATGAAGAGAAGAATCTCTGGATCGAGGAATATCTGGTAGATCCCCCGACCCACATCCTGAACGGATTTCTTTGGGCGCTGTGGGGCGTGTTCGACTACTGGTTGGCCGGCGCGGATGGTTCGGCTAAGGACATCTTCGACCGTGGTGTAGCGACTCTGAGCCACAACCTGGCGAGCTACGATACCGGGTACTGGTCGCTGTATGAGCAATCGGGAACGGGGCTGAAGATGTTGGCGAGCCCGTTTTATCATCGTTTGCATATCGTCCAGCTCCGCGTCATGGCCAGTCTGACGGACAACAAACTCTTTGCCGAAGTTGCCGGGAGGTGGGACGGTTACGCGCAAAGCCGCGCGAATCGCGCCCGCGCTTTACTTGAGAAAGGCGCTTTCAAGTTGCTGTATTACTGATCGTGAAGATCCTCTACGTTTCACAATATTTCCCACCGGAGATGGGAGCGCCTGCTGCGCGCGCAGACGAGTTGTCCCGCCACTGGGCCCGGATGGGGCACGATGTGACCGTTCTCACCGGGTTCCCCAACCACCCGACGGGCGTGGTCCCGCCGGAGTGGCGCTCCCGGTTTCGTCGCTTTTTGTACAAAGAAACAGTGGAGGGAGTGCGCGTCATCCGCACTTGGCTCTGGCCGCTTCCCAACCGAAAGGCTCACGAGCGGATCCGGAACTATGCTTCGTTCTGGGTGTCGGCATCTCTCAGCGGGCTGGGTCTGCAAAAGCCGGACGTTGTAGTCGGCACGTCCCCTCAGCTGTTGGTCGCTCTCTCAGGATGGTGGCTGGCATGGTGGAAGCATGTGCCGTTTGTTTTCGAAGTGCGCGACCTGTGGCCAGAATCGCTGGCCGCAGTTGGAGCGGGTAGCGAAGGAAGCGCGCTGCATCGGACGTTGGGCGCGATTGCGGGATTCCTCTATCGGCGCAGCCAACACATCGTGGTCGTGACGCCTGCGTTCAAAGATCACCTCATTCAGCATTGGAAGGTTCCCACGCAGAAAATCTCTGTGGTTGAGAATGGAGTGGAAACCGATCTTTTCTGCCCATGTCCCCCGGAGAGGGCGCCTGGAGCCGAAGGCCAGTTTGTGATCTGCTACATCGGTACCATGGGCATGGCGCATGGTCTGGAGACTCTGATCGCCACCGCCGAGCAACTGCAGCAAACTCTACCCAAAGCCATGTTCCTGTTGATCGGGGAAGGAGCAGAAAAGGAACGGATCAGGCAACTGGCCGCTACGCGCGGTTTAAACAATGTCAGATTTCTCGGTCAGCAACCGCGGGAGCGCATCCCCGGGTACATTGCTGGCGCCGATGTGTGTCTGGTGATGTTGAAGAAGACCGAGTTGTTCAAGACCGTGATTCCCACCAAGCTCCTGGAATACATGGCGTGTGAGAAGCCTGTGATCGTAACTGTCGACGGGCAAGCTCGCCGGATCGTGGAGGAGGCAGGCGCCGGGATATTTACAGAACCCGAGGACAGTGACGCGCTGGCCGCAGCAGTTCGCGCCCTGGCAGCCGACCCAGAGCGAAGCCGCCACATGGGAATCAGAGGCCGGAAGTACATCGTCAGCGGACTCTCGCGAGAGCAAACTGCGCGGAGCTACGTTACTGTGTTTGAGAACCTGCTAAACGATTTAATGAGTCGGGCCGATAGCACAGGCAGAAATCAAGGATGAACCGCGATCACTGCCAGCGCAGTCGTCATCGACATGGCGGCCTCCGCGCTCCGGAAAGCGACGGATTTAGCGGCGCTGCCGGGCACAAACAGAACATCCCCCTTGACCATGGGCATGTCAGTCGCCTTGGCCTGGAGCACCTTCTTAAGTCGCACCGGAATCTGCTGCACACCATTGGGCGTTTGCCGCAGGATCTTGGCGCTGTTGAGCGAGGAAGTGCGGGTTCCGCCCCCAGCCAGCGCCAGCGCTTTCAGCACGGTCAGGGTGTTGTCCTCAATCATGAATCCGCTCGGATGCTGCACATCTCCGACCACATACACAATGCCCGCGCGCGAAACGATGATCGTGTCCCCGGGGGCGATTTCCACATTGTTCTGAGTATCGTCGGAAAGGTTGGAGGCGAGATGCAGCTCAACCCGCTGATCGGGATTTTGACGATGGATGATGGTAACGTTGCGGCCAGCCTTCTCCGACAGACCGCCGGCGGCGGAAATCAAGTCGAAAAGGCGGCGCTCTCCGATGGCAGGGTAAGGTCCGGGGCGGTTGACCTCTCCCATCATGTTGATGGCTTGCGAAGCCGACTCATTCACGAAGATGCTGACATGCGGATTGCGGACAAAGCCCCCATCCGCGAGCCGTTTCTCGATTAGTTCCTGCGCCTCATCGACCGTCAGATCGGCGATGTGCACGTAGTCGATCAAAGGAAGGTACACGTCGCCGTTGTTGCCAATACGCGCCTTGGTGTTGAGGTCGGGCACCCCATAAACACTAAGCTCGATCAGGTCGCCGGCGTCGAGCTTCACGATGGAATTGGTAGCGACGTGCGGAGTCTCGGTGGAAGCGGCATCCTTCGCGGGTGACGGCGGAGTGCTTCCGGGGGCCGGTGTCTGGGCCAGCAGGGGCACGCCGGCGGAAACGAGCAGACACAAGCTCTGCAAACAGAAACGGCGGGTCCGCCGAAACATACCGGGCTCCTGAGGTTGACGCGTGACAACGAGTCTAGCACAGGCCGACGGCGGAGCCCTACGCCAACCGGCCTGTTTACTAGCGGGGAACAAGGACTCAAGTTTTTCCACAGGCTGGTGGTTGGGAACCATTGCTCACTCTCAACCACGAGTTGTATAGTGCAAAGATCGAAAAGAGAGAAAAGTTCCCGCTTTGAAGTGGATCGTGATTTTCGCGACATCGTAACCGGTGTGAAACACAGAAAGATTCTGGCCGGAAGGATTGTCGGAATTTGACTTTTTTATTCCTAGGGATATTTGCGGTTTCTTTGGTAGTGTCCTTCGCAGCGACACGCCAAGTGCGGGACGTTGCATCGCACAAAGGCTGGGTTTCTCTGCCCAGAGACGGGCGGCATGTCCATGAGACTCCGCTCCCCCGGCTTGGCGGCGTCGCCATTTTCCTTGCCTTCTCCCTGAGTTTGATCCTGTGGCTGGGCCTTGCACTCCTGTATCCACGTCTGCTGGAGGGACTCGCTCCGGCGACTCTTCTCCGCATTTATGTTCCGGCGTGCCTAATTTTTTGTCTCGGCATCTACGACGATCTCCACGGCGCGGGTCCGTATTTGAAGTTTTCAGTGCAAGCGATTGCTGCCACCATGCTGTTCCTCGGCGGGATGCGCATCCTCGACCTGCCGGTTTTGTTCGGGGCCCACACTCTTCCCTGGTTCGTCGGCCTGCCTTTGACCGTGCTTTGGGTGGTGGCGATCACGAACGCTTTCAATCTGATTGACGGTTTGGATGGCTTGGCCGCCGGTTCCGCCCTGTTCTCAACTGTGGTGTTCTTTGTGGTGGCTCTGGTCAATCATTCGTGGCTGGGCTCGTTGATGAGCGTGGCGTTAGCCGGAGCGATTCTGGGATTTTTACGGTTCAACTTTAATCCAGCGACAATTTTTCTGGGAGATTCCGGCAGCCTGTTCATCGGTTTCCTCCTGAGTGCGCTGGCGCTTGCTGGTGCGCAGAAAGCGCCGACCCTGGTTGCGGTCGCAATTCCAGTCGTGTCCTTCGGCCTGCCGATTCTGGAAACCGCCCTCTCCATCCTTCGGCGACTCATCAGTGGGCGTCCGATATTCACTGCCGATCGTGAACATATCCACCACAAGCTGCTCCAGTTGGGCCTGTCTCATCGACAGGTTGTAATCGTGCTGTACGCCGTTTCCGCGCTTTTCGCGATGCTGAGCTTGTTCTTGCTGTGGCCCACGGGCAGCACCTTGGGATTGGTGCTGGCCGTGGTCGGGACAGGCGTCTGGCTGGGGGTCCAGCATTTGAACTATCTGGAGTTCGGAGAACTGCGGCGAGTAGCGCAGCGCACGATCGAGCAGCGCCAGATCGTGATCAACAATCTCTCCATTCGCCGCGCGGTCGAGGAACTTAAGGTGGCAACCGATTTCGATCAGGTACGGAGCATTCTTCTGGCCGCTTTCGACAGCAACGATTTCGACGCCTTCGAACTGCACCTGAAGTCTCTGTCCGGCGATCCGCTCAGGTTTGGTGAAACACCGAAGCCCTTCCAGTGGACCAAGTTTCCGCACATCGTTTCCATTTCGAACATGCCATCGTGGAAGCTGACCCTCGACCTGGTTACGACCTCGGGCCGCCGGCGGGGATCGCTGATGGTGTACCGCGTGTATAGCCAACGGGACCTTCAGTTGGATGTCAATCTTGTAACGGCAGAATTCCCCGTCGCTCTCGCCGATGCCCTTGATCGAGTACTGGCTAGGCCGGAAGTCCTTGAAACCGCAGTCCAGAGCGACGTTCAGTATCTTGCAGCCAACCTCTAGACCTGAGTTAATATGTATGCGTCTTTGGCCATGGATCTGACCCATGGAACTGAGTATTATCAGGCTGCAGGATCCGGCCCCCGGGCAACCCGTTGGTGAGCGCCGACGCCGCATTCGCCACAAGCTCCACACCCCGGTGTACGCGAGTTTCAATGGTCCGAGCGCCGGGATGGTGCTTGATCTGAGCGAGTTGCTGGACCTTAGCGAAGACGGCTTTGCGGTTCAGACCAGCGAGCGCCTGGAAGTAAACCAGCCTGTCAGCTTCTCCCTTGATCTGCCTGAAACCAAGGCCTTCATTCACGGCACTGGCCAGGTGGTGTGGAGTAATAGCGCCGGTCGGGGAGGAATCAGATTTTCAGGACTGCACGACAGCTCGCAGCGGCTCTTGAAAGAATGGCTCTTCGTCAATCTGTTGATCGCCCAGTCGAACTACGCGTCTCGCACCGCACAGGTTTCTGGGCATGCGGAAAAGAAACCGTCGGCGCCGCAGCCGATTGTGCAGTCGGCCGTTCCTGCGCCGGTCGCCGTTCCCGCTCTGGTTTCGGATCTCAGCGGAATGTTATCTGCAGTGGAGGCGGTACGGCGCGAAGTGCGCGCCACTGGCGCCGACTTCGATGCGGCCCTCCATCTCATCACCGAACGCGTTGTGAGTCTAACCGGAGCAAGCGGAGCGGCGCTCGCATTTCTCACCGACGACAAGATGATTTGCCGAGCCAGCGCCGGTAAGCCCGCTATGCCGCTGGGCACTGCCGTGGATGTGAAGCAGGGACTCTCCGGAGAATGTGTTCGCAGCGGCCATATGGTGGCGTGTGAGGACGCAGAAACCGATCCGCGCGTCGATCGTGAAATCTGCCGGATGCTGGGGATCGGCTCGATTCTGGCCGCCCCCATCTTCTCGGATTTCCGGGTAGTCGGTCTGCTCGAAGTTTTCTCGCTCCATCCACGGGCCTTCACGGAAGTGCATGAAACGGCTTTGGACCGGCTCGTAGAAATCGTTCCCAAAGCAAAAGCAGAGGCGGCCAAGCCACCGGTGGAAATGACGAAGACCAGCGAACTGCTGCCGCAGCGCGCGGCGGCGACCGATCCCACTACGCACACCATTCGCGAGGCCCTATGGGAGCCAGAGATTGTAACGCAGGAGCCGCTGAAGGGAGTTCCGGTTCGCCTTCCCCATCTCTTGCTGCTGGTGCTGACGGTAGCCATCGTGGCTCTGGCGTTGGGGTATGTGCTGGCTCCCGCTATCGAGAAACGCTGGCTGAGCAAGCCGACCCGGGGCCAGCCGATGGCCTCCACCCCCAGCGCAGTCAACCCAAACACCAAACCGAAAACGCCAGAGGACTTGCGGACGCTCGCCGAGCAAGGCAACGCGGATGCGCAATGGGATATGGGAGCCCGCTATCACAATGGGGAGGGCGTCCCGCAGGACGATGCCCAGGCGGTGCAGTGGTTTCAGCGAGCCGCTGATCAGGGACACATTGGTGCTCAGGCTACTCTAGGCGCCTACTACTGGGCCGGGCGCGGAGTTCCCAAGGATCTTTCCAAAGCTTACTTCTGGTCGGCGTTGGCCTTGGCTCAGGGTGATGACGGCAGCAAGTTTCGTCTGGAAGGGCTCTCTACCCAGATGACTCGGGCGCAAGTCACTGCCGCCCGGCAGCAAGCAGATGATTGGCTCCGCCAGCACCACGCGGCGAAGTGAGTCAATCCTGTCTATACAGGTTTTTTGCCTGCGCCGTAGAATAGATTCGTGGCCACCCTCCGCGACATCTTGGATGAGCGCGTTCGAGAGGCCGATTCCCGCCTCGTTGAGAAGCTCGACCGCAATCGCTTGCGCTGTTACTCCTGCGGACACTGTTGTCCGATTCCCGAAGGACAACCCGGCGTCTGCAAGGTGCGCTTCAACCGCGGCGGGACGCTCTACGTCCCCTGGGGATACGTCGGTGGCGTGCAGTGCGATCCCATCGAGAAGAAGCCTTTCTTTCATGCTTATCCCGGAGCCCTCGCCTACAGCTTCGGAATGCTGGGCTGCGATCTGCACTGCTCATATTGTCAGAACTGGGTAACGTCGCAGGCGCTGCGCGATCCCAACGCCGTTTCTCCGCCGCTCGAGGCCACTCCCGAATTGCTTGTGCAGGATGCCTTGGCCCAGGGCGCGAAAGTGCTCGTCAGCACTTACAACGAGCCGCTAATCACGAGCGAGTGGGCAGTCGCAGTCTTTCGAGCGGCACGACAGGCGGGCCTGCTGACTGCGTTCGTGTCCAACGGCAACGGCACGCCGCAGGTACTCGAGTATCTGCGTCCCTGGATCGATCTCTACAAAGTGGATCTAAAAAGTTTTGACGACCGCCACTATCGGCAACTGGGCGGACGGCTACAACCGATTCTCGACACCATCCGTCGCCTGTATGAAATGGGAATCTGGCTGGAGATCGTCACGTTGCTGATTCCCGGGTTCAATGACAGCAACGACGAACTGCGGCAACTGACGGAGTTTCTGTGCAGTGTCTCGCCCGACATCCCATGGCACGTCACCGCATTTCATAAGGACTACAAGATGACGTCCCCCGACGATACGCGCGCTGAAGATCTGTTGCGCGCGGCCTACATCGGACGCGAAACAGGATTGCGCTATGTATATGCCGGGAATCTTCCCGGCCGAGTAGGTGATTTGGAAGAGACGCACTGCCACCATTGCGGCGAAACGCTGATCCGACGCCATGGATACTTCATTGAGGAATATCATCTGACGCCGGAAGGCAACTGCCCAGCCTGCCATGTGGCCCTTCCTGGACGCTGGTCGCGCCAGTTTGACGGGCAGATCGCAGCCCGCCCTTTTCTTCCACACCGGGGAGCGCAATTGGTTAAAATCCTCACGCGACCGTAATCGTTCATGGGGACCCTCAAAGCATTCATACTGCCTATCATGCTGTGTCTGGCGCCGGCGTGTTCTCCGCGCGATTTTCTGACCCGGCGCCTGGCCGCGGACCTCATCTCCGCCTCCGATGCGTTCAAAGCGCCGCAGATGTTCTGGCTCAAGACGGGCACTGTCTCGAACAAAGATTTCAATTCTCCCGACTCGCTCGTGTTGCAGCGCCGGGGATGGATCCTCGGGACGCAGCAGAAATGTCCTCCCGGAGTCGATCCTCCGCCATGCTGGGACGTGGTGTTGTCGCCGCATGGAGTTGACGCTTTCCATTCGCTGATCTCTGAATCCACGCACGGCGGAACCCTGGCGCCGATCCGCGTGGCGCGACGGGAAATGGTGGACATTACCGGAATCAGCAAGGCGGGCAATTTTGCCGATGTCGAATTTCTCTGGCACTGGGTAGCCATGAACGAAGTCGGCAGCGCGTTGTATGACAGCGGAGTGCGCTACCGTTCCACTGTCGGATTTCGCAGCTACGACGACGGCTGGCGGGTTCAGACCGATCCGCTGCGCAACAGTCAGCCACTCGATGACGCGCTGCGCGCGGCTCAACCCGCGCCATGAAATTAGGAGCAACCTCCAAAGATGAAGATCCTTCGCCTGCTGTGTGTTTCATTGCTGACTATCCTTTTCTCGCCGGTTGTACACGCAGACGTTCTGGACGATCTCGCCCGCGACTTCTGGGCTTGGCGCGCCTCAGAGATGCCGGTGTCGACCGATGATATTCCGCGCCTGGAACGCCCCGCAGGCTGGGTGCCCGACTGGTCTCCGGCGGCGGTTGAGTCCTATCGCAAGCAGGTAGCCGAGTTCGATCGCCGCTGGAATCTGATTGATGCTTCGAAGTGGCCGGTGCCCCGACTAGTAGATTATCGGCTGATCGGGTCCGCGATCGCGCGGGCGCGATGGGAGCTAGAGTTCTCCAGGGCTTGGCTGCGTAATTCCAACTTCTATCTTGACCAGACATTAGGGGCATACTTTCATCTTTTACTTCAGCCTCCCCCGTTCCGCCCGGAACGTGGCGCAAACATCGTTGCCACGCTGAACGCGATTCCGGGAATACTGGAAGACGCACGCAGGAACCTGAATCATGCAGTCCGTCCATTCGCCGAATTGAGTTTGGATCAGTTAAAGGACATTCGTCCTCGCCTACTCGCTTCTGTGCGCGAACTTAAGCCGCTGCTTGATGCGAAGTCACAGCAACAAATTGATGGGGCCGCAGAGTCGGCTGTTCAAGCGCTGGAAGGCTACAGCGACTGGCTCAGCGGCGGGCTTGCGTCCATGTCATCGCAAACCGCCATCGGAACGACCGGGTATGTCTTCTTTCTCAAGAATGTCGCGCTCCTGCCCTATTCTCCCCAACAGCTTCTTGAAATTGGACGCAACGAGTGGGCCCGCTCGGTATCGTTCCAAACCTATGAAGAACATCGCAACTTGGGAGCGCCCGAACTGCGGATTCCTTCTTCCATCAAAGAAGAGATCGCGCGCGCGTCTAACGATGAACAATCGGCACGGCAGTACTTACAGGACAAGCACATTTTGTCCGTGCCCGCGTGGATGCAGCACTACACCTGGCAACCAATGCCCGCGTACCTGAAACCTCTGGAGGGCACCGGCGAGGCCGATGACTTCACCTCAGAGAGCCGCTTGAAGGAAAACTGCGTTCGCTACATCGATCCGCCGAGCGCCGATCTCGGATACTTCGCACTCGCCGACGCCAAAGATCCGCGCACTGGGATCGTGCACGAGGGTGTGCCAGGCCACTATTTTCAACTCGCGCTTTCCTGGGCGCATCCCGATCCGATCCGCCGTCACTACTACGATTCCGGAGCAAACGAAGGAATCGGCTTCTATGCGGAAGAGATGTTGCTCGAGGCTGGATTGTTCGATAAGAGCCCGCGTTCGCGCGAAATCATCTACAACATGGTGCGCTTGCGCGCGCTGCGCGTAGAAGTGGACGTGAAGCTGGCGCTAGGCGAGTTCACGATCGCACAAGCAGCGGACTACCTGCAGAAGACCGTCCCCATGGACTCGCACACCGCTCACGCCGAAGCCGCATTCTTCGCGTCGTCTCCGGGACAGGCCATTTCGTATCAAATCGGCAAGACACAAATCCTGCGCTTCCTGGCCGAAGCACGGCGCCAACAGGGCGACAAGTTTGACTTGCAAGCCTTTCACGATTTCCTGTGGCTCAACGGCAACGTTCCGATCGCATTACAGCGCTGGGAATATCTGGGGCTGAAGGATGACCTCGAGACATTGACACGCACAAAGATTGAATAGCCGCAACGTGGTTTGGGTAATGGTGCAGTTTGAGGAAAGATCCGTATCCGGGCATCGCTTCAGCGATGCCACCCAAGGCCACAAGTCGGTACGGCTTGAGCCGCCGGGGCTTGCCCGTCGCGGCACAGCGGCTAAAGCCTGCGCACTCTACTGCTCTTGGCGGCATGC
>JACXTT010000351.1_pt1 | contig 77102 bp, 86 predicted proteins | sample 9270951 | NCBI WGS metagenome assembly JACXTT01 (sample SAMN15532306, study PRJNA645909) | rock metagenome | isolation source: weathered quartz diorite | place: Puerto Rico | collected 2017-06-21
GGCGGTTTCAGCGCCAGCCCGGTTGTAAGCATAAATTATTTTCTTTCCGGAAAATCGGCAATAGGCATCAATGCTTCTTACACCATGATCTTCAAACATTTTGGCGACAGCGCTGTTCCCGAAGATCCAACCATACGATTTTTTAACTTTGGTTTGGGATTTAACCGTATGTTTTAGCACCATGAAAAGATTTCTTTTTATAACCGTAAGCGTTTTGCTGGTCTTCGCCTCCTGCTTTGTGGTGTGGCTTTGCAACAAACCGGCCGCCCCCAATTGTTCCGACAGGAAAAGGTGGGACGTTAAAACATTAACCGATGCAGCGGCCAATAATGTAAATTTCTCCTATGCCGACACATCCATTTCTGCCCTGTCGGGTGCTGTTCCCCAGGTAACGGTTGCTGATAATACTCCGCGCTTCGGAATAGAGTTCAGGACTTTTAAGGTCCGGTGCCACATAAGGGAATACAAATTAAGCTCGGACGGGGATTATCATCTCGTGATGGAAGACATAAACGACCCTTCAAAAACCATGATAGGAGAAATACCCGATCCGGATTGCGGAGTGGTTAAGAACAGCGCGCATATTTCCGAAATAACTTCAGCGCGAAGAACGTTTGAAACTTTTGTCGAAGTAACCTCGCAGGTAAAACCCGGAACATATTTAATCCGGGGGGTTGCTTTCTATGACCAGGTGCACGGGCAATTGGGAGTTGCGCCAAACGGAATAGAGATACATCCTATTTTAAATATCACAAAACAATAACCCGCGGCAGACCCCCCAAATAATTTTCTCACCAGGGCAATTGCGTACATCGTTGCGGCCATGAAAAATGCTGTTTTGGCTATTTTAAAAGCGGATTTAGCCAAAAATTGATAGCGCTGAACAGTTATATATTAAACTGGCACATTTTATCACAAGCGCAAGTTTACGTTATCTTTAGCCATAATAACCGCTAATGGATCCATTCCCCCCAATTCCCCATTCTCATTTAGCGATCATAGAATCTTTAAAAGACGCGGTGATCGTAAGAGACCTTAGCGGGAAAATATTTTTCGTTAACAATGCTGCCGGAAAACTTTTTGGGTACTCACCCGAAGAGCTGCTCGGCAAAGATGTTGAGATCATAATGCCGCCAATCAAGGCGAACGAGGAAAAAAGATTGGTCGAAAGCCTTCTTTGGGGCGAACAAGTTGAGAATTATGAAACGGAAAGAATAGATAAAAATAATAATCTCATCTACGTATCGGTAAGTTTATCTGCTTTGAAAGATGAGCGGGGGAAAACAGTAGGAATAACCAAAGTGATCAGGAACATTACGGAAAAGAAAAGGGCGGAAGGAAAATTCCAGGCATTATTGGAATCTGCCCCTGATGCCATGGTCATTGTAAATAAATTCGGGCAAATAGTGCTGGTAAATGCCCAAACTGAGAAATTGTTTGGACATGAACGGGGAAAGCTCATTGGGCAGGAAGTGGAAATATTGATACCCCAGCGTTTCAAAAGCAGGCACCCGGAGCATCGCAGAAGTTTTTTTCATGACCCTAAGGTGAGGGAAATGGGTGCCGGCCTCGAGCTTTTTGGTGTTCGAAAAGACGGAACAGAGTTTCCCGTTGAGATCAGTTTAAGCCCCCTGAAGCTGGAAGAGGGGATGTTTGTTTCAGCAGCCATCCGCGATATCACGATAAGAAAAAAGAGTGAAGCAAAATTCAGGGGGCTGCTCGAATCAGCCCCTGATGCCATGGTAATTGTAAATAAAGAGGGAAATATTCAGCTGATCAATGCGCAAACCGAAAAATTATTTGAATATAAGAGAGAAGAAATTATCGGACAAAAGGTAGAAATACTCATTCCCGAGCGATTCAAAGGCATGCATCCCGGGCACCGCAAGGGTTTTTTCGCTGAGCCCAGAACAAGGTCAATGGGCGTTGGGTTGGAATTATTTGGCAGGAAAAAAAGCGGAATTGAATTCCCGGTTGAGATCAGTTTAAGCCCCATTGAAACAGAAGAAGGGCTGCTTGTTTCCGCGGCCATCAGGGACATAACAAATCAAAAGGTAATTGCCAATGAATTAAAAGAAAATGCAACCCGCCTTGAAAAATCCAATAAAGAGCTGGAGCAATTTGCGTATGTAGCTTCGCACGATCTGCAGGAGCCGCTGAGGAACATTACAAATTATGTGAGCCTGCTCGAAGAGAAAGTAAAAGGAAGATCCGATCCGGAGTTCGATCATTATTTTAACACAATTGTCAGATCGGCCGATAGAATGAAAGTGCTTATACGCGAGCTTTTACATTTTTCAAGAGTGGGAAGAAACAGGATAGTTGAAAAGGTGGATTGCAATAAAATGCTCGATGAAGTATTATCTGATATCAGCGCTCTTGTCCGCGAAAGCGGGGCGGTTATACAGGCCGATGATCTGCCTATTGTAGAGAGTACCGAAATAGAAATAAAACAGCTTTTTCAAAACCTGCTCAGCAATGCCATTAAGTTCAGAAAACCCGATGTAAAACCTGAAATACATGTTCATTGTAAAGAAAAAGACAAGGATTGGGAATTTTCGATCAGCGATAATGGCATTGGAATTGAAGAAGAATACTTAGCTAAAATATTTCTCCTTTTCCAGCGGCTGCATGCCGAAAACGAATATCCCGGCACAGGCATCGGGCTTGCTACCTGCAAAAAAATTGTTGAACTCAACGAAGGTGCCATATGGGCCGCCTCAAAGCCGCGTGATGGCTCCGTATTTTATTTTACAATTCCCAAACGGCCGACCCGATGAAAAAATTAAATTGCATATTATTAATTGATGATAATGTCGATGACAACTATTTTCATTCACTCACCATAAAAAAAGCCAATGCGGCAGATCATATAAAATCTGTAGTAACCGGGGCAAAGGCGATTGAATATCTTAAAAAAGCAAAAGAGGGCTCAAGTGAATACCCCATTCCCGACCTCATATTTCTTGACATTAATATGCCGGGCCTGAATGGTTTTGAGTTTTTGGAAAAGGCCACTGAGAAAAAATTATTTGAAACGCGCAAGTATATTATTATTGTTATGCTCACAAGCTCACTAAACCCGGGAGATGAAATACTGGCAAAAAAGAAATTTGCAGAAGAAATAAAAGAATTCCTCAATAAGCCGCTCACAGCTTCAATGCTGAAAGAAATCATAGAAAAATATTTTACAGCAGATTAGGCTTTCAACACCACCGATTGACGGCAACGGCCCGGTTTGTTTTGCCTCTGCGCAACTCTGGTCTTCTTTGCGCTCTCCATCCGGCTCATGGGGCCGTGCGGGAATCAAGGAAAAAAATAAGAGGCTTTTTATATAGTTATTTTCTTATTAACTTAGAGCAATAAACGGACGAATGAAGCTCCACGGACTTTTCTGTTTTTCTATTTTTTCAATCAGCTCCTTGTTGTCTCAAGAAAAGGCAGAAACAAAATTCACATACGACAGCTCGAGATATTTGCAAAAGGTTGAAAAGTTTCAAAGGACAACAATTAAAAAAACGTATTTGAAAAGTGATACGTTGTTGTTAGAAGAATTTGATAATAGTACCGGAAACTTAATTATGCGAGTAAAGCAGTTAAGATCTGAACCGCATCGAAGTGATGTGGGATTGGAGGAGCATTGGTACACAAACGGTCAAAAGTGGAAAGAGCTCATCAAAGGAAAAGGATCTGAAAGTAAGTATCTTAATTTTTGGCTTATAAATGGGACACAAACACTTAAAAGCGGAAGCGGCTATTATTATGAAACCAGCTTTGGTAATCGTATGTCACACGATTCTATTGGTTTAGCAGAGTGCTCGGATAGCTGTATTTACCGGATAAAAGATAGTGTACGCCAAGGAGATTATACAAGGTGGCAAAAGGACGGAAATGGAAACAAATATTTTTTAGCTGAAACAGGCATGTATAGTAACAATAAAACAACGGGAATTTTTAAAGTATTATATAAAGGCGGAAAAACAAATGGCGAATGGCAGGAAAAAGACGGAGTAAAGGATGGATATGAAAAATATTACTATGAAAATGGAAAATTAAAATGGCAAGGACAAAACCAAGCGGGAGATATGACCGGAATGTGGAAATTTTATAATGAAAAAGGATACATAGAAGAAATATCATTTCACTCTAAAAATGCATTGCGGGGGCGATATACCGAGTATTATGGAAATGGGAAAGAAAAAATAATAGGAAGCTATTATCAAATAGAGGGGTCAAGAGAAAAACAAGTTTTAGACACTCAGCAAAGAGAAAATCTTGTCACTGGAAAAATTGAAAAAATTGTTGTTCCTGTGGAGCGAAAATCCGTAAAAGATGGCAGATGGAAATATTACAATGAAACAGGAAGATTGGATTTAATTGAGATTTACGACAAAGGGAATTTGGTCAAAGTGAGAAGAAAAATGAGACGACACGTTTAGGTTGATACTACTATCCTCGGTCTGGCGTGTTAATTATGTAAAAACATTTTTGAGATGGCCCTCTTAAATAACAACTTGTATTTGTAAATAATATGTCGATTAAAACAATATTAGGATTTTTTTACTTTTTGCTGGTCTCATCATTCAATACAGATGACAGCATTATTAAAGGTTTACCGGATGATCTGGACAAAGAAACCATTGTTTTTAGCAAAATGAATTATATTAACGAGACTTGGACTGCGTGGTATGATAAGGAAGACCTTTCTTATAGGCAAAAAGACATTGAAAGTTCATGGAATGACTGCGTAAATAGGCTTAAACAATATCCATTCAAATACATAATTGTTGACGCAAAGATGACCTTTTGCGGTAAGTATGCAAAGACAGAAATGAAGCTTGCAGAAGGCGAAAAAAATCCAGAGGTCGATAAAGCCAAATACAGCTTTGAATATCTACCAGAATATTTATATGAGGATATGGGGCCGCCAATGTGGAAGCCGCGCCTTTTGGCAATTCTGGATCACACCGATGGGAAATACTATTCCTTGCGGACACAAAAGAAGGCAATTACCAATGTTAATAGTGCTGCCACAACAGATAGGGAAATGAAAAAACTGATAGCAGAAGTTAGAAAAAAATACAAAATAAAATAACCTCCTGAGCAGAGTTACGCTCATCTTTCCCGATTACGAGAACTGGATCATCCGGCTCAAGGGGCCGTGCGGGAATCAGGGGAAGTAGGTAACGCAAGATAAATTAAGACTTAGCGGGGCAGGCATGGCCCGTTTTGCACCAATTATTATAACATGCGAAGACCTGGAATGTTGCGATGGAGAATATTAAAAATCGTTAAACACTACCAATCTTCAAATTGTTTTACCAAGTTAAAATTAAAGCTATCAGATCTCATGGTCAGTACGTGGCGTGGCTCGCCCTTTGAATCATTCAAATAGCCACTTCTATCTCGTTGGATTTTTAATCTAAAAGCCCGGTTAAATATGCGGTTGGGCGACTTGATGATTAAAAAAGAATCTTGTTTCGAGCATACCAGTTTCCATCTCCCTCTATAATATTTTAGTTCATATGTGGTATCACCTCTTAAAAGAGGAATAAAAATCGAATCTCCTTTATCCAGTTGAATAACATTCTCACTAAAATTTTCGCCCCTCAAATGCCAGGTGTTATACATGGTGCCGTCAACAATTATCCAAGCACCATCAATTTTATCAGGTGAGCTGTTTTTTTCGCGGGACTGGAAGGCCCAGTAACTGTTTAGCGCATAAGCTCCGAAGAATAATGCCGCTATTGTCATAATTACGATTCCTGCAACTTTTCTTTTAGTGCTCATGCCCCAAGAGAATGGACTAAATTATTAAAAAATTTCTGCGAAATATATTAGCAAAATTTAACAAAGATTTTTGTAATTTGGTCAGAAGAAAAAAGAAAAATGATATTTCTGCTGTTGTGTTATCTAATTTACGGACTCACTTTTGCCTTCCTCCTGTACAAAAGCAAAAATAGATTAAGAACAGCAGTGATTAATTTGACAAGTTTAGCTGCATACAGCTCATATTGTTTGTATAAGCTATTTAATGATTCGGGCGAAGGGTCAGAACTTAGTTATTTATTTCTTTTACTGTTTGCCCTTGGACTTCATTGGATAATTAATCTTTCCGAAATCCTTATAATTCTATTTAATAAAACAAGAAATCAACACATCAAACACTAACCGGCCGATCGGCCGCGTCCAGGTAAAAATTCTCGCGCCTGCGCATGGTTCGCCTCTGTGGCGCTTTCTTGTCCTTATAACCGCAGAGGTGCAGCACCCCGTGCACGATCACACGCTGCAGCTCCTTATCAAAAGGCACGTGCAGCTTCCGCGCGTTCTCCTGCACGCGCGGTATGCTTATGAATATCTCCCCCGATATCTTGCTATCCTCGCTGTAATCGAAGGTGATGGTATCGGTAAGGGTATTGTGGCGCAAAAATTCTTTGTTGAGCCCGAGCAGGAATTTGTCGGAGCAGAAAACATAATTGATATCCCCGCACGAGCGGCTCTCGCTCCGTATCACGTAAGCGATCCAGTTCTTTACGCGCGTTTTGTTCTTAAGTGCAAAGGGAATGTCTTCCGAATGGAATCGAACCCGACCCACAAGCGCTCAGTTCTTGGAGATATTGAATTCGAGTATGACCTTGCTGCCGTTGTCTTCAAAATCCACCCTGTCGGCCAGGTTCTTCATCAGGAACACCCCCCGGCCGCTGGGCTTCTCGATGTTCTCCGGGGCGGTAGGATCGGGGATGGCCTGGAAGTTAAAGCCAGGGCCCTGGTCCTTGATGGAGAAAATGATGCTGCTCTCTTTTGAGTTGAAGCAGATCTCGATCTTTTTGTTGGGGTCGGCCTTGTTGCCGTGCTCGATGGCGTTGTTCACTGCCTCGGTGAGGGCCACGAGTATGTTTCCGAAATTGTCTTCGTTGATCTTGAAGAGGGAGCACACATCCTGGATGAGCTTTTCCACCAGTACAATGTTCTCAGAACGTGACGAGAACGTCAACCTTTGTTGTTCCATTTCAGCCGTACAGTTATTTCCCAAAATTGTTAAAATATTCCGCCACTTTGTTTTTGTAATAGGGCGTAAGCGAAGGGGGAACTGTTTTCAGGAGTTCCGCCTCTTTCTCTTTCTGGCGTTTATACTCCGAAAACTGGGCAGGGTTGCGTTTTTCATCGTCTTTTCCGGTCTTCGATTCGCGTTTTTTCTCCGTATCGCGCTCTTTTTCAGCTTTTTCATAGTCCAGCAGGCGGGTAAGTATTTCCTGCTGGCGCATAAGGGTTTCCTGGGTAATGCTTTTGTTCACGATATCCTTCTCGGTTTCCTCCATTTTCTTCTGGATGTCCTTGTTCTGTCCGGGCTGGCCGTTTCCGTCCTGCTCGTACTGGCGCATCATCTGCCGGAGCATTTCCTGCTGGGCGGCTACCTTCACCAGGTCCTCGCTCAGCGATTTACCTTCGCCAGCGCCTCCCATGCCGTTCTGGCCTTTCTTCTCACCGGGCTTCTTGCCACCTTCCTGCTTGCCTTTTTCGAGGGCATCCTTCAGGGCCTGTATCTTCTTGTTCAGCTCTTCCTGCATCTGCTTCATGCTGCCGATGCTCGGCTTTCCGCTGCTGCCGGGTTTTTTACAACTGCCCGGCTTTTTGCAGCTTCCTCCCTTGCAGCTGGGGCTGCTCTGCATCTGCTGCATCATTTGCTGAAGCGCCTCGTTGAGCATCAGCGCCAGGTTGTTGATGGAGGTCATGGAGTTCTGCTGGCGCACGCCTGCATCGGGCTTGTTGCGCTCTTCCAGGTTCTCAATGGCCTTGTCCATGGAGTTGTTGATGCCCGATATCTCGCGGTTCACCGTGGGCTGGATCTGCGGCACGCGCTTGCTTAGCGCGAACAGGCTGTCCTCTATCATCTGGGCGTCATCCTTCAGCTTCTTCTGGTCTTGCGCAAGCTTGATGTACTGCGGGTCGTTGATGCTCGTCTTCGCAATGTTCTTCATCACGTCCTCCTGGTCGAACGAGAGCTGGATGAGGTTGTTCAGGATGTCGCGCAGGTTGTTCATGTCCTCGGCCGATGATTGCGATTCCATCTGCTCCATCATGGCCTGCATCTGCTTGGAAAGCTCACCCATTTTTTTGGCCGCGCTCTTTTGGGATTTGGAGGCCTTACTGCTCTTGCCGCTGCTCAATTGCTGCTGCGAGCTTTGCTGCTCACCCTGTATTTCTTCTTCCTTCTGCTGGGTGTTCTCCATCTGGTTGGGCTTCTCCAGCTCGGAGTTCTTTTTCTGGAGGTCCTGGATGTCTTTGCGGACGTCCTGGAAATCCTTGTTCAGCTCGTTCTGCTTCTGCTCCAGCTGCTTGCTGTCGGCATTCTTTTCCTGCGATCTGTCGCCCAGCTTGTCCTGCTTCTCCGAAAGGTCGTTCAGCTTATCGATAGTCTGCTGCAGCTTTTCCTGGAACTCCATCTGCTTGAACATCTCCAGCGTGCGGTCGAGCTGCTTTTCCAGGTCCTTGTTGTCCAGCTTCATCTTGTCGAGCTGTTCCTGGATCTGGTTCTTGTCGAGCTTTTCCAGCAGCTTCTGCATTTCCTCGTACAGCTTCTTCATGTCGTCCGTCATCAGCTGGTTGAAAAGCTCCTGCAGCTGCTTCTGTTTTTCCAAAAAGCTTTCGCTCGGCTGCTGGTACTCGCTCTTCTGCGAGTTGCTCTTCTGGTTCTCGCTCTGCACCTGCTCCACTTTTTTCTGAAGCTCTTTCTGCCGGTCGAGCAGGTTCTCGAGCTTTTTCTTGTCGGCCCAGTCGAGATTTTTCTTATCGAGCATGTTCTTCTGCATGTCCTTCAGGTCTTTCTGAAGCGCTTTGGCCTCTTTGATGCTCTTCTCCAGCTCGTTCTTGATCTCGGAGTTGGCCTTGTCGGTGTTTTCCGAAAGTTCCTTAAGGGTGGGCGCCTTGAACATCATCTTGCCCGAGCGGGCCGATTTGGATCCGTTCACGCCATCGTTGTCCCACACTTCAAAATAATATTCGATCTCATCACCGGGGCGGATGGTAAGGTTGGAAAGGTCCCAGTAATGGTAGAACTGGTCCTGCGTCTGCGTGCGCGATACCGGTATGTTCTCCGATCGTACTCCGGAATTCTTTGTGATGGGATTTCCCAAAGAGTCGGTCTGGTTCACGAAGCGGTAGTTGAACGAAAGGTTCGTGAAGCCGTAATCATCCTTCACCTGGCCGATGAACGAAAATTTCTTAGTGTATACCGAATCGCGCTTTTCTTCTACAGAAATGGTGGGTGGAAGGTCTGGAATTACATTGATGGCATACAGTACGGAATCTTTGCTTTTCAAAAACTCGTTGCGGGTGGTTACCGAATAGGTTTTATCGCGCATGAGCTTTGCCGAGTAAGCAAACTCATTCTCTCCGGCCGGCTTGAGAGAGAATGCCGTATCGGAAAAGCTCAGGCGAAGCAGGTCGGTGTTCCGCGTTTTGAACCTCCACGAAACTTTTGTTCCCTGCGGGACCACCAGGTCGCCCGTGTTGCGGATCACTTCGTCCTTTTTATTCAGGTAACTGGGGTAATTGAGCGCAATATCGAAATCGAGCAGGAGCGGGTTGGGCAGCGCCTTTAAGGTTTTTTCCGAAGAATAGTACCCGTCACCAAAAAGCTTGAAGGAAACATCTTTCTGTACGTTCTTGAACGTGTAACGGAAGTTAACCGTGTTCTCCTTTTCCAGCTTGAATTCGTTCCCATCGATCTCGATAAAAACGCTTTCGGGAATTTCATCACCGGTCATCTTTACTTTCAGCTCAAAATCTTCCTGCTGAACGGTCTTCAGGTCCTTGTTCTGAATGTTGAACTGGAAGGGCGCGTCCTTCTCAAAGTAGATGCCGTGTTTCACCAGCCGCCTGGTGCTGGTGGTGATCACGCTGGGGGCCATCAGCAGGATGGTTCCGAAGAGCAGGAGGGGAACAAGGGCATATTTGAGGTATTTCCTGTTTTGCGAAAGGTCGATTGCAGAGGAGAACGGAACGGGTTTGAGGCCTTTGATCTTTTGATCGATGCTTGCTTCTACGAGCGCGGAATTGGGAGCGAGTTCGGAATTCTTTTTCAGCTGCAGCACGTTCAGCAATTTATCCTGCACGTTCGCGAAATGCCGGCCGATGATGTCGGCAGCCTGCTCGTGCGAAATGACCGAACCGAGCTTGTTGAGCTTCAGGATGGGGATCACAATAAGCTTGCCGATGATGTAAGAGTTCGCCAGCACGAACGCATAGAACAGGAACGTGCGGGCGCCCGTGCCGAAGTGGGCGAAGTATTCGAGCACCGCTACCGAAAGGAAGAAAAGCACCACCAGCCCCGTGGAGTAAATGGCCCCGCGGATGAGCCGGTTCTTGTAGTACTTGCGGATGAACTCATCCAGCTTTTCTACCAGGGTGTTGTAATTGGATTGATGCATTGCAGGAAGTTCGTTCTGTTGATGTCCCTCAGCCACAAATTCCATACAAATTTACATTAAAATTTGCGGAACAGGAAGACCCCTCTTTATAACGAAGGAACATAAAAAAAGGTACAAGATCACTTAGCAACAACAAAAGAGGAAACGGAAAATTCATTCCCATCGAGAAGGATTCGGCAGAAGTAAAATCCTTTTGGGAGAGACGGCTCGGAGATGACCAGTTTTGTCTGGGTATTAGAAACGAAAGGATAAGAAGCGATCCTTCGGCCCGCAATATCCATCAGCACGGCCTCTGCCCTGTGGTTCTCGGAAAGAGAATAATCTATCTGCATGGTCCCGCCATTGGGATTGGGATAAATGTTTCCGGCTTTGAACCCATCGGGGATTGATATTGGCGCGGTTGTGCTTGAAGAGGGGATCGGCCAGCTATAAGAATCCGAAAACTTTTCGCATAAGCTGGAATAGGTAATCCTTACCCGGTAGGCTCCAGGAGCTATAGGATACAGGAAGTAATTGGTTGCACCCGCTATGGGGTTGCCGTCCAAATACCATTGATAAGCGGGGGCCCAGATGTCGGTGCAAAGCCCGGTTGTGCAGGGGTAAATAATTGGCATATCGGGAGCATATTCGACATCAACAGTAAAAGAGCCCGAATAGTAATCACAATATGAATAATCAATTCTGTAAACGCCTGTATCTAATGTTTCATATAATAACCCCTCACCGACTCCTGATAATACGGATGAGTTATTTTTAAATACCGTCCATGTAGGCGGACCTATACAACCGTTCATGGATGCATATAAAGAAAATTTCACATCAATATTTTCGCCCTTGCAATAAACAACATTTGTTGTAGTTGTATTCATAAAATATACCGGGGGTAAATTCTGCCCATTGACATTTATATATAACTGGATGCTCCCCTTTGCATAGGATTGATAAAAAGACAGGGAAATTAAAAGCAAAAAGAATAAATGCTTTTTCATTCTATCGAGGTTTAGCAAAACCAAAATTAGCGGTTTTTCCTGAATTACTCAAACGCAATAACGAAGCAACAGGAAAAATATTTCATATCTCAAACCCCCACTCCTCGCTGAAGTCCTTGCTGTGCGACCGCTTGGCGGGCTTGTTCTTCTTCGGGGTTCCCTTATCTCCTTGCATCTTACCCTTCTTATCTTCTCCATAGCTCACAAGCGCAAAATCCAGCTGCTTCTTGGCCAGGTCGGCCTTCTTTATTTCGATGCGCACCTTATCGCCCAGCGTAAGCTTGCGCTTGTACTTTTTACCCACCAGGCAATAATTCTCCTCGTCAAATGTATAGTGATCGTCATCCAGGTCGCGGGTGCGGATCATGCCCTCGCAATGGTTTTCGGCTATCTCCACAAAAATTCCCCACTCGGTAACCCCCGAGATCATCCCATCGAACTGCTCGCCTATCTTATCCTGCAGGAATTGCACTTGCTTGTACTTGATGGAAGCGCGCTCGGCCTCGGCCGCCAGCTTTTCCATGTCGGAGCTGTGCTTGCATTTTTCTTCGAGCTCGGCCGGGTTGGCTTTCGCATTGGGGTCGGCCAGGTATTTCGCCAGCAAACGGTGCACCATCACATCGGGATAACGCCTGATGGGCGAGGTAAAGTGCGTGTAGTATTCGAACCCCAGTCCGTAGTGCCCGATATTTTTGACGGAATAAATTGCCTTGGCCATGGTGCGTATGGCCAGCAGCTCGATGGCGTTGCCTTCGGGCTTGCCCTCGGCCTGTTGCAGCAGGCTGTTCATGGAGTCTACAATGCCGCGGTGCGATTTTAAATTCAGATGGTAGCCGAACTTGCCTGCGAACTCGGCAAAGTTCCGGAGCTTCTCTTCATCCGGCTTGTCGTGTATGCGGAACACGAACGGGCGAACGGTTGCCATCTGCCTGTTCTCCGAACCTTTCTTTGCGCAGAACTCCGCCACCTTGCGGTTGGCCAGCAGCATGAAATCCTCGATGAGCTGGTTGCTGTCCTTCATCTGCTTGAAGAAGACACCGGTGGGATTTCCCGCTTCGTCCAAATGAAATTTAACCTCGAGCTTATCGAACGCAATGCTTCCCTTCTTAAAACGATTGGCCCGCAATTTTTTAGCAAGGCTGTTCAATGTCTGCAGCTCGCCTGCAAAATCACCCTTGCCTGTTTCAAGTATTTGCTGCGCCTCCTCGTAGTTGAACCTCCGGTCGGAAAGGATCACCGTGCGGCCGAACCACTCATTCACCACATTTGCATCTTCATTCATTTCGAATACAGCCGAGAAGCAGAGCTTCTCCTCGTTCGGGCGGAGCGAGCAAACATTGTTGGACAGGATCTCCGGCAGCATGGGCACCGTGCGGTCAACAAGATAGACCGATGTGGCGCGCTGCAGCGCTTCCTTGTCGATCACTGAATTTTCTTTTACGTAATGCGACACATCGGCAATGTGAACGCCTACTTCGTAGTTCCCGTTCGGCAGCTTTTTGAGCGAGAGTGCGTCATCAAAATCCTTTGCATCAAACGGGTCGATGGTGAAGGTGGTGATGCTGCGCATATCCCTTCGCTTCGCGATCTCTTCTTTTGTGATGGCTGTAGGAATGTGGTCCGCAAATTTTTCCACGTGGGCCGGGAAAGAGTAGGGGAGGCCGAACTCCGCCAGGATGGCGTGCATCTCGGTGTCGTTGTCGCCCGCATCGCCCAGCACATCGATCACTTCACCCGTGGGACTTCCTCCTTTCTTCGGCCATTCCACAATTTTTACAACAGCTTTCTGCCCGTGCTTCGCTTCGCCCAGCGACTCCAGCGGGATGTAGATGTCCGTTCCCCATTTCTGGTTATCCGATACCAGGAAGGCGAATCGCTTTGACAGCTGGATGGTGCCGACAAATTCCGTCCGCGCGCGCTTGATCACCTCCACCACTTCGCCTTCGGGCTGGTTCCTGCGCTGCGAGACCACGCGCACGCGCACCGTGTCGCCATGCATGGCGGTGTTCATGCTGCGCTGCGAAATAAAAATATCCTGCTCCGACTCTTCGGTCATCACATACCCGTTTCCGCTGCTGGTCATGTCCATCATGCCGGTCACCACCTGCTCTTTCAGCCTGATGCGGAACTTTCCGCGGGCGGGCTCTTCGGCAATGTCCTTTCGGACAAAATCCTGCAGCAACTCGTAAATGAGATGACGTTCCTGCTTGTTGTAGATGTTGAGTTCGGAGGCCACCTGGTTGGCATTCAGCGGGCGGGAACCATTTTTTCGGAGGACGCCAAGAACTTCTTCGAATAAAAATCGCTTGGGGGAATTTCCTTTTTTGTGCTTAGACATTGATGTTATTTCACGACAAAGCTACTCAAATAAACTGCGGTGCATTTTTATAAACAGAAAAGCCGGGTGATCGCCCGGCTTCCTGTAAGCTGAAAAAAAAATTTAGAGGCTCGCGAGCTTCGACAGGTTCATCGATTTGGCAATGGATTTTACCAGGTCGGTGTTGTCCTGCCCGCTTGCATTAACGGTAACAAGAAAACGGTACCCCACGCCCAGCACCACCTCGGCATCGTGCGATTTCTTGTGAAAGGTTTCCCACCCGCCATTCGTGTTGTCGAGCTTGATGCCTCCCGCTTTTTCATCGGGCGAATCGATGCTCATGCCCATGGCCCAGGCCATGGTAGCCATGGAATAAAGCGCGTAGGTCTGGTTGTAATCGAGAATGGTCACACGCACCCGTTCATTTCCTTTTGTAAATGTCACCTCGGCATTCGAGTAGCTTGCGCTCATGTAATTAACGGTTGCACCCGTAGGCTCGCCTTTCTTGTATCCGTCCACGGACTCGGGCAGGTATTTCTCCAGCTCGGTGTAGTGCATGGCCAGCGTGTCGCCTTTCTTTTTCCGCTCTTCCATCACCTTCTTCTCCGCGTTAGCGCCTTCTTTCATCTTTTCGCCCATCTCCGCAAGGGCTTCAATGCCGTTCTTCGGCTTGTCATCGTCTTTTTTGGCTTCTTCCCTGGAATCGCTTTTCGAGCCGCCTCCGCAGGAGAACAGCGCCAATGCGAGCGCAGCGATGAACGTTGAGCAGAATAATTTTTTCATGATGTGTTTTTTTGGTGAGAAGCAAAAGTAAAATAAAAAAGGGACTCCGGAGAGTCCCTTTGAGAAACAAGGTGCAGGAATCCCTATAACCTGCCTTACTTGCTTTGTTTTAATATGCGGTAAACCGTTCTTTGCTCATCGGCCGTATAGATCTCCAGGAAATAGATGCCCTCGGAAAGGGATGCGATGTTGATCTTTTCGGTTTTGTCGTACGCGAGCAGCACCCGCCCGGTCATATCGGTTATTCTTACCCGCTCAATATTTTTTGCATTTGACTTCTTGTGGATAAATATGGCTGTGGATGCCGGGTTGGGATAGATGGAGAGGTCCTCATCATCGCCCTTCTCTTCGATGCCCGTGCAGTATTTAACAAAAAGATTTGTATGCAGGGTCGAATCAAGCGTGTTCGCCCCGGAAGCAATGGGCCAGATCACAACAATGTTGGTCCCGATGCGACAGGGCAGGCTGGCGTTCCAGGTCTCAGACGTGGTGATGGGCAGGCTGTCGCCAGAAGGAAGCGAAACCACAGCGGTGTCGAACCGAACGGTTGTAAATCCACTACCCGTATCAACCGCTGTATAGATGCCCACCTGGCCTATGAAGTCGGAAGGTCCGTAATTTCGCACCCACACGTAGAAAGAAGTGGTTTGCGTTTGGCAGACAGTGTCGGTGAAATTGTAAATGACCTTGCCGCCACCCATGCCAAGATTGACTTGCGAGAAGCCGGCCGGTCCGAACAGGAAAAAAAGCGCGATCAAAAAATAGTTTCTCATCCGGGAGATTTTTTCAAATTCTAACGCAAGGTATACAGGAAAGTTGATGCGGAAGCGGCAAATTTAAAAATTTCTTACACGCCCAAAATCAAGTATATTTGACGCATGAACATTTTCCAGGAGGTGATCGGGAACCTCAACAAAGAAGAGATCCGCAACTACAAGATCTTCGCCAGCCGCACCAATGCGGGTGACGACCGGAAGGACATTCTCCTGTTCGACATTGCGAAGAAAATGTATCCCGGCTACAATGACGATGAAGTGGCCGGAAAGCTCTACGAATCCACGGAAGACAAAAATTCCCTCTACCGCCTCAAGAACCGCCTGATGGATGACATCGGCAGGTCATTGTTGCTGCTGTACTACGATGAATCGGAGGTTAATTTCGTGCTCAACCAGATCATTCTCTCCCGGCTGTTCCAGAAGAAGAGCCAGACGCGCATCGCCTTTCATTACCTGGGTAAGGCGGAGAAAAAGGCCAGCGCCATTGAAAGCAGCGAGCTCCTGGAACTGATCTACACCGAGCTCATCAAGCTCTCGCACGAAACGCTCGAGATCAACCCCGAAGAATACATCCGGAAACGAAAAGAGAACCGCGAAAAGCTGGGCAGCATCCAGCAGATCGATGACATCCTGGCCGCGGTGATCTACCGAGTGAAGATCTCCCAGAACTTTTCCCGCAAGGACTACAAGATCCTCGACCTGCTGCAGAAGACCGTCAATGATTTTTCACACGATGAAAAGCTGCAGAAAAATCCTACGCTTCGATTCAAAATATACCACGCGCTCAGCCGCATCCTGCTGCAGCAGCAGGACTATGCTTCGCTGGAGAAGTACCTGCTCAAGACCTACAACGAGTTCCTGAAGGAGAAACTTTTCAATAAGAACAACCACGACACGAAGCTGCAGATGCTCACCTACCTGATCAACTCGCTGTTCAAGAACCAAAAGGTGGACCTTTCACTGCATTACGCGGGCGAGCTGAAGGAGGCGATGAACGAGTACGGGGGATTTCTCCACGACAAATACCTGTTCTATTATTACAACTCGCTGGTGTATAATTATGCCGTGAAGGACCTGAATAAGGCCATCCAGATCCTGCACGAGGCCAAGGAGGACCCGGTGATAAAGAAGCTGCCGATCTACACCGTGTTCATTTACCTGAACCTGGCCGTAGCCAACTTCGATTCGGGCAACTACAAGGAAGCGCTCAAGAACCTGGTGAAGCTTTTATTGCAGGATGAGTTCCGGAACCTGGATGAAGCGTTCCGCTTCAAGATACTGGTGAGCGAGCTGCTGATCCGTTATGAGCTGGGCGACACCGAGTTTTTGGAAAAGCGGACCGGGCAGCTTCAAAAGGAGTTCCGCAAGCTGATGAAGCAAAAGGAATTTGCCCGGGAGCTCGAGATCATGAGCATCCTTTCGAAAATGATCTACGAAACGAACATCAAAGGCAATAAAAAGCTTTCAGCGCAGATCAAAAAATTCATCTCATCCACTGCGAGCACCGACAACGATGTGATCAACTACACCCGCTGGCTGCAATCCAAGGTCTGAAAGAAATAAGTAACTTTGAGAACATAACCCAAACAATTGTTCTCATGATCTCCAAGAAAATAGAAGCAGCCCTCAACGGGCAGGCCGAACACGAAGCCGCCTCCTCGCAATACTACCTGGCCATGGCCTCCTGGGCCGAAACGCAGGGCCTGAGCGGGATAGCCGCTTTCCTGTATGCGCATTCCGAAGAAGAGCGCCTGCACATGCTGAAGCTGGTGAAGTTCATCAACGAGCGCGGGGGGCACGGCATTGTACCCGCCCTCAAGCAGCCGCCCGAAAGCTTCAGGTCGATCAAAGACATATTTGAGCAGATCCTGAAGCACGAGATCATGGTAACGGGCGAGATCAACCTGCTGGTGGAGATGTGCCTGAAGGAAAAGGATTACACCACGCACAACTTCCTGCAGTGGTACGTGGCCGAGCAGATCGAGGAAGAAGCGCTTGCGCGCAGGATCATCGACAAGCTGAACCTGATCGGCAACGAAAAAAGCGGGCTTTACCTGTTCGACCGCGACATGGAAGGGATGGCGGCCACAGCGAAGGATAAGTGATCATGGAATTCCGGCCAGGCACAGCGCTGTAAAAAAATGAAAGTATTCTGACTATCTCCGAAGAAAGACTTCAGCCGGAAATGTACTTAGCCAAGCTGATAGCTGCAGGCCCCTGATGCTGGTTGGGAAAAATAGCGGCTCACCAGCATTACTTATCGGTGAAACCTCGTTGAAATCGTATTGCCCTTTTAGGGAAGTGGATCACGATGGCATTGCCGGAAATGATCTCTATCTTCAGTTTTTCTTCAGCCAGGAAAGCCGGCTCTCCCATAAGGGCACCGCTAATATTGTAAAGATGCAGTTGCTGTTTGTCCGGCATTTCCCACCTGCATCCGATCGAATTTTGAAATGCGGACTTATATGCGCCAGCTTCACCATCCTTCTCAATGATCTTGCACTCTCCGCTTTTTCTGAAATCGATGGTTATGCATTTAACCGAGTCGCAACCCATCCATGCTCCGGCCAATGAGAACGCATCTGCCTTTTTTACTTTAATGACCCCCGCCTTCTTTTCTTGCGAAAAACAATTGAAAGATAGGGCTACAAACAAAAAAAGAAGCAACAGTTTTTTCATTGGCCAATGGATGTAGGCTTGAGCTTTCTCTTTCTAAAATCCTCCTTGCCATTTCCCCGTTTGAAGAACATCATTTTTTTATTGATGGGATCACGTATCCAGATCTCATCATCACCATTGTTCATTACATAGAATTTGCGCGTGGACACATCGCGTTCTTTCGTTGCGTTCGATTTTTCGCCCGGCATCACCCCAAGTGTTTTTTTCTGAGGATTACGCACCAGCACCAGCGTGTCGTTTGCATACGTATAGGTGCCCGCGTAGGAGCGTGCGGTATCGCAGCTGCGACAAAGCTTCGAGTAAAACATGAATTTTCCCGAAGCATCGAAACGGAAAAAATCGATCTTGTCGTTCTTATCATTGATCCACTGCCCGGTGATATCAAATAGCTGCTTCTTTATTTTGATCACGCCAATTTTTTCCTGCGCAAAGCAAGACGCTGCTGCGAAAAAGATCAGGCCGGAGAGGTAGAAGTTCTTAAGCCCCATGCAAACTGTAACGTAGATAGCTGTAAATGGTACAAAAAACCTCCTAAAATTAGTTATTTCCGCGCATTTTGTCTACATTTGTCCGGTCTTAATCGACCGATTCATGTTCGGAAACCCTAAAAAAGAAGATCCAATGAGCAAGAGCAATATCACGGAAAGCCCATCGGTAAACATCATCGGGGCGGGAACCGTTATCGAAGGAGATATCAAAAGCAATGGCGACATCCGCATTGACGGCACCGTGACCGGCACGGTGAGCACCAAGGGCAAGATGGTGGTGGGCGGCACGGGCATTATCGATGGCGAAGTGCATTGCCAGAATGCAGATGTGAGCGGGAGCATCAAGGGCAAGCTTACCGTGAGCGAACTTCTTTCGCTCAAGGCCACCGCCAAGATCAATGGCGATATTGTAACCAACAAGCTGGCCATCGAGCCGGGGGCCAACTTCAGCGGCTCATGCAGCATGGGCGCGGTCATCAAGGATATCAAGCATGGAACAATCGGAGCCGCCAAAGAAGAAAAAGCCCTCGCTAACTGATTACGGGAAATACTCTTCGTTAGTATTCCAGATGGCGGCCACGGTCGCCATCGGTGTTTTCGGAGGCATTAAAACAGACGAATGGCTGGGCATGCACATACCGGTGTTCACCGTGCTGCTCTCTTTCATCGGGGTGATAGCCGCTGTTTACTTTGCTGTTAAAGACCTGGTCAGGAAGAAATAGCATTGTTCCCGTTAAAAATGCGGATATTCGTATCGTGAAAGACTTCATCACCCGGATCTTCATTTTCTCCCTGGCCATCGCGATACTCGATCTGGTCTGGATCCGGGTCATGCCGGTGGAACGCCACCTGCCGCACACCTGGATGGTGCTGGGTTTCTTCGTGCTGGCCACCATCATTTTCCATTCTACGGTGGTCAACTCGGCCAAAGGCGACCCGCAATCGTTTGTACGGTCCTACATGAGCATGACGGCCGCAAAGCTGATCTTGTACGGAGCCGTTATTGTGATCTACGCCTTCATTGATCGTACCCGCATCATGCAGTTCGCGCTTGGGTTTGTGGCCCATTACCTGTTGTTCTCGGTCTTTGAAGTGCGAATGCTCCTCCGCCAGCTCAGGAAATAACCCCGTGATAATTTTTTACCGGGCAAAAAATGCCCTTCGTGTCTCTCCCTTTTCATTCGTTACGGTGAAGAAAAGAATTGAATAGATTTATTTTGATAATTCACCTGAATGTGTAGTTTTGCACTCGCAATTTTTACAAGTACCAAGTAGTTTTAAATTCAATGCGGATCAAGCGAGTAATTCCCGGTATTTTCTCTCTCCTCACAGGGTTATTTTTATCGGCAGGCCAGGTTTTCGCGGAAGAAGGGCCGGCCGGCAAGTTCGATGCAGGCAAGCTGATCGTAGGGCACATTGCCGATGCGCACGAATGGCATTTGTGGGGCCATACGGTGATCCACCTGCCCGTAATCATTTATTCCAGCGGGAAGGGATTGAGCGTGTTCTCCTCCGCGCATTTCGAGGAAGAAAGCGGCATTTACAACGGTTACCGCATGAACGGGCACGACATCGTTGCGTGCAGCGCTGACGGGACCATCGATGACGCGGCCACAAAGAACATGTGGGACCTCTCCATCACCAAGAACGTGGTGAGCATGTTCGTGAGCGTGATCCTGCTGTTCGTGGTCCTCATCTCCGTGGCCCGCACTTATACGCGCAACAGGAATTCGGCCCCCCGCGGGCTGCAAAGCTGGCTGGAGCCCATCATCGTGTTCATGGTGGACGAAGTGATCAAGCCCGGCATTGGCGAAAAGCACTACCGGAGGTTCGTGCCGTTCCTGCTCACCGTATTTTTCTTCATCTGGTTCAACAACATGCTCGGGCAGATCCCGATCTTCCCGGGAGGGGCGAACCTCACCGGCAACCTGGCCACCACGCTCACGCTGGCATTGATCGTGTTCATCATCCAGATGTTCAACAGCCGGAAATATTACTGGCGGCACATCTTTGCCATGCCCGGGGTGCCGGGGTGGGTGCTGCCGCTCATTACATTCATCGAGATACTCGGTGTGTTCCTCAAGCCCTTCGTGCTCATGATCCGGCTGTTCGCCAACATGCTGGCGGGCCACATGGTCATTCTCTCGTTCATCAGCCTGATATTTATTTTCGGGGAGCTGAACCAGTGGCTGGGCTGGGGCGTGTCGGTGCTCTCGGTATCGTTCAGCGTGTTCGTGAGCATGCTCGAGCTGCTGGTGGCGTTCATACAGGCGTATGTGTTCACCCTGCTTTCGGCCATGTATTTCGGAATGGCGCTGGAGGAAGACCATCACGCGCAGGAAGAGCACCATTGAGCGGCCGGCTTCCGGGACAGATCTTTGAATTTTTTTTAATTGAAATCATAAACACTTAACCTTTAAACTTTAAAATTATGTTGTTATCATTCTTATTGGACACAGCGGCATCAGGCGCCAACATCGGCATCGGTTACGGGGCAGCGGCCATCGGGGCCGGGCTTGCGGCAGCCGGGGGCGGTATCGGCATCGGCCTTATTGGTGGCAACGCCCTCCAGGCCATTGCGCGACAACCCGAGGAGATCGGCAACCTCCGCTCGAACATGATCCTGGGCATCGCATTCGTGGAAGGAACGGCCTTCTTCGGCATGGTGATCGGCCTGCTGGTGCTGTTCATCAAGTAACAAAGTAAGTAGTCGTTATTCGCGAATTGTTATTTAAACAACCATTCACGAATAACGATTGACAGTTAACCATTAACCTTAAAGCATGGAACTGATCAAACCTGAAATAGGTCTCATCTTCTGGCTCCTTATCACCTTCGGGCTGGTGGTTTTCATCCTGAAAAAATTTGCGTGGAAGCCGATCCTCAAGGCGCTGAAAGAACGGGATGAGAGCATCCAGAGCGCGCTCGATTCGGCCAAACAAGCCAAGCAGGAGATCACGCAGCTGCAGGCCGATAACCAGCGCATACTGGACGAGGCCCGGCTGGAACGCGACAAGATCCTGAAGGAAGCGCGCGACATGAAGGATAAAATCGTGGCTGAAGCCAAGGACAAAGCCAAGACCGAAGGCGAACGCCTCCTGTCCATGGCACGCGAAAGCATCCACAACGAAAAGATGGCGGCCATTACCGAGCTGAAGAACCAGGTGGCAAAACTTTCGCTCGACATCGCGGAGAAGATCCTCAAGGAGGAACTTTCTTCGCAGGAAAAGCAGAAGAAGCTCATTGCAGCCCTGCTCGATGATGTGAACCTGAATTAAAATGAAAGGTGTAAAAGTAGCATCACGGTACGCCAAATCCCTGCTGGAGCTTTCCATCGAGAAGGGCCAGCTGGAAAAGGTGCATGCCGACATGAAAATGATCCACGGCACGATCAGGCAAAGCCGTGAGCTCGCGTTGCTGTTACGCTCGCCCATCATCAAATCCGATAAGAAGGAAACTATCCTGAAAAAACTTTTTGAGGGAAAGCTCACCGCCATCACTTCGGAGTTCATCAATGTCATCGTTCGCAAGAAAAGAGAAGACCATCTCGATGTGGTGGCAGAGTCGTTCGTGGAGCAGTACAAGAGACACAAGAACATACTCACAGCGGTGGTGACCACGGCAATAGGGCTGGATGACAGTCTCCGGAAGAAAGTTCACCAGGCCGTGAAGGACGCGATGAGGTCCGAAGTAGAGATCGTGGAGCAGGTCGATCCTTCGATCCTGGGCGGGTTCATCATCCGTGTGGGCGATAAGCAGGATGATACTTCGATCAGAACAAAGCTGGCCCGGCTCAATCGCCTGTTCAGCGAGAACCAATACGTCAAGAAATCTTAATTCTAAAATAAAATGGCAGAGATCAAACCAGCGGAAGTATCCGCAATATTAAGGCAGCAGCTGGCGAGCTTCAAGTCGGCCTCCGACATGGAAGAAGTGGGGACGGTGCTGCAGGTGGGCGATGGTATTGCGCGCATCTACGGGCTTACGAACGTGCAGTCGGGCGAGCTCATCGAGTTCGACAACGGCACGCAGGGCATCGCGCTCAACCTCGAGGAAGATAACGTGGGCACGGTGATCCTCGGGAAATCGACAGACATCAAGGAAGGCGATACGGTGAAGCGCACCAAGCGCATCGCCAGCATCCAGGTGGGCGAGGGCATGCTCGGCCGCGTGGTGGATGCGCTCGGCAATCCCATTGACGGAAAAGGCCCGGTCAAGGGAGAACTTTACGAGATGCCCATCGAGCGCAAAGCGCCCGGTGTGATTTTCCGCCAGCCGGTGAACGAGCCGCTGCAGACCGGCATCAAGGCCATCGATGCCATGATCCCGATCGGCAGGGGACAGCGCGAGCTGGTGATCGGTGACCGCCAGACCGGAAAAACGGCAGTGTGCATCGATACGATCATCAACCAGAAAGAATTTTACGAGGCCGGCAAGCCGGTATTTTGTATTTATGTTGCAGTGGGGCAGAAGGGCTCGACTGTGGCGAACATCCAGCGCATCCTCGAGGAGAACGGGGCCATGTCGTATACGGTGATCGTTTCCGCCACCGCGAGCGACCCGGCTCCCATGCAGTTCTATGCCCCGCTGGCCGGTGCCGCTATCGGAGAATTCTTCCGGGATACCGGAAGACCGGCACTCATCGTTTATGATGATCTTTCCAAGCAGGCCGTGGCTTACCGTGAAGTATGCCTTCTCCTGCGCAGACCTCCCGGCCGTGAAGCATACCCCGGAGACATCTTCTATCTCCACTCCCGGCTTCTCGAAAGGGCGGCAAAAGTGATCAATGACGATAACGTGGCGAAGCAGATGAACGATCTGCCCCCTTCGCTCAAGGATAAAGTAAAAGGAGGAGGCTCGCTTACCGCATTGCCCATCATCGAAACGCAGGCGGGTGACGTGTCCGCATACATCCCGACCAACGTGATCTCGATAACGGACGGCCAGATCTTCCTCGAGGCGAACCTGTTCAACGCAGGTGTACGCCCCGCAATCAACGTGGGGATCTCGGTATCGCGCGTGGGTGGAAATGCGCAGATCAAGTCCATGAAAAAAGTAGCCGGCACGCTCAAGCTCGACCAGGCCCAGTACCGCGAGCTGGAAGCGTTCGCCAAGTTCGGCTCCGACCTGGATGCCGCCACCAAGGCTGTGCTCGAAAAAGGCGGACGTAACGTGGAGATCCTCAAGCAGGGACAGTTCTCCCCGATCCGGGTGGAACAGCAGATCGCCATCATCTATTGCGGAACCAAGGGATTGCTCCGCGACATCCCCGTGAATAAGGTCCGCGATTTCGAAAAAGAGTTCCTCGCGTTCCTGGAAGCGAAGCATTCTAATGTGCTGAGCGATCTGAAGGCGGGCAAGCTTGACGATGTGATCACAGGAACGATTGAGACGGCAGCAAAGGAACTGGCGAAGAAGTACAAAATGCAGTAAGCAGCAGCAGGCAAAAAGAAAAAAATAAATGCCCTCGTTAAAAGAAGTCAGGCAGCGAATAGTATCCGTTTCATCCACGCAGCAGATCACCAGCGCGATGAAGATGGTGAGCGCAGCCAAGCTCAAGCGCGCGCAGGACGCCATCATCCAGATGCGCCCCTATGCGAACAAGATGCGCGAGATCCTCGAGAACCTCAGCGGAAGTCTTTCGGGCTCGGACAGCATTTATTCCAAAGAGCGGAAACCGGAAAAAGTGTTGCTTGTCGTGATCTCATCCAACCGCGGGCTCTGCGGGGGATTCAATGCGGCTGTGATCAAATCCGCGCTCCGCATGGCGAACGAAAAGTATGCCGCACAGAAGCAGGCCGGCAGCGTGCACGTGCTGGCCATCGGGAAAAAAGCATCGGACTTCTTCAGGCGCTCATCGCTCAGGCTGGTTGGTTCCCACAACGAGGTGTACGATAAGCTGAACTACGAAACGGTAGCGCCCGTTGCAGAAAAGATCATGAAGCAATTTGCTGACGGGGAATACGACTGCGTGGAGCTCATCTACAACCAGTTCAAGAACGCGGCCGTGCAGATCCTGATGAACGAACAATACCTGCCGGTTGTTCCTGCTAAGGGCGAAAAAAAAGTAAAGCACGATTATATTTTCGAGCCCTCGCAGGAAGAGATCCTCACCGACCTGATCCCGCGCTCGCTCAAGACCCAGCTCTACAAAGGCCTGCTCGATTCCAATGCGGCCGAGCACGGTGCGCGCATGACGGCCATGCACAAGGCCACCGACAACGCACGCGATATGATCCGCGACCTGCGCCTAACCTACAACAAGGCGCGCCAGGCATCCATCACCAAGGAGATACTGGAGATCGTGGGCGGGGCGGAAGCGCTGAAAGGATAATTCCTTACTTGTTTCCTGAAATCTTCTGGAGCGCCTCCCGCGCATCCTTCATGTTGGGATTATACTGCAGCGATCTTTCAAAATCCTCCCGTGCCTTTGCCGGGTCCTTTGCTGCAAATGCCCGCTGCCCCATGAAGTACCACACGCTGCTCAGTCCCAGGCGCGCGTTGGTGTACTGCGGGTTGAGGGCCAGTGATTTCTCAAAACCCTGCCGGGCGGTATCCAGCCTGCCGAGCGAAAGATTCGCTCCCGCATATTTTTCCCACGTCTCCGGGTTGTTGGGGCTGTATTGCAGCGCACGCTCGGAGAATTTTTCGGCCGTAACAAAATCGTTCTTCTGCCCGGCCTCCACCGCACGGTTCACGAAGCCATGCGCAAGCAGCGGGTCGTACACGTTCGGGAAATTGGGATGCGAGGGAAAGTTCTTTCGTGCCTCGTTCCAGCAGTATTCTGCACTGTCCAGGTTATCCAGCTTGTAGTACGCATACCCCAGGTTAAAGAAGCCGTTCACGAACCTGGGATGGAACTTAACGGCCTTGCGCAGCTTGGTAAGGGCCGAGTCGAGCATGACATGCTCCTTGCTCACATCACCGGCCTTTTCCGCTTTCTCGGCATAAAGGATGTAAGCCTTGCCTGCGTTACCGTTGGCCAGCACGCTGTTGGGCACCACGTTGGCATCGTGCAGGAACAGCACATCGGTATCGTGCCAGTCTTCATTCCTTTTAATGGTGATATATCCGCAGGGAACGACAAGAGCTGCCGCCACTGCAACACTCAGCCCTTTTTGCAGCGGCAGGCTCGGGAGCCTGCGTATTCCTTCCAGTATGAAATATCCTGCCGCAATGGCAAACCCGAATGAGGAATGGTAGATCAGGCGCTCGCCCATGGTGGCGCCCAGCGGCATGAAGAAGTTGGATACCAGCGCCAGGTGGAACAGGTAGAACAGGATGGCGAAAGCCAGGAGGTGCCTTTTCCGCAGCAGCGTGTAGCCGAAGAAGATCATGCCGGCATGGACGAAGAAGGACAGCCACACGGACAGGTCGGAGAAGCTGCGGTAAGCAATGGTTGCCCACGAATAGTCGGCCGAGAGGGGGTGCGGGAACAGCAGCAGGCCGAGGTATTTATCGAGGATGAAGATCTTGGTGGCGAGCGCCTCCGAAGGATTTGCAAAAACGAACGGGTTGTTCAGCGGCTCGGTTATGGGAATGTTGCGCCCCGAGCCCACGACCGAATAACGGATGGCGAGGAAGAGCAGCGCCACAAGGAGGTACGGCACACCGGCAGCGGCACTCTTTTTCAGATCATAACCCAGGAAAATGAAGAACATGGCGGGCAGCAGGACCACCAGCGTAATGCCATACTCCTTGGAAAGCAGCACGCAGAAGAACAGCACCAATGCTTTTATAAGCGTTATAATGTTATTGTTTTCCCGGTGCCGGAACGCATAGATAAAAGTCAGCGCCATGAAAAAGAATGACAGGATCTCATCACGGCTCTTCACGTTCGCCACCACCTCGGTGTGCAGCGGGTGAATGATGAAGATGAGCGCGGTGAAAAAGGCGAGGTCGGGGTAATTCTTAAAGATAAAGCTGCGAAGGAAATAAAGCAGGGCGATCGCAGAGAAGATATACAAGAGGACATTCATCACGTGCCGTACGAAAGGTTCGCGGAAGTATTCGTCCACATCTGCGATCAGCACCTTCTTGTGCTCCACTTCACCTTTCGCGTTCTTGGCATCGGCAAACAATTGTCCCGCCTCCAGCTTGGTGATCCTACCCCGCACGTACTTTCCATTTTCGTTCCACCCGATGCTATCGCCCACGCCCTGCCCGATGAAAGCCTGCTCGATAGCGAACGTCACGATCGACAGCGGGCGGTAGCGGCCTCCCGAGAGTTCACCCGATGAGCCCAGCGAGCGGTAGTAGCTGTCGTAAGCATCGGTGCTCATGATCTTGCCGATGCCTCCAAAACCTTTCTGCACGTACTCGTTCTGCGTGATCACGATATCGTCATCCAGCGCGTATTTGTTATAGAACGAATTGGCGTAAAAGATCAGTCCGATCACAACCAGGATAACGGCCTGCTTGCGGAAATCGTTGAAAGGAAGGATGCCGGGAATATCCGGAAGCCTGAATACTTTTTTGGGTCCGGCAGCTTTTTGCTGCTGCTGCTTCTGCTGGGGTTTGAATTTATGCTTCGGCTTAGCCACCGGCAAATATAAAGAATGGGCGGGGGTATTTATTTTAAAATTTTGGAAGAGACCAGCTTCCCGTTATCGTAGATCTCTTCCTTTTCCAGCTTGCCGGCCTTGTTCCAGTAGAGCCATTTCCCGGTGGGCGTTCCACCCGAATAGTTCTGCTCCGATTCTTTCGAGCCCGAGCCGTACCAGCTGGTGGTGAGCCCGTTCTTCTGGCCGTTCTTCATGTGGCTTTCCCAGGTCTTTTTACCCGACTCGCTCCAGTACACCGTTACACTGTCCTCAAAGCCGTTCATATAGAATTTCTGGGCAGATCTTTTTCCATTTTCGTAATACGAAGTAAATGTGCTGTCGAGCTTTTCCTCGTTATAGTTGCATTCGGTCTTCAGCTTCCCGCTCTCGTACCATTCCCTGTATTTGCCTTTGCGGAAGCCGTGGTCGTAATACACTTTATCTTTCAGCTGCCCGTTGGTGTAATAATTGAACAAAGTGTCGTGCTGCTGGTTCTCGAAAAAATACCCGAGCTGCGATACTCTACCATTGCCGTGAAAGTAAATGCACCTGCCGTGGAGCAGGCCGTCCTTGTAATTGATCTCTGCGCTTTTTACACCGGTGTCGTAATAGTACACCCAGGTGCTGTCCGGCCACCCGTTGTGATACACCTGGTCCACCTGCAGGCTCCCGTTGGCCCATTTCATGGTATGGTGCTGGCGCGGCTGGGCCATGCAGGCCGGGGCTGCCAGAAGCAGGAACAGAAAAAGTTTTTTCATTTCTTTTGAAAACACAGATAAAGTTAAAAAAAATATTTCCAATGGTACGATTTGTGAACGGGCGGCAGAATTCCTAATTTCATACTTTTGTTTGAACCCATGCAAGCCGTGAAGAAGATTCTTTCGAACCAGCTGACCCTGTTGCTGGCAGCGCTCGTGCTTTTTGCGGCCGGCTTCCTGCTGGACAATCCCGACCGCAACGACCATTCTTCCGCCATTGCTTCGTTCGAGCGTACGCTTCATAAAAAGGAGCAGCGTCTTGTTTCGGAGGTCGACAGCCTGCTGCCAATGCTCGAAAACCATGGCGCTGAGGAACTCTACTCCGCGAAGACCTCGTACTACCAGGACCTGTTCGACAGGAACGGGCTGGCTCTGTTCGCTTACGAAGAGGATACGCTGCAATTCCAGTCGGACAACACCATACCGGTCGATAATTACCTGAGAAAGGAAACATTCAGAACAGGGCTGCTTCACCTGCGGAACGGATGGTATGAGTCTTTTGCGGCCGCACCCAAAGGCAGGCCAGACGTGAAAGTGATGGGGCTGGTGCTGCTCAAGCACGAGTTTCCTTACCAGAACGAATACCTCGTGAACGATTTCCAGGATGATTTCGATCTGTCGGAAGAAGTCAGGATCACGCTGGCGGGAAGCGAGTCGAGCAACGCGGTGCACACGCTGAATGGCACGGTGCTCTGCGCGCTGATCTTCCCGGCCGGTTCATCTTCCGAGAACGGCATCCTGCTGCTGGCGGTGCTGGTAAACCTGCTGGGCCTGCTCTTCGCGGTGCTGTTCCTGCGGAAAGAATGCCGGCTTATCGGCCGCACCATCGGCCGCAATTACGCGACCCTGCTTTTCATCCTTACCCTGGCTGCGCTGCGGTTCCTGATGATCAAGACCAGCTTTCCGCGCTGCTTCTACGAGCTGCCTCTTTTCAGCCCGAACTATTACGGGGACGCATCTTCCTTCTGGCTTGGCTCGCTGGGCGACCTGGTGATCGATGCGCTGCTGATCGTTTACGGGGCATATTATTTTCACCGCGAGTGCCGGTTCCGTAAAAAACATTTCCAGCGGCTGAAGCTATCGCCCTTTATCACCGTTGCGCTGTCCGCTGCGGGGCTGTTCTTCGTGTCGCGCATTGCCAACAGGCTTTTCATCAGCATCATCAGCAACTCCAGCGTGTCGTTCAACCTCAACGATCTCTTCTCCCTTTCGCCTTACAGCTACCTGGCGCTGGCAGTAATGGGTATGCTGTTGTTCGCGTTCTTCTTCTTGGCCGACCGGGCGGTGATATCCTTTGGCAATTCGGGACTTTCCAAAAAGCGGATCATCTTGGCGGTGGGCGCGGGAGGATTGGTTTATGCCGTCTATTCACACCTCTTCGGTCCGCTCGATCTCGCGCTGATGCTTTGGCCAGTGGCGCTTGTCCTCCTGATGATCCTGATGAGCAAGGAAGCGGGCGGCAACTATTCGTTCTCGGCCAGCATCATCATGGTCCTCCTCCTGTCGCTGCTGTCATCGCATGTGCTCATCAAATATTCAGACAAGCGCGAGAATGACAGCCGGAAGCTGTTCGCACAGAAACTGGCTGACGAGCAGGACCCCGTTGCGGAGCTGCTCTTCACGGATATCGGCAGCCGGATCCCGGCCGATTCTGCGCTGAAGCGCTCGCTGTTCTCATCCTATTTTTCAAAGGAAGATTTCAGGCGCAACCTCATCCAGAAGTATTTCAGCGGTTACTGGGAAAAATACGACATCCGCATCTCCGCCTTCGATAAGAACTGCTACCCGCTGATGAACGAAGCGGGTTCCGAGCGTGATAACCTGGCGTACTTCGAGAACATTGTGGAGCACGAAGGTGTTCCCACGGCCGATAAGAACCTTTTCGTGGTGAACAACCCCGAAGGCAAGATCAGCTACCTGGCCCATTTCAAAATGGGAGATACGCTCACCGAAAGATCGGCCGGTGACATGTTCCTGGAGCTCGATTCCAAATCCGTCTCCGAGGAAGAGGGTTTTCCCGAGCTGCTGCTCGACCGTGAAATGGGAATGGACGTGACGCTGAGCAATTATTCCTACGCGCGGTACAAAAATGGTGAGCTTGCCAATTACCACGGCCGGTATCCATACAGCTTATCGGATGCATCGCTTCCTAAATTCCCGGAGAAGTTCGGCTTATTCGAGCAAGGGGGGTACAATCACCTGCTGTATAACGAGGAAGACAACACCCTGGTGGTGATCAGCAAGGCTGACCCGGGCTGGCTCGGAAGGACCACCGTATTCTCGTACCTCTTTGCTTTCTTTAGCCTGCTGCTGCTCGGCTTTCTTTTCCTCCGCCAGTTCTCGAAAGGGTTCAGCTTCGTATATTTCAGCTTCAAGAACCGCATCCAGTACCTGCTGGTGATGATCGTGCTCATCTCGCTTGCCCTTTTTGGCGGGGGCACCATTTTCTACATCAAGAAGCAATACCAGGAGAAGAACAAGGAAAGCGTGCGCGACAAAATGATCTCCGCCCTGGTGGAGACCACGCAGGAGCTGGGCAGCGAGGAGAAGCTGAAGATGACGCAGTCGGAATACTTTACCTACACCCTCAAGCGGATATCCAATATTTTCTTTACGGACGTCAACCTGTATGATCTCAAAGGAAACCTCGTGGGCTCGAGCCGCCTGAAAATATTTGATGCGGGGCTGATGTCGAGAAAGATGTGCCCCGTTTCGTTCTATGAGCTGGACGCGAACAAAAAGCTGGAATACGTGCACGATGAGACGATCGGCCGGCTCGATTACCTCTCGGCCTATGTGCCGTTCAAGAACGACAACGGGGTGATGCTCGGCTATCTCAACATGCCCTACTTCGCCAAGCAGAGCGAGCTGGAGAAGGAGATCAACACGTTCCTGGTGGCGCTCATCAACATTTACGTGCTGCTGTTCGCCCTTTCGGTAACGGTGGCGGTGTTCATCTCCTACTACGTCACGCGGCCGCTCAAGCTCATCCAGGACAAGATGAGCAAGATCAAGCTGGGCAAGGCCAATGAGCCCATCGACTGGAAGGAAGAAGATGAGATCGGCAGCCTGGTGAAAGAGTATAACCGCATGATCGATGAGCTGCATAAGAGTGCGGAGCTCCTGGCCCGCTCCGAGCGTGAGAGCGCCTGGCGCGAGATGGCCAAGCAAGTGGCGCACGAAATCAAGAACCCGCTCACCCCCATGAAGCTTTCGGTGCAGCACCTGCAGCGGCTCATGGACAACAAGACACCCGATATCGAGGAGAAGGTCCGGAAACTTTCGGCCACGCTTATTGAGCAGATCGAGACGCTCTCCGCCATCGCCAGCGAGTTCTCCTCGTTCGCCAAGATGCCCAAGGCGAATGAAGAGAAGATCAACTTGGGCGATATTGTCGGGAATGCGATAAACCTGTTCAAAGATTCGGTTGACCACACCGAGATCAGCTTCAATTCCCGTGTGGAAGGGGAGCCTTATGTGCATGCCGACAAAGAGCAGCTGCTGCGCGTATTCAACAACCTTATCAAGAATGCCGCGCAGGCCATTCCCGAAGATGTGCAGGGCCGGATCGATATTTCCATCGTCAAAAAAGCGGATCACTACGTGGTGAAGGTGAAGGACAACGGCACCGGCATCAGCGAGGACGCGATGGACAAGATCTTCGTGCCCAGCTTCACCACCAAGACGGGCGGCATGGGTCTGGGCCTTGCCATGGTGAAGAACATTGTGGAGACGTGCGGGGGAAAGATCTGGTTCGAAACAGCCAAAGGAAAGGGCACCACATTCTTCGTTTCGCTCCCCGAGCATAAAGATCGGATTCCTTTCACAGGATAATTCTTCTAAATTTGTCTCGATGAAGACACCCATACGCGTTTTGGTGGCCAAGGTGGGGCTTGACGGTCACGACCGTGGCGCGAAAGTGATCGCCTCGTTCCTGCGTGATGCCGGCATGGAGGTGATCTACACCGGCCTGCGGCAGACGCCCGAAATGGTGGTAAGCGCAGCCCTGCAGGAGGATGTGGACGTGATCGGCATCAGCATCCTTTCGGGTGCGCACAACACAGTGTTCCCGAAAGTGATGAAGCTGATGAAAGAGAAAGGCCTGGATGATGTGCTGCTCACGGGAGGAGGAATCATTCCCGACAAGGACAAGAAGAAACTTAACGGCCTGGGGGTGGGAAAACTTTTTCCACCGGGAACCGATACAGCAGAGATCGTGGCTTACATTACGGAATGGGTGAACAAGAACCGGAGGAGTTGATGGATTTTTCAGAGATCATAAAGCTTAGCATCCAGCAGCGCATCCTGCTGGTGGATGCCATCTGGGAAAGCATAACGGCCGACCGGAAGAAGATGCCGTTGACGGATGAGGAAGTGGCCGGGATCCAGAAGCGCATACAGGGTGCGGCAGAAGAGCCGACCTACTTCGATAAAATACGCACAGCGTCCAAACGAAAAAAATGATCGCTATGGAATTCCAGAACCTCCTGATAAAGCACGAAGGCGGAACCTTCACCATCACGGTAAATCGCCCCGACAAGCTGAACGCGCTGAACAAGCTCACCGTGCAGGAGATCGGGCAGGCGATCCGGTTCGCTAGGGAAAGCTCCGATGTAAAGGCGGTGATCATTACCGGCTCCGGAGCAAAAGGTTTTGTGGCAGGTGCCGACATTGCCGAGTTTGCAGGCTTGTCGCCCGAGCAGGGCAAGGCCATGGCAAAGGCCGGGCAGGAAGTGTTCCGTTCCATCGAGGATTGTCCCAAGCCGGTGATCGCGGCCGTGAACGGGTTTGCGCTCGGGGGCGGATGCGAGCTGGCCATGGCTTGTCACATGCGCATTGCCAGCGAGAATGCGCAGTTCGGCCAGCCCGAGGTAAAACTCGGCCTCATCCCGGGCTATGGCGGAACGCAGCGCCTCACCCAGCATATCGGGAAAGGGAAGGCCCTGGAGCTGATGATGACTGGCGACATGATCTCCGCCCGCGAAGCGCTTGCTTTAGGATTGGTAAACTATGTAACGCCCCCCGATCAGCTGATCCCCAAATGCACCGAGCTGATCGCGAAGATCCTGCAGTGGTCGCTCAAGGCTGATTCAGGAGTGATCGCTTCGGTGAACGCTTATTTCTCCGAGCACGCGGACGGGTACAGCCGCGAGGTGGATGAGTTCGGGAAATGCTTCGGCACCGAAGATTCTAAGGAAGGCATAACCGCGTTCCTCGAAAGAAGAAAACCTGATTTCAATAAATAAGAAGAGGCCCGATGCCCACGCCTCTCGCCCCATCCTTCCGGGTCAATCGGCCTTAATGTAAACCTCTTTGTCCTTGCTGAAGAAAAAGCTGAGGCCCATGTACTTCTTGATGAAGTCCTTCAGCTCCTGCGAAGTGGTGAATTTCTCCTCGATGTTGTCCGTCACCGGGAGCAGCGTCACCTTCGTTGCGCTGTTGTTCAGCTCTACCTTGTACAGGTAATACTTTTTCTCCGAGTTTCCATCGCTCCAAACGTTCAGGAACTTGGTGCCGTTCACGTCAGACAGGTAGCCGCTATACACTTCGGGCGTGGCGGTGCTGCTGGTTTTCTGCTCAATCTTGTATGTATTGGCATCCAGCTTGGTCACATTCACCGTGCTTTCTGATGAGCTCTTGGATTCCCACTTGCCGAGGAGCTTGTCATCGATCTTCACAGTGGGCTGATCGATTGGTACGTCAGCGCTGTAGGGGCAGCCCATGAACAATATGGATAGCAGGACAAGTACAGAGAAAAATTGCAGCTTTTTCATAGAATTGTTTTTTGACAAATATATGTTTATTTAAAATAGAAGACGGGCAAATACGTTGAGTGCCTTTGGCTACTTTAGCGCAAACAAGATCCGTGTCCAATCCCTTCCGAAAGCTTGCCGGCCAGACTGCCATCTACGGGCTTCCTACCATCATCGGCCGCCTGCTGAACTACCTGCTTGTGCCGCTGTACACGTATAATTTTTCCAGGGCGGAATATGGCACCGTGAATGAAATGTATGCCTACGTTTCTTTCCTGCTCATCGTGCTCACCTACGGCATGGAGACTGCGCTTTTCAATTTTTCCGTACGATCGGAAAACAAGGAAAAAGTATACAGCACGATCCTTGCCTGCGTGAGCTTCACATCCGCTCTTTTCATCCTGCTGCTCTGGCTGTTCTCGGCCCCCATCGCTTCGCTCATCCGTTACCCCGATCACCCTGAATACGTCACCTGGTTTGCATGCATACTCGGATTGGATGCCATTTCGTCCATCGCATTCGCCCGCCTGCGCGAACAGCAGCGGGCAAAGACCTTTGCAGGGATCAAGGCGGTGAACATTGCCACCAATATCTTTTTCAACCTGTTCTTTATTGTGTGGTGCAGAAATGCTTACCAGGACGGGCAAGCCTGGGCGGTGAAGATATATTCTCCCTCGATCGGGATCGGTTACATCTTCATTTCCAACCTGATCGCCAGTGCGGTCACCCTGCTGATCCAGCTGCCTTCCCTGCTGCGCACCCGCCTCGCGTTCGACCCGATCCTGCTGAGAATGATCCTTCCCTATGCCCTGCCTCTCCTGGTCGCAGGCCTGGCCGGCATGACCAATGAAACGATGGACCGCATCCTGCTCAAGTACCTGTTGCCGGCCAATATCGCGCTCGAGCAGAACGGGATCTACGGAGCCTGCTACAAGATATCCATCATCATGACCATATTCATTCAAACGTTCCGTTATGCGGCCGAGCCGTTCTTCTTTTCACACTCGGTGCAGCAGGATGCGAAAAAGATCTACGCCCGTGTTATGAACTATTTCGTGATCATCTGCCTGGCGATCTTCCTCGGCACCATGATGAACATTTCGTGGATACAATATTTCATCGGCAAACCTTTCCGCGAGGGGATTGCAGTGGTGCCGATCCTGCTCCTGGCGAATATGTGCCTGGGCATCTCCATCAACCTTTCCATTTGGTACAAGCTTTCGGGCAAAACAAGGTACGGGGCCTGGCTCACCCTGTTCGGAGCGGTGATCACGCTGGCTGGCAACTTCGCGTTCATACCGGCATACGGCTACATGGCCAGCGCCTGGACGACCCTAGCCTGCTACGCCTCCATGATGGTTGTTTCTTATGTGCTCGGGAACAAACATTACCCTGTGGATTACGACCTTAAAAGAATTTTGGGATACCTTGCTTTATCCGTAACTTTGTTTGTTGCATCGGATCACTTGGTTTTCGGCAGTGAAAAAATGCAGTTCGTTATCAGGAACCTGCTGCTGCTGGTGTTCCTTGTAATTGTTTTTATAGTTGAAAGGAAAAATATTTCTGCAATAAGAAATGAAGATCCGGGTCATTAACCGCTCGAGGCACCCGCTCCCTGCGTACGCCACAGGGGCATCCGCGGGCATGGACCTGCGTGCCAGCATTGACGGCCCCATTGTTCTGCGGTCACTGGAACGCGCCCTTGTCCCTACGGGCCTGTTTATCGAACTGCCTGTTGGTCACGAGGTGCAGATCAGGCCCCGCTCGGGCCTTGCCGCAAAGCACGGCATAACGGTGCTGAACTCACCGGGCACCATCGATGCCGATTACCGGGGCGAGGTGAAAGTGATACTGGTCAATCTTTCGAATGAAGATTTTACGGTCCGCGATGGAGAACGCATTGCACAGATGATTATCGCAAAGCACGAGCAGGCCGATTGGGTGGAAGTGGAAGAGCTGCTCGAGAGCGGGCGGGGAAGCGGGGGATTCGGGAGCACAGGCAGCAAATAAGCTGGCAAGAAGCAGTTGGCGGTTAGCAAAAAGAGTAATTAAATAAATGGGAACATTCAGGGATTTGACAGTTTATAAAAAAGCTTTTACGCTTTCGGTATTGATTGCCAACCGCACACTGCTAACTGCTAATTGTCTCTAATGAACATCATCATACCAATGGCCGGCTTGGGAAAACGGATGCGTCCGCATACGCTCACCGTGCCCAAGCCGCTGATCCCCATTGCAGGCAAGCCCATGGTGCAGCGCATCGTGGAGGATGTTGCGACCATTTGCCAGGAACGGATATCGGACATCGGCTACGTGGTTTCCCGTACATTCGGCAAAGAGGCGGAAGATAACCTGGTGAAGGTGGCTGGGCGCCTGGGAGCGCGCGGGCATATTTTTTACCAGGATGAACCGCTGGGTACGGCCCATGCCATCCTTTGTGCCGGCCCCTTGCTTAAAGGCAAGGTGCTCATCGCTTTTTCAGATACGCTGTTCATTCCCGATCCGCAGGCGCAGGTGGATACGGAAAAGGACGGGATCATATGGGTACAGAAGATCGGGGACCCTCGCCAGTTCGGAGTGGTGAAGCTCGATAAGGAAGGATATATCACCGATTTTGTGGAAAAACCCCGGGAGTTCATCTCTGATCTGGCCATCATCGGGATCTATTTCTTTAAGAATGGGGAATACCTGAAGAAAGAAATGCAATACCTTATCGATAATAACATCAGGGAAAAAGGCGAATACCAGCTGACCAATGCCATGGAGAACATGAAACAGAAAGGAACACGGTTTGTGACCTCGCAGGTGTGCGAATGGCTCGATTGCGGCAACAAGGATGCCACGGTGTACACCAACAGGCGCATACTGGAAACGTATTATTCCAACGGCAAAGCGGAAGTTTCGGACATCGTGAATCAGAACTCAAAAATAATCTCACCCTGCGTCATCGGGAAAAATGTAAAGCTCGTGAATTCCGTTGTGGGGCCGTTTGCTTCCATAGGCGAGAATACAGTGGTGGAGAACTCAACCATAGACAATTGCATCATACAGGCCAATACGTGCGTGCGCAATGCGAAGCTTTCCAATTCCATGCTGGGTAATTTCGTTGACTTCAGCGGGAACTCGGGTGATGCGAGCGTGGGGGACTATTCAACCATACGCAATTGATGAACAGGATACTGGCATACGGATCTTTTGCGCTCGCTCTCGCTCTCGGGGCCTGCAAAGCGAAACAAGCTCCGGTGGCGCAGTCTTCCGACCGGTCGCACGCCAGGCTATCAGAGAAAGAGAAGCTCAGCCTGGACGCCACCTTCTACGATGCGAGCAGGCTGAAGGTGCTCGGCAACTTCCAGGAAGCGATCAAGAAATTCGAGGAATGCATCTCCATCGATCCGAACAACGATGCAGCCCTGTACGAGATCGCAAAGATCTATAACCAGATGGGCAAGAACAAGGATGCGCTTCCCTACATCCGCAAAGCTGCCAACCTGAACCAGAAGAACACGTGGTACCAGCAGCTTTTTTCGGAATGCCTGATCCAGACCGATAATTTCGCGGAGGCCATCCAGGTAAACCAGCGCCTGGTGAAGAACTTTCCCAGCCGCATCGATTTTTATTACGAGCTCGCCAACTCGTATCTCTATGCCTCCAGGCCCGAAGATGCGATCAGGGTCTACGACAAGATCGAAGAGAAGAATGGCGTGAGCGAGGAAGTATCGGTGCAGAAGCAGAAGATCTATTCGCGGCTGGGCAAGGTGGATAAGGCGATCGAGGAAATCCAGAAGCTGGTGAATGCATTTCCGAATGAAGCGAAGTATTACGGCATGCTTGCCCAACTCTATCAGCAAAAAGGCCTGGATGTAAAGGCCTTCGAGCTTTTTACTAAACTGCAGGAGATCGACCCGAAGAACCCGTATGTGCATCTTTCGCTGGCCGATTATTACAGGAGCAAGGGTGACAAGGAAAAATCATTCGAGGAGCTGAAGCTTGCATTCCAGAATCCCAGCTTGGAGATCGATAACAAGATGAGGGTGCTGCTGCAGTTCTACGACCTGGGCAAGGTGCAGCCCGACATCAAGGACCAGGGCTACGAGCTTTGCAAGATACTGGTGGCCGTGCATCCCGATGACGCCAAATCCCATTCCATTTACGGAGACTTTCTTTACCGTGATAAAAAATTATCCGAGGCCAAAACACAATACGAGACCTGCCTGACCCTTGACAAGAGCCGGTATCCCATCTGGCTCCAGCTCATCAGCATCAACGAAGAGCTGAAGGACTTCAAATCCGTTTCGGAAGTGAGCAAGCAGGCCATCGAGTTGTTCCCCTCCGAGCCGGGTGCGTACCTGTTCAACGGGGAGGCCAACCTGCAGATCAAGCGCTACAACGAAGCCATCGAATCGCTCCTGCAAGGGAAAGATTACGTGGTGGACAACAAAACGCTGCTCGCCCAGTTCTACGCCATGCTGGGTGATGCGTACAACCGCACCAGGGACTTCAAACGATCGGACGAGTTCTACCAGAAATCCATCGACCAGCAACCCGAGAACGATAACGCGCTCAACAACTGGGCTTACTACCTGTCGCTGCGAAACGACAAGCTCGAAAGAGCAGAGAGCATGTCCAAGAAATCGCTGGACATCGCGCCCAACAATGCTTCGTATTGCGACACGTATGCTTGGATCCTCTACAAGCTTGGCAAGTACGAAGAAGCGAAAACGTGGCTGAACAAAGCCATGCAGAACGGGGGCACCGGCAGCGCTGCCATACTGGAGCATTATGGAGATGTGCTGTACAAGCTTGGCGAGAAGGAGAAAGCGCTGGAATACTGGAACAAGGCGAAGAACACAGGCGATGGTTCCGAATTCCTGGAAAAGAAAATTGCGGATAAAAAACTATATGAGTAGACGGATCGCAGGAACCCTTTTTACAATTCTTGTTCTTGTGATCCTTATCTCTTCGTGCAAAACGCGCAGGAACATCCCTGCCGCCCCGTGCAAGCTCGATTTTAAGAATGCCAGAACCTTAAATGCCTTACTTAAGAAAAACCAGTTCCAGTTCAGGTGGCTGCAGGCCAAGTTCGATGCGGAGGCCGAAGTGGACGGCCAAAGCACTTCGTTTCATGTGAGCCTTCGCATCCGCAAAGACAGCGTGATCTGGATGTCGATCTTCGACCCGGTGCTGAACGCGGTGGAGGCGGCCCGCGTGATGATCACGAAGGACTCCGTGAAGGTGATCAACAAGATCCACAAGCAATACTTCGTTTCCAATTTCGATACCATCAGCAGGATGCTGCACGCAGAAACGGATTACGAGATCATCGAATCGCTGATCGTGGGCAACAGCGTTACGTTCTACGAGGAAGAAGAAAAGCTGCATGCCGGGGTGGACAGTTGCCAGTATTTTTTGGGAACGGTAAGGAAAAAGAAAGCAAAGAAGATCATCGAGGGCATCAAGCAGCAGAAAGAACCGCTGCAGTCGATCTGGCTGCAGAACGGCACGTTCAAGATCGTACGCATCCTGTTTCAGGATATGAATGTGGCGCGCACGTTCAACGCGTGGTACGATGACTTCCAGCCCGTTGATTCCCTGCTGTTCCCCCGCCAGGTGTCCTTTCAGGTGCGGTCGGAGAAGAGCGTGAGCCTGAAGCTCGATTTCTCGAAAGTGGCGTCCAATAAACCGCTCGAATTCCCGTTCACCATACCCTCCAGCTACGAACGCGTTGAACCTAAAAAAGGAAAATGAAAAAGCACATTCCTCTCGTACTGATCGGCTGCTTTCTCCTCCCGTTCCATACGGCCTTCCCGCAGAAAAAAAGGGACCTGGAGGATAAAAAGCAAAAGCTCCAGCAGGAGATCGACTACAAGAACAAGCTGCTCGGGGAGGTGAAGAACGACAAGAAGAAGTCGATGACCCTGCTGGCCATCATCAACAATAAGATCGCGGACCGCGAAGAGCTCATCAATGCCATCAGCAGCCAGATCAACGAACTGGACGGGCAGATATCGGACAAGCGTACCGTCATCCAGAAAAAGGAAAAAGAGATCCAGAAGCTGAAGGACGAATACGCCAGGATGCTCTACTTCGCCTATGTGAACCGGAGCGCCTACGACCGGCTCATGTTCGTCTTTGCCTCGAAGGACTTCGGCCAGGCCTACCAGCGCCTCCGGTATTTTCAGCTCTATGCCGAGTTCAGGGAGCGCCAGGTGAAGCGCATACAGGATGCAAAAAAGGAATTGACCCAGCAGGCCGGGGAACTCGAAGGAAAAAAATCGGAACACAAGGTGCTGCTGAACGACAAAGAGGCGGAAAAGAATAACCTATCCAGGGAAAAGGAAGACAAGGAGGGAACGCTGAACGAGCTGCAGAAGCGGGAGAAGGAGCTCAAGGAAGAGCTCCGGAAAAAACAGATGGATGCAGCCAAGCTCAAGAAGGCCATCGAGAAGATCATCGAGGACGAGGTCAGGAAACAAAAGAATGTGCCGAAGAACACGCGGGTGAAGATCACGCTCACGCCTGAAGAGGAGCAGCTGGGTAATAACTTTTCAGGCAACAAGGGCAAATTGCCCTGGCCCCTTGCGGAAGGCACCCCGGTGGAGCATTTCGGCCGGCACCCGCACCCCGAGCTTGACAACGTGGAAGTGAACAACCTGGGCGTGGATATTGCCACGAACAAAGGAGCGGACGTGCGCGCTGTTTTTGATGGCGAGGTGAAAGCCGTGGCCCAGGTAGGAGGGTTATCGGGAAAAGTAGTGCTGATCCGACACGGTGAATACCTGAGCGTTTACCAGAACCTGGAAGAAGTGTACGTAAAGACCGGTCAGAAAGTGAAGACCAAGCAGGCCATCGGCAAAGTGCTTACGGATGACGATAACCGGACCGTGCTGCAGTTCCAGATCTGGAAGGGAAATGACCTGACGGACCCGGAAGACTGGCTGGCCGGTAAGGCCGGCAAATAGCTCAGCCCAGGTCGATCTCGAACTGAACGAGATCGATGAATTCCTGCACCCGCTCCTCTACCTCCTGCTTCTTGAGACCGGTGAGCCGCTCGGTGCCGAACTTTTCCACGCAAAAGCTGGCCATGGCCGAACCGAAGATGATGGCGCGCTTCATGTTCTCGAACGAGATATCCTTTGTGGAGGCAAGGTAGCCGGTGAACCCCCCCGCGAACGAATCACCCGCACCCGTTGGGTCGAACACATCTTCGAGAGGCAGGGCAGGCGCGAAGAACACCTGCTCGCTGTTGAACAGCAGTGCACCGTGTTCGCCTTTTTTTATGATCAGGTACTTGGGGCCCATCTTCAGGATCTTCTGGGCTGCCTTCACAAGCGAATATTCTTTCGACAGCTGGCGCGCCTCTTCATCGTTCACGGCCAGCACATCAACCTTCTTCAGAACTTCCATCAGTCCGTTCCAGGCCGTATCCATCCAGAAGTTCATCGTATCCAGCACCACCAGCTTGGGCCGTTTGGGCAGCTGTGCGATCACCTGCATCTGCACCGATGGCGTAAGGTTGCCGAGCATCAGGAAATCGCAATCCTTGTAAGATTCAGGAACGATCGGATCGAACGCGGCCAACACGTTCAGCTCCGTGGCCAGCGTATCGCGCGAGTTCATGTCGATGTGGTACTTGCCGCTCCAGAAAAAAGACTTTTCCCCGCGCTTGATCTGCAACCCCTCTGTATCCACGTGGTGCAGGTGCATCATCTCGATGGCGCCAACCGGGAAGTCATCACCCACTACCGATACGAGGTTGATCTTTTTCGTGAAATAAGAAGCCGCAAGTGAAATGTAGGTGGCTGCTCCGCCAATTATTTTGTCGGTCTTTCCAAAGGGAGTTTCAATAGAATCGAATGCAACCGTACCGACAACAAGCAGGCTCATAAAATTTCAGGTTACTTGTTTCATGCTGCAGGTTAGAGGGGATATAAACTTGAAACTTTTTTGACCTGGAACCTGAAACATACTTGCTCCTCAGACTGGACTTGAACCAGTGACCCTCTGATTAACAGGCGAGGGCTCTTTCCCAAAAACTGAGAAATTTCACTAAAAACGCAAGCGCAAAGGTAGCAATCGGCTGCAAAGTCCAACATTCCGCACCTGATTCCGCACCTTTTTCTGGCCCCGTTCTACCCGCTTTTGATGCGCCCGGCCCGCTCCAACGCCCGGCAACATTAAACCTAACCACAAATATATATTTCTATGTCTGAAACCAACGAAACCGTTATTAACAACAAACCCAAAATCATGTTCCTTGAGTACGGGTCCTGGGGCAAGAACCAGCACCTAATCTCCGTCCTTGTCCGCATACCCGGAGTAAAGCAAGGGGTGGCCGCAAGGATATACCGGGTCTACGACCCCGAAAAGCAGGTTGGCATATATACCGCCAAGGACGGGGAAGGCAAAATCCTCGGCACCCCTACCGAAAAGTTGTTCGAACTGAAGAAAGAACTCAAAGAACTTACCCCGCAGCTTGCCGAAAGCCTCATGCAGGAGAAAAAGTCCAGGACGAAAGAGACCCCCGAAGAAAAGCTGGCCGAAAAGGATAACCCCGATTTGGAAGAGGAATTAACTGAAGAAGAGACCGGGAAGAAAAAAGAGGAGGTAAAGAACCTCCGCGAAGAAAAGACGGTGAGCAAAGGCCAGGACTTAGGCCGGTAGGCTGTCACGCCTCCATGTATTGTTAGTGCAGAGCTAACAAAGGGATTACTGTCACGCTCTTGTGTAAGAGTAGTGGAGAGAATTCAAACCTTAAAAACCAAAAACATGGAAGCAACAAAAAACAACCGCTCATTCACTGAAGTTAAATTTTACGAGTACACCCGCTGGAACAAAGGCCAGCACTTCATCTCCATGCTCGTCAAATCCAAGGAGATGAAAAAGCAGGAGGTCGCTGCCCGCATCTACATGGAGCGCGGAAAGGACAGCAAAGCAAAGTACTATGCTTTGGATGTTTTCGGGAACAGGTATGAGGACGCAAAGAACCTGGTCGAGCTGAAAAACCTCCTGAAAAGGCTTGCTCCCAACTTCGCCCGAGACATCGCTGCTCAAAAGGAACTGGCAAAAGCCGAAGAAAAGGTTTTCCAGATCGCCCTGAAAGAAGAACAGGTAAAAAGGACTGCGGACCTCAAAGAACTCCGCAATGAAAAAACAAAGGACAAAGACAAAACCCTAAATCGTTAACAACATGGATAAACAAAAAATCAAAACCGGGATCTACGATCCCAAGCTTGAACATTTAATCGCCAAAAAGGATGCCGAACTGAAAAATACGGCCAAAGCCACCGGCAGGCATTTCGCAAAGAGGAACCTGCCGGCACCGGGCGAGGTCAATCTCGACCCGTATACCGGGGAATTCAAAAGCGGGTACGAGGAATTGAACGCCCTTGTTCACCAGCGCCTTCAGCCGGAAGCCCACTTCCCGGAAGGGACCATGGAAGCGGTACGGATGAAGGAAAAGGACAGGGAACTTACGGTAGATATCAGCAAAGCCAGGGAAGAGAACATCAATGCCCGGTTCGAGCTTGAAAAACACAAGCCCGCAGGCGTACTGGCCCGCATCGGTGCCGACATACTGGTCCTCTTGCTCATCTGCATAGGGGAAGTGGTATTCAACACCAGCGCCTTCCAGCTGATGGGTGTAAGCATGCTGTTCGCCTTCATGCTCTCTGTGGCGCTCTCGGCAGGGGTATTTGCCTTCGCCCACATCGTTCCCAGCCTCTACAAGAAGGCGGAAACAGGCAAAGAGCGCCTGGCAGTCGTAATCGGCTCCCTCGTACTGATCGGTGCGGTCTTCACCGCCCTGGCAGAGCTTCGCTCGGGCTATTTGGAAAAGCACGACATCCATACTTCATCCTTCTACTTCATTGTATTCAATCTCTTCCTGTTCACGGTCTCTGCCCTCATGCTGTATTTCTTCCGGCCGTCCAGAGAGAAGGCCGAAGAGAACAGGCAGCATTTCAAGCTGAAGGGTGAAATACGGGCCAGGGAAAGGCGGATCGAGCGGATGAAGCAGGAACAGGAAAGGAACAAGATCGAGCTCGAAAAGAGCCTGAAGCACAGAATCCGCATCTCCTTCTACACGAAATACCTGCGGGAGCGGATAGAGAAAATGTACCGGGAATGCGCGGAGCAGTTCAAAAGCGCCAACCTCGCTTACCGGACCGACTACCGGGTCCCGGCCTGTTTTTCTTCTCCCGCTAGACCGCTGGAAAACGTAAACCAAATCGTGAACCGATGAAAGACCTGTTTAAACGGGAGGGCCGCCCCTTCATCAACCCCTCCTACACAACCAGAGGGGTTGTGAAGGGGAAGGGCGGCCTCCTGCTCTCTTTCGCAATGCTCCTTATCGGATGCATTGACACTCCGCAGACGACCGAAATTTCAGTAATGAAAGACAACACCGACTCCCTTATTTCAAAACCCGACACTAAAAGCATCCTTAACCTTTTCGACCTTAACAATGAAAAATACAGCGGCAACACTTTCCGCTTTACCGACATATCCGATGTGTCCCTGAACAAGACCTTTGAGGAAAGCATCGAACCTGAAAACAAAGTCCTGTCCAATGAGTTCGAACGGGACGAAAAGATAAATGCCTTCAAAAATCAAGTGGCCGGCATAATTGCAAATTCCGACACGGAAGCATCCGGCAAAAAGTATTCTTCGGTTTTCGTACCGATGGCAAATGAACTCAACCGCTTGTCCAAAAGCAAGGCCCGAAAGAGAATTGCCATTATCTACTCCGACCTGATGGAGAACGAAAAGGACTTTTCTTTCTACGGCAAGAAGACTTTTGCCCTCCTAAAGAGCGGGCAGGATTCGGTCAAGACCATTCTGGAAAAGAAAGTGAGAATAGAGGACCTTACCGGCCTGAACATATTTTTCATCTACCAGCCCGCCACTCCTGAAAAGGACAGGCAGTTCAGGGTGGTATCGGCATTCTACAGAAATCTATTGGAGGAACACGGAGCAACCGTGGCGATCAGTGCGAACCTGCCTGCCGATAGGCGCGGCCTTTAAAAACAAACAACATTGGAGAAAAAAGCTTTTTTCCGGCAACTGCTTTGGAAAATCATCAAAGCCTTGTTCAAGCTCTCGATCATGTGCCTGTGGGGGGCGCTGCGGCTGGCAGAAGTCATCCTCCATCACTTCAACAACTTTTTGAAAAGCATTATCAACTAAAACAAACAAACATGAACGGCATATACAAATTCATAGAACTGATCATACATATTCTCGAAGAGTCTCTGTTGGTCTTTGTGGAGTTTTTGGAACAGATCATCAAAGGCATCAAGAAAAAAGAGGGCTACCATGCTAAATTCGCTTCCACCGACACGCTTTTTTCAATCGACAATGCGGGCTTCTGCCTGACCGGGGACAAGAACCTTTCCGTGAAAAAAAGTTACGAAAATGCCCTGGTAGTCGGAGGCACAGGTGTCGGAAAGTCCTCCGTGGTGCTCATACCCTCGCTCTACTCCATGCGGGCAAGCTACATCGTGCACGATCCATCAGGAGAGTTGTTTACCAAAACCTCGGGTTTGCTTGAAAAAGCCGGCTACGAGGTCAAGACCCTGAACTTTGCCGATCCTGACCGCTCGGCCGGGTACAACCCCCTTACACGGGCTAAAAGCTCCACTGATGTGCAGAAAATAGCGTCTATGATCGTTGACAATGCTTTGGGCGGCACAGGGGCCAAGGACCCCTTCTGGAACACCCAGGCGGTGGCCCTGATCACCCTGCTCATACAGATACTCAAGAAGCAGCCGGACCCTTACCATACCTTCCACAACGTCCGCAGGCTGGTAAGCGATATGGGAGGCAATCACAAGGCCGTAGATGACCTCTTTTCCAAATATGCCGATGATGCCCTCTTTGCCGAATACAAGTCGTTCCTCTCCTATGACGAAAAGGTCCTGTCCTCCATCCTTGCCACCTGCAAGGCGGCCCTCCAGATATTCAATGACCCCCATGTAGCCAAGGTAACGTCCATTGACAGCCTTGATATGCATGAGTTCAGAAAAAAGCCCACTGTGCTGTATATCCGCAACTCCGTGGCCGACCAGAAGTACTACAGCATATTAACCTCTCTTTTCTTCGAGCAGTTCTTCTCCTTTGTGCTAAGCCGGTTCCCGGACAAGGATGAGCAGGATATATTCTTCCTGATCGATGAAGCCTCGAGCCTAAGACTGCCGACCCTGCCCCTTGCCGTAGCCAACGTCAGGAAGCACAGGGCCGGGATCATGCTCCTCCTGCAGGACTTCAACCAGCTTGTCCATAACTACGGAAAGCACGATGCCGAGGCCATCAAGTCCAACTGCTTTGCCAAGATGTACTTTACCGGCCAGTCCCTTGAAACGACCAAAGAACTGGAACAGACCCTGGGTAAATACGAATACCAGGATGAAAAGAAGCAGAAGGTAGTACGGCCCCTTATGACCTCCGATGAGATCCGCACCATGAAGGTAAACGAGGCATTGCTTGTCTGCGGGCATTTCCAGCCCATCAAGGCCAGGCTCACCCCTTACTACAAGAACGATGTGTATTACAGCTATTCCGAGCTGCCGGAGACCAGAATAGAGACCGAGACCCTGTTCTTCAAAGAAACCCCTGTTCTAAACCTCCACCATGCAGAGGAGAAGAAAGAATAGCCCCTTCTGGGAATACCTCGAGAAGAAGGGCGTCCTTGAAAAGGGCACGGATGAGGAGATCAAGGCGGCCAAAAGAGAATACAAGAAAATATACCTGCTGGATTACAAGAGAAAGCAGAGAGAAAAGAAACCGGAGTTCACCATATCCTTTTCCAAGGAAAAGAACGAATACCAAAGGGTAGAAGTTGAAGCCAAAAGGCACAAGCTATCCATGAGCAAATTCATAAAAGAAGCTGCACTCGCCTACATATCCAAAACCTACATCGTTCCCGACAGGCAGAAGGTGGCGGAGCTCGAACAAATCCTTTCCCAATGCTTAAACGAGGTCCAGCGGATCACCAGGGACCGGTTTGATCGGAACAAGCTTGAAACGATTGAAAAGCGGATAGAGAAGCTGCAATCCGATGTGGACAGGTTGTTCAGGAATCCACTGGAAGCGGTATGATTCGCGGCTGTCTTGCCCGCCAGACCTGCCTGCCGGCAGGCAGGGGCGGGTTCGCTTTTCGCGGAAAAACAGTTGAGACCTTAAACGCCAAACCATGATCGTAAAAATCAAAACCCGGAAGAAACCAAGTTTCAGGCAGCTTTTGGACTATATGTTAAACGACAAAGACCGCTTGTATGACAAACAGGGCCGGAGCTTTGTTATAACCCATAACCTCAAAGGCAAAAGCATAGATCAATGGGAGCGTCAGTTCAAGGATAACGAGCAATACCGGAAATACCACCGCAAGGGCAATGTAATGCTCTACCACGAGATACTCTCCTGGCACCGGGAAGATGCCAAAGACATCACCTTGGACAAGCTGGAAGAAATGGCGCGGGAATACATATCCCTAAGGAACCCCAACGGGATGTACGTGGCCGTGCCGCACTTCGACAAGGAGCATTACCACATCCACATCTGCACCGGGGCGCTGGAATACCACTCCGGCAACACCCTCAGAATGTCCAGGGAAGAGTTTGCCAGGCTTAAAAAGGATATTCAGAAGTACCAGCAAGAAAAGTACCCGGAACTCGGGAAATCCATCGTTAAGCATGGAAAGAAGGAGAAAGCCAAGCTGACCGAAAAGGAATACCAGCTAAAGCGCAGGACCGGCCGGCAGACGCACAAGGAAGAGCTTGCTGCTATTCTTGAGGGCTGTTACGAGAAAGCCGCCTCGACAAAGGACTTCTTTGAGAAGGTCAAGGATGCTGGGCTAAAGACTTATGAAAGGGGTGGAGAGATAACCGGGGTGATCTACAAAGGGCAGAAGTTTAGGTTGAAGAGGGTGGGGTTTGGGAAAGACACGTTGCTGCACTTTGGAAGATATAGGGATGCGGACTTGCAGAAAATTAGACGCAAGAAGAGAGATGCTGGAAGGGAGATATAGCCTGTGGACAAAAATACCACGGTAGTGTAATATGCTACTCGGCCATGCCGTCCCGAATGAAATCACAGTTCCTTTAAAACCCTGATAGGTAAGTTTCATTTGGAATTTTTCTCCCGCTTATTTTTTCTTTCCTACTACGGCTCTTTCCATGTCTTTCGATTTCAAGTGAAACTTACTTATCACAAATCAAAACGATACCACATGGAAAACAAACTCCAGTTTTTGTCAGTAACTTTAAGCCCCCCAGAAATTATTGCCAATAATAAAATTTTTATTTTTTCAATTCTGGTGCAAAACATAACTTGTGATGAATTAAAGAATGTGCAAGTAAGAATTACTCCTCCAAAGCATTTTAGAAGGCTAATCGTAAATGGCGTAGAAGACGATTATAGCGATATTAATAATCCAGAATTCTGTTGGGTAATGAAAAAAATTAACCCCGGTTTGTATAGGATGCTCTCGGTTGCGATGGAAGCTCCAGAAAAACTTGAACTAGGAGTAAAAAAAATAAAACTATTGTTTTCTATTGCAGGTGAGAAAACACATTGTTTTTATATTCCTTTTTGTCATAGGAATAGTTGCATCTAAAGAGTCCCTAAATAGGACTCTTTTTGTTTAAGTAGTAAGTATGGGATCTTTGTCTTTTTGTATCGTAGCCGCTAGTGTAAAAATAAGAGCAGCAATCATTCCACTTAAAGCTCCTTGTAAGGCTGGATTGAAATATTTCTGTGGTTGCCCTTTTAATTCTGTCTTTTTTACATACACCTCTTTAAAACTTGCATAGCCGTAGCGGCTTAATTTATCACTAATATATTCTTGTGGTAGCCCTAATTCTTTAGCAAACTCTTGAAATTTTTCAAGATCCGTTAACTCAAATTCGCCAAGTTCAATTTTGCTTTTTATCAGCTCTAATAGCTTTATCTTCTCTTTGGGATCCATTTTGATTACGATTTGCTTTTTCTGATTCTGTCTAATGACTCCGATAGAGTTGTCAAACTCTCATCTAAGAATTTTGTTTCACCTTTAAGATTTTCTAAATCTGTTTTAAATTCCTTAACATAATCGTTTATTGCGTCTTTCGCAGTAACTCTTGCATTTTCTTTAGCATTAATTGCACCTAAAACTCCCAGTAATGTTATAATAAATAGAAATATTGTTATCTCAGTTTGAAATGAACTAAATCGCTTGTCATTTTCATTTGCTATTGTTTGTGTTTTTATTACCTCGCACTTTAAATTTTGTATTTGCTCATTTAATGCTTGATGTTCACCTTCCAATCGGTTTATTTGACCTTTTAAGTATTCAATTTTTCCTTGCTCGTCATGCTCTGTTTCTTGTGAGAATACATATAAGCAATTACAAACCATTAAAAAAGTGATAAACAAACGCATTCTTATTACTGTTGTTTATCAAATTTAAGCACCTTATCTATTTCTCTAACGAATAAAACCAATAATTGTTTTAACAGTTTTATTAACAAAAACCATACAAATTTAAGGAAAAAAGCATTTCTGCTAAAGAATAGTAACGATATGTAATCCAGAAAATTACGCTAATGCCGGGGGTATTAATCTACTTTAAAAAAGCCAAATTTAGGCCTGAATAGGCCTTTTTAAGCAACCAAACTCGCTTTTATAGGGTCTTACTTAGTGCTCCCTAAATCTAACTTGATTAATAAAGAGAGACTTATGATCCAATTTGAACAAATAATTCAAGAAGAATTTCCCGTGAACGATGGGGATAAGGTGGCTAGTTCAATGGCTCTCCATAACTTATCATCACTCATTAAATCTGGAATCGAACTCGTTAATTCTCATTTAAAAAATCAATATGTAGAGATCAAAACTTATGGGACAGTTCAAATCAATCACATAGCAACTTCACTGCTGGTCTATATTAATGAGTATCTAAAAAAACTCGGCCGCGAAGGCAAAGAGGGAGACAAGAAAGAATTGAAGTATTACGTGGGAAAGTTTTTTCGAAGGTTTCTAATATTAATAGTTGCAGAATTACCGGAGAAAAACAAAAAACTTTTTGTTTTGTCACTGTATAACTCCCTTCACGAGACTTGCATTTTGCATGAATATAAGTTTGAAGAATTGATTCAATTTTTGGGAATACAAGAATTTGCAGAATATAAAATAGCAGAGCTGCATTCCTCTTCTGCAATAAAACCCGATGCGGATATTATTAGGCAAATACCCAGACTTGTATTAATTAATGATTCTGAAGATGATTTAAATAATTTTCTCGATGCAGTGCTAAAATTTGAAATCAGCACGGAAATAGAGAAATTTAAAAACCTGCTGGGCATTCCGAAAGAAAATCTAGCCATTAATTTAAATTCTTCAAAGAAGGTTTTTGTTCTACAATTTTTCGCATATGCAAAAGATGCGAAAATAATTACCCACCAGGGCTGTGGTTTCAATGGAAGTATTTATCAAGTGTTAAGCATGCATGTAGTAGATTTTGACAAAGTATTCCTTAGGGGTGGGGACGCACACCGAGAGATCGGTAATGCAAGACGGTCCAAAACGTGGGAAGGAAACATTGCAAGCTTTGAAAAAGTTTTCAAAAAAAATCTCAAATCTGAGCAAATTAAGGCATAAAATGTGTGATCGGTGGACAACGCGCTATTTTTATCCACATATAAAATACTTTTGCGATAAATAATTTTAAAAAAATAAAATATGAGCTACGCTGAACACTTTGTAATAATTAACAATCTCCAACCGGCAGATGCAATTTTGCTTAAGAAAAAATTCATAGGCATGTTTGATCACTTTGCGGTCTACATAGGGAGGGATACATTTACCAATAAACCAATGTTTGCTGCAAATTATACTGGAGGAGTTAAGGTTTTAGAAGAATATGAAGTAAATTATTTCCTCCAAACCCTGGAGCCAGAAAAGATTGACCGCTTTTATGGCACAGCCACGCAAAGGCAAAGTGCCATTGATCGAGCATTTTCTCAGATTGGAAAAACTTCTTATAATTTAATTTTTTCAAACTGCGAGCACTACAAAAATTTCGTTCAATTTGGGCAAAAATATAGTGCGCAGGTCGAGAATGCAGGGAAGGTTGCAATGATTGGTGGTGGAATAGCAGCTATTGCAGGAGCAGCTACTGGAAACAATAAAGCAATTGGTTTCGGGCTTTTTGCTTTGGCTCTTGGGGCAATCGCCCTTGGCGCGTCTCATCAAAAGGATGAATAGAACTCTATCACTTTAAGATGGGTCCTGGTATGCGCGATTGATGGACAACGCGTTATTATTCCTGAGAATGAAATACTTTTGCTTCGAAATTTTTAATTAACCAATAAAATCAAATCAACATGAGTAACATTACAAAACGAAATCGCGACATGCGTAACGACAATCGAAATGCTGCTACAGGAGCGGCAACAGGTGCTGCGGCCTTTGCAGTAATAGGTGCAGTTCTTGGGGGCCCAATAGGCGCACTATTGGGCGGGGCGCTCGGTGGTGGATTAGGTGGATTTGCGGGGGCCAAGATGGATGAAGAAAATCGGAACGAGCGCAACTGAACATAATTTGGGATGCCCAAGAACGTTATCGCCGTCTGGGGGCAAGCCAGGCAGGGCAAATCGGATACTATTAAAAAGTGTGTTCAGGAAATACAGAAACAATTTCCGAATGGCTCTTTTAATGTTCTTATTGGTGGAGCAGATATAAAAGCAATTATTACCATCGGTAAGATTATTATAGGGGTTGAAAGTCAAGGCGATCCAGGCAGCCGTCAGGAGCAGAGTCTAAAGGAATTCGCGACTAAATATAATTGCGACATTATAATTTGTGCGAGCCGAACTAGTGGGAAAACGGTTGAAGCGGTCGATGATATGCACAACATTTATGGTTATGACATTATTTGGGCAACTAATTATATTTCTTATGAAAAAAATCAAGGTGTCTTAAATCAATACTCGGCTGAGCAAACGGTAGAATTATTAATAGCTATAATGAACGGTAAAATTTAAATACTGAAAACTGAGCATGATGACAAAGAAGGTCTTGATTGTTATAGGGTCATTATCATTAACCCACAAAAAACACTTACCTGGATCAAAGGTTGATGGAATTAACTGGCAGAATTATTTTCTGTCAGCTACAGGCGGAGGGTTTTATAAGTATGAAATTAAAATTCTTGAAAATCCATCTTTCATAGAACTTTTCTCTGAAATTAATTCAAATGTTGCCGAATATTCAATAGTCATATTTAGTGGCCACGGCTTTTTCTCCGTCCAATTAAGACAGACTGTTCTGCAAATCAATGATCAGGAAACTTTTCCTTCAAGCTATCTTTTAAATGGTTCTTCCCGTCAATTGATAGTTATAGATAGTTGCCAGAATTTAGATAGAAAACAATCTTCGAACTTTATTGGGGATGCGGCACCATACTTAGATTTTCCTAATGATCTTATGCCGTATCAGGCACGCACGCTTCTTGATGAGAATCTGCGGCAAGGCCCTCCCGGCACGGCTATGATATTTTCTTCATCTGTTGGTCACTCATCGTGGAGTACTCCCAATGGCAGTAATTTTTCTAATGCAATATTGACTTCTGCAAGAAATTGGGCAAGTCATTTTGAACCAAATTGCATATTGACTATATCGGGCGCGCATGATTTTTCTATAAAGCATTTAAAGAAGAACGCCAAACAAATTCAGCGCCCAGAGATCCTCAGGTCGAATAATCGCGTAAACTTTCCTTTCGCTGTTAGATATAGTATCGAAATCGCTCAGTTTTTATTTGCCAATGATTATTATACTCCTGGCAGCTGCTTCATAGACCCTTCAAACATTTCCGATTTTCTTTAGTTGCCTTTGTTACAATAGGTAGCTGCATTCATTATGAACACAAATCAGAAACTAGATTTCCTCTTATCAAATTTAAATATTGAAACCTACACTCCTCAAACAATGACGGCTCGTATTCCTGATTGGCAATATATACGCAGTATCATTACAAACATGGACGAAGAAACAGAACTTCTATATAAATTAGCTCAAGATGGTTATGTTAGGAAGGAACACAATTCCATCATTACAATTGAGGGGAGATTATTTATTGAAAGGGGTGGATATGTAGCAAAGCAAAAAAGGGAAACTGTTACACTTTATTTTAAACGTGTTCAAACTTGGTCAATAGTTGTTGGCACCGCTTTAGCTGGCGCGTATGCACTATACCAGCTTATTCAGGCGCTTATACATTAATAACCTTTAGATGAATTCTTTTTCAAATCCAGAGGTAACTAGCTATATAAATCAAGGCTTGAAAAAATATGGTATTGAGCTGTGCTTACAGGATTATGTTGATTTAAAGGTAGATTTTGGCTCGAGGATTGTCACTTGGAATAGAACGAATTTGCATAAATTATTGCCAGAAGACAAAATAAGCACATATCTAAAGGAGAATGTTTTTTCATTTAGAAATCTGAGCAATAAAACTTTCTACCACTATCTGCCAAAGTTCGAGTATCTTTTAAAAATTCTTTCTTCTAAGAAGATACGCTTAAACAATCTTAATAAGTATCTAGCTAGTGAAGATGATCCAAGCGAGTACCGTCATTTCTTGGAGACATTCGGAATTACTTTGCCTAGATTCGAAGAGCAAATCACCAGTATAAAAGATGATATTTTCATATGGTCTTTAACTGGCATTCCCAATAGTCATGACCATTGGAAAAAATATGCCGACAATGGAAGAGGTGTAGCTATTGAAGTGGAGTTAGAAATATTTTCTGAAAACAATAAGATTGAGCTCATTCCGGTACAGTACGAGTTACCATTCTTAGAAGATCTGCAGAAGGGCTTGCTGGAACGATTTGGGTTGAGACTAGAAATCCACGGCTATGTATCGTTTGCCAAATATTTCAAAGAAAGACGTTTCGAATGGGAAAATGAAATCAGGTTATGCTTTGACAATGGCCTATGGCATGTTGATAAACTTTTGCAAGGCATATATGGCGAGGATCCAAATAGGAAGGAATGTGATCATCTTTTTACCATCCATACCGATCACGAAATAAAGGAAAAATATATTCTTCTGCCATTAAAAAGCAATTATTGGAATATAAGAATCAAAAAAATATATTCTGTTTCAGAAGAAAACTTTCAGAGGTGCCATCTCGATTTAGCAAAAGGTAAACATAAAATCCCCATTGAAAGAGTCGCTTTCAATAAAAAGGACTCAGCTATTTTGTCAATTTAACAATTTCACTTGGATTACACTTTTTAGTAATACTAACCCAAAAATATTCATCAACTAATTTCGGGAGAGTTGAATTGTGTTTTAATCTTTTGCAAATGTTATTAAAAACCACTCTTCTTTTTTGGCAGTCTGCTTTTAAAGAAATTAGTTTTCCCTTAATCTGAAGTAAATAACTACAATAACCTTTACCATTTGCTGGGTATCCGAAATGTGAAATAATAGCATTATCCCAGGGCGCAAAGCAGTGTTTGCGTAGTGCAAACAATAACTTGGCAGCGCCCACTGGGCCTACTCTATGGACTATTCCTGCTTTTGTTGAAGCGTGTGTTTTCCTCAGGCTGTCAAAAAGCTTTTCAAATGCATTAATATCTTCATCAGATAGGTTTAGAATATCCTGGTTATGCATGGGTAGTTTCTGCCTGTTTTGAGAAAACCATTTTGAAAATTCGTTTGCAGAATAGTTATGGTCGCTTTTTTTGAATTGTCTGCATCCCCATCCTCGCAAAAATTGTAGTGTAAGATCTTGATGATTTTTTAAAGTGAGGTCGAGTTTCTTGTTTGATATTTTAATAAAGTGTTCATCGTAATTGGTAAATTTATCATACAGATAGGCGGCTATTTTTAATTCTTTAAAAGTCATTTCTTTCTTTAATTAAACTTTCCTGCTATGAGATACAGTACTAAGCTCGAATCGAAATGTTTTTGACGAAGGATAGGATTTCTTTTTCTCCTCGTGGTTGATAGCCAACGACAAGTAAAGTATCGCTGCACGCGTCAATTTTAATAGTTTGAGAGTTTTCATTTCAAGATCGGCCCTTGAAATAGAATACGAGATATCCATCTCTTCGTTGTATACATTAAATGGAAATTTAAATCCGGAAAGAACTTTAAGAGCTCTATGTTCCAGATGATTTCGAAGTATTCTGATTTTTTTTGCTTCGGGCTCCATTACTTCATCAAAGTCATTTTCGACTAAATCTTTACTTAGCCAAAATAGGCCGTGCAGCGCCCAATTATCGGAATCTTGAAATAGGTTGCGGATTGTTTTTTTATCACTATTTGATGGCGCATACCAGATTTCCCTAAATGAAACATCGCGTGGTCTTATTCCCAACTTCAAATAATCATTTAATAAAAAAGCGATTTTGTCAAAAATGGAGAATGCTGTACGAAAAGATATTTTTAATTTTTCAATATAGTATGAATACTGTGCTGTCTCATGAGTTTCTATTATTATTACGTCTTGGTCTGAGTAGTGTGGGTTTGCTCTCTGGGTAGCGGCATAAAACATATGTCTTGAGGTTGCAAACTCTTGTTTTATTTGATTGAAAATTGTAAACGAAATAGGGGGTGATTTTTTCTCATAAGTAATTGCGGGCATGTTTTGACAATCGTGTGAGGCAATTGTAAAGTCGCCCAAATCATTTAACGGATTAAGATAAAGTGTATTTTGAAGGACCCATTTTCTATACGCCCGCAGGCTCTTCTTTCTTCCTAGAGGAAACTTGTTTAAGTTGGGAAGCTTTGAATAATATTCTTTAGGAATATGAGTTCTTACATGGATATAAAGCCCGTTGAAGAAATCTGATGCTGCCGGGTCCATATATTGTTTCATCTGAAGGGCCAGGTCCAAATAATAGTGCGCATGTATCGCGAAAACTTCCTTGTGTATTGGATCAAATAAATATTGTGCATAATAGAAAAGGCCATTACCCTTGTTGCCAAGAGCCATCGGAAAATATTTAATAATTTTCAATGCTTTCGCCCAAAATTCTTGGGCCTCAATAAACCGGCCAATAGCTGAAAAGGAATTGCCAAGATTTGTAAAAATTTGGCATTGGCGTTCCTTCATAATGTTACTAAATCCTTCAATTGCAATTGCTTTTCGCAAATGGTAAATGACTTGGGTTTGTTCGTGAATGAAATGAAAAAAATTTATTTGGTCGCCCAAGCTCAGCTTGACAATATAACTCCAAGCGTTAGATAAATAATAGTGATATAAAATTTTATTTTGAGAAGATAGCCGATCATAATTAATTTCCGTAGCAAAAGTCAATGCCTTTTTGATGCCTTCTAAATTACGGTGATCGAATGAATAATCTGTAAGAGCCCCAATAATTTTAAGTTGCCGATGGGGAGCATAACTTTTTATTGAGAGAATCTTCAATAGATTCGAGTAATTGTTTTTCAAATGAAGTTTTATTTTGAATCAAAAGCTTGTGTCAACAATAGAAGAATGTAATATTTTCGCATCAATGCCGTGTGTTGCCAATAATTCGGATATTTCTTTATAGTGCTTATTTGACGCGCCTGGGGCGAGTCGAACATCAGTGATTAAGGTTTTTAAATCTACCCGAACATGTTTTCCCTTATCATACCGGGGTGTATAACCCTCATCATATTCCTGTGTATATGCTCGCAATTCGGTTTCGTAATGGTAAAATTCAATTTTATTGAAGATAGGGAAAAGTGTATTTGATATTCTCAAGTCCTTGTTATCCCTTTTCGTGTAATTTACAGTTCCAATATTTATTTTTTCAGGAGCTGGGTCGAAGCAGCGCTTGAAGTTGCCAACTAATGTCCTGATAGCTACTCCTAAATTATTTTTTGAATAAATTTTCCATAATGCAAAATTTTCTTCCATACAAATACTCCAACAATTTACCATTGAAATTCTTCGGTTCTCATTATGCAAGAAATTTATATGCCTATCAAGATCTTCGAGAGTGCCCTCCGTATATTGCCCTGTTTGTATCCTTGCTCTCCAAGCTTCAATTGTTTCCTTTGGCACCTTCCCCTCATGCTGGTCTCCTAGATTGTCTACTCGAGAAAAGAATAGAGAACCTGTTTCCAGCAGGTTGACAAACCGTTCAAAATCCATGTATCTCCAAATAATGGTTTGGTCATGGGGTAACTCGCAATAGTCGTGGTCTTGAAACATGGTCCAAATTTACTGTATTAATAAAACCTCCAAAGGGGCTCGGGGAAATGTGTTCCCCGCAAGATTGCAAGTTGAACGGGTTTACCGTCAACTTGCAATCTTGCTATACGCACCTCCGGTGGGGTATAGCATTGGACGTAGATCCTGGGGAAGGGGATGAATCGGACCCTGGGGCGTTGCCGGTAGGTTTCGTACCTTCGCTTACAGATGAAGCGATCTCTTTTCATTTTGACAGGATTGACTGTCCACCTGGCTGGTCAGGGCTGGATGTCATCGGCCTTGCACAGGGGGGGGTATTCGCAGCTCATATTATGGGCCACTTTAGGACGACACAACATTTCCAATAATGGATAATTTAATACGGACACTTTCGGACTATTACAATCGGACTGACTTCCGAAATTTTCAAAATAATTTCGCACAAGAAATTTACAAATCTCTTGCGATTTCCTATTCACATAATGATGATGAAATAAAAATGGTGACAGATATGTGTGAGGTCATCAATGGCAAAACTTTTGACAAATTAAAATTTTATGCAAAAAAAATTCACGGGGCAACATCGTATGTTGATTTTCAGAGACAAAACGCTCCGGTAAGAAAAGAGGTTGGGGATATGGTAATTATTTCTGTCGCAACAAAAAACAGAGAAATTATTTACGAAAAGACAGCATTTATTCAAAACAAAAAAGAACACACAAAAAACAAATGGAAAATTGACCAAGACCAACTTTTTTTGCTCCATAATTTCCCTACATTTAAAGGTCACCAAGGCATTTTTAAAAAAAGTTTCAGTGGCAATGTTACATTTTTAAATCACTCTCAGACGCTTGGGAATTATGGGCTTTTCCAGCAACCGGGTGAAATGGTTTTGCTAAATGCACTGACAATTTACAAACTCCAACAAGAGGACAAAATTTCACTTGTCGATATAACAAAGTTCGCAAGCACCCATTTCCAAAATAATTCATCATTCAATCTTACTTTTCCGCTAATTGATCACTCATTCTGGAACGAAATTTTTTACAGATACTTCAGACATTTCCCAAAATATGGATTACCATTTCTGAATTTACCATTTCTAAACAATAGCACAGGTTCATTTAACATACACGAGTTTATAAGAAATTGGACACTATTTAATATCGGTGAATTAGTCAGTGTTTATGGTAATTCCGCAGACAAAGACCTATTTACATTTAATCGGTTTTTACTTCGTACAGTCGGACTTACCGACAGTATAAATTTAAATGCGGAGGAGCGGGATTTTGAAAATGTTCCAACCATTGTAGTTGTGCACATGGCACTTGACGAAAAATAAAAGCGGTACGGTAGACAAAGCAAATGGCAATGGACGAATATTCTGCACATCTCGGTGGACTTTTAGCAAATTTTCAGTCTCTTGAGTTTATTCTTCGCTCCTATTTACAAAAGCATTCTGTGCCTAAACCTCTAGAGACGACAACTTATGGCGACAGTTTTTACAATTATCCAGTCGGGACAGAGTTACCTGAAAATGCAATAACGAATTTTGATACGTTAGGCGCTTTAATAGACAAATTTAATGTTCAAATGAACCAAAAAGGACTCGTCAAAATTGACCGTAGCTTAATTGATATTCGTGATGCGCTTGCACATGGGCGTGCTTCTTCATTTGAAATTACTGACCAAATGCATTTAATTAAATTTAGCAGACCGGTCAAGGGAAAAGTAAAAATTGTATTTAACGAGGCCTTGACGAGAAAGTGGTTTACCATAAACAAAAGGCGCGTTCTTGAAGCAATTAAGCTGGTTCATTCAAACTATTAATGGCCACACTGACAATAAACAAAAATAAAACCGTTACCAAGGTTCTCGTAGGGCTGCGCCTGCGCTACCTCAGGAAGAAGCAGGGCCTAAGCCAAGCAGAGCTCGCTCATGAATGCAAAATGGATAAATCCTACCTTGCCTCTATTGAGCAGGGCCGCAGGAACGTGGGTATTGTAAATATCGCGAAGATCTGCCATGCGCTCAAGATAACCATCAGCGAGTTCGCGAAGTTCGATGAGATGGCCTGATTTTATACCTTTACCACATGGGAGGCAAAAAAGAAGAGCTGATCTGGCACCTGTTGCGCTTGGATGAAAATCTGTCGGAAGAGTGGCTGAGAGGGCTATCTGAAGGAGAGCTGATCATACTGAAGGTGCGTACCCAGACAAGGCTCCAGGAAAGGGTGCCGGCCAACAAGGGGCGTTCGGGCAAGCGGAAGCCAAAGAAAAGTAAGGTCAAGAAATCCAATCCGATTTTTTGATTCCTGAAATATTTTTATGTTTGTCTTGTGTTCTTTAGAAATGTGTCTCATTTAGGGGAGCGGAGAACGTTCCCCTTTTTTATTCCGGGCCCATGACTAGGGAAGAACTGATAGCGTATATAAAAGAGAATGACAGGAAGTTTAACCACCATCATCTGAACTTCAATTATTTTTCAGACGAAGAGTTGTTATTTTTGAAAAAGAGGATTGACGAGGAGAACAAAAAGGAAGATGAGAAGGGTAAAAAATAAAGGGGGCCTAACCTGACCCCCTTCCTGTCTAACAAAAAATAACTCAGAAAAAATCTCGAAGACGTTTTTATTTAAATTTTTTAGTTTTAAGCCACTCTTTCCTTAGAATTTCTCTAAGTTGTTCTTCCAATTTTTCTTGCTTGTTTTTAAGTACTATTAACTCTTCCTCTTGGGGAATTGAGGTTTTAAAATATGTTTTTTGACTTTTTTCAATGAAAGATTCAAAATCTCTCCAAAATTTTAAATGGCCATGATCATCAGATTTGGGATTGGGGTCGTGGTGCAATAACAAATTGATTTTAGTTTTGCTATGTTGAAATTTATCCCAATTTTCATCCCCGCTAAGATTAAATGGGCTACCTTCATTCCTTAGATAGTTTGCTTTTAAACAAACTTCCCGTAAGGCAGTTGTGCATTCGCAAAATGCATCTCGTAGTTCACCAATCCATTTTACTCTAAATTGAGATAAAGAATTAGCTTTTGCAGCGAAGCGGCTTGCACTGAAAGCAACCCAGGGACCTACCAAAGCGGCAAGTACTATCAGATATGTTGTCCAATGTGGAAGGTTATTCTCTGCAATTTTTTCTTTCAATAATTTTGATTGCAGTATGAGAGAGTCTAGTTTATGGACGCTAACAACACCTAAAGAGTCAGCCGCAAAAAATTTTTTAAATACTAGAAGGACAGAAAGGAGGGTGAATAATAATTTTGCTTTCATAAAAAAGAAAACCCCGCACTAGCGGGGCTTAGTCATTTAACCAAAGAAAAATCGAAATATTTTTTTAAATATATTTTCTCTGAGTTGCCTGTCTGTTTCTTCTCTGAGTTTGTTCCGATATTCTTGGAATTCTTTAGACTCAGAATATTGTATCGCGTATTTAGACTCTATTTGTGATATCCGAAGAACATAGTCTATAAATCCAGGACCCAAGACTGGTTCCTTTTTCTTTTTTTTCTTTTTTCCCACCACGCTAAAATTTTCAATGTTTGTTTCTTTCTCCATTGTGATATTATTTTGAATAATTTGCAACCACCTGAAAGTCACCCATCTAAACTGTGCACACTATCTTATTGTACGTAAAAATAATACTTTTGTTTCAAACGCTAAAATCATTCCAAAGTATTTTTAATATTCAAAATCAAAAATAACTTTCATCGACACATTTAATCCCGTTGAAATCTTGAAGAGGGTTTTCAGGGTGGCGTTGCTCCCATTCTTTGCAAGCTTTACGAGGTTGGATTTCTCAATATCGCAGGAATAAGCCATTTCCTGAAACGAAAGTTTCTTTCTCTTCCGTATCCGATCAATATTCCTTCCCAAGGCTTTCCTGAATTTTTCATCATCCTGCATACTCCAAAATTGGAGTAAAGCCTTAAAATAATCGGTGGTATATATACCACCGATTGAAATATTTTCTTAGCTTTGTTCAGCCAAAGCCTTTGAACATGAAAAAAATTGCAATCATATTGCTGCTGTCTGGAGTCGCTTGCATAGTACTAAGCCCTTTCCTGGCGTTCAAAACCGAACATAAGCATGGGGCGCATTTCGCAAAAGGCATCACCGGGCTCTCTTACGAATATCAGGAAGAGCCCGATTATGTAACTGAGAATACCTTTTTAAAAGGGTTGTTTTTTTACTCCGGCTTGGCCTCCTTTTTGGCTGGTGGAATTCTGTTAATAGCGAAGAATCCTAAAAAACAAAAACAATGAGAGCAAAGTTATTGATCACCTCTTGCGTATGGATGGCTTCAAATTTCCATTTCGCTACCTCGCAACAATCGGTTTCGTATTCCGAAGGTCAGGAAGCGGTTGCGAAAAAGGCGTTTATATATTACCTGAAAGTCTATGGCCACGATCCTCATGACCTTCTAAATGCTGACTTTGCGCGGTTCAACGGATTGGATCAGTACTGGAAATTATATGCGAATTATTTTGATTCGCAAAACTATAACAGTATTAAGGGGAATGAATTTGAAGTAAAAAAATACGAAAATCAAATCTGTGATCGGTTATTCACGGACATTGCCAAAACTACTTTCACCGAAAAAATGATTTTGAGATCCTTTGTAGGAAACATTTCTTTAGGAGAATATTCTTTTAATGAACACTGCTTCCCAATTAATCATAATAGCGAATGGGTTACTTATTTGCTGTATAAAAGTTACCTTTTATTGAAAATTGGAGCCATTGATAATTATGAAAATATAGAATGGAAACTGAAAATGAATGAGACAGAAGCAGGCTCTTTTCTAAAAAGAAGAAAGGACAGCACAGGATATATCAACCGAGATGTGTATTTTAAAATTACGCTTTCAATTTTGAGTAAGAGAATGACAGATAAGGAATCGTGGTTTGGAACAAATCAAATTGATTTTTGGGCACATATCTATACGATTGATGTCTATTCAGACATTAGTTGTACACAAAAGATAGGAACAATAACTCCCTAGTATGGGCAGCAAGATTTTCATGAAATATTACTCCCAATTAAACTACTTTGTTTCTATAAATATTTTTCTACATTTGAACCGACAAAGTCAGTGTTCCGGCCTTTAAGCTTGATGAGGGAGAGACATCGGTTTATGTTGTAATGATTTTGTCAAAACCTAAATACTCCGTCTAACCCTTAATCCCTCAATGCATGAAAAAGATTTCCCTGCTTGTTGCGCTCTTTGGAGCTGCAATGATCTCCAACGCCCAAACCTACCCTGTGCCCACCGTCTTTGAAGACTGGTTCACTACGGATGGAACGCAAAACTTCTTCTACCGGGGCAAGGTATTGACCGATGCCACCGGCAACACGTATATGTGCGGGGCTACCCTTAACAACAACGGAAACTACGATATTCTTGTAAGCAAGTACAGCGGAGGGCTAGGCACGGCCGGATCACTGGTCTGGAGCGCCCAGTACAACGGCAACGGGAACGGCTTTGATGCCGCCAATTCACTTACCCTCGATACAAAGGGCGATTTGTACGTGTGCGGAACCACCTACGAAAGCAGCGCGGACAGCAATAACGTGATCGTGAGAAAGTACAACGGTACCTCCGGGACCCTGGTATGGAGCAGGCAGTACGATTTCGGGGTGAACGGGCATGATGGGGCGGTTGACGTTGTTTTTGGCGACAAAAAGATCTTCATCACCGGTGCCAGCTTCAACGGGACCAATTACGATGTGGTAACGATTTCCTACGACACACTCGGCAACCAGCAGTGGGTGCAGCGTTACGATTACAATAGCTTAAACGATGGCGGGTACAAGCTCCGGGTGAATGGCAAAACGGTGGTAGTTATCGGGGCGGGCCAGCAAAACCTTACGAACATAAAGTACCTGACGGTAAGATACCGCACCAACGGCACATTTTTGAATGCTCAAACCCATCACGGCACGACCAACGGGTTCTCGGAGATCACCGATGTGCAGGTTGATAACGCGAATAATATTTATGTAACGGGCGGGGTGGTGAATGCCGGAACGGGCTACGATTACATGACGATAAAAATGGACTCGCTCCTTAATAACCAATGGACAAAGACCTATGATGCCAACGGCTTGAATGACAAGGCAAAAGGGATGGTGGTGGACAATGGCGGAAATGTGTATGTAACGGGCTATTCGGGCTCTACGGCCGGAACAGACTTTACCACCATCAAATACAGCGCGAACGGAACCCAGCTTTGGGTACAGAACTTCAACGGGGGCGGAGAGGACACGGCCAGGGCGATCATAATGGATAAGTTCAAAAATAATTTGTACATTAGCGGTACATCCTTCAACGGTTCTTCATCCGACTACCACACCATGAAGTACGACACCACCGGAAACCAAATCTGGGAGATCAACTTCAATAGCTGGCAGAACGGCAACGACCAGGTACGCGATATGGCGCTCGACAGCGTGGGCGGGATCATCGTGAACGGGCAAACGCAAGGAGGAGGGATTTTGCAGTATAATACCGTGAGGTACGTTGAAAAAGATGTGATTGTGCCGCCTGATACCGTTAAACTTTCATCTTCATATTTGTATGTTCAGAATCGAGGGCAGCTTTTAAACACTGATACATTACCTGTACCGCAGATCAAATATTACGTTCCGAACTCATGGCCGGCAGTTTACTTCTTGGATACAGCTATCAGCTACCTTTTTTCCAAAATAGATACTTCAGTTTCCACCCAAGACACACTTCACCGTGTTGATATGCTTTTCATCAGTGGGTCCAACTCTGCATATAGAGTGCGGGCGTATGATAAAACGCCATCGTTCACCAATTATTTCTTAGGTCATATACCTGATGGAAGGACTAATGTTCCTAATTACAAACGGCTTCTTTATCCTGATGTTTTTCCGGGTGTAGATGTCGAATTTAACAGCAATGGCAGAGGAATGAGGCACTATTTTATCGCCCACCCTCTCGCAAATCCTGCTGCAATATTGTGGCAATATAAGGGTGCGACCAGTGTGTTTGTAGACGGGAACGGAACGCTTAATATTGTTACGAGCATCGACACGATCAAGCAGCGGAAAGCAAAAGCATTTGAGATTGATGGCAGCGGAAATAGAACCGATCTAGGTTGGCAGCCGGATTATTATGTCGTAGGAGGAAACATTGTGATGTTTATAAATCTAGGTTCGTATAATTCAAATAATTCTCTTGGGTTTGAATGTGATTGGGGTAATCCACAATTTTTTTCAGCTTCGGACAACTTAAAATGGTGTACTTACTACGGAGGTAGTAGCCTGGATGATTTACAGGATATTAAAATTGATAAAAGCAAGAATAAAGTAGCTTGTGGGTGGACACAAAGTGTAAATTTACCTATCACTTTTGGACAATATCAGGGCACTAATGCAGGACAATTTGACGCGCTGATAGTAAAATTTTCCAAAAAGGATTCTCTTGCCTATTCAACATATTACGGAGGAATCGGGGATGAGTATAATACTAGTTTGGCTCTAGATTCTTCTAATAATATTTTTATAACTGGAACGACAGGAAGCCCTGATTTGCCGATGCCATTATTCTTTCCTGTTGGTGCATATATTGTTCCGAATAGATCAGGTCCCACCGAAGATATTTTTGTTGCTAAGTTTGATTCCCTGTGTACGATCCTCGAATGGGCAACATATTATGGTGGATCAACTGCGTTTGAACGCTCAACAAACATCGGGGTTAATAAGGTGGGCGATATTTATGTCGTGGCATCAGATATTGACGTTAATACGCCTTTTAAATTTAAATCAGGCGCATTCAATGACACAACAAAGGGGGCAGGGTTAATTATAAAATTCAATAGCCAGTTTCAGAGAAAATGGGCGACAAGGTTTGGGACTACTGCTTTAGGTATTGGGGCCGCTAGTGTTGACTTTGATGCTTCCAATAACGTTTATGTAACGGGGTCTGTTAATTCTGCAAATAATAAGTTCCCACTGACTTGGCCTGGTGGAAATGCATATATTGATAGTACCTGTAATTGTGTTGGCGGCACGACAGATGGGTATATTGTGAAATTTAATTCGAATGATTCAGTTGTATGGTGTACATATTATGGTGGAAGTAATTCGGGTATTGAGGAAGGGAAGAAAATAATTGTAGACGGCACCCATAATTCTCTTTATGTTTTGGGGTGGACTACTTCTACTGATTTCCCAATCTTCCATCAAGGAGGGGCGTATATAGATAGTATTATGGCAGGAAGCGATAAGGTTTTCATACTTAAGTTTGACCTAACGACACTACAAAGAAAATGGGCTACGCTTTTTGGTGGGAATGGCTCGGACAATATTGATGACCCTCTTCTTACATATAATGCTATCAAAGGCAATGGAACTGTTGACGCTTTCGGAAATTTGTATATTGGAAGCACTACCACAAGTACGAATTTCCCAACAAACAACCCCTCAAGTTTATATTACAAGTCCTCCAATCAAAGTATCTCCCCTTGCATTTTTGATGCATATATAAGCTCGTTTTCTCCGGGGAATACTCTTGTCTGGTCAACATATTTCGGTGGTCGTTACCATGATGGAGTTTCCAGTTTAGCGATTGTTGATTCAACTTTATATGTTGTTGGACCTACAACTACAAATCAGGGTGGAACAAATCCCTTTCCACTAGTCAATCCAGGCTCACCCGCATATTTTAATTCTACGTTTGGTGGCCCTGTTTTTAATTGCAATAACGCAACTGGCTCTACCGATGGCTTTATTGCAAGATTTGCTGTTACAGATCCCGTATTCACAGGTATAAGTGAACAAAGTAATAATTCTCATAACCTACAACTTCAAGTGTACCCTAATCCATCGAATGATGTCTTTACTTTAGAATTTGAAACAAGTGAAAAGCAAAAAACCGAATTAGGAGTATATGATTTGTTAGGTCAAAAAATTTATTTTGAAAACTTTTTGTCCTCTGTTGGCAAAAACAAAAAGATGATTGACTTAAAAATCTGTGCAACTGGTATATATTTTATTGTCATTAAGAGTTCGGACAAAATTTTTAGCAAAAAGATAATTAAAGAGTAAATGAAAAGGATTCTCTTTTTACTCCTTTCAGTATTTCCAGTAATTTTTGCCAATGGCCAAAATTGGAAGAAATTAAAAGGAGGATTAAATGGTGTCCCAAATGTTCTCTTTGGTGATACCATTGACAACTTCCTTTATGCAGGTGGTAAATTTAATAAAGCAGATACTTCGATTTCAGTTGGCATTACAAAATGGGACGGAGATAATTTTTCGAGATTAGGATGTGGTGTTGATTGGGATTGCATCACAAATCTTTGTCCGAATTGTTTTCCTCAAAACGTTTGGACGATTGCTCGGTATAATAATGAGCTATATATTGGGGGAGCATTTTCTAAGGCTGGAAACATAAGCGCAAAATATATTGCTAAATGGGACGGCAGTAAATGGGATTCTTTGAATTCAACAGTTAACAATATTACATTAAGATTAATCCCATGTCCTCTTTTCTCTGGAAACTTATGTGCCTGTGGAGACTTTACGCTTGCCGGAAGCACTTCTGCAAGCAATGTTGCCAGAATGAACATTATGAATAGCTGGTTAGCTTTTGGCGGAACCATTTGGAGCGGAGGGGGAATAAGTAGTATGGCAATTTATAATGGAGATCTTTATGTCGGAGGCAATATGTGGAGTGGCAGTATGTCTAAAATTTCAAGATGGAACGGATTTTCGTGGCAACCTGTAGGCAGCGGAATATTAGGCAACCCTGCTTATATTAATGATATGATCGTGTATAACAACGAACTATATGTAACAGGATATTTTAAACAATCTGATGGTAATCCAGGAAATTATGTGCAAAAATGGAACGGTACTACGTGGTCGGATGTTGGTGGAGGGTTAGATGATTACGCTTGGGATTTGGAAGTACATAATGGCAAACTATATGCTGGAGGAGTGTTTCAAAATGCCGGTAATATAACCGCAAAATATATTGCAGTATGGGACGGAAATAAGTGGTGTGGATTAGGTAGCAATTTTGACAATGTTATTACGTGCCTATCTTTTTATAAAGATACTCTTTACATAGGTGGGGCCTTCAAAGTTATTGATACGGATAGCATTTCTCACATTGCGAAATGGGTTGGAGGAAATTATATCGACACATGCAGCACCGTTGGGATTTCAGAAATTTCAAATTCAAATTATATTTCTGTTTATCCAAATCCAAGCCAGGGTCGATTCTCAATCGAAGCTAAAGGAGATTTAGCTATTTACAATGTTCTCGGAGAAAAAATTTATACTGAAAAATTAGTTTCAGAAAAAACAGAGATTGATTTAGCGGACAAACCAAAGGGAATTTACTTTTATCAAATCACAGCCGAAGAAAAGAATATTGTAACAGGGAAATTGGTCGTTCAATAAGCCACTTGCTTTTAACAGCTCATTTGCTTCCGGTGTAGAAAAATTCTCGAAACTCTTCCTCAGAAATATATTCTTTAAGTGTCTTATAAATTCCGTAAGCTGTTCCGCGATCCAGCTCCTTGTGTAAGGGTGAAAAGAATATTTTTTTCTAATATTTTTTTATTGGCACTTTGTCCGTTCTCAGTTTCTCAAAATTGGGATTCGCTAGGAGCTGGAACAAGTTTTCAAATTAGATTTCTATATGCAGATTCACTTGATAGCTATTTGTATGCGGGAGGAAATTTTTTAAAAGCAGGAGGGATAAGTGCTAAAGGAATCGCTCGATGGAATGGCACGAAATGGGACTCAATGGGCACGAATAGCTATAGTTGGAACCCTGATTTAAGAGCAATGACAAGATATAATGGAAATTTATACGCATATGGTGGGTTCTCTAGTAATGTAGGAATAGCAAAATGGAATGGTAGCACATGGGATTCAATAGCAACAGTTGCTGGGAGTATCGCAAATCTTGCCGTCTTTAACAATGAATTATATGCAGCAGGTAGTTTTACAAATATTGATGGGGTATCGGCCAGCAAGATTGCTAAATGGAATGGCGCAACATGGTCGGCAATTGGTTCTACAATTTGGAGCGGAGGCGGGATTAATTGCATGGCGTTTTACAATGGAGAATTATACATTGGCGGTAATATGTGGAATACAAACAAAAATAAAATCTCTAAATGGGATGGTTCGTCATGGCAACCGGTTGGAGGAGGTATATTGGGGGGTATAGCAAGTGTTTCAGATATGATAGTTTATAATAGTGAACTTTATGTTGCAGGTTATTTTATGCAATCTGACGGGAATGTTGGAAACTATATACAAAAATGGAACGGCACATCATGGAGTGATGTGGGAGGGGGCATGGCGGGCATAAATAACAATCCAAATGACCCTGCGTATATTTCGGACATGGAAGTTCACAATGGAAATTTGTATGCAGGTGGCATATTTGAATATGCCGGCAATGTCCCAGCTCAACGCATTGCGGTGTGGGATGGGAATAAATGGTGTGGCTTGGGAGATTCAATAGATAATGGAATTGGGAGTATGGCGTTTTATCAAGACACCTTACACATTGGTGGAGGTTTTTGGACAATAAACGGAGACAGCGTACATTATGTAGCAAAATGGAAAACGGGAGGCGTTGACACCTGCAGCACTGTTGGCATTTCGGAAATTGCAGATGCAAATAATGTTTTTATTTTCCCCAATCCAAGCCAGGGCAAATTCTCAATCGAGGCCAAGGGTGATTTGATTATTTACAGTGTTCTTGGAGAAAAAATATACTCTCAAAAATTAGTTTCAGAAAAAACAGAGATTGATTTGGCGGACAAGCCCAATGGAATTTATTTTTATCAAATTATCTCCCAGGAAAAAATCATTGCAACGGGCAAGCTGGTTATTCAATGACTTTATTAGGGGTAATAAAACTCCAAGTAGTTTATCCACAAGTGCCTTGACTATATTTTCAATATTTGCTATGGTAGAGATACTAGATTTGAACGGCATCCTATATGGGTGCCGTTCGTTGTTTATGGAGATTAATCAGTATGTTTAAGAAGCGCTCGCAAATATTCAAAGTCCAGAAATTTATTTCCAGCAAATCTCCTGATTTCTTTGGCAGTTTTAGGACCTCTTGCAAGAATAAGTATATCTTTTCTGATGCTTCTTAGGAACTTTAATACTGGTAAAAAATCCCCATCACCCGACAAAATAACTGCTCGATCAAACGAATTGTATTTATTCATTAAGTAAAAGGTCATATCTACATCGCAATTGGCCTTTCTTTTAAAATTCCCGTTTTCATCCTCATATTTTTTTACGGGTTTTAGAATCAACTTGTACCCAAATTTTTCGAGTTTCTTGTAAAATCTTACCCTGCGAAGATGTCTATCAGATAAAGCCAAGGCCGCTTCAGTCATTTCTTTGCCCTGTTCTTTAATAAACGCGACAAGATATTTTTCAAGTTCTGATATTGGAACTGTCTCATGCAGTAAATAATCGAAAGGGAAGTGGTGGATCTCCACTCCACCGAAATAATAAATTTTTGAAACTTGATATTTCTCTTTTAGGTATTGGTATAATTTTTCGTAATCAATGTTCCAACCTAAAGATTTCTTTCCACCATAAAATAAATTGGATGCATCAATGAAAGCATAAGTTTGCATATTTGCATTTTATCACACTCTGCATTTGTGGAAAACCCCTTGCGCAGAAATTCCCGTTGTGATACGATAAAAGCATAGGTCTTTTATCAATCTAATATTACCCATTGTGCCCCGAGAGGGGATCAAGCCGGAAGGTTCGATGCGAGCAATGGTACTTTTACTTCCCTTATTGCATAAAATAAGGTAAGATGTTTCTGTCATACTACTCTAGTGGTATGATCCCCTGCATTCAGGGGTGTCCTTAAAAGGACCCAAAAAGTCCACTGACTCGCATCGGTGGGCTTTTTGCTTTATGAAGTTCAATGAAGCGGTTAGAGTATTTTTCGAGGTCGGTCAAAGGAGTTATTCAGCGCGAACGCTGGAATTGTACTCCGATCATATAAGAAGGTTCGGGAAGTTTATAAAAAATAAAAACGTGGAAAATTTACGGGTGCGGGAAGACATCATAAGTTATCTGCGCCAGCTGGAACGGAGGGGGATTGCAGACAATACGATCAATATCTCAATGATCGCCCTCCGTCAAATGTGGAAGCTCCTATGCGGGCTGGAGAGGGAATTGGGGCTCAAGCTGCCTTTCCTGTGGCATGCCATACCGGTCAAGAAAGGCGTTATCCCGCGTTCTCACCGCCCGATAGAGCCGGAAGAGTTTTACAGGCAGCTTCAATGTGTGAACGGAACCGAAGGTTTCTTCCTGGCCAGGGATGCCGCCATACTGCACACCCTTTACCACGGGGGATTGCGGGTGTCAGAGCTGACCGCCCTGAATATTTCAAGCGTTGACCCCAAAGACCTATCCATACTCACCATTACCCGGAAACGAAGGGATAAGCTGATTTATCGGAGAATATATGTCCCGAATGAAGCAATGGTCGCTATACTTACATATCTTGATATCCGGCAATTTTATACAGGAAGTGATGCTTTATTTATCAATCTCAAAGATGGGAAAAGATTATCTGTTCGTTCAGTTGAGCGAACAGTAAAAAAGTATTCTGCAAAGGCCGGGCTCGACACAACGCTTTTCAAACCGCATTGCTACAGGCACGGGTGGGGAAAGAGGGCGGCCAAACTCAAGATGTACCCTCCTCATATCAAAGCCCAATTGGGACACACCAACCTGTCAGGCTCTGAAATATATTTCAATATTACCAATACCGCCTTGAAGGAAGAGGTGATGGAAAAGATGGGTAATGATCTTCCGCTTGTCGAATCCCAGTTCAAGTACAACCCGCAAGTGCAGGAAGTTATGAAGGTGTAGTTATCCACAGGAAAAATTTGCTCCGCTATTTGAATATGCTAATATCAGTGCAGTAGAAATTGAAAACTCAAAAAGGTATCGAATTCACCTTTGATGTCTATATATCCACCCCAGCAGGCAAGCGGGGTTTAAAAAGGATGGCTAATGTCGCACAAATAAGCTTTACCGAACCCATGTCGGACAATTGCGAAAAGCATCAGAGGTAATCTGATGCTTTTTTGCATAGCGGCCTGTGGGGTTTATCGAAGACAAGACTTTGAGGAAGGTATCGGCATTCTCCGGTATTCATTCCGGATCGCTCCCAAACGGGAGCTGATGCGAGCAATGCTGATGTAAGGAGGTTGGTGTTAAACCCATAACTCCATAGACCGCTGTGTACTTTCTTACACGGCTTGGTCGAATTAATAAAACTATTCGAATATTCTTATGAAGCTTTTTAATGTTCGGACCACCGAGGCCCCTGACAAAAACGGGAAAGCCAAGATCAAGTGGTTCAAAGCGGGAATCTTCAAAATCGAGAAAGGAGGCAAAACCTTTCTCCGCCTATTTTGCAGCCACGTTCCCGAGCAAGATCCCAACCTGCCCGTAATTGACCTTGAAGATTAGAGGGCTTACGAGACTATACATCACTTATGAAGTGGCGAAACACCACCATCGTTTCAAACGATGTGTTTGATACCTATTTGAAGGAACTTAACGCTGCGGAACTGAAGTTGCTCCTGTGCATCAACCGCTACACCTTAGGGTGGCGGGATGAGAGTACCGAATCCAAACGAAAAGAGATCGAATGGATTTCCTCTAAACTATTCCAAATGAAAACGGGCTGTTCTAAACGAGCCATAGTTTTGGGCGTGAAAAATCTCGTCCAGAAAAGACTAATCGAAGTGACGGACGAAAAGGGGAACCTGCTCGAGCACCCGAGCCAAAGAAAAGGCCAGAGGTATCTTCACTACCGACTTTCTCAATTCACTTTTCCCGCTGTGGAAAAGGAGGGGATAGCAGAAGAACAACCTGTTACCCTGGAAAAAACCAACGCAAATTTTGCATCCAACCTGCGCAAAAATTTACTCGGACTAGCGCAGAAAATGCGGATAACAAAATAAATACTACCAAATAAATTCTTACAAAAAGAAATTAATATTAATAACTCAAACCCATGCTTGAAAAAATACCTGAAGACATACGGCTCTACGAGACAGCAAGCTTCAGCAGAAGGATAGCAGAAGCCTCGAGGATGATGGCTGCCAATGCCAACCTTATCGAAATCCCCCAAGGCGCAGGGCTCATCCTGGTAAGGGAAAATACACCGGAAGCCCTGGAAAAGAGGAAAGCCAGGAAAATCCTCTACCCAACCTATGTCCGTGATGAGAAGTATTACGTTTGCAAAAGGTGAAGGGAAACTCATACAATCCCGGCTATTCCCGAGGAAATGACAAAAAGAGATTGCTGAGTGCGGGAATGCGCAAGGATGCGACTTTGTGAGTCGGAGCGGCCTTTAGTCCTTAGAAACCAAGGAAAAGGAGCGTAGACGAACAATGGCGCATGCTTGCCCCATCCCGCAATATTAATGGGAGTTGTGGAGCCGAAGCCTGGTGAAGCGAAGCGGAACCAAGCGAAAGGCGTAACAAGCTCTCCATTGATATTGCGGACATCTAACCAATGACTACACTTGAAAGAATACAATATGTCGCTCAACTGGCTTTTGATTTTGACTTTGAAGAGTACCTGAAAAGGACAGGAAAGAAAGTAATCATACTGGAAGTAGACACGATCCAGAAAAGGTTCCTGCCCCATTACGGCCATGTTTCCAGTGCCCTTATCGAGCGTGTAAACGAGAGCTACGAGCATGCCCAGGCCGGGTTTACCCTTGATGCCCACCTGGTCCTGTCGCTAAAAGACAATACCGCGCTCTTCCTGTTCTCAGACATTACCCTTAACTCAAACCCTATAGACCTCGACACGATCATTATCCACGAGCTCTCCCACTTTATGGTCCTTTCCAGGAACGAGGTACAGCCCTCCATAGAAGCTTACAAGCTAGGCAGGGAGATATATGACATATCCTCTCCTGAATACGATGAGATCACCCAGCATACCGAGGATTACTGCCGGCTGCTGGCCCAGGGCTGCATTAACTACAACGAAAAGACCCGGAACTTCAGAAGAAATGCTGATGCCGCTAAGAGTGCGATGAGGTTTGATATGATGAAATAAAAAAACCTTGAAATATTTCAAGGTTTTTTATCTTTATTCTGTCTTCTGTACAAAATCTCCTGCACTATCATTGCGACATAAAATAAACCTGATAATATGGCTGATAATAGGAGGGAATAAAATATTGCAAATAATGCTAACCATAACAGTACAAAAGTTAAAATAATAAAAAAGTTTTTAGGCAATTTCATCTTCGTATGTTTAACTATTTGCATCTATTAATATCGTACCATAGAATAGAAAAAAACAATCTTCAATAGAAACAGAATGAAGAAGACTCAAATTGCAAATGTACGGGAACAATTATTCTTAATTTCAATCATAGTTCTTTTCTCCGGTCTAGTATTCATAGATTCATATTACCAAAGGTTCGGATTAAAGCATCAAATCACAGATTTTTCGGTAACGCACATCGCATACAAAGGATTAATTATGATAAAGTTCTACTGGTGGATTATAATACCTTATGCTCTAACTGCGGGATTTTCATGGTTTGAAATTGTAGCCATAAGAAGTGATTGGAAAGGGCTATTAGACTTAAGGATTCCCATAATGTACATATTCCTTTTTGTGGTTTTTTCTACCGTTTACTATATCGCTGATAAGGCGGGAATGCGAAGGGCCCAATTAGATCTAAGTTCTGAAACAAGCGAACTGCCAGTGATAGATGAAATAGTTTCAAAACAATTAACATATTATGATGGCAAAAAGAATTACTTATTATTTCTAGACTCTAAAGATTACATTATTGTTTTTGAATCCATTGATTTAAAAAGGGGCGAAGATAATACGGTTCCAACAATCTTGAGAATTCCTAGACAAGAAATATTTGAAATCAGAACTTCCATTAATTTCAATCATTAAATAAATGAAGCCTGCATTAAGTACCATCATAATCGTCTTTTCTTGTGTTCAAGCATTTGGCGATTATGTCAATGTGCGCTCGAAGCATTTTCTTGGAAGAGTAATTTACATTGATAGACAAAATATCATTTTGCAAAAGGGTAATAAGGAGACGCAGCAGTTTATGTGGACGGATAGCACAAGTATAAAATTTAATGACGGCTATGTTGCCCCATGGGCCGTGATAAAACTCGATTTGACATCTCTGAACCCAAAATTTGGAATGCCAAAAGCAAAAGGGAAGTTTGAATTTATTTTAAGAAATAGTACCGAGTCTCTCTACGCGAATGATCTTTTATATAGGAATGATTCGTTAAGTATTGTGTGCCTAAACAAAAAAGTGATAAAAATGTATGCGCCTGATCTTACTAAGGTTTTTTATTGGCTTAAATTTTCTAATGTAGGGTCGGTTCGTCAGGTTGAGAAATAAGAGGGAAGCCACTTTCCTTAAATATCTAGGTCTTCTTGAAAAAAGGAGTCTTGATTCTCGAAAGGAGACGATCCGGCTTGTTCTCCTCTACTCGTTGACGGCCCTTTTCCATAATCTCCCCAAGGCTTACTTGTTTCAACGCTTCTTCCGCATCTTTCTTGTGCTCGGCTCTCAGGTGCTTGGTACGCCTTTCATCCTGTTCCAGCTTAAGAGCTGAAAGGGTAATGTGATTAAGCTCTTCATCCGACATAATAAGCAGTTCGGATAACTCTCCTATGTCTTGTGGCTTTGATGATTTTTTCTTTGGCTTCTTCATGGTTCTTTGTGGTTTTGTAAATGGACTATGTCCAGTGCCACTCCGCTGCAGGCGGAATGGCACTGGTGTTTACTTCACTGGTTAACCTGACATAGTCCATTGTACCTTTCTAGTACTCTTTCCTTTATTCTCTTGATTATCCTCTCCTTTTTCTTCCTGAAATACACCCTTGATATTCCGTAATCCCTCTCGATCCTGCTGAGTTCGGAAGGCGGGGTGTATCTCTCAAATTCCAGCGCAACAAAGAGGATGTCCCGGTCCATCGGGGAAAGGGCCATCACTTCTTCATGGATAATGAGCATTTTCCTTTTGATCTCTGCCTTTCTGAAAATGTCTTTGGGCAGAACATCCTCGGTATCCTGCATGAACGGGTCGTTCACAAGCTGCCACAATTCCGCGCTTGATAAACCCTCCAGGTGTTTGCGGTCGATGATGCTTTCATCGCTAACCGCTTCATCGTCCCCGTGAAAACTAACGGAGGTGTTTTCCTTTTGAGCAATCGCGGAAACAAACGCCTCCGGTGAGTGCTTCTTGACGTACGCGGACATCTTGCGTAAAGCAATCTTCCGGGTCCAGCCGATAAATGCTGCCCGCAGCAATTTTTCGGTTTCGTACGCTGTGCTGTCGAACTCATGACCTTTTTCATAGGCAACAATCATTGTCTCCTGAAACAAATCCCGGCCATGACTTCTGTAATCTACTAAAGTGCCTTCATACATCTTTGCAATGGACAAGCAATTGACCATGACATCCGATTTGAAGGTCTCGTAGATCGCTGAAAAAATCGCGTTGGCTTTTTCCGGATTTTCATCCCTCTTGCCAAACGCCTCAAACAAAGCATGAAGATTAGGCTTCTTCATTGGCTTTAAGTGTTGAAACAATCACTGACTCCTGTTTTTGTTGCATGCTTGAAGGTTTTAAAGGTTGAACATAAATGTACGGCTTGCGACCGCTTGCACTATAGATAGTAAAAAGCGTGACAACTCTGTATTTGGCTCGAATTTCGGGGTTTTTGTCACGCTGGGATGTATTTCCAATAGAGAATGAAGTTCTAAAACGGAGGTATTCATGGAAAGACTGACCCTTGCTGAAGTTGCTGATCTGCTCAACATTAAAGACACACGCACCGCCTTTAAATGGTGCATCGAGAACCAAGTTGTGGTATTATCTGATAAAGGAACCAAGAGAAAGTATGTCATGAAATCAGAGTTTGAAGCCGCCCGGCTTAAACTTTTCATCGAACATCTGAAAGAAAAGCATGGGGACAAATGGCAGGACGCATTTGAAGCCCATCAGAACCAAGATCTGCTCCGCCTCCTTGAACTTAACCAGGAGGGGACTGTAAAAAGAAGAGGGTATCAAGCCCAGGGGAAACACGAGAAACGATTTCTGGCCGATCTGAACGGCCTTTTATCCGCTAAATAGCATTCCCTATGGACGAGCACAAACCTCTGTATATCTCTCCAAAAAAGAAGATAAAAGGACTGAAGATTTTTTGCTATGAATGCGGGACGCTGGTAAACGGAGTATGCAAGAAAACAGGAAAAGACCTGTCGACCTGCAAATTCGGGGACAAGCAGCGCTACAAGGTGATCGTGCACGTGCCCGGCACCAAGAACGAGCGAAAGGTCAGGATACTAGAAACCAGGGATTATGACGAAGCGGTAAAGCAGGCGCTGGAATTCCAAAAGGAAGTCAAGGAGGGCAAAGCTCCTCCAGTACCGGTGCCGGTAGTCAAGCCGCAAGTGCAGAGCAAGACCTACTCGCTGACCGGCCTAATGTCGCGCTACGTGGGCTACCTGAACGGGGACCCGGAGATCGTGCCGGAATACAAGCGGAAGGTCAGAAGCAAAAGCCATTTGTGGGATGTCGAAAAGGCTTTCAAGACCTTTGCCATTGCCTTGAAGAAAAACGGGTACGATGTGAACGCGCTTCGGGTGGATGAAGTAGACGAGGCCATGCTTGGCAAACTGCACGAGTACCTTACCAGGGATCTTCAGGCCGGGAATGCCACCTACAACAGGACATTCACGGTCCTGACCAGCTTTTACAATTACCTGAACTCCGAAGGCTACCAGCTCCGTAATCCCTTTGCCTCTGTTCCCAGGAAAGCCATAGCAAGCAGGATCGAGACCATTTCCAAGGACGAATACGACAGGCTTCTCGAGATCGTCCAAAAGCCGGAATTAGGAATACAGAAACTAGGCAAGGGTGTGGAAAAGAACCTGTACAAGCCCTGGGTAAAAGATGCGATCGAGCTGGGCCTAAACACCGGCCGAAGGAATGAAGAGATTGCCCGTATGAAATGGAATGAAGTCTATGAAGACGAACAAAGCGTCCCTCAATACATCAGGGTCCCGGACTTTAAGGTCAACCGCCAAAAGGGGAATACTGAAGACAACCTGAAATACATCTACGTTCCTGTCACCGATGAATTAAACGACCTGTTGGAACGGATCGGGTACGGGAAATACAAGCATACCGATAAATATATTTTAGCGCCTGAAGAAGAAATGGAAAGGAACACCATCAGGAAATTCTTTTCCCGGTCCTTCACCCATTACTACAAACAGCTTCATACCGGAAGGAATCTAAACTTCAAAGTTTTGAGGAAGACCTATATCACCCAGC